>Ga0196963_10000935_pt1 | contig 22048 bp, 17 predicted proteins | sample S1_5metaG_FD_148600 | JGI IMG/M metagenome (GOLD analysis project Ga0196963, IMG submission 148600) | Soil microbial communities from Anza Borrego desert, Southern California, United States - S1_5 | ecosystem: Environmental > Terrestrial > Soil > Desert | place: USA: California | collected... | reverse complement strand
ACCGAGGAGGTCACGATCGCCGAGCTCGCCCGACGGGTCGTCGAGCGCGCCGGATCCTCGTCGCCGGTGGCGATGGTGCCCTACAGCCACGCCTTCCCCGACGGCGGCTTCGCCGACATGCCGCGGCGCGTCCCCGACCTCGCCCGCCTGCGCGGATTGACCGGCTGGAAGGCGCAGCGCGATCTCGCCGGCATCATCGACGACACCATCGCCCAGATCCGCGGCGTCCGCGTCAGCGACCGCCTCGCCGCGGCGGCCGGCGGCTGACGGTGGAGTGGCTCATCGATCAGGTCGCGCTCGCCGGACGCGGCTTCATCGAGAGCGTCATCATCGACTGGCGGCGCCTCGGCGAGCACGCGTGGCTCGCCCTGCTGCTCCCGGCGATCCTGCTCGACGCGCCGCGGCTGCTGCTCGCGCCGCCCGTCCTGCTGCTCGCCGGGCTGCTCGGAGTCGGGCGGCGCGCCGCCGCGCGCGCCAGCGCGTTCGTCGCCAGCCGGCCGACCGTCAGCGTGATCGTCGCGGGGTACAACGAACGCTCCGCGATCGACGCGACCATCCGCACCCTGCTCGAGCTCGATCCCCCGCCGACCGAGATCATCATCGTCGACGACAACTCCGAGGACGGCATGTTCTCGCGCGCCAAGCCGTACGCCGACGCCGGCCGGATCCGCCTGATCAAGAACGCCGCGGCGAGCGGGCGCGGCGGCAAGCCGGCGGCGGTCAACCTGGGCCTCAGCTTCGCGACCGGCGAGTTCGTGGTGCTGATCGACGCGGACTGCTCCTTCGACCGCGACCTGCTCGCCCACCTGATCGGTCCCTTCGCGGACCCGCGCGTCGGCGTGGTCGCCGCCAACATCAAGGTGCGCAACGCGCGCGAGTCCTACTGGACGCTGATGCAGGCCATCGAGTACCAGGTCGGCATCTCGGTCGGCAAGCGCTGGCTCGAACTGTTCGGCATGAACTTCATCGCCAGCGGCGCCTGCGGCGCCTACCGCCGCTCGGCGCTGATGCGCCACGGCGGCTGCGATCCCGAGACCGCGGAGGATCTCGACAATTCGCTGAAGGCGGTGAAGGCCGGTTGGCGCGTCGCCTTCGCGTCGCGCGCGATCGTGCTGACCGACGTGCCGGCGAAGCTCCGGCAGCTGGTGCGCCAGCGCCTGCGCTGGGACCGCGACCTGGTCCGCGTCGCGTACCGCAAGCACAAGGCGCTGACCAGCTTGTGGCGGATCTCGCCGCTGGTCGCGATGCAGCTCGCGGTGCGCTGGCTGGCGACCATCGGCGCCACCTACCTCTATGCCGGCTGGGTCGTGTGGATGCTGTGCACCGAGCCGCACCTGCTGCTGCTGACGACCCTGATCGGCGCGGTGCTGACCGCCGCGCTGCTGTGCCTGCCGCTGGCCTACGCGGCGGCGACCAGCGAGCGTGGCCGCGACGATCTGGTGCTGATCGCCGCCGTGCCGCTCTTCGCCTTCTACAGCGAGGCGATCTTCCGTTGGGTTCGCGCCTACGCGCACACCCTCGAATACCTGCGCCTGAACCAGGAGGATCCCTTCCTGCCGCAGAGCGCCTGGCGCAACGCCCCCCGTTGGTGAGAGAAGCCGAGGACCCCATGCGACGCGATGCCCACATCCTGCTGATCTGCGACGACGAGGTCGCCAGCCACGAGGTCACCCACGCCCTTGGCACCGAGCTGACCGTCTCGCAGACCCTCGAAGGCGTCGCCTCGCTGTCGTTCGTCCTGCGCTACGAGCCGGTGATCCTCGGCGCGGCCTGGGAGATCAGCCTGCGCGATCGCCACTACGACCTGTGCATCGTCGCCGCCCGCGGCGATGCGCCGGCGCGCTTCCCGGGCGGCGACGTCACCGCGCGCAGCCAGGTCGCCGCGACCCTGTTCCTGGTCGACGGCACCCTGCAGGCGCGCGGCGCGTGGAGCCTGCGTCCGCGCAGCGACCGCGTGCTCGCCCGCCCGTTCAGCGATCGCGAGCTGGCCCTGGCGGTCGAGCGGCTGCTCCTCGGCTCGCTCGAGCGCGAGGCGCGGACGCTGCCCGACGGCGATCTGCTCGTCCTGCTCAAGGGCGTGGTCGGTGAGAACCGCCGCGTGCTCGCGCCCAGCCTCGTCCCCGGCCACCCGGACGGCGCGCGCTGGCCCGACGTCGCCAAGCACCTCGGCCCGCTGGTCGACGAGTCCGGCGCGCTCGAGCGCCTGACCGGCATGGGCATGGCGCGGCGCACGCTGCGCAACCGCCTGCGCGTGTGCCCGGCGTGCGAGTCGTTCGAGCTCGCCTACGGCGAGACCTGCGCCGGATGCGGCTCGGTCGACTTCGTCCAGGAGACGATGATCCACCACTTCGCCTGCGCGACGGTCGACACCGTCGCCGCGTTCCGCCGCGGCAACGACCTGATCTGCCCGAAGTGCGTCAAGCCGCTGCGCCAGATCGGCCGCGACTACGAGAAGCCGGCGAACTTGTTCCGCTGCCGCGCCTGCGCCGCCGTGACCAGCGACACCCGCGTGGTCGCGACCTGCCTCAACTGCCGCGGCCAGTGCAAGCCGGAGGAGACCCGCGAGCGCCTGATCCACGCCTACGAGCTGACGCCGCTCGCCGACGAGGCGATCGCCGCCGGCAACCTCGGCGGCTTCGACCTCGCGTCGGTGCTGCGCGACAGCGGCAACGGGCTCTACGCGCGCAGCTTCGTGGTCTACGAGCTGACCCGCGAGCTGGCGCGCTTCCGCCGCTACGCCGCCGCCTGCTCGCTGGTCATGACGCGCCTCACCGGCCTCAGCGAGATCCGCATGCGCCGCCCCGAGCGCACCGCCGACTACATCCAGGCCCTGGCGCGCGCCGTGACCCAGGAGCTGCGCGATCTCGACCTGACCGCGGTGTGGAGCGGCGACACGCTCGCGACGCTCCTGCCGATGACCGACGCCGCCGGCGCGGCGGTCGTCGCCACGCGCATCGAGAGCGCCGCGCGCCGCTGCAGCGCGGCCTTCGAGCTCGACCTGGTCGGCGTCACCGTCTCGCGCGCCAGCGCCGGGCCGGGCCTCGACAACACCGAGGCGATGGTGCGCGCGTGCAACGAGAACCTCAGCGCCGACGGCACCAGCATCGTCGACCAGTTCGTGATCCTCGACGACGAGACGGTCCACCCGACGTGAGCACCGCCCGCCGTTTCCGATCGTCGTCTCGGCTCGGGGCCGGCGTGGCCGGCATCGCCTGCGTCTCGGCGCTGCTGATCGCCGGCTGCGGGCGCGACGCCGCGACCCGGCACGATCAGGAACGCGAGACCGAGCGTCAGCGCCGCCTGTACGCCGACCTCGCGGCGCCGCTGACCGGCGGCCACGACGCGCTGCGCGTCGCGCTGGCCGACGCGCGGGCGCGCTGCGTGGCCTTCCGCCTCGGCGACGGTGGCGCGGACCAGGTCGACGCGCCGGCCCAGGACGGGCTGAGCGACGAGGCGCTGGCGGTGTTCTTCGTCTGTACGCGCGACGATCGCCGCGAGATCCTGCTCTTCGATCCGCGCTCGTTCTCGCTCACGGCGCTGTCGCCGGAGGGCGGGAAGGTCAGCATCGCGCGCGCGCTCGCCTCGAGCCTGCGCGGCGATCACGGCCTCGACGTCCACCGCTTCGACTTCGCGCTCGCCGATGGCGGGCCGAAGGCGGCGGGCCACGCGCGGCTGACCGACCACGGCCACGCGGCGCTCCCGCTGGTCTGGCCGGAGCGCGAGGTCGTGGTGTTCGCGGACGACCGCTCCGGCAACCGCCTGATGGCCGTGCCGGTCGGCGGCGGCGCGGCGCGGCCGCTGACCGAGGATGCCTTCGGCGCGTCGTTCGCCGCGCGGCGCGCGCTCGACGGCGGCCTGATCTTCGCCGGCGGCCCGGGTGAAGGCGCGTACCGCCTGTGGCGCTTGTCGCCCGGCGACGCCGCGCCGACGCCGTACGAGGCGACGGCGGACGCCGCGCCGCCGACCCATGTCCTGAGCTTCGCCGAGCGCGACGGCCGGCTCGAGCCGGTGCTGCTCGACGTGCCGCGGCGTCCCGATCTCGCCGCGCTGGCGGCGCTGGTCGAAGCGCGCAACCCGGCGATCAGCCGCCGCCGCGCGCTGCTCGCCGCCGCCCTGATCGAAGCCCGCCAGGCGCGCCTGGCGCTGCGCCCGACGCTCCACACCGGCGTGTACTGGTCGCCCGAGCACGGCATCGCGGTCTCGCCCGGCTTCACCGGCGACGTCCTGGCCGAGGGCCTCGCGCGCGGCGTCGTCGGCCTGGTCCAGCCGCTGCTCGACTGGAAACGCATCGACGCTCTCGCCGACGGCGCGCTCTCGCGTGCCGAGGTGGCGCGCGCGGTGCTCGACCTCGAGATCGAGACCAGGCTGGGCGAGACCCTCGAGCACGCCTGGGCGGCACGCGCCTGGAACGACGCCGTGGCGCGCGATGCCGAAGCCGTCGCCGCCGCCGAGACCGCGGCCAGCGCGACGCAGGCGCGTCGCGATGGCGGCGCCGCCGGTCCGGTGGAGACCGCGGTGGCCGCGCGCGACCTGGCCGCGGCGATCGCGCGCCGCGATCTGAACGCGCGCCAGCTCGCGCTGCACTGCGACGAGCTGCGTCGGCTCGCCGCGCTCGGGCCGGAGGCGCCGATCGCCGCCGACGCGCTGCCCGCGGCGCCCGACGAGATCCGGCCGTACGCCGACCTGCGCCGCCTGGCCGAGCTCAACCAGCCGCGCCTGCGCGCGGCGCGCCACGCGCTGATCGAGGCGTTCCATGTCGGTCGCTCCGGCTCGGCGCACCGCCCCGGCGCCAGCATCGGCGTCGAGTACGGGCAGAGCCGCCAGGACTTCGCCGATCCGGTCGACGACTACATCCTGCTCAGCCTGTCGGGCTCGCTGCCGACCGGCTGGTTCGCCGACCGCAAGCTCTCCGCGCAGCGCGCGCGCACCGTCCTCGCCGCCTATGCCGCCGGCGAGGAGATCGAAGCCGCGCAGGTCGCGCGCGAGCTCGAGGAGGCCTACGTGGCCTGGTGGCGCGCCCGTGGCGATGCGCAGGTCGCCGAGGCCGCCGTCACCGAGACCGCCGCGCGCAGCCGCCAGGCCCGCCTGCGCGCCGTCGAGGGCGAACCCGATGCCGAGCGCGGTCTCGATCAGCCGGCGCTCGCCGCGATCGACCGGACCGCGATGGTCGCCGCGCAGGACGCCGCCACCGCCCGCGCCGAGGCGGCCGTGCGCCTCGCCCGCCTGTGGCGCGTCGCCGGTGTCGCGCGCGGCGCCCTCCGCCCCGCTCCGGCCATTCCCGACGCCATCGCCGCTCCCATCGCCGCCAACTCCGCAGAAGCAACGCCATGAGACTGAGATTCCAGCCCGAGGACGTCACCAGTCCCGCGGTCACCGCCGAGCAGCGCCAGATGCGCGCCGCGACGCCGCGCTACTTCCCGGTCGCCGGCGTGTTCGCCGCGCTGGTCGCCGCGATGGCGCTGGCCTTCGGATTGTGGGCGCTGCTCACCGCCGGACGTGTCGCCAGCTTCGGCATGGTCGCGACCGGCGCCGAGGTCTTCCACGCGCCGGTGCTGTCGGTGGTCGAGGAGGTGCGCGTCGAGCCGGGCGACCGCGTCGAGGCGGACCAGGTGCTCTACGTGCTGACGTCGGACAGCGCCCGCTCCGAGCTCGACGGCGTCACCGAGTCGCTGGCCCAGGAACGCCGCGTGCTCGAGGTCGCCCTCGCGCAGCGCGAGACCCTGTTCGAGGATCCGGTCCAGGAGCTGCGCGACGTCACCGCGGCCCGCGCCCGCCTGGACGAGCTGGGCCTGTCGGTCGAGCGCGCCCGCGCCGCGGCCGAGGACGCCGCCGCCCGTCGCGCCGAGGAGCTGGCGCGCGCCGAGCGCCACGTCGAGCTGGCGCGGGTGATGGCCAGCGATCGCGAACGCCGCGCCGCCGCCGCCGTGAAGCTCGCCGCGCAGGGCGCGGCGCTGGCCGACGAGGTCCAGCGCGCCGACGAGGCCGCGCAGCGCGCGCGCCTCGAGCTGGCGGACGCCATCGGCGAACGCGACCGGCTCGCCGCCGAGGTCCCGCGCGGCGCGCGGGTCGACGCCGCCGAGGTCGCCGCCCGCGACGAGGCGCGCGACCTCGCCGAGCGCACGCTCGACCAGCTCGAGGCGAGCTACGTCGAGGTCAAGCGCCTGCGCGAGATGGAGAAGGAGCGCGGCATCGAGAACATCCGCTCGCGCGTCGCCGCGCTCGAGACGCGCGGCACGCATCTGCGCAAGCTCGCCGGCCCGACCGAGATCCGCGCGCTGGCCGACGGCGTCGTGACCGAGGTGCTGGTCAGCGCCGGCTCGACGGTGCCGCGCGACGGCGTGGTCATGTCGGTGTCCGGCACCGGCAAGGTCTGGATCAACGCCTTCATCCCGCCCGAGCGCGCGCGCGACGTGAAGATCGGCGACGAGGTCGCCGTCTATCCGACGACCGGCGTCGCCGAGCTCACCGGCAAGGTCACCGCCGGCGGCGGCATCCAGTACCGCATCCCGACGGCGCTCAGCGACCGCATCTCATCGCCCAGCGCGGTGTACGTGCGCGTCGATCTCGACGCGACCCAGCCGGACCTGATCCCGGGCAACGTGGTCAAGCTCGTCATCCGCTGATCGCTCGACGCGGCACGCGCGCCGCCGCGACCGAGGACCTGCGCCACACGGCGATGACGCGCTGACCGCGGCCGATGCAGCGCGCGTCCGCCGCGGCGTAGGGATGGAGCCTCCCGAGGAGCCCCGCCGCATGAGCGCCCACGCCGCCCCCCGCCCGCTGCCGCTGGTCCTGCTCGTCGCGTCCGCCGCGCTGGCCGCGGTCGAGCCGCTGCCGGAAGGCGCGACCGGGATCGCGGCGCGCCATCCGGGCGACGTCGGCATCGCCGCGGATCCGGCCGTGGTCTTCGCCGACGACTTCGAATCCTACGCCGACGCCGACGCCCTGCGCGCGATGTGGGACCTCGGCGTCGACGGCGGCGTGCGCATCGCGACCGCGACCGACGCGGTGTTCGCGGGCGGGAGGGCCGCCGAGTTCGCGCTGCCGACCCAGGACGCCGAAGCCGGCGCGAGCATCCGCAAGCGCCTCTTCCCCGAGCGCGACGTCCTCTTCCTGCGCTGCTACGCCAAGCTCGATCGACGCTTCGACGTGGTCGGCTCGAGCCACAACGGCTTCGGCGTCGGCGCGCACTACGACGTCGACGGTCGCGCGACCCCGGGGATCCCGGCCGACGGCCGGAACAAGTTCCTGGTCCACTGCGAATGCTGGCGCGGCGACGCCGGAACCCCGAGCCCCGGCAGCCTCAACGTCTACGTCTACCATCCCGAGCAGCGCAGCGAGTGGGGCGACCACTTCTTCCCCACCGGCATCGTCATGCCGTCCACCAGCACGCCGTTCCCGTACGCCGACGGGTTCGTCGCGCGGCCCGAGGTCGTGCCCGAGCTCGGCCGCTGGTACTGCTACGAGTTGATGGTGCAGGCCAATACCCCCGGCGCCCGCGACGGGCGCATCGCGTTCTGGCTCGACGGACGGCTCGTCGCGGATCTTCCCGGGCTGCGGCTGCGCGATGTCGCCGAGCTGACGATCGACACGTGCTCCTTCGGGCTGCACGTGCACGATCACGCCAAGGGCGAGACCAAGTGGTGCGACAACGTCGTCGTGGCGACGTCCTACATCGGGCCGTTCGCGGGTGCCGACCACGGCGCGGATTGAGCCGTCGGGTGAGGCCGGGCGCGGCGCCGACAGGCGCACGCGCTCCGCATCACGCGCGCAGGATCTTCTCCATCGCCTTCCCGTGCGCGAGCTCGTCGATCAGCTTGTCGAGCTGCCGGATCGTCCGCATCAGCGGGTCCTCGACCGTCTCGACGCGCACGCCGCAGACGACGCCGGTGATGAGCGCGCGGTTCGGATGGAGGCGCGGCGCCTGGGCGAAGAACGTCCGGAGATCATTGCCGTCCGCGATCTGGCGACGCAGGGCGGCCTCGTCGTACCCCGTCAGCCAGCGGATGATCCCGTCGACCTCCGCTTTCGTGCGCTGCTTCCGCTCCGCCTTCTGGACGTAGAGCGGGTAGACCGTCGCGAAGGGCATCGTGAAAATGGATTTCCTGGGCATCGTCATGCACCTCCATGATGGCCGGCCGCGTCGGCGGCGATGGACGTCAATCCCACGCCTGGTGGCGCGTCAGGTAGATGGCCATCAGTCCCGCGCCGCCCCAGGTGATGGCCATGAACGCGATCAGCGCGCTCAGCAGCCGCTGGTACCACGGCCAGCCCTGGTTTTCCCGCCAGATCCGTTTCACGGAGATGCCGAACGACAGCATGATGAGCCCGAGGTAGGCGAACACCGGCGGCGTGAAGATCAGCGGCATCAGCCACGATGGACACGCCGGGTGCGCGAGGAGCACGAGGAGGCCATACCACGCGGGCACGGACAGGATCAGGAACAGCAGACCGATGAGGCGCTCTCTCATGCCGAGGCGGGTGCTGTCCGTGCGGCCCGCCGCGCGTCCGACTCAGCGCGTCGGCGTCGGCAGCGGATCCAGGCAGTAGTCCCACTTCTCCTGCGGCTTGTACGCGCCGTGCTTGTCGCCGCGCAGCGTGTCCATGCCGGCGCCGGTGCGGCTGCGCGGGCGCCGGTCCCAGTCGCCATTCGGATAGCCGGGACGATCGACCAGCCCGGGGCCGTGGTCCTCGGGACGCTGGCCGGAGACCGGCAGGACGTAGTCGGGGCCGAGCGAGGCGACGATGCGCGGCCGGGAGTCGTAATCGCCCGCCTCGTCGACGCCGCCGGAGCCCGGCTCGTCGTCGCCGCCGTCGCGCCAGCCGGCGATGGTCTGCGGCTTGAAGCGCGCGCCGGGCATGCGGCATTCGCTGCGCTCGATGTGCTCGTCGAGGCCGGGAGGAGCCGCGGGGAGCTCGTAGATCTCGGTGTCGCCGGTCCAGCGCGAGCGCTCGTGGGACGCGTAGACGGCGTCGTTGCCGCCGGTCGGCAGGTAGCGCGTCTGGTAGTAGAGGCGCTCGCTCGAGCTCGAGCAGCCCGCGAGGGCGGCGACGGCGAGGGCGGCGATGCAGGCGGTCGGCGCGTAACGCATGGCCCGCGCAGTGCATGGGGAGGGTGACGGGCGGCAACTGCGAAACCGGTGGGAGAGGGGCTGGTGGGTGGCGCAGGGGGGGCGGAGGACCGAGCCCAAGACCGAGGCTCGAGGCCCGAGGCCCGAAGCTCGAAGCTCGAAGCTCGAAGCTCGAAGCTCGAAGCTCGAAGCTCGAAGCTCGAAGCTCGAAGCTCGAAGCTCCAGGCCAGAAGCCCGAGCCGGCCCGCCGAGGCGGCACCTGACCCGTCAGCCGACGCCCCGCCATCCGTCTCCACACTCGCCAGCGCCCTGTCGGCGCGCACGGTGACGCCATGCCTGATGACGCCGTCCTCCGGACCGTCGCGCTGACCAAGGTCTACGCCGATTTCTGGGGCCGCCCGCGGGTCAAGGCGCTCGACCGGCTCGATCTCGACGTCCGCCCGGGCGAGGTCTTCGGCCTGCTCGGGCCGAACGGGTCGGGCAAGAGCACGACCATCAAGCTGCTGCTCGGGCTGATCCGGGCCAGCGCCGGCGACGCCTTCGTCTTCGGGCGCGACCCGGGCGACCGGTCGGTGAAGCGCCGCATCGGCTACCTGCCCGAGGAGACCTACCTCCACCGCTTCCTCGACGCGGAGGAGACCCTGCGCTTCTACGCGCGGCTGTTCGCCCTCGACCGCGCCACCACCGCGCGCCGCGTCGGCGAGCTCATCGAGCTGGTCGGCCTCGGCCACGCCCGCAAACGCCGGCTCGGCGAGTACTCCAAGGGCATGGCGCGGCGCCTCGGCCTGGCCCAGGCGCTGATCAACGATCCGGACCTGGTCATCCTCGACGAGCCGACCTCCGGGCTCGACCCGATCGGCTCGGCCGAGGTGAAGGACCTGATCGTCGCCCTGAAGCGGCGCGGCAAGACCGTGCTGCTGTGCAGCCATCTGCTGGCCGACGTCGAGGACGTCTGCGACCGCCTGGCGATCCTGCACCAGGGCGTGCTGCGCAGCATCGGCCGCGTCGACGAGCTGCTGGTCGCCAGCGACCGCCACGTGGTCGAGCTGACCAGCCCCACGCCCGAGGTCCTCGCGGCGGTGCGCGCCGCCGCCGGCGCGTCGCTGGTCGGCACCAGCCATCCGCGCGAGCGCCTCGAGAGCCACTTCCGGCGGATCGTCGCCGCGGCCTCGCCGCCGTCCGAGCCGCGGCCATGAGGTGGACGGTCACCGGCGCCCTCGCCGTCGCCCAGCTCACCGCGCGCGAGGCGCTGCGCGGCCGGCTGTGGCTGCCGGTGGTCGGCGCCGCGCTGATCATGGCGGTCGTCGCGCTGCGGCTCGACGGCGTCGACGCCGAGGCGCGGCGCAAGCTGTCGGTGGCGCTGGTGGTCGGGTCGGCGGGCTTCATCGCCCATCTGCTCGCCGTGCTGGTCGCCGCGCAGGGCGTGCGCCGCGACCTCGAGGGGCGCATGGCGCTGCTGCTCTTCGCCAAGCCGCTGCCGCGCTTCGGCTACCTGCTCGGGCGCTGGCTCGGCGGCATGGCGGCGGTGGGCGCCGCGCTCGCCGCGCTCGCCGGCATCGGGCTGGGCATCATCGCCTGGCGCAGCGACCTGCCGGTCAGCCGCAGCGCGATCCCCGCCGACGCGTGGTGGCGCCTGACCGCCGCCGGCGCCGCCGAGCCGATCGCCGCCGGGCAGGATCTGGTCCAGGTCAGCGGCGCCGCCGGCAACGGCGTGCGCCTGCGTTTCGGCGCGATGCCCGACGGCGACGGCGAGATCCTGCTGCGCGCCGCGGTGCTCGGCACCGAGGCGGCGCCGGTGACGCAGTGCGCGGTGCGCATCGATGCGCTCGACGCGTCGGGCGGCGCGCGTCCGCTCGCGCTGGCCGCCGGCAGCCCCTACGGCCAGGCGTCCGGCGACCGTCCCGGCGTCGCCGTGCTGCGCGATCACGGCGAGGAGCGCCGCGAGCTCGACACCGACTACGTGCGCGTGCGCGTCGACGCCGCGGCGCGCGCCGCCGACGGTTCGCTGACCATCCGCGTCACCCGGCTCGACTCGGCGGCGGCGCTGCGCTTCGCGGTCGCCGACGGCGCGCTGATCGCGGTCGAATCGGGCGGCTTCGCGCTCAACCTCGCGCGCGCGACGCTGGCGATGCTCGCCGCGGCGGCGCCGCTGGTGGCGTGGACGCTGGTCTGCGCCTGCGTCTCGAACCTCGGCGTCGCGCTGCTCGGCGGCCTGACGCTGCTGTTCACCGGCTCGGCGCTGCCGGTGCTGGCCGAGACCCTGGCGCACGAGGAGGCCGCCGCGCCGCTGCGCCGCATCTTCTCGGTGCTGAGCTGGATCGTCCCCGACTTCGACCGCCACCACCTGGCCGCGCGCCTGGCGGCCACGCGCGCCGTCGAATGGGCGGCGGTCGGCGACGCGGCGCTCTACTACGGCGCCTACGCCGCGCTGTTCCTCGGCCTGGCGTGGTGGGCGCTGGCGACGCGCGAGGTCGCGTGAGCGCGCGCCTGAGCTTCGTGATCGGGCTCGCGCTGCTCGTCGCCGCGCACCTGATCGCCACGCGCTGGGTCGCGCCGCAGCGCGCGTCGCTGGTCGCCACCGCCGAGATCCAGGACGCGCTGACGCCGGGCGAGTTCGCCGGCACGCTGATGCTCGGCGGCTTCCGCGGCCTGGCGACCGATCTGCTGTGGATGCGCGCGGTGGCGTCCAAGGACGCGGGCCGCTTCTACGAGACCGTGACGCTGTGCGAGGCGATCGTGCGCGTGCAGCCGCGCTTCGAGCAGGTCTGGGAGTTCATGGCCTGGGACATGGGCTACAACATCGCCCATGAGATCGGCGACGAGGACGGCAAGTGGGCCTGGTTCCAGGCCGGGGTCGGCTTCAACGCGCGCGGTTGCCGGCGCAATCCGGACAGCGTCCGCCTGCTGCGCCACCTCGCCTGGATCTTCTACCACAAGGGCGACTGGTTCCACCGCCGCATCGAGGCGCACGACTTCACGGCGCTGCTCGCGCCGATCATCGCCGAGGTCGACCGCCGCGCGGGCGGCGGCCGCGTCGCCGCGCTGCCGGCGCGCGCCGGGCTGACGACCTACGAGCTGTCGACCGCGCTCTACCGCGCCGCGATCGCGCTCGCCGACGCCGAGGGCGTCGCGGTGCAGCCGTTCATGCGCCGCATGGTGCCGCTGGGCATCGAGCGCGACGGCAACCTGTGGCGCAACCGCGGCGACCACCGCCGCGCCCTGGCGCGCTGGCTGGATGCCCTGGAGTCGTGGCGCGAGATCACCGCCTGGCACGACCAGCCGGCGGAGGACGCCGACGACGCGCGCGACCGCGCGATCAGCCGCGACAGCTACGAGCGCAACGAGGGCCGCCTGCGCCGCAAGGCGGCGTTCCTCGCGCGCCGCCTCGCCGAGGACCCGGCCGTCGGCGAGCGCGTCGCGGTCGCGATCGAAGCGCGCGACTGGATCAGCGCGCGGGCGGCGCTGGCGGGCGAGGGCTGGCGCACCGCCGCGAATCGCGGCGGCGTGCGCTGGCTCGACGAAGCGCCCAGGTGACGCCCAGCGCCGCGCACGCGGCGGCGACCAGGCTCGCGAGCGCGACGGGCATCGACGATCCGCGTCGGCCCAGCGGCGCGGCCAGGGCGACGGTCCCGGCGGTGCCCGGCGCCAGGGTCAGCGCATCGCCGCCCAGACGCAGCACGAGCTGGGTGTGCTCGGCGAAGGGCGCGCCCAGATGCAGGCGCGACCGGACGTCGAGCGCCCGTCGCGCGCGCAGCCCGCGCCAGCGCAGCCCGATCACGTAGCGCCCGGCCATGCGGCCACCGGGCGCCGCCGGATCCCAGCGTTCGTCGCGCCACGCCACCGCATCCGGCGCCCGTTCCACGCCGTCGTCGCCCGCCAGCAGCAGCGCGTCGCCCGCGTAGGCCGTCAACGCCGCGATGAGCGCGCCGATGTCGGCGTCGGCGTCGGCGACCAGATCGGCGCGACCGATGCCCATGAGCATCGCCGAGCGGTCGACCGTCAGCTCGACCGCGACGACGTCGTCGACCACCGCCAGCTCGGCGTCGCCCTGCGCCAGCACGTGCGCGTGGGCGCACGCGGCGAGGGCGCACGCGGCGCCGACGCGCATCAGCGCGCGCACAGCCGCGCCTGCTCGCGCTGGTAGAACCAGCGGCCGAAGCCGTAGGCGTCCTCGTCCGCCGCGCGGCCCAGCCACTGCGCCGCCTGGTCGCGATAGCCCTTCTCCGCGGCGATCAGCGCGTGGACGTAGCGCGCCAGGTGGCCGGCGCCGAGATCGTCGGCGATCGCCAGGTCGGCTTCGGCGCGTTCGAGGTCGCGGTGCTGCGGATCGTCGGCGGTCGCGGCGATCAGCGCCAGGCACGCGTAGGCGTCGGCGCAGGCCTCGTTGCCCTCGAGCACCGAATCGACCGCGACCAGCGCCTCGTCGTAGCGTCCGATACAGGTCAGCGCGCGCGCGTGGTCGAGCGCCAGGCGATCGTCGATCGGCGACAGCCCCTTGCGCGGGCGCGGATGCAGGCGGCGCGCCTGCTCGAACGCCGTCGCCGCGGCCGCGGCCTGCTCCGCGGCCCGATCCGGATCGCGCTCGTAGAGCGAGCAGTGCAGCTCGACCCGCGCGGCGGCGGCGTGCGCCTGCCAGGCGGTCGGCGCGCGCGTCAGCGCCTCGCTGGCGAAGGCGCGCGCCTTCTCCGGATCGAAGTACATGCCGACGGAATCGACCGCCGCCGCGGCGAAGTCGTCGGCGTCCTTCGGCTCGAGTCCGTCGACGAACGCGCGCCACTGCGCGCGCAGGTCGTCCGGCTTCACCCCGAAGCCCTTCTCGAACAGCACGATCGGGTCCATGCGCTGCTGCTTGCCGAGCAGCTTGTAGAACTCGAGGAACCGCGGCCGGTACTTCCCGTCCTCGGCGTAGAGCAGGAAATAGATCAGCGCCCAGCCCTGCGGGTAATACTGCGCGCCGTACTGCCCGGGCCCGTCGAGCCGGCAGAGGTGGTCGAGCGAGACCTCGCCCTGCTTCAGCTGCTCCTGGAGATGCCACAGGCGCTCGAACGGGATGACCGTCAGGTCGAAGCGCGCGCCGTCGCGCTCGGCGTCCTCGAAGAACACCGCCAGGCCCTCGTTGGCCCAGGTCGGCACCTCGTCGCCGCACGCGGCGTTGATCACCAGGTGGGTGCACTCGTGGTAGAGCACGCTGAGGGTGCGCTCCATCGACCCGGCGTGGAAGCAGCGGATGCCGCTGCCGCGCCCGCCGTGGTAGAAGTAGCCGAGCACGTTGCCGCCGATCGGGATGCCGGCGGCGGCCGACTGCGCGATGAACTCCTCGCGCGTCGCGTAGACCTCGACCGGGATGCGCTGCAGCTGGCGCTTGAGGTTGAAGACCCGCGCCAGCTCGGCGACGCACGCCTCCAGGCCGGCGGCCAGCTCCTGCGCCGCCAGCGGCGAGACGTTGGTCTTCAGGGCGAAACGTTCGGTGGTGATCTCCCAGGCCTGTGACCAGTCGCTGCGCGCCTTGGCCAGCTCGCGCAGGCGTTCCTGGCGCTTGTCGAAGCGCTTCACCTGCGCCGGCGACATCCAACGGCCGCGGTGCCGCACCCAGCCCTTGGTGGCGTACATGGTCTCGGCGGGCACCCACTCGCCTTTGTGGCGGACGAGGCCCTTGGCGCGCATCAGCGCGTCGCCGCTCAGCCAGGTGCCGCCGATCTTCTCGTGGCCGAGCGCGGCCCGCGCCGAGGCGTGGTCGGGCGCGATGCGCACCGCCTCCTTGAGCAGCGCCAGGCGTTCCGCCTCGAGGTTGTTGATCGCGCACCACGCGGCGAGCATGACCCGCGCGTCGGCGTCGTCGGCGGCGAGCTGGGCGCGGCGTTCGCAGAGCTCGGCGCGCGGCGTCAGCTGCGACGGCTCGACGGCGACGGCGTCGCCGAGCGTTCCGAGCAGCAGGACGATGATCAGCGCGAGCGTGCTCCGGCGCATGCTTCCTCCAGGCGCGGCGCGCATCGCCCGCGTCATGCCAATGCGGATCCGACGGAAGTGCCGTCTGGGACGGCGCCGTCCGCGGACGGCGCGTGGCGCCGTCAGGAAACCTTCCAGGCGCCGCGGCAAGTTCCTGATCGTGACGGTGCGCGGCATGCACGACTCCAGTGTCCGTTGGGCGCGCCATGATCGGCGGAATCGTCGATTCCGCCGGACTGGCGAGCGTGCGCGTGTCGACCCGTAGATGCCTGACGGCTCCGTTCCGTTACACGGCTTCCCGCCAGGGATGTTCCCATCACCTGCTGACAACGGGACCGCCCCGAGGCGATGCGCATCACTCGCGCGCCGACGCCGTGCCGGCAGCATCGTCACACGCCGCAGCCGCCGGCAGACACACCACATCATCGCCACTGGCGCGCGACGCGTTGCGTGTTCCGCACCATCGACGGACGTCGACGGCGGAACTTAGCGCCGATCCGGCTGCGCCGCTCGCCAGCGCGTCGCGTCCGCGCCCGCCACGGCCGGCGCTGGCCTCGGGCTCCGGCGTCCTGACAACCTGCACCATGCCCGGCCGCGCCATCGCCATCGGCAAGTTCGACGCGCTGCATCTCGGCCATCGCGCGCTGGCGGAGCGCGCCGCGGCGCTCGGCGCGCCGACGCTGCTCGGCTTCGCCGGCATGGCCGGGGTGCTCGGCTGGCCGGCGCGCCAGCCGCTGGTCGCCGCGTCCGATCGCGCGCGCGTGCTCGGCGCGTGGAGCGCGCGGCTCGGCCAGCCGATCACCGCCATCGAGCTGCCGTTCGCGGAGGTCCGGCCGCTGACGCCGCGCGAGTTCGTCGTCCTGGCGCGCGATCGCTGCGCGGCTGCCGCGCTCGTGGTCGGCGACGACTTCCGCTTCGGCCGCGACCGCTCGGGCGACGCCGCGGCGCTCTGCGCGCTCGGGTCCGAGCTCGGCCTCGCCGTGGCCGTGGTGCCCGCGGTCGTGCTCGGCGGCACGGCGATCTCCTCCAGCCGGGTCCGCGCCGCGGTCGAGCGCGGCGACTGCGCCGAGGCGGCGGCGTGCCTCGGCCGGCCGTACCGCCTGGTCGGCGCCGTGGTGCGCGGCGACGGCCGCGGCCGGAGCATCGGCGTGCCGACGGCGAATCTCGGCGCGCTCGAGAACCAGGCTCCGGCGGGGGGCGTCTACGCGGCCCGCGCCTGGCTCGGCGGCCGGTCGTGGCCGGCAGCGGTCAACGCCGGCCACGTCCCGACGCTGGCGGGCGCGCGTCCGTTCACCGTCGAGGCGCACCTGGTCGGCTTCGCCGGCGACTGCTATGGCGCGCGTCTCGAGCTCGACTTGGTCGCGCGGCTGCGCGATGAACGGCGCTTCGCCGGCGTCGACGAGCTGGTGGCGCAGATCCGGCGCGACATCGCCGCGGCGGTCGCGGCCGTCCCGCCCGCGCCGTCAGCCGGCTGAGCGTCGCCGGACCGCGGCGCGGGCGACGACCCACGCCGCGATCGCCGCGCCCTCGATCAGCCCGGCGACGATCAGCGGCGTCTTCCACGCCGGGTGCCAATCCGTGCCGATCATCCCGGCGATGTGCAGCGCGCAGCCGAGGTTCAGCGCGATCAGCACCGCCGGCGAACGCCTGCCCGTCGCGGCGTCGTCGAGCGCGATCAGCGCCTGCGCGACGAAGCCGACCGCCGCGGCCTGGCCGAGCGCGGCGAAGTAGGCGTGGCTGAACGGCGCGCCGAGCGCGACGTGGTACGGGCGGAACAGCAGGCGCAGCGCCAGGGCGATCGCGAACCACGCGAACGCGGCGCGCAGGCCGGGCGGCACCGGCGTCGCCGACCACCAGCGCCGCCGCGCGACGAAGATCAGGAACGCGCCGCCGATCAGCAGCCAGGCCAGCGGCAGCGCCATCGCCCAGACGTGGTCGCCGCTGACGCGGTAGGCGAGGTAGAGGCCGACCTCCCCGACCACCGCCAGCGCCAGCAGCCAGGCCGCGATGACCACCGCGCGCCGGTTCGGCTGCGCGCCGCCGGTCGTCCACGCGAGCATCAGCACCCAGCTCAGCGCCATGCCGTGCAGCTGCAGATCGCGCAGCGGCGGCTGCGACACCTTCACCGCCGCGACCAGCCCGACGAGATCGACCGCCGTCCCGATCCGCCAGGCGTGCCAGGCGTCGGCGATGGCGGCGGCGACGGTGAAGGCGAGCGCGAGCGGCGCCAGCGCATCGACCGCCGCGACGCGTCGCGTCCGTCGCGCGCGCAGCGCCAGGATCTGCAGCGCGAACAGCAGCAGGGCGACGGTCTCGAGCGCGCTGCCCAGCGCCGCGAGCCCCACGCCGCGCGGATCGACGAGCTGGACGACGCTGCGCAGGCCGATGCCGCCGATGGCGAGCAGCGCGATCGGCGCGCACCAGCCCGCGCCGGGCAGGTCCACCGCCCACGTCCTCGGCAGCGTGCGCCATGCCGCCGCCATCGCCCACAGCCCGAGCCAGCCGAACACCACGGCGTGCGCGGTGGCGTTGATCTGGGCGATGAACTCGAACGAGTCGGTGATCGCCAGCATCGAGCCCGCCGCGCCGATGCGCAGGGTCAGGGCGGTGCCGCCGAACGCGGCCGCGATCAGCGCGAAGCCCAGCGACGCGGCGCGCAGGCGGCGCGCCCAGCGTTCGACGGTCAGCGCGGCGTCGGCCATGGCGCGGGATGCTCGTGGGGAGGTCGGGCGACGCCAGGACCCCGGGGCGGCGAGGCTCGCATGCGCAGGTCGGTCAATCTTCCGTTGTTCTTAAGTAAACGATCGAGTATTAATGCGCATGCGCCTGTCCGTGCTGCCATGCCTCGCCTGCCTGGCCGCGCCGTCCGTGGTCGCCGCCTCCGCCGCCTTCGGCGAGGACCTGCGCCGGCCCGTGCTCGGCATCGCCCTCGCGCCGCACGGCGGCGGCTGGCGCGTGGTCGACGGCGATGACCGGGTGCTGGGCGTCGGCGACCAGGCGTGGTGCGATCGCCGGCGCGCCGAGGTGCTGGTCGCGCGCCACGGCCGCGGCCACCGCAACCTGCGCCTGCCGACCCTCGGCGGCATGCAGTGCTGGGCGGACCTGTTCAGCGAGCGCGGCTGGCGGATCCAGCGCAACATCGTCACCGGGCATTGCCGTCTGCTCGACGATCGCGACCGCCGCCATGCCTGGGGCGACGTCGCCGCCTGCCGGGCGACCTACGAGTGGACGCGCGTCGCGCGCGGACTCGCGCCGCCGCGGGATGACCTCGTCATCCTGCTGCACGGCCTGGGCCGCAGCCGCCGCTCGCTGGCGCGCGTCGCCGCGGCGCTCGGGCGCGCCGACCGCGACGTCGTCGCCATGTCGTATCCGTCGACCCGCGCCGGCGTCGCCGAGCACGCCCAGCGGCTTGCGGCGCTGATCGCCGGGATGCGCGGCGTGCGACGAGTCTCCTTCGTCACCCACAGCCTCGGCGCGCTGGTGGTGCGCGAGGCGCTCGCGCACGTCCCCGGCGACCGCGTCGCCGCCGATCGGCTGTGCATGATCTTCCCGCCCAACCGCGGCTCGGACCGCGCGCTGGCGTGGAGCGGCACGCTGCTGTTCCAGCTGCTCTGCGGCCCCGCCGGCGCCGATGCCACGCCCATGGGCGCGCGCGCCATCCCGCCGCCGTCCTGCCGGTTCGCGATCATCGCCGGTGGACGCGGCGACGGCGTCGGCCGCAACCGGCGCATCCCCGGGGACGACGATGGCACCGTCGCGGTCGCCGAGACCATGCTCGACGGCGCGGACGAGCACGTGGTGCTCGATGTCGGCCACACCGTCGGCATGGGCGATCCGCGGGTCGTCGCCGCGGTCGTCCGCTACCTCGATGGCGGGGCGCTGCGCCCATCGGTGGCGCCGCCCTGATCAGCCGGGGACGAGGCGCTCGGCGGCGCGCCGCGCCTGCTCGCAGATCTGCGGGATGCCGACGCCCTCGTAGCCGTTGCCGACCAGGGCCAGCCCGCGCTGAGCCGCCTCCAGCGCGCGGATGCGCGCGACGCGCTCGCCGTGGCCCAGCGTGGGCTGCGCCATCGATCGCGGCCAGCGATGGATGGTGGTGAACAGCGGCGCGCCGCGCGCGCGGAGCAGCGGGCGCAGGTCGGCGACCGCCTGCGCGACCAGCGTGGCGTCGGCGTCGTCGAGGCGCCGCTCGCCCAGGGCGCCGCCGACGAAGGCGCGGACCACGGCGACGTCCGCGGGAGCGCGCCCGCTGTACTTGCGGCTGGCGAAGGTCGCGGCGATCAGCGAGCGGCCTTCGACCGCCGGCACGACGAAACCGGCGGCGGCGGGCATCGTCACCGCGTCCGCGGCATAGCCGATGTTGATGGTGGCGACGCCGGAGTACTCGATGGCGTCGAGCGCGTCGGCGAAGCCGCTATCGAGTCCGCGCACCAGCGTGGCGGCGGCGTGCGCCGGTCCGGCGAGCACGATGGCGCGCGTGCTCAGGGTCGTGCCGTCGTCGAGGCGCACCCGCCACGCATCGCCATCGCGGCCGATCGCCGACGCGCCGCTGCCCAGGCGCAGATCGCAGCCGGCGAGGCGTTCGACCAGGACCTCGATCATCCGGCCGAGACCACCGCGCAGGCTGGCGAACAGCGCGTAGCGCGGACCGGCGGCGGCCGCGAAGGCCGGATCGCCGCGACGCGCGCGCAGCGCGCGGATCAGGCTGCCGTGGCTGCGCTCCATCGCGACCAGGTGCGGGAACGCCGCGTCGACGCTCAGGCGCTCGGGGTCGCCGGTATGGATGCCGCCGGCGAGCGGTTGCGCGAGGCGCTCGAGCGTCTCGCGGCCGAGCCGGCGGCGGACGAACGCGGCCAGGCTCTCCTCGGCGACATCGGCGCGGCGGCGCGGCACCACGAGATCGCCGAGCGCGCGCGCCTTCCCACGCCACGACAGCGTCGGCGAGGCGAGGAACGGCCGGATGCGCCCGGGGGCGAGCAGGTACAGCCCGTCGGGGATCGGCAGCAGCCGGTCGCCGCGCGCGATCAGGCTGCGCCGCGCGTCGACGTCGGTCTCCTGCACCTCGCCCTGCAGGCCGAGATCGTCGAGCAGGCCGATGCCGGCGGGATGGGCGCGCAGGATCGAATCGGGCCCTTCCTCGAGCACGCAGCCGTGCTCGACCCGGGTGCGCATCACCCCGCCCCAGATCGCCGCGCGCTCGAGCACGGCGATGGCCGGCTCGCGGCCCGCGCCGCGCATGCGTCCGCGCAACCGCTCGCGCAGCCGGTAGGCGCTGGCCAGCCCGCCGACGCCGCCACCGATGACCACCGCGTCGAGCACGGGTGTATGGTGACGTGCGCCGCCGTCCGGGCGAGCGTACGCCGAGGCCCGCGCCGAGCGGTGAGGTCCGACATGACGGGCCGGAACCGTCCCGGTACAAGGCCGCCGATGCGCTGGCTCCTGGTATCCGCGGCCGTGCTGGCGCTGGCGGTCCCGTGCGCGGCGCTCGAGGTCGCGTACTCGGCGCCGCTCGTGCGCACCGTGCCGCTGGCCACGGTCGGGGCCGGCGCGGCGGTCCTGCACGCGCGCGTGGTGGTGCCCGACGGCGCGCCGGAGGACCTCGGCGTCGCCGCCTGGCGCGACGACGGCCTCGGCGGCTGGACGACGTCCGAGCCGGTGCGCCTCGCGGCCGGCGGAAACGACCTCCATCTGTCGCTGGCCGCGGCCGGACCGGGCGCCGCCGGCCTGCAGTTCTGGTCGGCGTCGCAGGGCCGGTGGGTCCTGACCATCAGCGACGTCGCGGTCGCCGCAGCGTCGGCGCCGCCGGCGCCCACGCTGGCCGACGTGCGCTGGGACGGCATGCCGGCCACGCCCGCGCCGGCGCGCGTCGACGAACCGTGGAGCTTCGCGTGCGCGCCATCGCGCCTCGACGGCTTCGCGCTGCGCGCCGAGATCGTCGCGCCGGACGGCGCGCGCTGGATCGCGCGCGGGCGGCGCGACGGCCGCGGCTGGAGCGTGCGCCTGCATCCGCGCGTCCCGGGCGAGCACCGCGTCACGGTGATCGCGAGCTGGAGCGACGCCGCATCGCCGACCCTGACGATGCCGCTGACGATCGTCGCGTCCGGTGCCGCCGCGGGCGGACGCGAGCTGGCGTTGGCGGCGCCGCTCGAGACCCGGCTCACCCAGGCGGTCGCCGACGCGGCGGCGGCGCAGCTCGTGGTGATCGACGTGATCGTGCCCGACGACGCGCCGGAGGATCTCGCGCTGGGCGCCTACGCGCGCATCCCCGAGGTCGGCTGGCGCCAGGCGCCGCTCGCGCAGCGCGTCGCGACCGGGCGCCACCGCCTGCGCCTGCGCGTGCCGCCGGCGCGCACCCCGGCGCGCGCGGGCGAAGCCGGCGTGCTGGCGTGGTCGGCCTCGCCGACGCCGGCGCGGCTGCGCGTGATCGGCATGACGATCGAGGCCGCGCCGACGCTCGGCCCGCGCCGGCCGCGGCTCGGCGACGCGCGCCTGGTCGCGCGGCCGATCGCGCCCGCGGATCCGTGGACGCTCGACGTCGCGCCGTGGCCGCCGGCCGACGCGGCCTTCGCCATCGACGCCGAGCTCGCTCACGGCGCCGCTGCGCCGCTGCGCCTGGCGGGCGTGCCGCTGGGCGATGGCGCGTGGCGGTTGTGCGGGCACCCGTACGAGCGCGGCGGCTACGCGGTGCGCCTCGCCGCGCGCTGGGGCGGCGGGGCGTCGGCGACCGCCGATCTGCGCGCCCTGACCATCGACGGCCCGTCGCCGTTCGCGAACGAGCCGCCGCCGACCGCGGTGCGCGCGCCGCTGGCCACGCTCGTGGCGCAGCCGCATTGGCCGGCGACCGGCGCCCCGGCCGGCCGCGAGATCGCGGCGACCATCGTCGTCGCCGACGGCGCGCCCGCCGACCTCGGCGTCGGCGCCTACGCCCGGGACCAGGACGGGCGCTGGTGGCAGTGCCGCCACCCGGCGCCGCTCGTCCCCGGCATCAACCGCCTGCGGCTGCGCTTCGCGCGCGGCGCCGTGAGCGAGCT
>Ga0196963_10000934_pt1 | contig 22051 bp, 15 predicted proteins | sample S1_5metaG_FD_148600 | JGI IMG/M metagenome (GOLD analysis project Ga0196963, IMG submission 148600) | Soil microbial communities from Anza Borrego desert, Southern California, United States - S1_5 | ecosystem: Environmental > Terrestrial > Soil > Desert | place: USA: California | collected... | reverse complement strand
GCAGCTGGTGTTCTATCCGCGCGAAGGGCACGGCATCACCGAGTACTACCATCAGAAGGATCGAATGCAGCGGATCTACGACTGGGTGACGAAGTACACTCTAGGCGCCGCTGCGACTACAACCGCACAATAATTGGGACTAGGGAGCCAGGGAGCTAGGGAGCCAGGGAGCTAGGGAGCTAGGAGCTAGGGAGCCCGGGGCCGGAAAAAACGAAAATCAATTGTCCACGACTACCGCGCCGCCAAGCGGCGCTTCCGATGCCGAACTGCTGACAATCCTCGCCGAGCTGGCCCGAGAGGTCAGCTCGGTGCTGGATCTCGACGCGCTCCTCGAAAAAATTCCCAACCTGATTTCGAGGCTGACGCAGTTCAGCGTGTTCTCGGTGTACCTCCTCGACAAGAAGCGCGAGGAGTTGGCAATTGCCTACGCGGTCGGCTACCCCGAGGAAATCGTCAAGCACTTCACGATCAAGGTCGGCCAGGGGACGGTTGGCCGTTCGGTCGCGGAGCAGCGGCCGCTGCTGATAGACGACGTCGACACGGATCCGCATTACCTCGCGGTCGTGCCCGGCGCGAAATCGCAGCTGTCGGTGCCGCTCCGCCACAAAGGTGAAGTGATCGGCGCGCTCAACCTGTTGAGCGACCGCAAAGCCGCTTTTACCGAGCGCGACGAATGGATCCTTCGACAGTTTGGCGCGCACGTCGCCCAGGCGATCGCGACGGCGAGACTCTTCGAGTCGGAACGCGAATACGCGGAAACGCTGGAGACGCTGGCGGAAATCGGCCGCGAGATGAGCGCAATCCTCGATCCCGCGGAACTGCTGACCCGGCTGGCGCAATTGATCAAGCGAGTCATCGACTATCGCATCTTCGGCATCGCGCTGCTCGACGAAGACACGCAGATGCTCGAGCTGAAGGTGACGATCAAGTACGGCGACGACCCGCGGGCGACGATGCCCATCAAGATGGGCGAGGGCCTGGTCGGTTACGCCGCGCAGCACAAGGAAGTCGTGCTGGTGCCGGACGTCACCAAAGATCCGCGATACATCGATGCCGTGCCCGGCGTTCGGTCCGAGCTGGTCGTGCCGCTGTTGCTCAAGGATCGCTGTATCGGCGTATTCGACCTCGAGAGCCCCGAGCGCGACGCATTCAACGAAAAGCACGTCAAACTGCTGACGCTGCTCGCATCCGAAGCGGCGGTGGCGCTGGAAAATGCCCGACTCGTCGAATCGATCCGCGCCAATGAGGCGCGCTTCGAAAAGGAACTGCGGTTCGCTCAGCGCGTGCAGATGGCGCTGTTGCCGCAGGAACTGCCGAAGCGGCTGCGCGGCGTCGACGTGGCGTGGCACTTCGATCCGGCTCGCGAGCTCGGCGGCGACCTGTGTGATTTCCTGGCACCCGAGCCAAACACGCTGGTCGTGACACTCGGCGACGTGTCCGGCAAGGGCGTTCCCGCCGCGCTCTACAGCGCCGCCATCGGCGAGATGATTCGCGGCCGCACGTTCCGGCGCCGTCTCGAGAAGAAAAGCAGCACGCCGGCGGAGGTGCTGGCCGGCATGAACCGCATCCTGCACGAGCGCAACCTCGAGGAGTACTACTGCACGCTGTGCTACGCGATGTTCGAGTTCAAGAAGCAGATCGTGACGTTCGCGAATTCAGGTCTGCCCTTCCCGGTGAAATGCTCGAACGGCAAGGCCGAGCAGATACACATGCCGGGTGTGCCGCTCGGCTCGTTCGGCAGCTCCACTTACGACGACTTCCAGGTGCCGCTCGCCGCGGGCGACGTATTCCTGCTGTGTTCGGATGGAATCTTCGAGGCGTTCGACGAGGCCGGCCATGAATTCGGCGCTCACCGCGTCATCGATGTGTTGGAACGGAATTGCGGCCGCCCGGCCAAGGACATCGTGCAGGAAATCTTTGCTGCGGTACAGGCCTTCTGCGGCGATGCCGATCAGTCAGACGATCGGACGGCTGTGGTCGTCAAAATCAACCAACTCGGTCCCGGAAAACCCCACGCGGACGCCTAGCGTTTTCAGTGCGCGTGCGCGTGCGGATGATGGCCCTCGACGCCACCCATTTCGTCGCCGTGGTCGTCGACGTGGGTCGCGGCGGTCAGGTAGATCGCTCCGAGCGTCAGGAAGATGAACGCCTGCAGCGGGCCGACGATCAGGCCGAGGAACTGGATCGGCAGCGGCGCGATGAACGGCACGATGCTGGCGATGATCAACACGACCAGGTGCTCACCGAAGATGTTGCCGAACAGGCGCAGCGTCAGCGACAGCACGCGAGACAGGTGGCTGATGATTTCAATGACGAAAATCATCGGTGCCAGCGCGATCGGCACGCCCGGCATCACCGCAAAGTGCTTCACGTAATTCACGACGCCGTTGGCCTTGATGCCTTCCCAGTGGTAGTACAGCCACAACACCAGCGCCAGCGCGAGCGGCACATTGATGTTGCTGGTGGGCGAGCCGAGGCCGGGAATCTGGCCCATCAGGTTGCCAATCAGAATGAATACGAAGATGGTGCCGAGCAGCGGCAGGAACTTGCGGCCCTTCGCGCCCATGTTGCCTTCCAGCACGCCGACAAGGAACGAGACGATATCCTCGAGGACGATCTGCAGCTTACCGGGATTTTCGACGCTCAGCTGCGAGCGGATGGCGAGGCCGATAAACAGAATGAGAAGGGTGATGAGCCCAACGAAGACCATGTGGTCGGGCACGTGGAACCCGAGCGCCCCGAACAGCATGTTGACAACGGCGACCAGCGGGGAGGGATGTTCGATAGCTTCCACAGCGGAGACATTGTACTAGATTTCACAAGGTGCGCCCGCAGGTCGGTCGCCCGTCGTGAAGGGCGGGTTTAAACACCCGCCCCTCAGCCACTTACAGGTACTTGATTGACTTCTCGCGCAGGTGAAGGCCGAAGCTGCGACCGCCGATCAGCGCGAACTCCTGAACCTCGCCGCGAACGCGGACCCGGGCATTCTTGCCGGGCACCCGGCTGTCGTCCGAGATCACCAGCATTTCGGCCGTGCCGTCGCTGACGCGATACACCTTGAACGGCACCATCGGAATGCCAAACGAGGTGGTGACCACGCCCTCGACCGTGACGGTCTTGTCGTGGAACTTGCCAGGGTTGGTCTGCACTTCAGCAATCGAGCGCTCGCCCATCGACGCGCAGGCGCCTGACAGCGCACTCGCGGCCACCAGCAGACTCAACACGAAAGTTTTTGTGCGACCCAACATGGCTTGCTCCTTTGCGGTCCGGCGAAGCCGGACGCTGACGATCGGTCACGACCCTCACAGCGATCCAATAAACGCCGCGGTCGGATCGTGAACGTGCGGCCGAAGAGCGGCGATGCCAGCGCCTGCCTGATAGTTCGCCCTTCGGTGATCCGCCGCGGCTGCGACACAGAACTCCAAGGTCCGTGCCAGAGCCGCGGCGCCGCCTAAGCCGTAGAAACGGCAGGAAAACGGGCCTTTGCCGCGTCAGGCACCAGGGCCGTGTCACTTGCCGCGGACGGTGCGCTAGTACACCCCGAGGTATCTGTCCATTTCCCAGGGCGAGACGTGGCGGATGTACTCGTCCCATTCCTCGCGCTTGGCTTCGAGGAAGTGGTTGAAGATGTGCTCGCCGAGCGTTTCCTTGACGAGCGCATTTTTCTCGAATTCGTCCAGCGCTTCGCTGAGATTCGCGGGCAGATCGTCGATCCGCAGATGACGCCGTTCGCGATGGCTCATTTTGTAGATGTTCTTGTTCACCGGTGGACCAGGATCGATCTGCTTATCGATGCCATCGAGGCCGGCGCGCAACATCACCGCCAGAGCGAGGTAGGGATTGCACGACGGGTCCGGCACGCGCAACTCGAGCCGCGTGGCGGTGCCTCGCGCCGCCGGCACGCGCACCAGCGGGCTGCGATTCTTCTCGGACCATGCGATCGCAGTCGGTGCTTCGTAACCGGGTACCAGCCGCTTGTATGAATTGACGAGCGGATTGGTAATCGCGCAAAAGCCCTTGGCGTGGTGCAACAGCCCACCGACGTAGTTCAGGCACGTCTGGCTCAATTGAATATCGTTGTCCGGATCGAAAAACGCATTCACGCCATCCCTGAACAACGACTGATGCGTGTGCATGCCGGAACCGTTGACGCCGAAGATCGGCTTGGGCATGAACGTCGCGTGCAGGTTGTTGTTCAGCGCCACGTTCTTGACGATGAAGCGGCAGGTGCTGACGTTATCGGCGGTGGTCAGCACATCGTCATAGTGAAAATCGATTTCGTGCTGCCCGGGCGCGACCTCGTGGTGGGCGGCTTCGACATGCATGCCCATCTGCTCGAGGGCGACGACGATCTCGCGGCGGACGTCCTCGCCGAGATCGATCGGGGCGAGGTCGAAATAGCTGGCGCGATCGTGCGTCTCGGTCGTCGGCTTGCCGTCCCTGCGCAGGAACAGAAAAAATTCCGTTTCGGGCCCCGCCATCATCGTGAAGCCGCGATCCGCGGCCAGCTTGATGACGTTCTTCAACGTCGTGCGCGGGCATCCGGCGAACGGGCTGCCGTCCGGATTGGCGATGTCGCAGATCAGCCGGCCAACCCGTGCGCCGCTGGAATCCGCCCACGGGAACACCTGAAAGGTCGAGAGGTCGGGCTTGAGGTACATGTCCGACTCTTCGATGCGGACGAACCCTTCGATCGACGATCCATCGAACATGATGTTGCCGTCGAGCGCTTCGGCGAATTGGCGATTGGGCACCTCGACGTTTTTGATCACGCCGAGAATGTCGGTGAACTGCAGACGCAGGAACCTGACGCCTTCGCGCGCGGCTCTTTCGAGGATCTCGTCCTTCGTTCCAGCCGTCCCGGTGTCGCCGCTGCGGGACTTCGGTCTGTCAGCCATTGCGCGATGCTAGCAGCAGCTACCAGCTAGTAGCTAGTCGTCGTCAGCAACCGCGTCACTTCTTCTGCGAGCGCCGCGGCCTCGATCGGCTTGGTCAGATAGACGTTGGCGCCAAGCCGCAGCGCCTGCAGCTCGGTCGACGAGCGGTCGGTACCGGTGACGACGATAACCGGTATCGCGCGCCCCCTGCTGGTGTCCTTCAAGCGAGCGAGCACTTCGAAACCGTCGATGTTGGGCATGACGAGGTCGAGCACGAGCAAATCGACCGGCTCGCGCTCGACGGCGGCGAGCGCTTCAGCGCCGTCGCGGGCGGGGATCACGCGATGACCGTGGCGGGTCAGCGATGTCGTAAGCACACCGCGCAGATCGGCGTCGTCTTCGGCCACCAGGATGGTCGCACCGCGGCGGCCGGCCAGCGCCAGGCTGATCTCGCGCAGCAAGCGATCATGTCCTTCGGCTTTGGCGAGGACCGATACGTCGATCGGAAGCTTGGCAGTCTCCTTGGCGCCGGCTGCGCCGGTTACCACCACGACTGGAATCTGCGAGAGGCTGGCTTCGCGCCGCAGCATGTCGATGAAGGTCCACCCATCGGTGCCGGGCATCAATACGTCGACGGTAACGACGTCGGGCTTCATGGTCCTGGCGATATGGAGCGCCGACGCGGCGTCGCGGGCGTCGAGTACAACGTAGCCGGCATTCGTCAGCTGCGTCTTCATCAACGCACGGAAATCGTCGTCGTCATCAACGACCAGCACGCGCCGAACGGCCAGGCGGGCGGAGCCGTCGTCATTCTTGACCACCGGCGCCAGCGTCGACGCTTCCTGCGCGGTCGCGGCCGGCAGCGTGAACGAAAAGCGTGTGCCCTTGTTCAACGCGCTGTCGACGAAAATGCGTCCGCCGTGTTGTTCCACGAGCGCTTTGGTAATCGCGAGACCCAGCCCGGTACCGCCGCGGCGGCGTGACGACGAGCTGTCGACCTGCTGGAATTTCCGGAACAGCCGGTGCAGATTCTCCGGCGCGATGCCTTCACCCTCGTCCGCGACCGAAATCGTGATCATCTGGTCGGTGCCGGTCACCGACACGATGACGGTCGAGTCGGGAGGCGCGAACTTGACCGCGTTGGACAAGAGGTTGACCAGCGCCTGGACGATGCGATCCGGATCCACCATCACGGGCTTCACCGTCGCCGGAATCCTGATGTCCAGCGCCACGCGTGCGGTCCTGGCAGGCCCTGCGACCACGTCGATCGCCTGCCTCACGAGATCGGCGACGTTGACCGGCTTTCTACGGAGGGCCAGGTTGCCCGACTCGATTTTCGAAACATCGAGGATGTCGTTGATGATCCGGACCAGACGCTCGCAATTGTTGAGCGCGATCTGCAACAGCCCGCGATGCTCGGGGTCCGGTACCGAACTGGGTTCGTCGAGCACCAGCTGCACCGAACCGCGAATCGACGTCAGCGGCGTGCGCAGCTCGTGACTGACGATCGAGACGAATTCGTCCTTCATTCGATCGACCTCGCGCATCTTGGCAATGTCCTGGAAGGCGACAATCGCACCGGAGACGTGACCGAGCTCGTTGTAGAGCGGGGCGCCGCTGGCAAGAATCGGAAACACTCGCCCGTCCGGATGATGGATCTCGAGCTCTTCGTTCTTGACGACCTCGCCGCGCAGAGCGCGGTACGAGATCCATCGGTCGCGGGGGATCGGGGTGCCGTCCTTCGCTATCCGTTTGAATCGATCCCAGTAATTCTTCCGCAGCTCCGGATTCTGGGGCTCGATGCCCATCACTTCGGTAGCGGCGCGGTTGCGCAGCCGGACGCTGCCATCGACGTTGAAGATCATCAGCGCCGCCGGGACGGTCTCGATCGTCGCCAAGAGATCCGCATGCGCGGCCTCGACCCGTCTGCGTGATTCGGCCGTCCCGCTGGCCAGCTCACGCGACTCGCTCAAGGCCAGCGCTAGCTCGCGCTCGCGGGTCTGGAGGCCGCGCACCATTTTCGCGAACGAATTGATCAGGACGCCGATCTCGTCCGAGCGGAGCGTCTGGTGCGCCGCACTGAAATCGCCTTCTTCGATGCGATGCGCGGAGTTGGTCAGCTCCGTCAACGGATCCAGAATCACGCGCTTCGCGGAGTACATCACCCACGCCAACATCACCAGGCCGATCACCCCAATCGCCGTAATGATCGAGAAAAACAACCGACGGCGGTCGGCGAGCTGTCGCCTCGCGTCCTCCCATAACTGCCGTTGGCGTTGATCGAACTCGGCGAGTTGTATTTCGAGAGGCTCGAATTCGGCCTCGGTGAGCGCGAGCAGCGCCTCGGGCTGTTCGGGCTTGGCTATCTGCGCATCCCAGCGCGCGATCCAGTTTTGGTACGACGCCTTCAGCCCGGCGAGCAGCTGTTGTTGCCCAGCGGTGCGGACCAGCGACGCTTCCTGAGCGAAGTACTCATCGATGGCGGCGCGCTCGCTGACGATGCGCTCCCGAATGAGCGGCAGTCCGAACGCCACGAGATCGTGCTGGTCGTGTTTCAGCTCGACCAGCGAACGCCACAGTCGGCCGTGCAGGTTCAGGACTTCCGCGATGCGTTGCCGTTCGGCGTCCATGACGGACGCCAGGCTCAGCGACAAAATGATGAACCCGATGTTCCCGGCGACGAGCACCGCCACGAGCCACAGCGCGAGGTACGCTCGAGTGCGAATCTTCACGGATGCGTTTTGGTGACGATGTCCTTGACGTGCTGACCCAGGGTGAGCGCATCGAACGGCTTGGTCACGTAGCCGACGGCGCCGAGACTCAGTCCGCGCTGGATCTCGGCCTCCTGTGATTTTGCCGTCAGAAAGATCACCGGGATCGATGCGGTGGCGGGATCGGCTTTCAATTGCCGGCACGTCTCGGGGCCATCGAGCTCGGGCATCATCCAGTCGAGCAGAATGACGTCCGGCGGTGACTCCCGGACGGCGTCGAGCGCCTCTTGTCCATTGCCGACGACCTTGACCGTGAACCCGGCGCGCTTCAGCGCCAGCCTGGCGACCAATTGGATATCGAGGTCGTCTTCCGCGAGAACGACGTTCATCGAATGCTTGATTCTAGCGTCGGGCGGGGCTGCGCCCCCCCGGTTAAACCGCGGCGCGGTGGGGCTCCGCCAATTGACCCGGCGCGGCCGGGACCGGCATGGCTAGCGTCGAAAGCTGCGCCGCCAATATCGAGGCGAGCGTCAGTTTCGCGTCGTCGACCGCGTGCCCCGATTTGAGCTCGATTGACAGCACACCGGCCGGACCGGTGGGACCGAGCATTGGCACGGCGAGCGCCGCTGGCGTCGATGCCGTCGCGGCGCTGCTGCGGGGCGCGTTGTCGCGCAACGCGGCAGCGGTTAGATTCGCTCCGTCGCGGGGAACTCTGCCGATCCGCGACACCAGCTTGGGATCGAAGCCGTGGGTCGCCACCGGCGACAACGACCCGCCGTCGTTGGCCGCGACCCATACAATCAAGCCGGTCGCATCGAGTAACGCGCTGATGCGAGCGAGCGCGCCGTCGAGCGCGGCTGGGTCGGCGAGTGCCGAGAGGTCACTACAGATCTCGGATGTCATCTTGACCGCTGTCAACGGAATGCTTGGCACGGCCGGTGAGGGCGGCTGGGCGGGCGGTGCCGGTACGGCAGGGGCCGGTTCCGGAAGCGCGGAATCATCCACGACCGGGATCGGTTTGCTCAACGTCTCCTTGAGCTCGCTGCGCCACTCGGCCGGGTCCTTCGCCGACGTCTTTGCAGGCACCGGCAGCAATGCGACGGCGACCAACATCCACAACCCGAGCGCGGCGGCCGCGAGCACCATTTGCTCCCGTCGCGCGGCCGTGATGCGTCGACTGAATTGACGATGCAGGTCGGCACGGACCGCATCCACCTGTGCCGTAGCGCTTGCGAGGATGTCGCGAATCTCGGTGAAGATCACGTCGCCTGCGAGGAGCCCCTCGCCGCGGCTGACGTAGGTGCGCGCGCGCCGCTCGCCGGCGACCAGCTGATCGATGCCATCGAGCGACTCAGCGAGTGAGGCGCCAAAGGGTGCCGCGAGAGCATCCAAGGCGATCAGGTTCTGGCGCAGCGTATCGATCGTGCCTTGCGCGCGCTTCGCCCAGAATGGCAAACCCTGTCCCGGTGCGAGGTATGCATGCATCGACGCACGCAAGTCGACGAGCGCTTCTTCAATGTCCTCAGCCGCACGGTCGGCATCGGCGGCCGACCGCTGACTGGAATCGAGTGTGATTTCGTTCTGGAAGGCGCGGTAGCCGATGCCCGCGGTGAGCAGGAGCGCGACGATCAAGACCGCGATGCGCACGGGAGTGCGAGACATCGCAAGACAGTATCTAGTATCTATCTGCGCGTAGCAAGACAGTATCTAGTGGTGGCAGCTGATCATTAAGCGATCGGGACGAGGGACGAGGAAGCAGGGATTAGAAATTAGGAACGAGGAATTAGGAAGCGGAGTTGCGATTAGAACGTCGGCAGGTACGGTGTCAGCCACTGCGCGATCACCGTGAAGCGGTTGGTGAAGATCAACACGCCGATCACGATCATCAGCAGGCCCGAGACGATTTCAATCGCGTGATAGTAGCGACGAATCTTGGAGAACGCGACGAAGAACTGGTTGATGGCCATCGCCGTCAGCAGGAATGGAATCGCAAGCCCGAGCGAGTAGATCGACAGCAGCACGATCCCCTGGTTCACCGACTCCTGCTGCGCGGCGACCAGCAGGATCGCCGACAGGATCGGGCCGATGCAGGGCGTCCAGCCAAAGGCGAACGAGATGCCGACGATGACGGCGCCGATCATGCTGGCGGGCTTGGTGTTGGCTTGCACGCGCGCCTCGTTGAGCAGGAACGGAATCTTGAAGACGCCGATGGTGTGCAGGCCGAAGATGATCAGCAACACGCCCGCGACTTTCCCGAAGATCGTCAGCCGTTCCATCAGGAACTGGCCGAGATAGGTCGCTGACGCGCCCAGCGATACGAAAACGAGTGAAAACCCGAGGATGAAAAACAGCGACGTGACGATGACCTGCCGCTTGGCCGCGGCGCTGACGCCGGCGTTGGCCGCCACGGCGCCGCCGGCCGCAACCGGCATGCCGCGCATCTCTTCGAGCGACACGCCGGAGATAAACGACAGATAGCCGGGAATCAAAGGCAGCACGCAGGGCGAGATGAAGCTCAGAACCCCCGCCACGAAGGCGCCGAAGAGCGAGACGTTTTCCATTTCAGGCAGTCAGGCGGTCAGGCAGACAGGCCGACAGGCAGACAGGCGGACAGGCCGACAGGCCGCCAGACTGATCATTCCGATGCTCGCGAGATCTCCTCGGTTACGAGGCGAAGCGGAATCACGGTCGGTTGCGACATCTGCTCCATTTGGACGTTGTGGCCCTTGACCGGCGGCAGGTCCTGGAACATCGTGTCCCACTTCCAGCGTTCCATTGGGTTGCTGGTCTTGAGCCAATGCTCCGCGGTAACCGGCCGGTTGAAGATCTGCTCGCCGAGGGCGGCATAGCTGTTGATGCGCGCGCGATCGGCATCGCTACTGGCGCGCTCGCTCAGCGCCACACCCTGCATGTGCGTGACGATGTCGGCGCGCACCTGCTGCGAGGAGGTGTAGGTGTACGGCAGGCCGAGCGCCGCCGCGACGCTCGTCAGGATCTGCCAGTCTTCGACCGACTCGCCCGGAGCGTTGATGGCTTTCGACGCGGCCTGCACGATGCCTTGCTCGTTGGTATAGGTGGCGTCCTTTTCTACCCACGCCGCGCCCGGCAGCACGACGTCGGCGATTTTCGCGAGCTCGTTGTGCAGCACGCCCTGGTAAATGATTACCGGCACGCGGCCGCTCTTGCGCGCCTCGATCAGCCACGAGATGTCACCCATCGATCCATCCGGACCTGGATCGAGGATGTAGAGCACCTTCACGCGATCCTGGTCGATCGCGGCGCGCAGTGCCGTCAGATCGGCATCGCCGTCAGGCTTGCTCGAGACGCCCAGACCGAGGTCGCTGGCACCGGTGACGTTCGGCGCGTCGATCGCGGGGACGCGGAACTTGGTGCGGGGCGGCTGCGCCTTCTCGGTCCGCCGCCACGCGACATGCACGTGTGCCGCGCCGCCGCTGCCCTTGAGATCCTCCGCGAGGCGTCTGAGCAGGTACATTTCCTCGAGCGAGGCGTGCGCCGAGGCGAGCATGCGGACCGACGCCGGGTCCTTGCGGCCCGCGGCATTGAGCAGATCGCGGACGCGCGTCAAGGCGTCCTTCCACGTCGCCGCCTGCTGCACGCCGTCCTTGGTGTTGAGCAGCGGTCGGCGCAGACGTCCATCGCCTTCGATCCACAGGTACTGGAAGCGGCCAATGTCGCACATCCAGTAGTCGTTGATCTGCGGGTTATAGCGAGGCGTGATGCGCGCCAGGCGCGCGCCTTTCGCCCATTCCGGTTTCGCCTTCAGCCAGGACGTGGTGTTGCAGCCCTTCGCGCACAGCGTGCAGATGGTATCCACGGCGTGCGGGTTGTCCCACGGCCGCGATCGGAAGCGGTACTGCTTGGTGGTGATGGCGCCGACCGGGCAGACGTCCATCAGGTTTCCTGACAGCAGCGAGTGAACGCCCTGCTCGTTGAATGTGGCGATTTCGCTGCCGTTGCCGCGATTGATGGTGCCGATTTGCGCGTCGGTGTCGACTTCCGCCATGAAACGAATGCAGCGCGTGCACAGGATGCAGCGGTTGCGATTCAGCATCAGCGTCGGGCCGAAATCGACGTCGGCCTTGACGCCCTCGCCGTCGAATACCCGACGCGGGAAGTCCATCCTGCTTTCGTCGTTGCCGAACGCGTACGAGAAGTCCTGCAGCGGGCACTCGCCGCCCTTGTCGCACACCGGGCAGTCGAGGGGGTGGTTGATCAGCAGGAACTCGAAGACGCCCTTGCGCCCGTCAACGGCTTCGGGATCCTGCGTGTGGACGACCATGCCCTCGGCCACCGGCGTCGAGCAAGACGTCTGCAGCTTCGGCATCTTCTCGATCTTCACCAGGCAGACGCGGCATGACGCGTCGATGCCCAGACCGGGGTGATAGCAGTAGTACGGGACCTGGATTCCCGCCTCGATCGCGGCGCGCAGGACGGTGGTGCCTTTCGGCACTGACAGCTGCCGACCGTCGATGGTCAGCGTGACAAGATCCATAAGAAGGAAATTCTATCTCAGGCTGCGGACCCGGGGTCGCAGGGCCGGGGATCGGGCTCGCGCTACCTTTTTTCGAGAATCGCCAGCGCCGCGCCGTCCGGATTGGTGTCGATCGACCGCGGGTTGCCGGTGAGCGGCAGCCGCGCCTCGGTCAACGCCTCGTTGGCGACGACGACGAACTCGGCTGTCTTGCCGTCGCCGTAGGTGACCGCCACGGTCACCGGGATGTCGTAAATGTCGCCGGTTTGCTCGAACCGCACGACGAGCTCCTGGCCCTCGACGACCGTGGAATAGCGCACGCGCGGAATGCCGTTGTCGTAAATCCACCGCTCGAAGAACCGGGCGAGGTCGCGCTTGCTGGCGGTCTCCATTGCTTTCCGCAGATCGTCAGTGCCCGCCTTCCTGTAGCGGTTCTCCGCGTAGAAGGTCTTGATGCCGCCGAAAAACGCCTCGTCGCCAATGACCCGCCGCAGCATGTGTAACACCGCCGCACCTTTGTTGTAGACCAGCGCGCGGAAGACACGGCTGTCGCCTTTGATGTGGCCGAGGCGATAGCCCAGGTACACCGGCCCTTGATCGGACGTTTCCACCGACCAGCGGCGGAACTGCCGGAGGATCTCGCGAAATGCGTTTTCGCCGCGCTTTTCGCGCGCGAAGAGCGCCGCGAAATATTGCGCGAAGCCCTCGCTGAGCCACTGCTCGTGATAGTTCTTCCACCCGACCGCCTGCCCGAACCACTGATGCGCAAGCTCGTGGGCCAGAAAGAATTCCGGAAAGCCCTGAAACATCGCAGGGTCGTTCCGCCAGCTTACCTGCGTGACGGGCGGCGGGTTGTTGATCATCGCGAAGTATCCCGGCGCGTGGCCGCCAGGCAGTTCATCTTCGACGAGCGCCATTGTGATGCTGGCGTACGGCACGTCCCCCGTCAGCGACGCATACAGCTGCAGGATATCGGCGCCGTTGGCCATCGCGGCCGCCGCTCGCGATTCCTGCCGACGCACCGCATCGACCCTGAGCACGACGGTGTTACGCGCGCCCACCGGCGGCACCGCCGCCGCCGTGTTCAAGCGCGTGATTTGCTGCGCGAGCGTTGACGCACCGCGCATGTCCGGTGGCGGCGCATTGGCGGGCACGATGTCGAGCGCCACCGTTGCCGCGTCGGTGCGCTGCATCTTGCTGACCACCATGCCGAGGTAGCGAACCGGCTGCGGCGCCGCGAATGTATAGGCCACGCGAGGGACGACGCGAGATGATCCGTCGACAATCGCCGCCGCCGTCGGCGCCGGCGAGCCTGGTTCGGGGATGCCCGACGCAACGACGGCGTATTCGGCGGGTACGATCATGCGGATGTGCGCCGACGCGTAGTCGCTGACCTGGTTCTGCGGATACCAGTAGCTGCGATTACTGAACAGCCACTTCGGCTCCGGCTGAACGACGACCACATCGTCTGGCTGTGCGGTCCGCTGATCGACCTCGATCAATTCCTCCTGAGCGGTCTGTCGCGGAATACGGCCGGCGTACGCAATCGTCAGCGTCATCAAGAAGTCGCGCGACACGGGCTGTGGCAAATTGACGAGGATGCTGTTTTGGTTGCGCACGCGCAGGAACAGCAACCTGCCGAATTCGTCGCTGCTGACCGATGACACGTTCAGGTTGTCGTTGAAACGCAACGTCAGTACGCCGGTCGACAGCGACTTGATGCGGAGGGACAGTCGGGTGCGCCCCTCCATCCACTCGCGCTCGGGGGTGAAGCTCGCATCCACGTCGTAATTGATGACGTCGTAATCGACCAGGTCGTCTTCGTCGAAGAACCTGCCGCGAGCGGCGAGCTTGTGCTCGGAGGCGTAGGCGGCGATATTGCGCTTGCGGGCGCGCTGAAACAGCGTGACGTCTTCCGCTTCACCGGTCGAACGCGCGTAGGTGAGGTGGTCGAACCGCCGCGTGTTGACTTCAGCGACGAAGTCGCCAGGTTGCGGCAACAGCGACCAGACATCGCGGCTCAAGTCGCTGAGATCGAGGTTGAAAGATTTCGGGAGGCCCTCGTCGAACACTTGCAGCGCGCGCCTGTAGTCGCGGCTGTCGAGCGCAACCGGCACCAGCATGTCGTCAGTGAGCCGGCGCTCGAATTCGTACGGGCTCAGACGGACGAACGCGGTGGTAAACGGCGTCTCGAGCGTCTCGGTTCCCGCAAACAGTTTCAGCTGGCCCTTTTCCTCTTTCGGCATCGGCTGAAACACCATCGTGCCGTCACCGATCAACACAATCGCGGTGAGCCCTTCCGGCGTTTCGGCGACGAAAACATCGCCGTCGGGCAATCGCAGTTCGAAGTCGACCGCCCGCAGCACCAGGTTCTTCGCGGCGTACTGCTTCTCTGCATTGAGCGTCAATCGATGCAGCCCTTCGATCGACGCCAGCCGATCCTCCGCAACGACGCGCCATGGTTGGGCGCCAATATCCTCGCCGCGCGGGCGGCGAATGTCGAGCCGCCACGTCGCGATGCGGCCGCGGGCGCCCGTTTCGATGAAGACTTCGACGACGAGCCGAAAGCCTTCGCCGGGGAGCGTCCCTTGCAGCTCCACGCGATCGCGCTCCTTCACGACGACCCGGGTGATACCTTGCGGGACCATCGCGTCGAAGAAGCCGAGAGACTGCTCGCGGTTCGCGGCAGGTGACAGCAGGCTCGTCCAGCGCTGGCGGTCCATCGACACGATCGAGGTCTCGAGCTCTTTGAGGAACGCCTGAATGGACAGATCTTCAGCGTCGACAGGCCGTGGGGTTTGACCTGCAATCGCCGGGGCGCCGGCAACAACGAACAGGAACAGCAGTCTTACAAACATTCAGTCAGGCAGACAGGCAGACAGGCCGACAGGCAGTCAGGCAGTCAGGCCGACAGGCCGACAGGCAGGCAGTCAGGCCGACAGGCCGACAGGCAGTCAGGCAGCACGTGGTCATCATCAAAGACTCCTTTGACCCCTGTCGGTCTGCCGTCCGCCTGTCTGCCTGTCCGCCTGTCTGCCTGTCTGCCTGTCTGCCTGCCTGGTATTAGACCCCGGTGGGACGAAAAGTTCTATACCTGGGGCGCGTCCGCTAACCTGCTCAGCACCAGCACGGTGAGGTCGTCCTGCAGCCGCTGGTCGCGGCGGTGGCGTTCGACGGCGTCGAAGACAGCGCGGCCGAGCTCGGCGGCAGCAGATTTCTGATAGGCGCCCGCATACAACGCGAGCGTGCGCTCGAGACCCGCCTCGTCAAACGCCTGGCCATCGGGACTTTCGGCTTCAGTCAAGCCATCGCTGTACATCAACAGCGCGTCACCCGGGTTGAGGTGCACTTCGCCCGCCTTGTAGGTACTCCCGTCGAACATGCCGAGCGCCACGCCTCCGCTCATCAAGCGTTCGATCGTGCCATTTTGCCGGCGGAGCAACGGTGGTGTCTGGCCCGCGTTGACGAACTCGAGGCGGCCGCTCGTCGGATCAAAGCAGGCGAGAAACAAAGTGATGAATCGCGACGGCGGCGCGTGCCGCGTCACCTGCAGGTTGAGCCGCTGCACCAACGCCGGCAACGGCAGCCGTTCATCGACGAGCGTGCGCAGCATCGCCAGCAGCAACGCCATCAACAGAGCCGCGGGACTGGCTTTGCCCGCGACGTCGCCAAGTGCAACGAGCACGGTGCCGTCGGGCTGAGGCAGGATGTCGTAGAAATCGCCGCCGACGGTGTTGGCGGGCTTGGTCAGGCCGAACGCTTCGACGCCGGGTCCGGACCACGTGCCGTTGGGCAGCATCGCGTTCTGAATCTCGCGCGCCACTTCCAGATCGCGTTTGAGCGAGAGCCGGTCCGCGACCTCGAGCAGCACCAGCAGGTTCATCAACAGGAAGCCAGCAAGCAGCCACACCGTACCGTCGGAAAACACCGGCCCTGGCACGCGAACATGGACGAAGAACAGTGCGATCGGAATGGGAACCCGAATCAGGCCGAAGCCGTTGAAGAGCTGCAACAGGCCGATGACGGCAAACGCAAGTGCCACGCCGTACATCAGGCGGCGAGCCGGCGACAGGCGCATCGTGAACGCCAGGAAGAACGCCTGCGCGTACTTGATGACGCGCTTGTACCAGGGCAGGCCCTCGAGCTCCGCGGTGTTGATGCCGCGCGCGAAGAACCGGTACGCCTCCGGCGTCTCGCGCGTAAAAAGCTTGCCGAGCTCGTCCGACGTCAGGTCGTGCGTGTAACGGCTGAAGAAGTCTCTAGGCATCGCTGACAACAGTCTGCAGCCGGAGGTCTGCAGTTTTGCGTGTTGGGACGTCCGAAGTCCTCAAGAGTTAGACGGCCTAGAGCACTCCCAGTTCCCGGCCGACCGCGGCAAAGGTGTCGAGGGCGTATTGCAGGTCGTCCCTGGTGTGCGTCGCCGCGACGATGGTGCGCAATCTGGCCTTGTCGCGCGCCACGGTCGGGAAGCCGATGCTTTGCGCGAACACGCCGCGTTCGAACAGTGCGTCCGACATCCGCGCCGCGGTGGCCGCCTCACCGACGATCACCGGCGTGATCGGGCTTTCGCTCATGCCGGTGTTGAACCCGAGGGTCTCGAGGCCCGCCTTGAAGAAGCGCGTGTTGTCCCACAGCCGTTCGATCCATTGCGGCTCGGTTTCGAGGATGTCGAGCGCCGCCAGGCACGCCGCCGTCACTGCGGGTGGATGCGAGGTCGAGAACAGGAACGGCCGCGCGCGGTGATAGAGGAATTCGATGAGGTTCTTGGAGCCGGCCACGTATCCGCCGAGGACGCCGATTGCCTTCGACAGCGTGCCGACCTGGATGTCGACGCGGCCATGGCACCCGAAGTGATCGACAGTGCCTGACCCGTTTTTCCCAAACACCCCGCTCGCATGCGCATCGTCGACCATCATGATCGCGTTGAACTCCTCAGCGAGCGCGCACAGTTCGGGGACGCGTCCGAGATCGCCGTCCATCGAAAAGACGCCGTCGGTGATCAGGATCTTCTTCTGCTGCTTCGGTAAGTCCTGCATGATCCGCCGTGCGGCATCGACATCCTTGTGAGGAAAGACCTTGATCGGCGCCTTGCTCAAGCGGCAGCCGTCGATGATGCTGGCGTGATTCAGTTCGTCCGAAATAATGACGTCATCCTTGGTCAGGACCGCGGCGACGGTGCCGGCATTCGCCGCGAAGCCGCTCTGAAACACGACGACCGACTCGACGTGTTTGAACCTGGCGAGCCGCCGTTCGAGCTCCAGGTGCATTTCCATCGTTCCCGAGATGGTGCGGACCGCGCCCGAGCCGACGCCGTAACGCTCGACCGCGTCGAGCGCCGCCTTGATCAGTTTGGGGTGCGTCGTCAGGCCGAGATAGTTATTCGACGAGAGGTTGACGACGGACTTGTGGTCGAAGGTGGTGTGGGCCTCGGGCCGTCCTTCGAGGACGCGCAGCTTGCGGTACAGCCCTTGCTGTTTCAGGCTTTCGAGCTCCGTGCCGAGGAATGCTAACGGATCGGTTCGCATATCAATTCACGCTCAACAGGATGTCGTTGTCAGGAAAGCGCTCCAGCTCGGTCGCGCCGTGCGCCTTCAGCCAGCGTTCCACCGTATCAGCGTCGGCCGCATTCGCGAAAGCGTTTCGGTGCACGATCACGTGCGTGGTGTCGGCCTCGATCAGCGAGCGCCACGCTGCGTCGGGATCCTTGTGCACGCGCATCAATCGCGCGACGCGCTCTTTGTACGCCGGCGGGAAATTGCCGCTGTAACCATTGGTGATCGGCTTGCGATGTGCCGCGGCGTAGTAGACGTAGCGGATTTCCCAGGCGGCGTCGCCGTACGGGAACTCGCTGATCGCGGTTCCGCCCGGCAGGGCGGCGATCCGCGAATACACGGGCGGAGATTGTGCGTACGGGAAAACGCGCGATGGCGGCATCGCTTCGTTCTGATTCCAGGTGCGATTCAGTTCGAAGGGGATGGCGGCGCCTTCCGCGACGATCGCGGACGAGATCAGGGCGACCACCGCCAACTGCATGCGGCGGCCTGAAAGCAGCGAGAGGAGGCGGAGCGCGCCGAAACCTGCCGCAACAGCCAGAAACAGGCCCGCGATCATCGCGTAGCGCGCCGGTGCGCGAACGCCGTTGAAACCAGGCACGTGGTCGTACAGCAGGTTGTAGAGGCCGAGTCCTGATACGAGCGAGTCGCCGGCCTTGGGAATCGGACCGAGCGACAGCCACACCGCGGTGGTGGTCGCTGCGATCGCGAAGAAGATCGGCGAGCGCAGCATCCGCATCGCGTCGTGACGCGCGCGTGGCGATAGTCCCAGCAGCAACATGATGGCGATCACCAGCTGCATGACCAGGCGCTGCGGCGTGCGCGCACTGACGGTGAGGCCGAGCAGCCGAAATTCAAAGCCGCCAAACAGGAACACGCTGATCACGGCAATCAGCTGCGCGACGACGACGAGTAGGAGAAACGCAGCGACGTAGGATCGCCACGACGGCGTGTTTGCCGCGAAGGATGCAGTGCGTGTCGATCGGTGCAGGATCAAGCCGGCGAGCGCCGCGATCGTCAACAGCCACGGCACGAAGCCCAGGAAGGTTTCGCCTTCTCCATGGGGGTAATAGCGGAGCACCTGCCCGTAGAGCCGGACATTTTCCGACGCAGTGATATACGACCAGACGTTCGCGGAGAACAGCACGATTTCGCCGAAGGTCCGTTCGAATCCAAAGCGCTGCTGCGCTTCCGCATAAGGCGCGAGGAACGGTGCGGTCAAGGCAATCACGCCGACCGCTGCGGCGGTGAGCCCGACCCATATGCGCGGGTCTTTCAGCGTGGTTGTCGTCCACATGCGGTGAAGCACGAAGAGCGGTACGAATGGCGCGAAGTAGAGCAGGTAATACCCGCATGACCAGTTCTGCATGACCAGCGCCGCCGCGCCCAAGACGAGGGCGGTGCGCGGGCGGATCCCCGGACGATCACCGCGCGGCGAGGTGACAAACCGGTTGAGTCCCCACAGCGCGAACGGCATCCACTGTGAGCTCATCACCTGAAGGTGTGGAACCGACGCGATCCGGTAAGGCAGGAAGCCGTAAACGAGCCCGGCGACAAACGCGGCGCGCCTGTCGCCAGTCAGGTCGCGAACGAGCAGGTAGGCGCCGAACGCGGACAGCGCGAACGTCGAGATGAACAGCAAGTTGTAACAAAGAATGATGTTGCCGGTCAGCCAGAACACCGGCATGACCTGCATCGACAATCCGAAGAGATGCTCGGACAGCGCGAGCGCGAGCGGATCCGGATGAAAGATGTTCGCGTTCCAGAAATCCGCCCAGCCGATTTGGCCGGTCAACAGCAGCGGGATGTGCTGCACGCCCCATCCCAGGATCCACATGTTGAGGAGCGAGTCGCCCAGGTCGCCAGGCACGTCGCTGCCCAGGCCGAGAATCAGGGGATACGTGTAGACGATCGAGAGCGCCGCGTAGATCAGGAAGATGATCCGCGAGCTCACGCCGGTTCTTTCTCGCGCAGGTAGAGCTCTTCGAACAGCACTTGAACGATCGCGGCCGTCGGAACGGCGAGCAGCGCTCCGACGAAACCGAGCAGCTCGCTGCCGATGAACAACGAGATGATCACCGTCACGGCGCTCAAGCCGACCGTTTCGCCCATCACTTTCGGCACCAGCACATTGTTTTCGAGCAGCTGTAACACCAGGCAGTAGACGGCGACGCCGAGCGCCAGACCTGGCGACACCGTGAGTGCGACGAGCACTGCCGGGACCGCCGCGAGCAACGGGCCGACCATCGGAATCATTTCACCGATGCCGCTGATCACCGCGAGCACGAAGAAATACGGCACGCCCATGAAGGCGAAGCCCACCGCGGTGAGCACGCCGATGATCAAACCAAGCAGCAGCTGGCCTCCGAGCCATGCGCTGATCTTCTCCGCCGCGAGCGCGCTGACGTTATGGACCTGCTGTCGTTGGCGGCGCGGAAACAACCGCACGAACAGATTGAAGATGCTCTGCGACTCGACGAGAAAATAAAACGTCAGCAGCAGCATGCTGATGAAGCCGAAGATCCCGCCGACGAAGCCGCCAATGGTCGAGAGGACCACGCCGACGACATCGCCGCCGCTGGCGGGCGCCTGCTTGAGCATCTCGCTGAACGACGCTTCCGGCGCAATCAGTCCCCACGACGCGAGCCGCTGCTGCGCCATGTCGAGATACTTCGGCAACTGCTTCCAGAACTCCTCGATTTGCTGAACCAGTGGCGGAAATACCGCCGCGATAATGCTGGCGATGGTGCCGAGGACCGCGGCGTAAATCACCAGAATCGCCGCCGCACGTGGCAGGCGGCGTTTGCTCAGCGCGAGAATGCGTTGGCGCTCGATAATCCTGACGAGCGGCGCGAGTCCGGTCGCGAACAGCATGCTCACGTAGATCAGCAGCAGCGGCCCGCGAATCAGATACATCGTCCACAGCAGGACGATGGTGATCGCGAGCGCGACGCACGCGTAGCGGATCAGGCTACGAGGATCGGAACCCTGCGGTGAAGTCTGCGACATCGTCGTAGATTGCGCTGAGTTCGTCGAGCGAGGCGAGGAAGACGATCCGGAAGAACCCGCTCGCGGGATCGGTGCCGAATCCGGATCCGTAGACGGTCAGGATTCCCTTCGCGCGCAGCAAGCCGAGCACGAAGTCGATATCGGTCTTGCCGTGGGGCAGCGCGATTTTCGGCATCGCATAGAAGGCGCCTTTCGGCATGACGCATGACATTCCGTCGATCGCATTCATCCGACTGGTGGTCAGTTGCGCGCGTGCCCGCAGCTGATCGCGAAAACCGACCTGATGCGAGCGATCTCCGGTGAGTGCGGCCGCCACGGCGTATTGCATGGGTCCCGGGCTGCACAAGCGGCCGTCGGCGAGCTTCTTGATCGCGGCCAGCGCCCCGTCGAGACGCGGCGAGGAACCGACCGCCATCCACCCGGCTCGCCAGCCCGGCGCGAGGTAGGCCTTCGACAGACTGGAATACGAAATAATCGCAGCGTCGTTGTTGAGCGCGGCCATCGCGCTGACGGGGCCGTCGTAGGCGAGATCGCCGTAGACCTCGTCGGCGAGGATCACCAGACCATGCGTCTCGGCGACCTCGATCAGCGCTTTGCGCATCGTGTCGGGATAGATCGCGCCGGTCGGATTGTTGGGATCGATGACCACGAGCGCTCGCGTCTTCGGCGTAATCCGGCTGCGCAGGTGATCGAGGTCCGGCAGCCACTGGTTGGTGTCGTCAGTCCGGTAATACGCGGGCTGGGCGCCAATCTTTGCGAGCACGGCCGTGTAGAGCGGGTAGGTCGGCGAGGGGACCAGCACCTCGTCCCCCTCATCGACGATCGCCGTCAGCGCGAGCTCGATACCTTCGGATGTGCCTGACGTGATGAGGACGCGGTCTGCCGACACGTTGACGCCGCGGGACACGAAGTCCGCCGCTGCCGCTTCGCGCGCTTCGACAATGCCTGGCGAGGCGACGTAACCGTTGTGGCCGTCGCGCATCGCCTTTTCGACGGCCGCGATCAGATGTGGCGGCGTTGTAAATCCAAACTGATTGGGATCGCCGATGTTCAGGTATCGGACGGGCAGGCCGGCGGCTTCGACCTTCCGCGCTTCGGCGACGATGTTCCGGATGGCGTAGGTAAATCGGTCGACGCGCCTGGCGGTACGAATGACGGCCGCGGTAGCGGACATCTGCAGATCTTAGCCGCGATCACCCACGCAATGCGTGGCGCGATGCGTGGTTCCGCTCCCCCCGGTTGTTAGGTGCCAGGTACACTCCACCCACACGTGGTTGCTAGGTGCCAGGTACAGTCCAACCACTGGCGGTTGGCCGGTGCCAGGTACATTTAGGCCGGATTGGTGTTGATCGCTGGGCTTGTCTGCTGCAATTGGGCCGAAATCGCAGCGCTGAACGATTCATCGGCGCC
>Ga0196963_10000933_pt1 | contig 22095 bp, 22 predicted proteins | sample S1_5metaG_FD_148600 | JGI IMG/M metagenome (GOLD analysis project Ga0196963, IMG submission 148600) | Soil microbial communities from Anza Borrego desert, Southern California, United States - S1_5 | ecosystem: Environmental > Terrestrial > Soil > Desert | place: USA: California | collected... | reverse complement strand
ATTTGTCCGTCACCTCTATTATCGCGCTCGCGAGTGTGGTCGGAGCAAAGGTGATGACGGCGGAAGGGGGGTGGCTGGCAGGCAATGCGCTCGCTGTTCCGGCTGCCATCGCGGCCATGCTCCTTGTCGGGTTGGTGGTCGGAGCCTTTAACGGGGTGGCGATTGTGGTCTGCAGAATTCCGGCATTTATGGCGACGCTCACCACAATGATGCTCCTGAGTGGAACGGCCATTTGGTCAACGCAATCGCAGAAAATCAGCTCACTTCCGCCAGGCTTCACGATCATTTCGAGACAGCTTTGGATCGCTGTTGTTATCGCCGGGGCTGCCACGTGGCTCGCGCACTATTTGCTTTCGAAGACGATTTATGGGCGTTGGCTGTATGCCATTGGCCATAACAGCAAAGCGGCCTACATCTCAGGCGTGCCGGTGCCGAAGATGACTTTCTTGACTTATGTGGCGACGGGCCTGTTTGCTGGGATTTCCGCGATACTGTTCACAGCCGCTCTCGAAACCGGCAACCCCGAGATGGCGCGTGACAACTTGCTGGATGTGATTGGCGCGGTGGTGATCGGGGGCGCGAGTTTGCAAGGGGGGAAAGGCCGCGCGCTGGGCACGGTGTTTGGAGTGCTGTTTCTCGCCCTTGTGGACAACAGCCTGAACCTCATCGGGCTCACGTTTTACACCATCACGATGGTTAAGGGCGCGCTCATTCTGGCTGCGGCTCTGCTGGATGTGCTCCGCGCAAAACGCCTCGCATGAGTGACGCCGGCGAAATCCTCAGGTTCGAAAATATCAGCCGGAGTTTCTTCGGCGTGAGCGCCTTGCGCAACGTCACCTTCACGGCGCGCCAAGGTAAAACGCTTGGCCTCGTGGGTGAAAATGGCGCTGGCAAATCGACCTTGATGAACCTTTTGGGCGGGGTGCTCCGCCCAGACTCCGGCACGATGCTGCTCGCAGGCCAACCCCACGCGCCGACGTCGCCGCGGGACGCTGAAAGAGCGGGCATCGCCTTCATTCATCAGGAACTCAACCTGTTCCCGAACCTAACGATTGCCGAGAACATTTTCATTCGCCGTTTTCCGCGCAGGGCGGCGTGGAACCCGTTCATTCGTTGGAAAGAGATGCGCGAGCGCACGCGGGAACTGCTCAAGGAACTCTCGCTTGATCATCATCCAGACACTCCGGTGGAGCGGCTCTCAGCGGGCGAGCGGCAGTTGGTGGAAATTGCCAAGGCCCTCAACATCCAGGCGCGCCTCATTATTTTTGATGAGCCCACCACCTCGCTTACGGCCCGCGAGACCGACCGCTTGTTTAAGATCATGCGCTCTTTGCGCGAGCGCGGGGTCTCGATGTTCTACATCTCGCACAACCTTGAGCACGTGCTTTCGCTTTGCGATGACATCGTCGTGCTGCGCGATGGAGAGGTGGTTGGCTCCGGTCCCCGTGAACATTTCACCATCGGGAAAATGGTGTCGCAGATGGTTGGCCGCGAGATTTCTCAATTCTTTCCGCCGCCCATTGCTGCTCCTCGGGCGGAGCGTGTGCTTGAGGTGCGCGGAGTTTCGCAGCCGAATGTCGCGCGTGACATTTCCCTCGAGATTCGCGCGGGTGAGACGGTCGGCATTTCCGGCCTCATGGGCTCCGGCCGCTCAGAACTCGCGCGGATCCTCTTTGGCCTGGACCCTCTGGCCCGCGGCGAGATTCTCCTGGATGGCCAACCAATCACGCATCTCACATCCGCGGAACGCATTAGACGGGGCTTGGCGTTTCTGACGGAAGACCGGCGCTCCGAAGGCTTGTGCATGGATGCCAGCATTGCGGATAACTCGATCCTGGTTGCGCTTCGGCAGTTCGCGCGCACTGCCACCGGCCGCCTGGACGCTCGCGCCGCAAGCGCCGCAGTTCGGGGCACCCGCGAGGAAGTGAAGTTAACCGCCAAAGCAAGTGACGACCAGCCGGTGCGGACCCTCTCCGGTGGCAACCAGCAAAAAGTGGTCTTCGCCAAATGGCTGATGAACCAGCCGAAGCTGCTGATCCTTGACGAGCCGACGCGCGGCGTGGACGTCGGCGCCAAATACGAAATTTACCGGCTCATTCGCGAACTCACCGCACGGGGCGCGGGCGTGCTCATGATCTCGTCGGAGATCGAGGAGCTGCTCGGGATGTGCGATCGCATCCTCGTCATGAGCCAAGGGGCCATCCGCCGATCGTTCGACTCGGCTGAGTTCAATCGCGAGCAGATCCTGCAAGCGGCGATTCATAAACAGGAGGCGCATGAACGGGGGTGAGAAGGCCGGGCTGCGTCTTTGGCTGCTGAACAACACGTCGCTTGTGTTGTTCCTCATCGTTGTTGTCGCCTTCAGCATCCTCGCTCCTGCGTTTCGCCAGCCGCAAAACGCCTTCAACATCCTGCTGCAAAGCTCTTCCACGGGCATTCTGGCGGTGGGTATGACGTTTGTTCTCCTCACAGCAGGGGTGGATCTCTCCGTGGGCGCAGTCATGTTCGTCGCGGGCGCTGTGGCTGGAAAACTCGCGCTCGGAGGCATGGGGGTTGGAGCGCTTATGGGAACAATGCTCGCTGTCGGCGCCGCTTACGGCGCGATGAACGCGCTCTTCATCACACGGCTCGGCATCGTCGCTTTCGTCGTGACACTCGCGACGAATTACTTTGGGCGCGGACTCGGGTTTAACATCACCAAAGTCCGTTCGCTCAATTTGCCAGAAGGCTTTTATGAACTTGGCGCCGCGCGTCTGTTGGGCATCCCTGCGCCCGTGCTCATCTTCGCGGGGGTGGCGGTGGTTGCGCATCTCACCCTCACGCGCACGCCATTTGGCCGCCAACTCCACGCGCTGGGCGCTGATATCAACGCCGCTCGCAAAGCGGGCATCAACACGCGCGGTATTCTTTTCGTGACATACGTGATTTGTGCTGTCTGCGCGGCGATAGCGGCGATCGTGGCGCTTTCGCAAGCTCCGAGTGTGGACCCAACCTTTGGCCGCAACCGTGAATTCCTCGCCATCGCCGCCGCAGTTCTGGGTGGCGCAAGCTTGTTCGGCGGCCGAGGAAGCGTGCTGCCGGGAACAGTCCTCGGCGCGGTGCTGATTCAAACGATTGAGAATGGCCTAAACATTTTAAATGTGAATCCATACGCTTACCCGATCATCACGGGCAGCATCATCTTCGTCGCCATTCTTACAGATGCCATCCGCACCGGACTCCTGGCCAAACTCACGCGCCGGAAGATCTTCGTAGAAGGTTAGAATATAAATAAGAGAACACAGAGGCACAGAGGAAGCAGAGGGCGCAGAGAGAAAGACAAATCTCAGATGGTAGGCGAGGTTCCCGACGGGGCGTCTTGCGATTCCTAAGCAGAGCCACCTGAGCCTCCGCGTCGTCTGCTTTCCTCCTCTGCGGCCTCTGCGTTTAAATCCGACTTCCCAGCCCTTTACGTGGCTGGAATGAATCTTTGGAAGATCAAGCAGAGCACGAAGAAGGTGAGGAATATTGCGCCCACCATTGGAGTGGCTCCGGCGACGGCTAACAAATCCACAATCACGATTCCCGCCAACAAACTGGAAACGGTTTTGCCGACCTGCGGCGGCTTCATCCAGAAGGTGAAGCGCACGCTTCGCAAAATCCAAAGGGCCAATGCCGCGAGCAGGATCAACTCCTTTACGCGATAGGGGCCTGCGTATGCGAACCAACCGACAACCAGCGGCGCTGCCATCAAGACAAGCGGCCAGTAACCAATGAGGCCAGCTTTGCTCTCGCAGCGCGCGATGTATGAGAGCCCGATGATATAAAGCGCCAACGCCAAGGCCCACCAAAGCACGAAACCATTCGCCCCATCCGCAACTTCTGCCGCGAGCAAAAACAAGAAGAAGCGGCACCCGGCCATGATCACTGGCCCGTAAGACACCTGCTTGTGCACGGCGTCGTAGATCAAAATGTTGGCGGCGAGCGTTGCGCCTAGCGCCACAGCCATTGTTCCGAGGGGCAAGAGTAGTGCGACGCCCAACGCCAGCAGTCCCAGCCCGATCGTCCAGACCATGCTGTTGGTGATGTCGCCGCGTGGAATCGGGCGCTCGGATCGAAACTCCTGGTCGAAGCCGGCATCAAACGCGTCGTTGAGATACATCCCCGCAGTGTACAAGCAGGTCGCTGCCGCCATCAATTCAAGCAACCGTTGAATGCTGCCGCCACCACCGAGCAGCCAACCGGCGAGGCAATTGGACCAGACGGTGGGCAAGTTCGAAACCCGCCCCAGCACGAGCAACGTCCGCCAGAGCGGCGGCCTCAGAGCTTGTGAATCACCTGCAGGTTCCATGAACGCGCACATGGAAGCGCTGCCCTGTGCTCTTTGGCAATCTGAAGTTACGCCTGGCGGCTGTGCGCTTCCTCAACGCCCTGCGTCAAATAGTGAAATGCCTCCGCGGCATTCGCAACCTGGCGGAGCGGGGTAGAGCCCTGCATGTGAGGGGCCGTTTTGTGACGGGCGGCCTTTGCGTTCATCCGCGGCGTCGGCGCTTGAAAAGAGATGTCCCCGACACCGTTTTGACCTTCCGCCAATTCAATCTCTCCAATGTCCTTAAGATTCCACGCCTGGATCCCGAAGGTCCTGCGCACAATAAGCTGAGAGGTTGTGATCACGAACAACGTGCGAGCCCGTCGCCAGCGGTTGATAGCGGGATTGCACACCAGGTACAAGCCGGGGATCATGAACAGCCGCGGGCTCCATTTCATGACGTGCTGCATTGGATCGTTTATGCCTTCAGCCGCTCGCAAGAACTTGGAAAGGATACCGCCCACTCCCCATAGCCAAAACAGCCCGAATGGCACTTTGAGCAAATCCTCTGCGTCCAGCGTGAACCCCTGCACCGGAGCGCCTGCCCAGACGATCTCCTCACCGGGCTGCATGAATTCGCGGACTTCGCCGAGCATTCCCTGTGAACTCTCCTGGAGGTGGCTCATTCGTGTTTTGATGGATTGCGAGCCATCGCTTTCTCCCGCGCTTCCACGAGAGCGGAAAATGCCTCCTTTGCATTTGCCACCAGCTCAAATGGCGAGCGCGCGCTCATGCTGATTCCCCGAAAACGCTTTTGAACCTTCCCGGCCAGCTCAGGAACGGGGCCCTGAAAATAAATATCCCCAGCCCCACGCTTCCGCTCCGAGAGCGTGAGGTCGTGAATTTCAGCAAGTTTCCAAGCCATCGTTCCCTTGGGGCCGTGTGAGAGAATTCGCTCACCAGTGATGATGAAGATCGTTCTACTTCGCCGCCGCATATCAGAGATAAATCGGCCGAGGATAAATTGGTAGCCAATCAACACAAACGGCAAGCCGAAGAGCGGCATTATCCACGCGCTAGCGTGGGGAGCTTCAAGAGCCAGCTTGATTGCCATGAACTCCCAGAAAAAAGAAAAGCCGCCCCACATAAGGCTGAACGGGATCAGGGCGATGTCTTCCTTGCGGAGCTGAAATCCGGTCATGGGACGCCCGACCCATAGCGCTCGCTCGCCCGGCGCGAGCAGCGCTTCCACATCCCTTATCAGCGCATTCATTTGCTCTCCTCAATAGAGTATACCTCACCGGCCCACTCTCCGCGGCCTTAAGCTGGTTGGGGAGTTGTTGTTCACTGTTGAGGCCGGGATTCTTCTAGAGTCCAAACATCTCCGTCCGCCCGCGCCAGGCAATGCGCCGCAAAGAATCCGCCCCGATGTTTCCAAAACAGCGGCCAGATCTGCTCCCGATCGGTGTGTGGCATCGGCAGCGCGGCCAGCGCTTCTCGCGGGAAAAACCCGAAGCTGCCCTCTCGATGCGGAGGAGGCACCGCAGTCAACCTGCGCTTCACCTCGAACAGAAACATCAGCCAGTGCGCCTGGTTTGCATAACCAGTCTCTGTGATGATCCCGACCAAGTGCAGGTCGCGGGGGCTGAGATCGATGCCCAGTTCCTCGGCTCCTTCGCGAATCGCGCATTCGTGCGGCGATTCGCCAATGCTCGTTTTCAGCTTCCCGCCGCAAGGGCTCCAAAGCCCAAGGTTCGGCTCCTGCGCCCGCCGCATCAGGAGCGTCTCATCGCGGTCGTTGAAGCAATAGAGCAGCGTGGCGATTTTGTGCGGAAGATCCGCGCGTGCGCCCGCGCTCACTTCTTGCCGATGCAATACAAGTTCTCCGCCGTGCGGATGAATAGGTTCCCATGCGCAACGGCAATGGAAGAGCGGCAAGGCCCTTCACCCATCTCGATTTTGGAAATCAACTTGAACTCGGGCCCTGCGCTTGCGACGAGCGCCGTTCCGCTTTCGCTCAGGTTATAGATTTTTCCGTCCGCTCCCGTCGGCGACGACCAAATCGTCTCTCGCACTTCCAGTGATCCTTGCCAGATGGGCTTGCCGGTCTCCGGCTCCAGGCAGGTCAGCATTTTGCGGCGGTCACCGTCCAGCACGTAAAGCTTGTCCTGGTAGAACAAAGGCGTGCTCCAGTCGGTGGGATACTCCTTGAAGCTCCACGCCAAATGGCTCTCGGTGATGTCGCCCTTGCCGCCGGTTTTCAAAGCGTAAACAGGATCGCGCTTGGGCGCGGAAACGAAGATCAAGCCTTTGCCAACCACCGGCGACGGCACGATGCGCCACCAGGGATCCTTCTTCGGATTCAGACCACCCGCGCGCCAGATTTCCTTTCCGGTGTTCGCGTCGTGCCCGGTGGTGTAGTCGCCGCCGAGAATGATGATCTCAGTCCCGTTTGGCCCTTCGTGTGGAATGGGTGTCGAATACGCTTCCTGCGATTCCTTAATGGCGTCGCTGGGGCGAACATGGCGCCAGATGTCTTTCCCTGTCTTCGGGTCGAGGCAGAGCAAGTACGACTCCCGCTCCCCCTTCCCGTCCTGCGCGTGAGCGTAATCGTCCGGCACGGGCGTGCGCTGCAACACCTGCACGTATAACTTCCCTTTGTGCAGCAGCGGGCTCGAACCGTAAATCCACATCACGGAGAACCGCCCGAAGTCTGCGCCTAAATTCCGTTTCCAAAGTTCTTTACCGCTATGGTCGAACGCGGCCAAATCGGCAGTGCCATACAGCGCGTAAACCGCATTCGCATCCGCCACCGGTGACGGAGACGCCATGTTATTGCGCCCGCTCGTGCGATCCGCGCCAGCGGCGACCACCTTGCGCCACTTCTCCTTCCCGGTCTTCCGCTCGAAGGCCAGCAGCAAGAGATTCTTCTCCCCATCCACGCTTGAGACGAAGACGGTGTCACCCTGGATAATTGGCGTCGCGCCGCTTGGGCCTGGCAGAGGCGCTTTCCACAAGACGTTCTCAGTCTTGCTCCAGGTTTCCGGGAGATTCTTCTCCTCGGGGCTAGAGCCATTTAACAGGGGCCCCCGCCACTGCGGCCAATCTGCGGCCATCGTTGTTGCCAATGACATCGCCGCGAGTGCGGCCACAGAAATTCTTTGCGCCCAATTCATGTGCGATTGTTCTCCTCTTGGTGTGACGCTACCTATACCCGCCCCATTCAACGAGAACAACCCCGCTCAAGCGCGATTCAGCTCTGGCGGCTTATTTCGTAAACCCCAGGGCTTTCCGTTGAGCCCAAAGCTCTGTGGGTTTGAAGATCCCCACGGGCGTGATGATCCCCGTGATCAACTCCGCCGGGGTCACGTCGAAGCCTGGATTACGCGCGCCGCTCCCGGGGTTCGCCACCCGCACGTAAGCCCGCTTGCCCGCATTGGTCATTCCCCATGCGCCGAGCACCTCGTCGCAATGACGCTCCTCAATAGGAATGTCGAGGCCGCGCTTCAGATTCCAATCGATCGTGGAAAGCGGAATCGCGACGTAAAACGGAATGTTGTGCCGATGGGCGAGAACCGCGCGCGTATACGTGCCGATTTTGTTAGCCACCTCACCGGTGCGACCGAGGGTGCGATCACTCCCCACAATCACCATGTCCACTTCGCCGCGTTGCATGAGATGCCCCGCTGCGTTGTCCGAGATAACTTCGTGGGAAACGCCTTCATTGGCCAACTCCCACGCGGTGAGACTCGCGCCCTGGCAACGTGGGCGCGTTTCACTGCAGAATACGTGCAGCTTTTTCCCAGCGGCGTGAGCGGCGTAAATGGGCGCTGTCGCCGAGCCAATGTCCACGAACGCCAGCCAGCCCGCGTTGCAATGGGTCAATATCCGCATCCCGCGGCGAATCAGCTTCGCCCCATGCTCACCTATCTCCCGGCAATGTTCGACATCCTCATTGGCAAACCGCTCCGCCTCCCGCAGCGCGATCTCCTGCTTCTCCGCCACTGTTTTACCAGCGCGCATTTGCTCCAGAATCGCGAGCATCGCATTGACCGGGTCGACTGCGGTGGGCCGAGCCTCTTTCAAGGTGGTGAACACGCGCTGGATGTGAGTTTCGAACTGCTCAAGGCTGGATCCCCGGAAGGCGCGCGCGCCTTGGGCCAGGCCGTACGCTGCGGTCGCTCCAATTGCGCCCGCCCCACGCACCACCATGTCTTTAATCGCGAGCGCGGTCGCTTTGTAATCAGCCGCCCGGAAAAACTTGAGCTGATGCGGCAGCAAGCGCTGCTCGATCAACCGCACCGAGTTGGCGCGGGGTTCAAACCAAACTGTCCGCAGAGCTTTCGGCTCGCCTTTGATAATGACGTTCATGAAACAAAAAAGCCTTCCAGCGGGTCGGCTGGAAGGCGGCTGAAATCCATTAAAGTTATTCGGCGATCTTCACTCGCAGGCTGCGCACACGGGCGCGAACGCGGGTGTAGAAGGGGCTTTTGCGAAGATTTTCCAGGTCCGGATCTTCGATCATCCACTTAAAGTCGCGATACCCCAGCAACAGAGCGCGCTCCAAAGCGGAGACCCCTTCCTCCAGCTTGCCCATGAGCGAGTAGCTGCAAGCCAGGTTGTAAAAAACCAATGGATCGCTCGGACGGAGCGTGGAAAGCCGCTCGTCGATCTGCAGGCCATCGGTAAAGCGACCGCGTTTTGTGTAATCGTCGCCAAGAATCTGCAGGGCATCGACGTAGCTTGGATCCCGTTTCGTCACCCCTTCCAAAAAGCCGATTTCGATGTCCAGATCCTTCAACTCCTGGCGGGAGAGTTTCTTTCTGGAGGGCTTTTTCGGCATAGCGTTCGCGGGCGAATAAACACGCGGCGTACAGGCAAGTCAAGGAGATGCTGAGCCTCCCTCTAAATTGCTGATTACCCGCTGTTTCCAGTGTCTTAGAACTGCGCAGGCATAACGAAATGGAGAGATAAATCCAAGTGGGTGAATGCGCCCGAACTACGCAAAAGGTGCGCAACTTCCCCCAGTCTGGATTGGCGGGGCCGGAGCTTCTACCAATGGGACAGAGCTGTCCAAAAGCTGGCGCTGGATTTGCTTAGTTTTCCGGCATGCAAGCCTTTATCCAGCCCTCCCGGCCAACTCGTGCCCGGCTCCGGCGTCGACCCCTCCCCTTGAGCAAGGACACCTATGCCTTCAGCGATGCTTATTCCGGACTGTACTTCAGCGAGAAGTATAATGTCCGGCAGATAGAGATCCTCCTTCGATTCGAGGCCGAAACCGCCTTCGAACTCTCTGTTAAGCAAGGCCTGGCGGCTGCCTGAGTCTGTTCCCGGCGCAGGTCAGCGGTGAGCGGAACTGAATTGTTCAGTAAAGCTCGCTAGAAGGTCTTTGGAGTTCACCCGGCCTGCGCCGTGAGAAGAATTGGCGCACAGCAAGAGCCAGCAATGTCCCCATCAAGTTGTTCAGCAGATCTTTCTGCGTGTCGAACTTGTCGGGGTCATTGATTTTCAGCATTCCTTTCTCGGGGCCGAGAGCCAGCGTAGTCGCGTACTCCACCAACTCATGAATGGCCCCGATCCCCAGGATCGCGAGCGTCGTTCCCACCCATAGGGCGGCGCCCTCCCAACGCATTTTGGCCGCAAAGGTATTCGCGAGCAGGTAGGCCCCAGCGAACCCAAAGTAAAAGTGGACGTAGAAGTCGAATTCGATCCCCGCGAAATCCCGACGGTAGAACCCAAACGCGCCAAGGTCATGCAGCAGCATGGCGAACGCGAATAGTCCAAACCCAACAGGCTCGAGGGCGAGTGGCCGACGGAAGTAATAAACCGCCCATAGCATCGGCCCGAGGAACAGGATCGCAAAACGATACGTAGATGGCCCGTTGCCCAGCAGCCCAAACAGCAGCATGAGTCCCGTGGTGGCAATCGCAATCCCGCGCAATTTCCGATCAGTATCCAAATTCCCCTCCCGCGATACACTACGACTTCAGGCACAGGGACAACAACCCGCTCCGTATGTTCAGTGAAATGCGCAAGCGGCGCCCTCGGTTTTATTAAGGGTTTCACCGATGAAAAGCCGCGATGGCGGCACACATTGCGATTGGCCCGGATGAAACCCATATTCACCGCGATGATATTCACACCACAGCCCGAGATCGACCTGCGCCAATTAGCTTTGCCTCTCCACGCCGTCGCGCCGCAGCAGGAAGATCAAGGCAGCCAGCCCCTCGCATCAGAGTAGTTTAGTTGCCCCGCATCCGCGTCCAGCTCGCGCCAGGCCCTGTTGCAGCCAAAGCAACCTCTCCGTACATTCCTCTTATGCTGAAGGGATGCTGCATCCTGTTTCTTACGCTGACTGCCGCCGGGGCAGACACGTTGTTCAAGGAGGATTTTGAAAACGGCTTAAAACCGCATTGGAAGCCGCTTAAATTCGAAGGGCTCACGTCCTACAAAATCGTCGCTGAAGGCACGAACCATGTGATGCAGGCGAGCGCACAAAGCGCCGCTTCGGGTTTGCTGGCGGAAGTGCAAGCCTCCACAAAAAAAGGCCTCGTCCTGAGTTGGCGGTGGAAGATCGACCAGGTGCCCCAAGGCGCGACGCGCACCGACAAGAAAACCTTTGATCACACCGCGCGCATGATCATTTCCCACAAGCCGCGCCTGGGTCTGCCCACGACGCTCAATTACGTCTGGTCAGCAGACGGGAAGATTGACGAAGGATACGATCACCCGGGCAGCGGCCGTTCAAAGTTCATCATCCTGCAAAGCTCCAACGCCAAGGCGGGCCAGTGGCTTTCTGAAAAGCGGGACGTCGTGGCTGATTGGAAAAAGGCCTTTGGCGAAGCGCCACCGAACACCATCACCGCGGTTGGGTTCATGACCGACTCCGACGGCACCCAAACGCACGTCATCGGCAACTACGACGACATCGTGTTAACAATCCAGTAGCATCCGACGTAAAGGAGCGCGGACATTCTTGTCCGCTCCTGCTTCTGGAGGCCGGCCACGACCAAGGCTTGAATACTTCCACGCCCTCTCTAATTTTGAGCCATGGATCATTCACCGGGGTTTCTCAAGGTCGTTAACGAAGCGCGGCCGCGCGTCAAGGAACTTACTCTCGAAGAAGCTCGCGCGCGCTTGGAGGCGAATCCCAACGCGGTCCTCGTTGATGTCCGCGAGGATTCCGAATGGGCCAAAGGCCATGCCGCGGGCGCAGTTCACTTGAGCAAAGGGGTGCTCGAGCGCGACATCGAGGAGGCCATCCCCGACACTAACAAAGAAGTGATCCTGTATTGCGGGGGCGGCTATCGGTCGGTGCTTGCGGCTGACGTGGCTCAACGCATGGGCTACCGCAACGTGTTCTCGTTGAAAGGCGGCTACAAAGGCCTCGTTGCTTCGAATTGGCCGATGGAAAAGTGAGGGTGCGCCCCGCAATTGGAAGCGTGGCCGTGGCGCGGAACGCGATGGCGACGCGCTTCGAGATTCTCATCGAAGGGCTTGATGACAGCCGCGCCCGAGCGGCAGCGGAAGAAGCGCTTGATGAAATAGAGCGCCTCGACCGCCAGCTCAGCGCCTTTAATCCCAGCAGCGAAATCTTCCGCCTCAACACGCGCGGAGGGGGGGACTGGGTGCGCCTGTCTCCGAATGTTTTCTCACTGCTAAAGCAAGCCCGCGAGCTGAGCGCCGCCACGGAGGGCGCTTTCGACATCACGATTGGCCCCTTGCTGCGTTGCTGGGGCTTCATGCGTGAAGACGCGGCGCTGCCCAGCGACGAGCAACGCGAGCGCGCGCGCGAACTGGTCGGCATGACTAAGCTCCTTCTGGACGAGGCCACATATTCGGCACGATTCGAGCGCGATGGGATGTCGGTGGACCTCGGCGCCATCGGCAAGGGGCACGCTCTCGATCAAGCCGCGGCCATCTTGCGCGAGATCGGCGTTAACCATGCGCTGGCTCACGGCGGCACGAGCACGGCAATAGCAATTGGCCCACGCATGGATGGAATGCCCTGGCAGATCCAGATCGCTCAACCCGAACAACTCGCCGCCACCAATGCCCGAGCGAAAGTTGAATTGAAAGATGCCGCCCTGTCCGTTTCAGCCGTTTGGGGGAAATCGATAGAGCGTGACGGGCGGACTTATGGCCATGTGCTCGATCCCCGAACAGGCGTCCCCGTCCAATCCGCGCAGCTTGCCGCCGTCATTTGCGACTCGGCCACAGAGAGCGATGCCTTATCCACCGCTTTGCTCACGTTAGGATCGAGCGGGTTGGAAATTGTGAAAACCTTCCGGCCACAGGCCGAATGCATCCTGGCTTAACGCAACAACACGCTCAATGCGCGTCAGCCGTTTGCGCCGAACTATCGCGCGAGCGGGCGCGCAATGGATTCAAGAAACAGATCCGGAACAGATCCACTTCATTGAAGCTCCCAACCAGCCGTTGAGCCCTTTTGCCGCCGTTGAATGAGAGTGTGGGTGTCGCCAGGATTCGATCCCGCATCACCACCTCAGGCTGCGCGACCACATCCACAACTTTGATATCCACCGAAATCCCGTCGTCTTTGACGAATTTCTGGCAAAAAGTTTCCAGGATTTGAATCAACTGCTGCGACTCGCCCCGGTTGGGATTGATGTACAGGCGGAACTGCCATCGGTCCGGGAGCTTAACCCTGTTTTCGGTTGTAGCCATCGCGAGCACATGACAAATGAGCGCAAAATTCTACCCGCCTCCGTCCCGCACCCGTGCCAGTGTCTGAAAATTAAAAACCAAATTCCAGAAATCGGGCAAGACGATTCGCCGTCCCACGGCTTTTTTCGCGCGTGATTTCGCCAGGCGCCCATCGCAGACTCCCTCTCACTTTTGTGGACACACTGTTGCTCTCCATCTTCGCCTTTCTCGCTGGCTTCGTGGATGCAATTGTTGGTGGGGGGGGCCTCATTCAACTGCCCGCATTGCTCCTCTTCCTTCCGACCGCGCAGCAAGCCACACTCGCGCCGATCTTCGGCACGAACAAGTTTTCGTCCATCTGCGGAACGTCCCTTGCGATGGCGCAATATGCGTCGCGAATAAATATCCGCTGGGAAATCATTCTTCCCGCGGGCGCGGCGGCCTGCCTGTTTAGTTTCCTCGGCGCAAGGATCGTCTCCCTTATTCCTCCCGAGACTTTGAAACCGGTCGTCTTCGTCCTCCTCATTCTCGCGCTCGCGTACACGATCAAGCGCAAGGATTTCGGGGCTCTGCATGCGCCGCGTCTTACGCCGCGAGCCGAACGCTTCCTCGCGCTGCTCACTGGCGCGGCAATCGGGTTTTACGACGGCTTCTTCGGCCCAGGCACAGGCAGTTTCTTGATCCTGATTTTCGTCGGGCTCTTCGGGTACGATTTCCTGAATGCTTCAGCGAATGCAAAGATTCTCAACTTCTGCACCAACGTGGCCGCTGTGAGTTACTTTGCCTGGAGCAGCAACATCCTTTACGAACACGCGCTCCCGATGGGCCTCTGCAACATGCTCGGCGCTTTCATCGGCTCAAGGCTGGCGATCGCCAAAGGCAACCAGTTCGTGCGCGTATTCTTCTTCCTGGTCGTGAGCGCGTTGATTCTGAAGCTGGGTTACGATCTCTGGTAAGCGCAGCTCAATGCAGCCGCACGAAAGCCTCGACCTCGATCAAGCTGAATGCTGTTGCTCCCACTTCATAATCGCGACCGGCCAACGTCGAAAGCCGCAACAGCCCGCTCACGCAGCGTCCATCCTTAAACCGCACCTCAGCGTTGCGGCCCAGTGGCAGCCCGCGCTTGCGAGCCTGCTCTTCCAACCAGGCAGCGCGCTCCTGTTGCCATGAGGCAAATCCATCACGCGGCTGCAACGGTGAAAAATCCAACTCTCGATGACCCATAGCACACCGACGATGCGCAATCGCCTTAATGAACGAAAGACAGAAAAGAGGACGTCCGCAGATTGCACAGATTTCACAGATGAAGACCAAACCACTCCAGGAGGAGAGTCCACAGACCCTGCGGGAACAAGAGAGCGTGAATGCGCCATGACCGATGGACCTGGTCCAGCAGGATAAATCCGTTCTTTCTCTGCTGCCTCTGCTACCTCCTGTTAAATCCCGATTTCTTATCTGCGCAATCTGCGCAATCTGCGGACGTCCTCTTCTTTTCTTTGCCAAGGTCAGCTGGCATGCTTTCGCGCATGGGGAATCTTGCCGCCCAACTGGATCGTTTCCTGCGGAAACCACCGACACTCGGCCGAAATGCCTACGTCGCCACCGGCGCTGCTGTGATCGGTGATGTCACGTTGGGCGAGCACGCCAGCGTCTGGTACAACGCTGTGGTCCGCGGCGATATTAATTACATCCGCATCGGCACAGGAACGAACGTGCAGGACAATGCCGTTCTGCACCTGGCCGACGATTACCCCTGCATCCTCGGTGATTATGTCACCGTCGGCCATTCAGCAATTGTTCACGCTTGCACTGTGGGGAATGAAACACTCATCGGCATGGGCGCTGTCATCCTCGACGGAGCGGAAATCGGCGAGCAATGCCTCATCGGCGCCAAGTCTCTCGTAACCCAACAAGCGAAGATTCCCGCAGGCTCGCTCGTGCTGGGCTCGCCCGGCCGCGTGGTTAAGCAACTCACCTCCGATGAGCGAGCCGCCCTCAAAGGTTGGGCCGAGAAATACGTCGAGAACGCCAAGTACTGCCTCGCCCATAACATCAACGTGCAGATGCGCGGCTAACCTTTACAGCATATGGCAAGAACGCCTTCCACCATGCGGGAACTCGGCTCGAGCGCTCCCGATTTTGATCTCCTCAACCCCGCCACAGGCGAGCGTGTGTCACTTGCGTCTTTCGGCAGCGCGCGCGCCTTGCTGGTGATGTTCATCTGTAACCACTGTCCCTACGTCAAACATGTGCGCAACGAACTCGCCGCCATTGGCCGCGAGTATCAGGCGCGGGGCGTCGCCATTGTCGCCATCAGTTCGAACGACACCCAAGCGTATCCCGAGGACGGCCCCGAAAAGATGGTCGAAGAAGCCCAGGCCGCTGGCTACACCTTCCCTTATCTCTTCGACGAAACCCAATCTGTGGCCAAGGCCTACAACGCCGCTTGCACACCCGATTTCTTCCTCTACAACAGCGAGCGAAAACTCGTCTATCGCGGCCAGCTCGACGACAGCCGCCCCCGAAATGACACCCCTGTAACCGGCCGCGATCTCCGCGCCGCCTTGGAAGCGCTCCTCTCTGGCCAACCCATCCCGTCCGATCAAAAGCCAAGCCTCGGCTGCAACATCAAATGGAAGCCCGGCTCCGAACCATCCTACTTCGTGCATTGAGAACAGAAGGAGGACGTCCGCAGATTGCGCAGATTTCACAGATTTAGAACCGGGAACCAGCAGGTCACCACCAACTCTCGGCAAATCTTGTCTCCGCTACCTCCGCTTTCTCTGCCACCTTTGCGTCCTCCTGTTCAGTTCCTAATCTGCGTTAATCTGCGAAATTTGCAGACGTCCTATTCTCGACTGGCTTGACGCTCCCCGCGAAGGGTTACAGAATCCTCAGGTTGAACCCGGCTCGTCACATACTGCGCATCGTCGCCATTGCGCTCGCATGCTCTGCGGGCGTTCTCACGCTCCTTGCGACCCCCGCGAACAAAAATGCCTTCGAGCGGCGCTACGACACTTTCCTCGGCAGCAATCTAAAGAGCTGCTCCACCTGCCATCTTCCGGGCCACCCACGCAATCCCGAGAGCCTCGACGAGATCCCGCACAATCCTTTCGGCGCCCGTTTGCGTGAGGTTCGCAAGGAAATCGCCAGCAAAGATCTTGATCTGCGTCTGGCCAGGATCGGCAAGGAGGACTCTGACGTTGATGGCGTTCCTAACGAACTGGAACTCCTCCTCGGCACAAATCCCGGTGATCCTAAAGACGTTCCCAACTCCGAGCGACGCTCCAAAGCTGCCGCTCTGGAAAAAGAATTCGCCGCATTCCTGAAGTCGTACAAATGGCGCCCGTTCCAAACTGTTCAACGTCCGGAGCCGCCTAAGGTCGCCAATAAAAAATGGGTGCGAAATCCGATCGACGCCTTCGTTGCTGCCGAGCATGAGAAGCGCGGTTTGAAGCCCCGGCCCGAAGCTTCCAAGGCCACGCTGTTGCGCCGCGTCTATATGGATTTGATCGGCCTTGCGCCAACGCCGAGCGAGCAGCTCGCTTTCGAAGCGGACAGCTCGCCGAAGGCCTACGAAAAGGTCGTCGATCGTTTGCTCAAGGATCCACGTTACGGCGAGCGTTGGGGTCGCCATTGGATGGATGTGTGGCGTTACAGCGATTGGGCCGGGTGGAGCGGCGGCAATCAAATCCGCGACAGCAAGCCGCACATCTGGCGCTGGCGCGACTGGATTGTTGAGTCGCTCAACGACGACAAAGGTTACGACCAAATGGTGACGGAGATGCTCGCGGCCGATGAACTCGCCCCGGGCGACACGAACGCTTTGCGCGCCACCGGCTTCCTCGCACGCAATTACAAGATGCTGAGCCGCGAACAGTGGCTTGAGGACACCGTGAAGCACACCTCACAAGCGTTCCTCGCCGTGACCGTCGGTTGCGCGAAATGCCACGATCACATGCACGATCCGGTGTCGCAAATGGAGTATTACCAGATGCGCGCGATCTTCGAGCCGCACCAAGTGCGCACGGATAAAGTCCCCGGTGAGTTGGATACTTTCAAAGCTGGGTTCCTTCGCGTTTACGATGTGGACACCAATCCTCCCACCTACTTTCTGAAACGGGGCGATGAGCGCATGCCCGACACCAACCGCGTCGCAGCCCCGGGTGTTCCCCGCTCACTTTCCGGTGACAAGCTCAGCGCTGCTCTAGAAATCGTTCCTGTCTCACTGCCGCAGGTGACGGCTTTTCCAGATAAGCGCAGTTTCGTCATCGAGGCGCTTATCGCAGCCGCGACCAAGGCTGTCACCGACGCGGAGAAGTCACTCACCGATTCCAAGACAAACCAGAACGAGCGATTAGTCGCGGAACGCGAAATCGAACTGGAGATTCAGCGGGCCAAGCACGCTGCGCTGCTCGCCGTCGTGAAAGCTGAGAGGCTCGAGGATGAGGGTTTGAAGGAGACCGCCGCATGGAAAGACGCCGCCACCGAAGCGGTCGTGAAGCAGCGCGCTCTCACCATCTGCGAAGCTCAGCTCGAGGAGCACAAGGCTCGCGGCAAGTTTGAGGAGGCTGATGCCGCCCACCGCAAAGCCACTGAGAAGCCGGACCCCAAGGAGGCTCTGGAGAAAGCAGAGAAGCAGCTCGCGGAAGCCCGTAAAAAGCTTCAGGACCAGCAAGGTGCGCTCGCGAAGGCTCGAGAAGCCGCGAAAACGGTCGCTGGGACAGAGTACAAACCACGGCCAATGGAAACTTACCCTGCGTTCAGCACCGGCAGGCGTTTGGCTTTTGCTCGCTGGGTCACGGACGAAGCAAACCCGCTTACCGCGCGAGTGGCCATGAACCACATTTGGCTTCGCCGCTTCGGGCGAGGAATCGTCAACACCCCCTCCGATTTCGGCGGCAACGGTGTGAAGCCGTCTCATCCAGCGCTGCTCGATTGGCTGGCAGCCGAGTTCATGGCGCGCGGTTGGAGCATGAAAGAGATGCACCGATTAATGGTGACGAGCAGCGCTTATCGCATGGCTTCCACTCCCGATGAAGCGAACCTCGCTGCGGACCCGGACAATGTTTATCTCTGGCGCATGCCCTCGCGACGCATTGAGGCCGAAGTTGTCCGCGACAATTTGCTTTGGACCGCAGGGACGCTCGATCGAACGATGGGCGGCCCCGAAATTCCTCACACTGAAGGGCTCAGCTCGAAGCGCCGCAGCGTCTATCTGCGCATCGCGGCCGAGAAGGAAGTCGAGTTCCTGAAATTGTTTGATGGCCCTAGCGTGAACGAATGTTACCGCCGCCACGCCACGGTGCTCCCTCAGCAAGCGTTGGCTCTCGCCAACAGTGAGCTGGCCCTTAAAGAAGCCCGCGAATTGGCCAGCGCGCTCCAAAAGGAAGCGGCCTCAGATGCCGAGTTCGTGAACCTGGCTTACCGCAAGATGCTCGCGCGGCCGCCTGCTGCTGATGAGTTAAAACTCTGCCTGGAATTCCTGCAGCAACCGAAACCTGGCGCCGCCAAAGGCTCTCGCCGGGACAACTTGATCCTCGTCCTTTTCAATCACAACGATTTCCTCACCGTCCGTTAACAACTATGCGCACACGAAAATCTCACGGCTGCGGCATGACACGGCGCTCTTTCCTCGCGGACACCGGGATGGGCTTCACCGGCCTCGCCCTGAGCGCCATGTTGTTCAAGGACGGCGTGATCCGCGCCGAGAGTCCCGCGCTGGCTGCGCCAGGCAAAGCCCGCGCAAAATCGGTCATCTGGATCTTCCTCTGCGGCGGCGTCAGCCACCTGGAAAGTTTCGATGTGAAGCCGATCCTCAATGAGTTAGCCGGCAAGTCGATCGAGGAGACGCCTTATAAGAAAGTTTTGGAACGCGCGGGCAAGGACGTCATTGGCGCCAATCCCTCGCACGGCAACCGCAAAACAATCATGCCGCTCCAGACCGGCTACAAACGCCATGGCGAGTGCGGCCTCATTGTCGGTGATTGGTTTGAGAACATTGGCACCTGCGCGGATGACCTCGCGATTGTTCGCTCGCTCTGGACAATCCACAACGACCATGGCGCCCAGCTCACCTGGCAGACCGGTCGCCACCCGCGCGAGCTGGATCATCCCACTCTGGGATCATGGGTCGCCTACGGCCTTGGGGCTATCAACGAAAACCTCCCTGAATACGTTGTCCTCGGTGTGCCGACGGGCGATTGCTGCGGTGGCGCCTTCACTCACGGCGCGGCTTATCTCGGACCGGAGCACAGCGGCGTGCGCCTCAATGTGGATCCGAAAAATCCGCTCCCCTTCATCAAGCCGCCCGAAAGTCTAATCACCGAAGAGGAGCAAATCGAGAACCTCAGCCTCCTCGGCAAGCTGAACCATCTCGCCGGGATTGATTACCCGGACGACAAGGATCTTCGCGCCCGCATCAAATCGTACGAGCTGGCTTTCCAGATGCAGACCTCCATTCCAGAAACGATGAACCTGGAGTCGGAAAGCGAGGAAACCCGCAAGCTCTACGGTTTGGATAAAAAGGAGTGCAAAGAGTTCGGGGAGCAATGCCTTGTTGCCCGCCGGTTAGTTGAGCGCGGCGTTCGCTTCGTGCAATTGTTCCATGGCGGCGGTGGTGGCGGAGATTGGGATGCTCACTCGGAAATCAAATCCAACCACACGAAGTTGGCCAAGCAGGTGGATCAACCGATCGCAGGCTTGCTCAAGGATTTGAAGCAACGCGGCATGCTCTCGGACACGCTTGTGGTCTTCGGCACTGAGTTTGGTCGATCCCCGGGGGCTGAAGGCACCGGGCGCGATCATCACCCTGAAGGCTTCTGCGCCTGGCTGGCTGGCGCCGGGGTAAAAGGCGGTGCAATCGAGGGCGCCACCGACGAACTGGGCTTCCATGCGGTTGAAAATCGCCACTACGTTACCGATATACATGCCACGGTTCTGCATCTTCTGGGGCTAAACTCGCACAAACTTGAAGTTCCCGGTCGCAAACGGCTCGATATGGACCATGGTCAGGTGATTAAAGGTGTTCTGGCCTGACCCTGCGAGTATAAGCCGCTATTCTCCAGACACTTAGCGCACGGCGAGCAGCAGCCGGAATGCCGCTCAGGGTCTGTTAATAACTTTTCCGGCCTCATTTCGATTTTTCGGTCCGCCCCGCTAGTCAAAGGAAGTGACTGGCTCCATTATGGTTCTCGCCGGTCGAGGAGCCGGTTTGCGCCGATGAGACAGCACACATCCACCTTAAAACCCCGTTTGCTGGTCAAACAGCAGCGGCGGATTCGCCTGCCAGAGCGGCGCCACGACATAGCGCCGGATATGTACCAGGTGACGCGCCTGCAGAATGGCGTCACGGTGGCGTCCGCGGCAATGCCGCACATGGCGAGCGTGAGTCTGGGAATCTGGGTGGCGGTGGGTGGGCGTTATGAGCCCGCGCAACTCTCGGGGGCGTCGCATTTCATCGAGCACCTGCTGTTCAAAGGAACCAAACGTCGCAGCGCAAAACAGATCTCCCAGGATGTGGAAGGCGTCGGGGGTTATCTCAACGCGTTCACCTGCGAGGAAAACACCTGCTTCTTCGCCAAGGCGCCACATCAACAGTTTGCTGAAGTTCTCGATGTCCTCATGGACATGTTCCTGAACTCGGTTTTCGATTCTGGCGAAATCGATAAAGAACGCAGCGTTATCAAAGAAGAGCTGGCCATGTATTTGGACCAGCCCGCCCATCATGTGCACGAGCTGCTCAACGAACTGCTCTGGCCCAACCAGCCTCTGGGCCGTTCCTTAACCGGCACCGAGCAGACGCTCGATGAAATGAAGCGGCCGGAGCTTACGAATTTCTTTAAACAAAATTACGTGGCCGATGGCGTGTTAATCACTGCCGCAGGCCGCGTGGAGCATTCCGAGCTTCTGAACGCGGTTGATAAATACGCGCGCCGAATTCAGCGCGGGATTCGCCCCCGCTGCTTGCCCGCGTTTAACCAACAGCAATCGCCCAACGTTCATTTGCTCAGCAAGCAAACGGAGCAGACACAGATTGCTTTGGGCTATCGGACCTGCTCACGTCACGCGCCCGAGCGCCACGCCGTGCGCATGCTCAACACCTTGCTCGGCGAGAACATGAGTTCCCGCTTGTTCCAGGTGGTGCGCGAAGATCACGGCTTGGCCTACTCCATTACCAGCTCCGTCAACTTTCACGATGACGTTGGCTCCCTCAGCATCGGCGCCGGCATTGAAACCGCCCGCACTCAGGAAGCCTTGTCTCTCATCACACGCGAAACCCGCTGGTTCCAGGACAAGCTCGCTTCGCGCAAAGAAATCAGCCGCGCCCGCGATTACCTGATTGGGCAGCTTGAGCTGAGCCTGGAGAGCGCTGAGAACCAGATGATGTGGATTGGCGAGCAATGGATGGGCTACGGCAAGATCATTTCGCCTGCGGAAGTCAAAGAGCGCTTGCACACCGTGACGCCCGCCGACGTCCGCGCCGCCGCCCGCCAATACCTGCGCCCCGAGCGCGCGAGCCTCGCAGTGATCAGCCCGCTCAAATCGGACAGCGCCTTCCGCAAAATCCTCGCGAGTTAAAGCGGAAGCCTAGTTTCAACCACGAAGGACACGAAGCGCACGAAGCTTAGAATTTTGTTCAGGAGTGCCACGAAAGCGTCATTGGCTTCCTGCTTCTTTATCCTTTCTTCCCTTCGTGATCTTCGTGCCCTTCGTGGTTAATCAGTCTTCCCGCGTTCCTTAGAGCCTCTCCGCTTGTTTCCCACGGGCGCCGCTAGTAGAGTTCGGCGACGTGAAACGCCATTGGCATTTAACACTGCCGCTCCTGCTCGTGCTCGCTTGCATGGCCACCCGCTGGCCTGGCGTGCTCCCCTACAATTTCAGCGCGGTCTATGCCCTCGCTTTCTGCGGCGCCATTTATTTCCAAGGCAAACTCGGTTGGTGGCTCCCGCTCGCCGCCCTGCTTGTCAGCGATGTGGTTCTCAATGTCGCCTATTACAAGGTCTCCCCTTTCGATCCATACCTGCTTGTGAAGCTGCTCGCCTGCCTGGCGATTGTTGCGCTCGCGAAGTTCTTCTTCAGCCCTGCCACACGTTGGTTCAAGATCGTGGGCGGCGGCATTCTCGCGGCGCTGATATTTT
>Ga0196963_10000932_pt1 | contig 22109 bp, 27 predicted proteins | sample S1_5metaG_FD_148600 | JGI IMG/M metagenome (GOLD analysis project Ga0196963, IMG submission 148600) | Soil microbial communities from Anza Borrego desert, Southern California, United States - S1_5 | ecosystem: Environmental > Terrestrial > Soil > Desert | place: USA: California | collected... | reverse complement strand
TGATTCATCTTTTCCGGGCTTGGCTTTTGTTTGGGCAATTGAAGGGGCTTTTTCTTTGGCTTGTCCAGAAACTTGATACTCTGGTCCGGAGTTAGATCGTTCGGAAACTGCACTTCCTGCCCCGGGCCCGCCGGGGCTTCCTGAAAACTTGAGGTTATCCTTTCTACTTCTTCTTTAGGGAGCCCGGTTTCTTCGACGATATCCTTAGTTTTCCAGCCATTACGAGCCATGCGCTGCGCGGTATCGATTTTATCCTGATCGAGGGATGTACTAGTTGGCTTCGCGCTACGCCGGTCAATTTCTTTTTTAAGTCGATCTCTAGCCTTAAGAAGACCGTCCCTATTCTTCGCGTTTTCGAGCTTACCTAGAGCCTCCGTAACTTCAACGTATCGGTTCTGAACTTGTTCGTCTGTCCATTTAGTGAGGTCAATGTGTTCGATAGGCTGGGATTTCGGCTTCGGTAGAGCTTTAGGTTTAGTCTGGAGTTCGGCCGCTTCGCGCATAGACATAGTAGGAGGGGGCTTGTATTCCCTGTCTACTTCAGGTGCTTCCTGCGGCTCTACACTGGGCTCTACTTTGTATACATTGTTCTTTTCTACTGGCCTAGGAAGGATGTTTTCGGCCGGCTTATTCTCCGATGACGGGGCTCCCCTCTTCTGTATAGCCATATCCCTCATAGCACCCTGAAGCTCGCCCATCTGTTGATTTTCAACGATGTCTCGAAGCTTGGTGCCGACAGGATTAGGGGCGATCGGAGTTAAGAGACGGGGCCTTTGGCCCATAGAATTAGGGAGTGGACCCTTATCGAGTTCCTGGCTGGCCCTAATAGCCTCAAGATATGAAAGGGAAGGATCATAAGTCTGAGACGGATCTAGCGGTGGTTTGGGAGGGTTAAATGCTGGCTGCTTATATGGAGCCTCAAAGGTCTGCGGATTAAGGTACTGATCCGACATATACGGCACTGGAGGCTGAAGGCCGGGCATCATTCGGCCATTATCAGGAACTAGCGGAGCATATCGAGAGGGTGGAACAGCGCTTTGCTGAGGCGGCAACCTAACGCCTTCAACGGTAGGGGGAGTAAGGGATTGTTGAGTAGGATAGGGTTCGGATCCAGGACTCAACTGAACACCCCGACGCATATAAGCCGGAGTTTCGATATTAGGATCGGCCGCATTACCCCATTCCGCACCATAATAGGGTCCGGGTTGACCTTGAGTTGCAGCGCCTTTCCTAAGATAGGCTGGAGTATCAATATTAGGGTCGACAGAAGGGCTAAGCTCGGTACCTGGGGTTACCTTGAATGTGCCTTCTGGAGGAGAAGCATTTGGTCGAGACACTTGCGGCGCGGTAAATTGACGTCCGGGATTGCGAATTCCAGGATAATTTGCCTTAGCTCTAGAGAATGTAATTTCTCCGGTAGGATCGGCGACATACATATACCCAGGATTTTCAGGGGCGGCAGTGCCAGGACCTTCCGGGCTTACTAGAGACTGAGACCTTTTAAGGGCCCTGGCTTCGGGCGAAAGTGGAATTCTAGGAACTGGGATATCGGGCAAGCCGGCTTTTCTACTAAGAGCTCTCCCCTTAGCTAAACCTGACTTGGTAATACCAGCCCCAAACTCCGCAGCACCTACAGTATTCATCCATCCCGCTACAGGATCTTCAGCTACTTCATCCGCTACACCGGCCAAGCCTCCGGCCTGATACCGATCATAAAGCTTCCTGGTATAGTCAATAGGGCCTTCAACGAAACCCTTACCAAATTCCAAGCCCTTATCTAGAGCAGCGCCCGTTGCCTTTAATGTACGATCGGAAAACGAGCCCTGATTAGAAATTCCTGGATCAAATCGAGTACCTGCCATTTTAGGCCCGGCCGCTACAGGATCAGATTCCGGACTAACGAATGCTTCGCCCAATACTTCATTAGTAGCGTCTCGAGCGAAAGTACCCAAACCCCCAATCATCCTAGCCGCACCACTAGGAATGTTAATAAGGCCGCGAATCGCATGTTCCCACGGCATCGGAGTAGGACTATTTTCCTGAACTCGGCCAAACGTTAGGGCGCCAAGAACCTTATTTAGACCCTTACGGACATCGCCCTTACTGAAGCCCGGAGCATTAGCCATACCCTCTAAGCCGGCATTAAGATGGCCTCCCAATCCAAATTCCACGGTCTTAGGGCCGTTCGGCATCTTAATTTGAGGGGCAATCGGAACGTCTGACCGGACCCTTTCGTATTTCTCTTTCGAGATTAGATCGGCTTCTTCGGTCGCTTCATCCGGAAGTGAGAACTCCGTCTTACTATTGCGGCGCTCTTTAATCTTAGCTACGATAGCATCGTGCTCAGCCTGATCAATTTCACCACTAATGAGAGCCTGTCCGGCTACCCATTCCAGTCCATCATTATCATCGATTGGCATTACAGTAACCCGTTCTTTTCAAGCATAGAGCGCCATTTGCCGCCCTTCTTCTTCACATTCATACCAGCCCCGGACCTAGTAGGATCTTTGGTGGAATAAGATCGAGCGTCTTCTTTAGGTTCTCCGGCAGTAGCTTTGTCCGTAGTCATCCTCTGGGGATTATTGGGAGTATTACGCTTCGTTTCTCGCTCTACGTTATCGGGGTTATAGGATGGACTAGGCTGGGGTTTAGGAGCTCTTTCGGATCGGGGTTTGATAGTGGGTTGAACTCTCTGAATTGTAGGGGCCCTAGAAAGTCCGGTTTCGGCATCGGGCTTTTTTACTTCAAGAGTAGGTCTAGAACCACCATACCACGTACTTTCGGAGCTGGGGCTAAGAGTACCGCCACCCAATACTCCATTCAGAAGTTCCGCAGCCTTTTCCTGAGGTATCAGTCTCTGAGCAACTAGAATGTTCAGTAAGGACTTTTGGCTGGTCTTGGCGATGTTCTCCGCATCGAGCTGATGCTTGAGCAAGGCCATATCATATGGATTATAGGTGCTCAGTCGTTCCTGATTGAACGCCATATGATCCTGCTGGGCAAACCGATGATTCATCAGAGATTCTAGATTTCGAGCTTGGCGCTCCTCACCCTTCATTCTAAGCTGATAAATCTTTTCGGCCATTTCCTGGCGTTTGCCCTGATTCAAATACGAGTCTTCGGCCTTGATGTCTGTAAGCGTAAGCTGATCCACTTCTCTAGGAATAGAGGCAATTTTCTGCCTGTAGAGAGCGATTGCAGTATCGTAAGACTTTCTGTCAGGATAAGCCTGGCGATTTAAATCTGGGTTAAGGGACTCGTATTCCTGCCGCAACTGATCGTATTTCCGGGACTTAGCATCGAAGAGTCTAGACTTCCACGGATCGTCACTTACGCTGCGCGGAGTATTAGAGTCCCTATACCAGCTCGGCCTTTGAACGAGGTTTTGAACTTGGGGCGCCTGAGTCCTAAAACTCTGCCAATTCCTAAGTTCATCCGTTTCATACTGGGCCTTTTCGGCTTGAGCCTTATAGAGTTGACCGTGATACTTCTGGGTTTCGGCTTCTTGTCGCTGCTTTTCGCGCTGAAGTAGCGTATCGTAGAGATCGAATTTAACTCTGAGGGGAGACCAGTCGATAGCCATATTTATCGAATACTTCCATACGCTCCGGCTCCGCCGAAGGGTTCTCCCCTGGCCCCATATCTAGACGAAGCTCCCGAAAACCGATTCTTACGTTTAGTCAGCGTACCTACCAGGCCGCCCCATTCGGTACCGGGAATACCGAAAGCAAGTGGTTTGGCGATATCTCCGGCCAATCCTAGAGCATTCCCGATCATAACATTGCGACGGTTCATATCGTTTTCGTACTGAGCGTTTCTAGCGTTGTAGGCGAATTCATTATTGCGCTGATTCGTACTATTCTGCATAGAACGCTCGGACTGATTAAACCGGTTAGCATCCATCTGGGAGTTCCAGTTCGAGTTGAACTGATTCCTATTCTCGCCAGACAGGAAGTTGGCCGCCCACTGCTTATTCTGGGTATCGAATCCCATGCCCCACTGTTTAGCTCCCAGTTCTCTAGCGGCCCTTTGGGCCAGCGCATCATTAAGGTTGAACGCTCCTGAAATGGCAGAGTTAAGCTGCCCCAGTTCCTGCTGAACGAGATTATTCTCTACGTCAGTAAGACCTCTAAGCCGCTCTTTCTGAATATCTCCCAAGCCAGTGCCGTGCGCAGTAGAACCAAGTAGGTTCATAGAATTCAGCCGTTCAGAAAGCATATTAGAGCTCTCCATAGCCGATTCATCGAGTCCTGATTTAGCCCTGCCCAGCACAGCATTCCTATAGCCCTGCTCGAGAATCGGCAGGCCCTTCTGATAATTCCCAAGCATTCTATTGAGGAGAACATCTCTTAGGGCGCTTTCGGCCCCTTGGTCCATAGAATAGTTGAGATTGCTAGCAGATTGCGGGTTCAGGGCGCCGGATACATCGTATCTCTCTTGAGTGGGAGTATAGGCCTGGCCCTGAATAGTCTGGGGCTGGTATGGATTAGAGGCAGGCTCAGGAACTTCGGGACGCTTAGGTTTCTTGCCGAATAGAAAATCAAAGATGCCCATATTAAAGCTTAATGATCCTAGTCACTACGTAAGTAGGCTGTACGATTGGGTGAGCAGAACCGGAGCCGGCGTTGTTCGTGGAAATTCCAGTCGTCGCGGAATTGTTAGTAATACCCGTGGTGTTTGACTGGATCGTTACGCCAGTGGCAGTGCTGCCGGTGTTCACGGTCTCACGAGTGTTCTGGAAAAGACTGGCTCCTCCCGCGGAACCGTCAGCGGTTCCGAGAAGATAGGCTCTTTCATGGGTGTGGACGTGACCCGGATCATTTACTCCGTGAAGATGTCCAGGATCAGTATGGGTATGATTATGGCCCGGATCCGTGACTCCGTGGTTATGTGCTGGGAGTTGAGCGGTCGTGAGAGTGTGATTTTGAAGCCCTCCGGAATTGCCTAGAATCGTTCCATCGAAAGATCCTCCCGCCACACTAATTCTACTGGCCGTACTTCCGCCTAAATTATCGTCTCCGGCACTCACTCGTCCCCTTAGGTCGGGAAGAGTCAGGGTTTTATTGGCGTTAAAATCCGCGGCAGCACTAGCACCACGGCCCCCACTAACAGGAGCCTGAGCATCCGCCATGCTAGTCCAAAGCAGGGTATATAGGTCCTGGGTATCAGCATTAGCTCGCTCAGTAGCTCCGGAGGCCGCACTTCCGATCGTTCTACCACTAGCGAGTACATATCCCGCCGGAGCCGTCGTACCTAAGTAGTCCTTCATTACTCCAGTCTGTTCCAGCTTTTGGGTAACGGCCGAAGCAAGTTTCGCCTCAGTAACACACGCACTCGCCAATTCATCTGTATTGACGCCGCTCGCAATGATGTTAGCGGTACCAATATTGGCCAGCGCTGTAATAATATTGTTGTATTCGCCGTTAATTTCTGCAGACTTAATGGTGCCGCCGGAAGCGAACGTATACAGCCTAGTCGGAGTACTAACGTTATCTGCGAGTGCCTGCCGCAGTATGAACGTAGTTACGAAACCGCTCGTAAGAACGGTAAATAGTATCGTGGTGAGTATTTCTTTACGGAGAAACATTATGCGCCTTCAGTGATAACTCCAAGCTGAATGCCGTAGCATCGAAACGTATCATCTTTTACGGACTGACTCAGCTTGAACTGAAAAAATCTTCCTTGACCGTTAGTATTGAGCGCCCCCACTAGCTGGCCTTCACCCGCAAATGTCGAGGTATCGTACACGCCGGTAATGTCATAGGTCGAACCTGCCGAAGCTTGCGATATCTGACCTTGATTAGAGAGCCCCTCAAAATCATATCCGTACTCTACCTGAATGTTAGAGTTGGAGCCCTGAATGCCTAGCTGAGTGTTAATGAAACGAACCGATCCCCTTCTATAGCCGTCGACGATGGGATAGATTTTGCTGGTAATATGAGCGGAAATAGCGGTTCCGTCGTCACTTGAGCCCGATTCATTTACAAAGACCGTTCCGGTATAGTTTCCGTGAAGAATCGTTACCTGGCCGCTCGTGTTTTCGAATTGTCCAAGAGCATTTGCAGCAATGCCCAAAAAAGTGGTCCAGGTTCGTCTATCGTAATCCCATACGAGAATCAGGGAGTGCGTCGACTCAGCCCCAAGTGATACCGAAAACCATACTTCATTTTTGAACGGATTAACGACAGCTTGCGTGTATCGAAGCCTAGTTTTATTGAGGGAGTCCCAAGTGCCGTCTATAGGCTTAGAAATGCGTTTAGCGAGATAGCCCGGGCCCGCCATCTCATAGATGCCTCTGATACCTACAAAATAGATAAGGCCGTTATCGGGTACGGTAACGATCGACTGAGGCGAAATACAGCCTACACCTGAATCGTGTTCGGGAAATGCGAACGCGTTCTTGGGGTCTCCCTGAGGGACGATACGATAAATCGACTTGTCGTAGAATAGAAAAGCCTCATTGCCGACCGCCGCCATCCCTCTAATTTCTTCTTCAGACTCAAGCTTAGGAGTAGCGGAACCGGACCCGGCCCCTACCCAATCATTAGGATTATTAAGAATGGTCCACTGAATCTTGCCTTTTCCGGCATCATTAGTGACATTTCCAGCCAAGAGTCGCTGCCTAAAACTTAGAAGCGCTACAGCTTTAGTCGGTGGAGTTCCCGTTAAGGCGGTGGCATTGCCAGTATTAGGAACCTGAAACAATTGGTCTATGCCGTTCGTGCCTATTACGGTATTATTTAGGGACGCCCAAGTGAAGTAATTCGTAGCTCCGCTCGTTAACGTCAGGGCTCCTTTGATAGATGTCCAGGACGCACCCGAATCTACCACTAAAGATGTACCAGAAGCCGCCACTAGCCTCGAAGTAGCATCCCTAAATTTGCATTGACGTATTGCAGTTACTGGACTGGCCGAAATGGCGCTTGTAATATGCTTGGCGTATCCCGATCTTTGGCGGATATCATTATCGGCGAATCGCACGTTCTGAGCGCCATAGACGTAATCGTCACCAATGTTTTCCTCTCCCTGAGAATTATCTATCCCTTTAGTGGGGAGAAGACGCTTAATCTGACCGCGAAATGGCATTGTACAGAAGGGCTATTCAATAGAATAGCGGCGTTATCCGATAGATTCGGCTTTAGCCGATATGCTGGCCTGTAATAAGGCGGGTAAGTCTAAACTGAGGGTGGCAATCTTCGTCGAAGGCTCTCATCTGAGAGTGGGTGTCCATATGTCGGTTATTTTCTCTAATGTGACACTGAAGCATCTTCTCGTAATCGGTCGTCACCTTTTCCGACATTGTTTGGTCGTCTTTCCAATCCCAGCCTAAAGCCAATGCTCCGGTAAGAATCGCCCAGTGATATTGAGCCGGCCAGTCGAAGCTAGTAGAGTCCGAATTAACCTCAGACGGCTTTTTCTGGTACCTTATCACTGCAAGGTAATCGGCATCGGAGAGTGGGTATGGCTGGAGCTTAGTTTCTCCCCAGTCCAAGTATGCAATCGGCTTACCACGGTATCCGACCAAATTGGGCCATACCTCGTCCCTCTGCGATTGATCCATTCTCCACAGCTTAACGTGCGGGTTCTGGATGACTATCGACTTAATCTTTTGGACGGATACATCGGACGGCAGGGAGTAGTTGAGGTAGTCGATCGAATAGGTTTTGCCCGATCCGGTCGTCCCGATATAGGGAGTAGTGAGAGTCAGTGAGGTAGAGCTTGAAACAGATGAGATGAAGTAGTAGGAGCTCTCGGACGCGATCTGAATAATCTGGCCTGCGTGTAGACTATTACTGAAGCTCGTACCAGAGCCGGTAACGGTTGTAGAACCATTAGTAGCAGTGACAGTGCCGGCCGTGACGGGGGCTTTAATTTGGAACAAGTAGGGCGTGCCCACTTCCAGGACCGACCAATAACATCGCGCGTTCATATCTTCCTGGACCTTATTTATCCAGTCATACGGACGCGTCCCCAATCCCTGATCATGCAATTCATCAGAGATTTTCGAAACCATTTCAGTGGGCGTCATCTAAATTACTGCGGTTTTTCCTTGTGCGCACCAAGCTTATGGCCGCGAAGCTGTCGCGGCGTCAACCAGTCTTTATCACAACACAAATAGGGAGACGGAGTTGCAACCTTAGCCTCGGCCTTAACGGCTTCCGCTTCTTCAGGTTTTCCAGGTCTATAGTTAGCCCAGGGCGGATATCCGTCATCCTGATTAGAGTTGGAGCCCTTTACCCCATTTTCCGGGACATAATTAGCCCAGGGCGGGTAAACGACCTTGTTAGAGTCAGATGCCAATTTAGGATCCCCTCCAAATTACCAGGAATGACAATTGATCGTGACGGCCTTCAATGCGCCCGAAGCGGTCGAATAATCGACCCTAACCCTCATATGATTATGATGGGCCGGAGCCGTACCGATATCTGCGTCCTTGATCACATAAAGCTGAGCGTTGCTACCCTTAAGCGAATCCCCGATAGTAACAGCAGTACCGCCATGCACCAGAGCGGTGCCGTCTCCAGCGATCTGAATCCAGCCAAAACCGTTAGTAGCAATAGTGCCCATAGCGGCCCCAGCCATAGCATCGAGCCCTGAAATCCCAGTGCCAAGCCTAGCTACTTCATAGCTTACGCCGTTCGTGTAGTCGTAAAAAACAACATCGCCAACGGCAAGCGTAGAAGAGTGGAGGTTCTTGACGAACCGATACCTATTGCCCTGCCCATCAATATAGACCTGTCCAAGCCTAGGCGACTGTTCGCCGCTACCAGAAGGACTAACGGAAGTATAAACACGGGTCAAATCAAACCCAATTACAGCAGTAGACATTTTATTATTATTTCTTTATTAGAGATAATCGTAAGTGAAGTTAAAGGCGAAACCGTAGAATCGGAAAGTACCAGTATTGGCGAGAACGACTTGCAATTCAGGGAAAATAATCCTGTGCAGCGGATTGACGTAAGACTGAGAACTCAGGGTAACTGCGAGAACGTGAGGATTGGAGCCGCCGGCCGAGGCGCGTCTTTCTGCTGCCGTATCGTGGCTGGTATTATAGGAAAGCGTGGATCCATGATCGGCAACTGAGTTAGCGACCGCATTAGCGAAAGTCGTTTGCTTAAGCACCATATCAACCGAAGTGGCATCGACCACCCCAAGTTGGTAAATGGCGTATACGTCTCTAATCTTCCAGCCTTTATCAGTAGTGGTCCGGATCATCAGAGGCATCGAGGCGAAAACGAAGATGTTCTCGGCTCCGCCGGCCGTCCTATTAAGGCTGTAATCTCCTACTGCGTTACGCGTAAGAGCCGGGAGCGTAGCATCGGAAGTTACTCCACACTTCGTAGCGTCCACAAAGACGTATCCATCCGTCTTATCAGCAAGGGCATCGAGAACGGTCTGGGTAGCGGTAGTGGACTGGGAGGTAGTAAGTTCGTCGATCGTAAGGTTGGTTCCTACGTTTCTAAAAAGATGGGTATATCTGGCCATTATTATGATTTAGTCGTACTTATGTTCAAATCGTATCCCGCCACCGTACATATCCAGTGTCCATCCGCCTCCGGCAGCCGGCATTACTACAGTGAAATCTATAACGAGAGCGGCGTGCTCAGTAGTAATGTATTGGGTCTCACCTAAAGTAGCGGTGAGGAAATGAGTTCCGATCGCGGCCCGCTCGGCCGCGGTATCATGCCCCGAATCGTAAGTAAGCGTTCCGCCATAATTAGAAGCCGTAGCGCCTGAAGAACTATAGGTAACCAATTTAAGCTCCACAGTCGCACTAGTAGCGGCCGCACCCGATATTTCGTAGCAGAGTGACACTTCTACCGGATTAAAACCCTTGGCTGTCGTTAGCCTAGAAAACTGAATGATGGACCAGCCGAATGAGTGAGTTTCGCCTAGGGTGGAGGCTCTTCTAAATAGGTAAATTCCTGAAGCGGACCTAACAACTGTTAGATTCGTAGAAGAACTCACCCAACGAGATATCCCACCCCAAACATAACCATCCGCTGAGACAATCCTGTCGTCTATCAGGTCTTGTGCCCTGAGGCCAAGTGCTGACAGATCTGATAGCTTTCGGTTTCGGGACACGATTTAATGTTAGTCGGTAATGGAGCTCAGAACCCCGAAGAAACGAGCAGCGCTAAAGCAGAGTTCCCCCATCAGAAGGATATGCTGAGCATAAGCGTGCTGATCAACCGGCCGTTCTCGTTCGGTAGGCTTCCAGTAACAATCCTTGTGCACCACGAAATGAAGGAAGTTCGTATTGAGCATGTACCAGCTATTAGCTGGGCACGCGTTATCGAACTCAACCGGAGCCTGCTTCCAGGTCAACGAACCGAAACCGGCATCGCCCTTCTGGCCACCAGTAACCTGAGTAAATCGCTCGAGCGGCTGCAGCGTATTTTCGTAGCGGGTATAGGTATCGGGATCGACGAAATGCACGGTCGGCTTACCGGCCGGAACATTCTCACTAACGTCAACCCACATTTCCCGGAGCTTCTTAATGCCGTTCGATTCGAAAGAACCGACCGTGTCAGCCTTATTACGCCAAAATGCGTTAGAAGCGGTAGCCCGGTTAATACCACCGATCGTCCCAGTAGTGGGAGTCGTGCTTACAATGGCCTGGATACCCAGGAAATCCTTGCTGTTATTACCCGTGCCGTCCGACCACAAATGGTCATTAAGCCTCTTCTGAGCGCTAAGAACGGCCGAATTGTATCGCTGTTTCCACAGATTAAAGACCTGTGACGCACCATTATTCGCAAGCATTTCAAGGCCGGAGATAAAGATACCTACCGCGAACTGCTTGAAATCGAAAAAGGCCGAAGTAAAGGGCTCCGATGGGGTCATATTCAGCAAATCGAAATGTCGATAGCTGCCGGCGGTAGGATTCTCCTGCCACATAATGGGAATCTGAATACGATCGCCGCCGTCAACCTTCTCGACGCGCTTATCAAGGTACTTAAAAAGGGTCAGGCCCTTAAAAATCTGATCGGGAATTCCGCCCGATTTCCACCACTTAAAAAGGGTAGTAGAGAGCATGTCGCCATAATTCAGCGACAAAGAAGTAGTAGCCATATTAAACTAAAATGGGATGCCCTTTATTAGGGCCTTTATAGTGATCTAGGTGGGCTTACGAGAGTTCGCGCATGGCCGCTTCAAAAGCTTCATCAATGCTGTCGACCTTCTCTACAGAAGTGGCTTTAGGCAGGCTGGGCTTTGTCGGCTTCTTATTAGCGCGCTCGATTAGCTTATCTAGGGTTTGTGATTCAGCTTTCTTAGACAGAGATTCGAATTCCGAAACAATTTCCTCATAAATCTCTGCAGGCGTAGCGTCGGGCCTCTCCATTAGTTCGAGATGGAAGATCTTCTGTTGACGCGGAGTCAAATTCTCACGCCAATCAGGGTATTTCTTCTCAAACTTCCTCGCTTCCACTTCCGCATCTCGTCTCAACTGTTCCATCTTAACGCCGTCTACTTGTCCGACAGTCTTGGAGAGTTCCTGCTTAAGTGCGGAGAGCTCCCTTTCAAACTTGGAGGTAACGGTCTTTTCGATGGTTGCTTTTAGAGACTTGAGGGTTTCATGGTCGGCGGGATCATACTTTTCGAGAAATGCAGCGAATTCGTCGGGAGTAGTAGCCCCGGATTCAATAGCAGCCTCTTCGGCCATTTCCAGTGCCTTATCTACGCGCGCCCTGATGGCGGGGTCGGTATTATAGGCTTCCTGGAAGGGGCGCCAGGCTTCATTAAACTTCCGTTCTTGCTCAATACTCTTTCGTTGTTCGGCGAGTTCCTGCATTTTACGAGTAAACCCGGCCTGGAGATTCTTATAGGTCTTCTGAAGTTCGGGCGGAAGAGTCTTAGGGTCGATATCGGTGAACGAAGGTTCGGATGCTTCGCTCGACTTATCAGGCTCTACCGGCGCCTCTCCGACGTGTTCCTGTTCAGTACTTTCAGCGACGGCCTCATCAAAGGCTTGGTCCATAGTAGGAGCAGGAGTTTCGCTAGGCTTAATAGGTTCGGACATTAGGGGTTAATACACCTTTTTATTATTTTACTTCTTATTGAGATAGGCGAGAAACAACTTACGCTTAGCTTCCTTCATTTTAGGATCTTTCTGCTTAGGCGGCTCGTCTTCCTCTTCCTCATCTTCACAATGTTTCAGTGACTTTTTTCCAGGTTTCATCTATAGATTTTTCGTGTTCTTCGGCCCGCTTACGGGCTTTATCTTTATCCATGCCAGACTCATACGGCCTTAGACCTGAATTCTTCATTAGACCATAATAATCAGAACGGCTCTTGACATACACGGGGTCTCTGCCCGGACTAAGCTGCTCTGAGTAGTAGGGTCTCCAAGTATTCTCGGAATGATCGTATGGGGCGGTATAGACTCTTTCGACTTTCCTAAGACATTCGGGACAAGATAAGTTACCTTCGATACCGTCTTGCATAGATGCCCAAACATCGACCCGACCATGTATCTGGCATAAACCCAAATACAGGGCCATCACTTTCCCCCAACAACGACGAGCTTTCGTTTAGGAGTGGCCAATCTTTTATCAAGTCCGGCGAGCATTTCTCGAGCCGCATGCTGCAGTGCTTCAGTCCAGAACGTGCTAATTTCCATCCCAATCGGCGGCGCATTAAACTCGATAGCCCCTTCAGCCACAAAGTTGTTAGTTTGCGTTTCAAGGATCGCGAGTATAGCGCCTTTATTTTCCTTAATTTCGGCGAGGACAAGGTGTGATCCAGTGTTCGCAACCAAGAGAGGAAAGGGGAGTGGGATATGTTGGTCTTCCGGGACAATCTGCGGGTTCTCTTCCAATTCATGCGGTTCGGGGCTTACTTCGGCTGAAATGGCGATTCACTCCTGTTTGTTGCACTCAAAATGCCGCCAGTAGTCGGCTGTTGTTCGGACATTAATCGGGGACGGATCGGGTTATTATTCGCAGGACCACCATTACCAGGGCCTCTATTGAGCTGAGTCGGTTGACCGGGCATGCCCATACCCATACCCATTCCTTGACCCATCATTTGCTGCAGGGCCATCTGCTTAAGCTGTTCCTGGTAGGTATCTACGATATGCTTCTTCAATCGATAAATGAGGGCCGGATCAACGGAAGGATTAGAGAGGAGCTGCTCGAGCCACTGAGTATGAATTGCAAGGTGCTCATCGAAGTCTTCTTCCGGACTAACAGTAGGGGAGCCGCCCTCTTGAATAAGGAAATTCTCTTCAGCAGGAACTGCGGGAGGCGGGGGTTGCTCGTCCATTAGAATCTTATTCAGGCCCTTAATAGGGAACACTTCAGCAATGGCGCGAACCAACTCTTTCCCGTTAATCTGCATTTCCATCGGGTTAATAAAAGGCGCGACCAAGTTAAAGAAATCCAGCCTTTGCTTAAGCTCGACTTCCTTATTCATGGGCTGCAGAGAGCCCGGAACAATCTGATGCTCGTACTTACCCTGAAGATCCGTCTTGCTAAAGGAAGTCCAGCTAAACCCGACCTGTCCAGTAATGCGGATCATTTCAGGCTTATCGCAATATTCTTTAGCGAGCATATCGATATCTTCGGCCCACTCGACCATCATATCGGATACGCGATCCTGTAGATCCTGCACCATTACTGAGAGAGCCTGAGAGCGGATATTAGCAACGGTTGCCAGTTCTCCAGGTTGAGCTTCCCCGCCTCTAAAGATGTCCCCAATACCAGAAATGAGCTGAAGGTTTTCTTGTGCCTTCATATGAACCCATTTCAAATCTGGACTGAGATTAGCTCCACCGACCTGTGCAAACGCCCTATTCGGGTCTCCATTAATTCCTAATACGTTGCCGGGTTCCCCGCGCTTCAGGGCCTGGATTTCATTCTCGTCAGTAATGACATTTTTATCGTAGGCAACGCGGGGGTTAGCTCTCTTAACAAAATCGAGTTCGTAAGTAGATATGATATTGAGCTCGCGTATAAGCTCTTTGACAGCAGATAGGAAACTGACCGGGTATGGTTCGTCCGGTACATCAACAAGTCTGAGCTCGATATAGGGAAAGCGGCCGTCCAGGTCATAGGGCCAGTCATCCTCAAGTAGAGGCTTATCTACGCCTTCAGCAATGACGTACCTCTTAGGCTCGGAAGGATCGGACCTATCCCAAATTTCCCAGAGCTCTACCAGTTCGTCGTCAGGATCAATAAGGGCTCGAGCAGCGGCTATATCATCCCCGTTCTGATTCATGGAAATCATTCCATCACCAGAAAAGTCGCGAGCCTCCATCATAGGAGTAGCATTAGGCCTAAGATCTTTAGTGTGCTTATACTGCTTATCCTTCTTAACTTCGCCCAGTCTCTTAAAGATCCGTTCCGCTACCCAAGATGCATTCTTAATGGAGGTAGAGCCAACGTTACGGACGATATTCCAAGGACTCACTCTAAGGGTGAACGGCCTACTACCAATACCAGCTTGAACTAAATGAACCTGAGCGGCAGAGAGCGGGATATCCTTCGACTCGTCAACCACAGTCTTATTACCGGCTTCGTCTACCGCAACCTTAAGCTCGACTTCTTCAATGACCCAACCGACTTTAAGACAGCCGAATGATGCGACCAGTGCATCAAGAATGGCCTCTTTAGCGGGGTGTTTGAGCTTGATAACTTTGGCCCAATGATTAATAGCTTCCTGAACGACTCGATACCTAGGCTCATCCTGCTCCCTCATAGGAAGACACGTAAACTCGGGGTTCTTGTAGTACAGCAAAGGCACTACAATACGAGTCAGGGAGAGCATGTGATTAACCCAAACCCGGTCATACTGGGATGGGCGATCAATATAGGAAGAGGCGTTAATCATGCGCCTATTTTCTTCCCAATCTTCCTCACAATGCGTGCGAGCAGTACGGGCGTTCTTAATGCGGTCCAACCACAATTGCGCGGTCGACTTATGAGTAAATTTATCCACTACAGGACTCTATTACGAAAAAATGCGTTACCTAGAAGGCCGCGCTGATAGGCAATTTGGGTTTGCTGGTTAAGGACTTGCTTGAAGGTTCGTTTCGGGGTTTCTACGGGCTTGTACTTATATTCATCCGGAAGCCTGAGCGGAGCATAAGAGCACAGATATCGGACACAGTCGGCCAAATGATCGTCTTTCTTCATAGGCTTTTCCGGAGGATCGGCCGTTTCCATTACTCGGGCACTGAGTTGCTGGTATCGATAGTGTGTGATTTCGCGCCAAGTATGAGTGAGATTAGAGAAAAAATAGAGGGCGGGAGATTTTCCGTAAATGCACAGTCGTCGGCGAACGTCATCTAGTCCCGCATCAACGGCATTATTAGCAGGAATAACCCCTAAGCCCTCTTGCTGAAATTGTTCGAACGTATTACGACCGGCCGACTCGTTTCCTCGAGTAATCTTTGCGGAAGGATCTATTAGAGTCGTAACGAATGATTCACCTAGAGAGCGGTGTTTGATGGCCTTAGCAATATCCGGAACGGTCCACTGGCTTTCTCGAAACTCTCTGTAGATGATAATGGGAGATATGGATTTACCGTTTATCTGGCAATCTCTCCAACCTAAAGGAGCGACGGCGGCCCATATCACACCACACGGATTACGCCAGCCAGGATCAATAGCACGGTATCGCGGCCAATCATGAGGAATGGAAAACGGAGTCAGAATATGAACTTCAGGATTAAGCTCGGGCCAAATCAGTTCTCCGGACAGCGCTCCGTAATCGATCTCATACTCTTTCTTAAACCAGGCGATACGACCGGCAGAGATATAAGCATCCTTGGCTTCGTTAACTTTCTGTTGAGTCTTAGGATCGGGATCGGCGCTATAATGTACTCGGAGAACTGAAAATTTACCGTCCGCACCCTTCCAGTAAGTTACACCTTCCTGAATCTGAGTTTCCGATCTAGCCTGTTCCTTGGCTTTAGTGGTGGCCGAATAGAAGAAACCAGGATTAGCCGTACTAACACCTGTAAATCTTCCACCGCCCGTAATCGTCGGCATGGCAGCGCCAAAAGATTCTTCCGCATCTTCTTGGAAAGCTTGTTCATCGGATAAAACGGCGGAACTCGTATACTGGCGCAGGACATTAGGCCCGTGTGGAATACCAACAATTTCGGAACCGTTAGCAAACTCTATCTTGGTAGTCGTGCGAGTAGCAGGGTGGAGAGTTTTAATCCAAGTAGGTTGCGATTCCCAGACGAACCATGCCCGATCAATCATTGCCTTAGCGTCGTCTTCGCGTTTAGATTGAAAAAAAATCCTCCTGTGAGGGGTGAATTGGGCGAGATGTAAATGGAGGATAATAAGGAGCCAAGAGAACATTAACTGACGCGATTTTTCGATGAAGAGTAGATAGCTTTCGAGCCATACTTTAGCCGCAGAGAGGAGATACGGCTTATCAATAGGGAAGGGCTTTACAGGTTCTTTCGCGTCGTGCTCATCAAAGGTCTTAACAATCTGTCGCATCCAAAGAATCGGGTTCTTGGCGTAGAGATTATTAAGAGCTTCATAAGCCCTCTCGTTGTTACTACTCACGAATGGTAAATCAGTAATACTACTCTTGTGTAGTACCGCCGCCGTTCAGCTTTATAGCTTCTTCCAGAAGTCTCTTAAGGTCAGGATCAATAGGAGCTTCGGCCCGGGCTCGTTCCATTGCTTCCTTATGTCTCGTTTCTTCTTCGAGCTTTTGAGCGTCCAACCTAAGCCTGGCCTGTCTATAAGCAATTTCTGCATTCAAGCGAAGCGCGTTAAGTCGAGTATTCCAATCGGGATTTCCCGTAGCATATGTGGCGCGCATAGCCCCTCTAAGGACCGGAATACCTTCATACATAAGAAGCTCAGTCTCTTCAGCCAGGGGCCGCCTAAACTGATTCATCAATTCCTGACACCATTTAGAACGAGACCAGGATAGAGCTTTGGTTTTAGCAGCTTCCTCGGTATGAACACCCTGGCCCGGTTTATCGGCATTTACGCCTAACACCCGGTGTCCGGACTCAATAAAAGCTTGATAAGGTTCCATTCCTCGAACGATATGAAAAGCAAACCAAACTTGCCCGGGCCTCCGACCTAAACCGTTTTCGATTGCAATAGTTTCTGCTTGTTCTTGGTTGGGCTCGGGCAATAGTTCGGGGTTGTCTTCTAATAGCGTTTGATGAATGCCGCGACGAACCTTATCCCCATCCCGTTTCGGGAGTGGGCCTCCAGCGCGGAGCATAGATTCACGTTCAGTCAGTTTCTTTTTAGGCGTGGCCACTAGGTATTGTGTGTCGCAAATTGCTACAGTACGAGATATAGGGTTAACATGGGAGCGAGTAATGATCAAGTGGAAATGATGTTGTGGCGGGTAGAAATATGCGGAGACGAAAGAAACAGCATGGCTACCAAGTATCGGTTTATGTAGGTGGTAAGAGGATTTGGAGAACGTTTTGGGATAGGGAAGCGGCGAGGGAGTGGGTAAGACAGCAGAAGTCAGCTAATGCGCGGAATCAGGTAGGATTGCCGGATCGCAGTAAAAGGCTGAGGGATGTATGGGATCTAATCAAGAAAGGCGTGGGATCTACTAAGATCTGGAATGCCAGACTAGCTAGAGACTTCGGAGATATGCCGGTAGCGAGTATTACCAGGCACTCAATTCAACTTTGGGTGGACAAGCTTAAGATGGCTCCGGGCTCTATTAAAAGGAATTTGGGGGCTCTTAAATCTCTACTCAGCAAAGCGGTAAGCTTTGGATACATAGTAGACAACCCCGCCAAGAATATTACGTTACCGCGATTAACCCTAGTTCGAGAGCCTTACCTATTGACGGATGAGGAAGTTGCGAGGGTATATGCGGCAGCTTGGTCAGATTCGATTAGGCGGGCTTTGATTGTAGCAATTGGTACTGGGATGAGAAGGGGAGAGATCGCCGCTCTACGGCCAGCCTGGGTTGACTGGAAGGGTATGATGATAAGGATACCTGGAGCCAGTACTAAGACAGGGAAAGGCCGAACTATCCCGATATCTGAAGAAGTGGCAGAGGCTATTAGAGCTCAGGCCAGTGGAAATGAAAGGTGTTTCCCAGTAAAAGGATGGCCGCGGCAAGCTACTAGGTTGTCTCTGAAATCTGGAGTAAGGTTCCGGTGGCATTTGCTCCGGCATCTGTTTATCTCTAAATTGGTTATGGCTGGGGTGAGCTTGAGGGTGATTCAGGAAGTGTCCGGACATTCTAGCTTAGTCATGCTACAGCGATACTCACATCTATCTCCGGATTCAATTGCTAGCGTTCGTAAGCATCTCGGAGGTATGACGGTGGTTCGTAAGGATAGCAAGGATAGCTAAACCCGTTCGTGCTCTTCCCCGCCGGTCTGGCGGGCTGGTTTCTCTCCATGGATCTGGTCCGCTGTCTAAATAAGGATCTACGCTATCTCTGCGCACCAATCTATAGGGTAGCCGGTGGCACTAAAGTGGTATCTACGCAGCTTCATATAAATCGAACGTAAGGTATGTATTGCGTCTAGCATGCGGACAGTAGCCCCTGAAGCCCTTACTGCAGTTACAGTTGTAGCACAACAACTGAATAGTTGGAGGAAAGCCATTCTTCTTAATCCATACAGCCATAATGAATCCACCCCGGCCGATCTCTCTCCTATGAGACGCCCCATCCCCATTAATGTGGTCGAAGCTTAGGAACTCCTCCCTTGTCTCTCCGCAACAGGCACACGCCCCACCGTATCGAGCTAAGATCTCCCTTCTTAGCCTAGCTTGAAAATTCCTTCCATATGCCCTAACCCTATCGCGATTTCTCTTCCTCCACGAGGCCCTAGCCTCTGCATGCCTTCTCTTTCTTTCTTCCGGCGTCAACTTTATTTTCATTATTATCTTGTTTTTCCGGAATTTCTTCTAGAGCCCTGACTACATCATCAGGGATATTATTTTTAATAACTACAAACGCTCGCTCAGGAAATTCGACCCACCCATATTTTGAGCTAGGCCTAAATTCCTCAAATACCCACTTACCAGACTGAACAATGACCCGACCTTTATCGTAGTCGAAATCCACTACTTTACAGATCCTAAAACACTTCCGGTCGGCGTATTCATCTGGGTATAGAAAGAAATCACCCCTATTAATGAGCCGGCCGAACATATCAAAGCAGTCGAACCTGTCCATTAAAGGAACCGCTCCAAGAACTCGATACCTTCCCTAATTTTGATGTTCTCCGCCTGGCATTCTGCTATGTGAAAATCCACTTCTTCCTGAGTCATTCCCTCATAAAAGCCTACCCGATCCGTAGCTGCATTCATGGCGTCAAGATTATCCGCAATAGCTTCTTCAAGAATTCTAATCAGAAAAGGGACAGGCACGTCAATCACAGCAAATACCTCCGAACAATCTCTACGGCCTCACCCAGCTTATAATTCTGCTTCTCATACTGATCAATTTCTTCCTGCCACCGATCTCGAACACCCTTATATTCATCGCCAGGCGTATCACTAATCACGAATTTAAGATGTCCGATCAGGTCTTTATTTTCCTCGATAGTATCTTGAGCCAGCTTAATGAGGGATCTTAGAAAATCAGCCTCTCCATCGGGAGACATTACATACTCCATGGTGCTCTATTAGGCATCTCGTTTAGCAGCTTCCACAAATCCTCAAATGTATCTCGATTGAACTTATCCTTGATGGTCTTATAGGACCATTCTGAGTTGAAATATTCGTTAAACTTGCCTCCACTAAAATCATGAAATACCTGCTCGACCTTAATTGGCTCATCCCAAATTATCGGGATACCCTTAAAGGTCAGGCTTGGCCTATAAACCGCATCATCATGATTGCCGAAATCTAGAGGCTCGAACTTAGGAACTAGATTGCACTTAAGGCCGCACAGTAAGCACGTATCAAACTTATTGGGATGCGCGAAATTCCTACTTACCGCACAGTTTACACACAACCATCTTACTATCTTCCGTTCCGGCTTTATCGCCTTCGGCTCTGTTACCCGCTTCTCCCATTTTTCCTCTATCAGATCCCACCAAGGCATTAGGCACTACTCCGTGTCCAAAGCACTCATCACAGTAAGTAGTCTCCAGCCAATCGTTATACCAAGTCCGTACTCGGCCGTAACCCCTACACTTATCACAAACTGAATGGCTATTGGCGCCCATTAATCCTCCAGCATTTTAAGCAGTTCCTTAGACCTATCTCTCGCCTCGCAATAAATATCAGTCTGCCAATCCCACTCTACCGCGTCCCCGTTATCAACCAAGAATCTAAGAATTGAGGCTGACTCAAGTACAAAATTGGCTAGGTCCTTAAAAGATTCAGGATCCATTTCTACCGTCAAACTAGGCTTATACCTTTCAGCACCGTAATCAGCCTCGACAACCCCCAGCATGCCCTTAAGATCTTTAGTGGAAATCAAAGCCAACTCCTACCACTCAAAAAAGCCTGAGCAATGAGAAGGACCCCAAAAACCAGGGCAATACCACCCAATACATAAGCCGACATCTTCAGTTCATTCCAGAACCTGAGCCAGTAAAGCTTGTCCGCGATCTCAATAATCTGCGCTTCAGTAAGTCCGTTCATACCCAATAATTCCTCTTATATCGCTCAAACTGAGTCTCGATATCGTCCACGGATTCTCGAATTCTACCCATTTCTTTCAACATAAATCTGCCAAACGAGGCCAGACGATAAATATCCAGCTTCTTATGCTCATCCAAGTTTCGGTTCGAGATAGACTCAAGCCTTCTGATTTCAGAATCAATTTCCTCAGTATAAACGTGGCTCATCGCCCCAAGAATCCTAGCGGTTCGAGATGATTAAACATCCGTTCTTCGTAAAACCTCGAGTAAAAGTCCTTCTTATCCAACTTGAAGACCCCTGAATTGCTATGAACGATTACCTTAACTGTCGTCCGATTCTCGCTCAAAAGGGTCACCAAGTATCCTAGTCTCCTGTTCCTGAAAATCTTCCTCGTCTTCTCCGTCATCCTTAACCTGTGCAATAATCTGCAAATTCCCGCTCAAAAGTCCGGCAATGTCCTTAGCGATATCCAGCAATCCCAGCAAAATAAAGAGGCTCAGAAACAGGTTTCCCAGCACCATTATTGCGATGAACAGGATTTGATTTTCCATTCTTCATATCCTCCAGAGCTCTAATGACTTCGATTGTGAACTTAATATGTTCCTGCCGCTCCTGATCGAGCGTGTAATACGTATACGCCCAGCCAATAAGACTGGCTGCCAATAGAATGCGCGCGATCATTCGATGCCCTCTCGATGTTTAATAAACTCCACTACTTCAGTTACGGCCGCTTCCTCCCTAAGATACCAACCCGTACTAAAACCAAGCGAAAAACTAATAAAGGCCAGTACGAAATACTTATCAAGGCTCATAATCACTTTCCAGGCCCGAACATCTCGAACATCTTATTAACGGCCTCAAATCGCTCCTTCAACCAAGTGTCCTCAGACCAGGATTCGAGATGCTTCTTAACGAGCTCCCAATCTTCCTTTTCCGGCCCCCATTTATCCTCATACCCATAGCAGCTACAGTGAGAGGCATAAACAGCATAAAGCTGACCGTCTCTCACGAAATAAATATGGGCCTCTTCGGCGTAGCCGTCATTACACGACTCATTATAGGCCAGCAACAATTCATCTTCGGTCGGAAATAGCTTTTCATCCTCACTAACTTCGAATTTGGACCTAATGTCGTCCAAGCTCTCGAAGCCCTGGAATTTCTCGTATCCCATACACCCCTCTCTTCTCCACGCGCGTGCGCGCGCGTTCTATATATGAATTAATGCCTTTTGCGGAAAATCGAGAGTTGGGGGGGTGCGAATATTTTTGCAAAAAATTTTTGGGAGGGTGAGGCCGGTGTGTGGCGCGGGCTTTAGTATGCGACGACTATTGATATGTTTTACGGTCCAAGCTCGCGCTCAAAACGATACAGCAATAACTCTACAATCCGCATCCAGAGCCAATCTAGACCCTATCAATGACAATACGTTATCGATAGGATAGGTGCGAGTACAGTGCTAGAGCGGCACTGATGTATAGGCATCGTGAGGGTATAGGACTCCCCTGACGCCGATCTTAAGAGAGATAAAGTCGATATAACTTTTTC
>Ga0196963_10000931_pt1 | contig 22124 bp, 20 predicted proteins | sample S1_5metaG_FD_148600 | JGI IMG/M metagenome (GOLD analysis project Ga0196963, IMG submission 148600) | Soil microbial communities from Anza Borrego desert, Southern California, United States - S1_5 | ecosystem: Environmental > Terrestrial > Soil > Desert | place: USA: California | collected... | reverse complement strand
TCGCGCACATGGTATGGGGCGGCGGCATTCTGTTTGCAGATGGCGCGCTGGACTTTGCCGGCGGCACTGTCGTACACATCAACGCTGGTATCGCAGCTCTGGTTGGTGCGATGGTCATTGGCAAACGCATCGGTTACGGCAGAGAAGCTATGCCTCCGCATAGCATGGTCATGACCATGATCGGCGCTTCAATGCTGTGGGTAGGCTGGTTCGGCTTCAACGTTGGCAGTGGTCTGGCCGCTAACGGCACCGCCGGTCTGGTAGCCATCAACACCCAAGTAGCAACTGCAGCTGCAGTATTGGGCTGGATCCTGGTTGAATGGCTGTCCAAGGGCAAGCCTTCCATGCTGGGCGGCGCATCCGGCGCTATCGCCGGCTTGGTTGCCATCACGCCTGCCTGCGCTTTCGTCGGCCCACTGGGTGCAATAGCCCTTGGCTTCGTCGCCAGCATCATCAGCTTCTGGGCCGTTACCAGCCTGAAAACGAAACTGGGCTATGACGACTCGCTGGATGTCTTCGGCATCCACGGCGTTGCCGGCATCATCGGCGCCATTGGGGTTGCCATACTGGCAGCTCCTGCTTTGGGCGGCGTCGGTTTTGCAGAAGGCGTGACCATGGGCTCGCAGCTCTACGTTCAAATCTTTGCCGTCGTGGTAACGATCGTATGGTGCGCCATCGGCAGCTTCATCCTGTACAAGATCGTGGATGTTGTGATTGGACTGCGCGTCAGCGAAGAATCCGAACGCGAAGGTCTCGATACCACCGAGCACGGCGAACGCGCTTATCACTATTAATCAGGTTGTCTGATTGGCGGGCACTTCGGTGCCCGCTTTTTTTTGCCCATCGCCGTCAGATAAGCAAGTAGGCTAAAATCTATGCAGTCCATTTTTGATGTCTGCCATGATTCCACACCTGACGACTGCACTTAAAGGCCCGCTACTAACCCTCGAAAAAAGTATTCTGGGAGCAATGCCGCGCATTGAACACTGGTTTCGCACGCAATGGCTGGAGTACGGCTCGCCTTTTTATGCCTCGGTAGATTTGCGGAATGCTGGGTTTAAGCTGGCACCGGTGGATACCAACCTGTTCCCGGGCGGGTTCAACAATCTCAATACTGACTTTCTGCCGCTGTGCGTACAGGCTGCCACCGTTGCCATTGAGAAGGTTTGTCCCGAAGCCCGTCGCTTGCTGGTTATCCCCGAGAATCACACGCGCAATACCTTTTACCTGCGAAACGTTGCTGCGCTGACAAACATTTTGCGACAGGCTGGTCTGGAAGTCCGCATCGGCAGCCTGTTGCCGGAAATCACCGAGCCTACTTTCCTCGATACGCATGATGGCCACGCGATCCTGCTGGAGCCTGTGCGTAGAAAAGGCAACCGATTGGTGCTGGAAAATGCCGAGCTTGGTGATTTCGACAGCTGCGCGGTGTTGCTAAACAACGATCTATCCGCAGGCATCCCGGATATCCTCAAGAATCTCGAACAATCCGTCATCCCACCGCTGCATGCAGGCTGGTCAACCCGGCGCAAATCGCAGCACTTTTCAGCTTACAACCGTGTTGCTGCGGAATTTGCCGGGCTGATTGGTATAGACGAATGGCTGGTGAATCCTTATTTCGAAACCTGCGGCCAAGTGGATTTTCATGCCCGCCAGGGTGAGGACTGCTTGGCTGTCAAGGTGGAATCTCTGCTGACAAAAATCCAGGCTAAATACGACGAATACGGCGTTGAAGAAAAGCCTTTCGTCATCGTAAAGGCTGACGCAGGCACCTATGGCATGGGCATCATGACCGTCAAAAGTCCGGACGATGTGCGTGACCTGAACCGCAAGCAGAGAAACAAGATGTCCGTGGTGAAGGAAGGCCTGGAGGTGCACGAGGTGATTGTGCAGGAGGGTGTCTACACCTTCGAATACATTAATGATGCAGTCGCGGAGCCCGTCATCTACATGATGGATCACTACGTCGTAGGCGGGTTTTATCGCGTACATACTGGCCGCGACAAGGATGAGAATCTCAACTCACCCGGCATGCATTTTGTGCCTCTGGCATTCGAGACGCCGTGCACTCTGCCGGATTGTGCCGGCTCCCCTGATGCGTTGCCAAACCGTTTTTATGTCTATGGTGTGATCGCACGCCTGGCATTGCTGGCAGCCGCAATCGAAATGCAGGAAAACGATCCGGACAGCTTGTCCGAATAGTCATGCGGCTACTTTTCATTCTAGATCCACTGGACAAGCTCAAGGCTTATAAGGACACCAGCCTGGCTATCATGCGTGAAGCTGAAAATCGCGGGCATCAGCTATTCGTCGCGATGCAGAGCGGTATTTTGCTGCGTCATGAGCAAGTGCGTTTCCTAGCCCAGGATTTTAGGTTTAAGGAAGGGGACGCCTGGTTTGGGCTAGGTGATGTGCATGAATTTTTGCCCTCAGAATTCGATGCGGTGCTCATGCGTAAGGATCCGCCTTTCGACAACGAATATCTGTACAGCACTTACCTCTTGGAGCTGGCTGAGGCACAAGGAGCTCGGGTGTTTAATAGTCCCGAATCGGTACGCGGCTGGAACGAGAAATTGTCTATTGCAAGGTTTCCACATTTCGCCCCGCCCTTTCTAGTCACCTGCGACGCTGACCTTATTCGGGAATTCCTCGCTGAACACAGCGATATCGTCGTCAAGCCGCTAGATGGTATGGGCGGTAGCGAGGTCTACCGGTTACATAACGAGGATTACAACATCGGCGTCATTTTGGAAAACATGACCCGTTTTGGTCAGCGTACTGTCATGGCACAGCGTTATTTGCCCGCCATCAGTCAGGGTGACAAGCGCATCATCATCATTGACGGCGATCCGCTTCCATACGCGTTGGCGCGTATTCCAAAAACTGGGGAAACGCGAGGTAATCTGGCTGCTGGCGGCAAAGGGGTCGCTCAGCCGTTGAGCTTGCGTGATCGAGAGATTGCCATAACGGTAGGTCCCGAACTGAAAAAACACGGCTTATTCCTTGTGGGATTGGATGTGATTGGCGACTGCCTGACAGAAATCAATGTAACCAGCCCTACAGGCATGGTTGAAATTGCAAAGCAGACGGAGTGCAATCCTGCAGCAGTCTTCATGGATGCGCTGCAGGACGCATGCACTAACGCCTAAGCTGGTTTCTACTCACGCTGCTTTCCGCCTGCGAGCGCAAATCCTTACAGCGCCAGCTATGTTAGCAGGACCAGCTACCACCCTTACTCTGCAATAAGCTCACGCCAGGATGTACGGCGAGTGGTTGACGCACCAGAACCTATAGGCACATTCGATGTGATCGTCACCCCGTCTGAAGTACGCGTTAGTTCAACAACGGTATTGTTCGGCAAGCGCACGTAAACCGGTCGAGTCGCCAAGGCGTTGCCCAGTTTGCTGCCAATGATGTTCCCCGTCGAGGTTGAAACAGGCGCCCCAGTACGATAATCAAGGAAGTATCGGAAACTGAAGCCGCCTACTGTACAAGCACTAGACTCAGGCACATTGGTAGTGAAGCCTAGTGTCGCCAAAGCCAGTGTCGGGTCGGTGTTGGCACGCTCCCCCTCTCCTAGATCCAGTAGCCAGCCGGTGTCTGTAGCGTAATTAACTGCCCGCGGCGTTGCGACCTGCTTGACTATTTCGCCCGTAGTACAAATCGACGCTGGCGTATTGTCGGGGCATGTGCTCTGTGTCTGGACTTGCTGCACGAAGGTATTCAGCGTGCGCGGATTGTCATAGATGGCAACAGAAGGAGTCGTGCCTGCACTTAACGGATCTTTGATGCCATAAATCGTCTGTATCACTGTAGAACTATTTGCATCTGATCCGCCCAGATACTTCCCCGTGCCCACATATACCAGGGTTGCGCCACTGACCAGCCCAACTTCCGGCTTGGTTGTTATAGGCTGGACGTTTCCGGTGGGGCCGCGCAAAGTTGCAAGCAACTGGGCATCGTAGCCCGTGGCGCCAATATTATTATTAACGTCAAATCTCCACAGGTTGCCAAATAGATCGCCGCCATAAACAGCCACAACCGTATTATCTGTGGCCGGGTTAACCACCTGCGCCGCGATCTTGGTCAAACCGCTTGGGCAAGGCGCTGAAGCGCAAACCACGGAAACACTTCCGGTACTGCCTGCGCTAGTTGCAATGATGCCTGTAGAGTTAACCGATGGTTCCAAGGTACCCGTTGCTGCGTTGATAACGAACAACCGTCCCTGACCATCACCAGGGTCGATATTGTTATAACCGGAGGTTACCAGCACTACCCATGTGCCATTCCTGAGCTTGGCAATCTTGGGGTTGCCGTAGGTGTATCCCAAGTTGGTATTGCTGAACTCCCACATGACCTTTGGCGCAGCGGGATTGGTAATGTCCAGTGCGTAATACCCTCGGCCTCCACCATTCAAACCGCCAACGAGGATGGTTTTCCAGACTGCCGTGTCGGCATCTCCGCAATCGCTTACACATATGTCGCCGACTACAGGCGTTCCGTCCACGTAATAACGGTGCTTATTTCCGTAATCCTTGTCTGCCAACTTGTACAAGTCAGGCAGAACAAAAGAGGGGATATAAGCCCAGGCTTCTTCCCCGCCTGTAACACCGGTGCCATCGGCAGCATAGAAGGCATGCAACATGCCATCATTGGCGGCGACATACACCATGCCTTGGCGAGTAGATGTACTGATGATGAAATCGCTGTAACCAAAATCACCATAATTGAACAGCGATCCTTTTACATATACCGCTTCGGCGTTAACGATATCTCCAAGTACATGGCTGCGCTGGCGGTAGTATTTCGAAATATCTGTTGAAACACCTTCATTAGTGCGATCGCCACGCAGGAAATTTACAAGCTTCTCACCTACTGCATCTGTCTGGTCCGTCGCACTCAGACACGTCACGCCGGATGTACAGAATTGGGAAAGCGACTGGGCAGCGATATGGGTCGCTTCGAAATAGGATTTCGTTGTGCTATCCATTGTGCTGTAAACGAAATCCTGCATGCGGCTGGCAGCGGCTGCATCGTAGGTATAGATTTTTCTGTCCGCATATGGCTTGGCATCCAGTTTGGCCTGCGCTGCCCAATCAATCGCAGACAAGGTTGCGCCGGTTGTCAGATCCAGCTGCTGGCGCACAAGCTCGCCATCCCAGTTCAGGGTTGTAAATGTTGAGCTGAATACGAAATTGTCTCCAGATGTGATATTCGGATTACTGGTGGTTGCAGCAGCCGAAGCGCCGGTGCGTGCAGATACACCAGCCAAGGCACTTGCCAGGCTGGCCGATAGCGAAGCCGGATTGGTCGCGCTGAAATACGCGCCACGGCCATTGACCGCGGCATGCCACAGATCATCAATATTCGCCTGGGAATCGTTTGATGGTACCGGCCAATTACATGCTCCTGAAGCCTGCCATGAACACACGCCCCCCGCTGGATTTGCTGGAGTGCCATTGCTGATGTCGAAGAAATCTCCACTGGTTGCAGACTGGTAACTCGGCGAATACTGCATGTAACCAGATGCACCAAGCCCTAGCGTGAAGGTAGTCATGTGCTGCGACGCGGCTCCATCAAGCCCGCTAGTGGGAACGTTGTTATAGGGATCCGGACTGGTATTGGAACACAGGGTCTCGCCAATAACACTAGTACAATTATCAAGCGCAGAAGTTCTCAAGTCTGTCTTGTAATAGTACTGGGCAACGTCGGCCAGTGTATTTGAGACTCCGCCAGAAGCAGTAGGCGTGCTACATGTAGTCTCTGTCCAGTCATTAGTCGCGCTGGCTGCTGCCGCTGTACAGGCCGATACAGTAGTAGTTGATGTAGCAGTGTTACAGGTAGTCCTGACAAAGTCGGGACCTGATGGAGATACAGCAGTACAGGAAGCGACCCCTCTCGTAGCAGAGATAGTATTCGTATTACAGGTCGTCTGTGTCCAATTATTGCCGGAACCTGCAGCTTGCGAATTACATGAAGCGGCAGGAGTTGGCCCTGCTGTAACAGTGTTACAAGTAATAGTCTGGCCGCCAGTTGAACCTGGGGCACAGGAACTCGCAGCCACAAAACCTGTATCGGTAGTTCGGCAAGTTATAGTTTGCCCCCCTCCGGAGCTTGGACTACAGGACGCAGCATCCACCCAGCCGGAGTCTTCAGTAGAACAGCTGACAGTTCGTCCGCCAGTGGGACCAGAAGCTGTACATGAGCTTACATTGGTAGTTACAACACTTGTTGAACAAGTTACCGTAGGACCGTTAGTTGGGTTAGAAGCTAAACAAGAACTCACATCCTGGGTTACGTCGCTCGCAACTCTACAGTCTGTCAAAGGGCCATTGGAATCATTACTCTCCGTACATGATCGTATGTTGGTCCAACCTGTATCCGAGTCTATAGAACACAGAGGCCGTTGGCTCGTTACCTGATCACAAGTGCCAATATCCTGGCAACTGCTACCATTACTTCTACACCGTTGGTACTGAATAATCCTGCGCTGGTTTTGAACTGTGCGCCTTTGCTCCTGGCTAACAGTTTGCTTAAGTTGCTGTGTTCTCTTCTGAATTTGCTGCACTCTTCTTGTCAGCTGGTTAGTAGTCACTTCGCTTTGAGTTTGGGTTTCCTGCAATTGTCTGGTGGTTTTCTGATAAGTCACGGTACCACCGTCAGTAAATGGTCTTGGCTCTGCAGAATCCTGATGACCGACCGATGTGGATCCGTCTAGCTGTACACCATTGGCACCATTCCAGTAACCATCGGTAGACAGAATCGCAAAATTTTGCTGGCAAGAGTATTGGACCGGATCCGTAACGCTGACCCCATTAAAAGTGCTGACCTTGCCCGCATACAAACGACCCACTTTGCCTAAAGCATCTTTTAGAGGGGTACCATTTTCTGGATCTGCAGCAAAAAGTTCGTTATACCAGTTGATCTTATGCGCGGTATTGAATTGCGAAATATTAAGAAAATCGCTGCCGGTGTTGTTGTTGAGGCTTGAGTAACCCACACGATAATTGGAGCCAATCGACGCAAAAGCATTGCTGGTCGCAGTTTTCATCATTTGCATACGTGTACGGTAGTAGGACCACCAATTGGCGAAGTTGGTCATCTCCTCAGCATATGTACAAGTTGCCGCTGCACAGTCCGTTCGGGTGGATGCCTTGGTAGCAGAGCCCGGAAAAGGATAGCTGCCATCTGACGCAATGATGTCTGTCCTGATATTCGAACCTGGCAATCCACCGCTGAATTCTTCAGTGCTGATGGTCATGCTCCCAGATTTTGTCACTACAGGTTCATAAGTGATTGCTCCAGTACCACTGGGAGCATAGATAGTTATGGTTCTGTTTGACCGGGTGGCACTATAGCCCGCAACTTGACAATTACCGGTAATGCCCGAAGTACAGTCGTTGATCTTGTCCTTGATACGTTCAGCAACGTCCTCCCTGTCATTATCGGAAGAGGTTGCACCTGATAAAATTTCCTTGCCATTAACCTTGATACTGGTGACCGACGTACTTCCACTACTGCCAACAGTCATGCTGGTGGTAGCACTTCTGCCGGCATCGCGAGGGTATTCATAGGAGTTATCAATCCAAGCGGCTTGGCAGGAGGTCATTGAGGAACTAGTACACCAACGTAAGGGTGCTGGATAAGGATGAGTAGGTGTTGGAGCAGAAGCCGCAACACAACTTCGCAGGCTTGGAGATGTACAATATTCCCCAGCAACAAATGTATAGTAGTACGCCCCTCTTGTAAGGAGGTTAGTGGTACCCCAACTTTGCACGCCATAACCATCGTTCTTAACCGATTGCCAGCCGTTTGTCGCAGCTGAGGTGTTACTTGGATAAGTCGTGGTGTTCAGGCTTCCATCCGCGTTGTACTTCGTAGGTGGAGAATAGGTAGTGGCCGGATCGTAGGCCAGTCCATTAAAACCTGCATTGGCAAAAAATTCAGGCCTGCTGGCATAGCCACTGTCATTGGCCCAATCAGGCATGTAGTCCCAATCCATACTGCCAGAATCATCCAGGATGAACATGATATTAGGCAGAACGGATGTGGAAGAAGAAGTTACCAGCGGCGCAGTCGCAAGCTCAGTGACCTCCCCGTGAGAAACTGATGCAATGGCTGAAAACACCAGAATCCATGCAAGCTTTTTAATCAATTTTATATTCATGACGCCCACCCTGATTTATAACGCAACAATGGTTTGGATATAACTCACCGTATTGCGTGGACCTTCTACTCTGGAAGTAATGCGGTAATATCTCTGATCGCTATATAGCAGCGCAACAGCTCCTGAATCCTGACTGTTACCTGTAGCGTTGGCCGATGTTGTTGACACCGCACAACCGGTTACCGGATTTGCCGGATCACCTGTTGCATTGCACATGCGCTGGATGGCATAGGAAACTACGTTGCCACTGGCATCCGCTGCAAGGGTTACGGCCTGATCCGATAAAACTGCATCCCAAAAAACATCCCACGACTGCCCTGGCCCCGGGTCTTGGCGACTCGCTGAATACCCACTGTTGATGTCATGTGCATGCAATGTTGTGCCCGTATTGTTCGCTTCCAGCCACGTAATTGCCGCCTCGGTACCAGCATCACCCGAATGGGTCGCTGCCTGTTTGAATGCAAGGTTACCCGCGATGATGTTCGTGGTATCCACCGAACGAACCAGAGCAATGCCAGCCAGCGTCATTGCTACCAGAACAATCAGTGCCAATATCAGGACCACACCTTGTTGTCTGTGGTGAATATTCATGTTCAGCATCCCGCTGCTGCTTGCCACGCCAGATTTCTGATGGGAACCAATGTTTCGAACGTCTTGTAACGGTAATCCTGCCAATCGGCAAAACCTGTGAGATTTATGGCTGTGGTACCTGCCCATGCCGGCGCCACAGTTGTTGCCTGAGGCGCTCTTTGGTTGCTACGCGTAACCAGTGCAATCCGTATGGCGCCAGCTCGCACCCAACCGCATTGGGTGTTGGGTGTCGTCTGGTTATACGTCTCGACCGTGCCATCGCCGTCGCTGTCGTGTCCGTATTCTGCTCGCAAGCTGACAACATTACTGGCCACGGGTGTCCATATCGTGTCATTGCCGGTATTCGCCGCCAGACCGCAGTTATTCAGTAAGTAATCGCATACAGTTAATGTGCCATTTCTGACAGCATAGGCGAGGATTCTGGGCACCTGGCCAAGATTGAACATGGTGCCATTGCTCATTCCTGCCACTGCTGACTCCAAAGTGACACTACCGGCAGAGGGGTCCGTGCTTACAACACTGTTAAGAGCAAGGTCACACGGCGCAGGACGAGCCTGTGACTGGGTTACCACCTGATCACCTGCATTGAAGGAAGTCGGCGTTTGCACGGTGTATACGGCGGCACCCGGCTGCGCAGTGATGACATCCCCCTCCGCAGTACTGTTGCCACTGCCATAGACTATAAGCAGTGTATCGGTATTCGCATCTCCGGCTGGTATTGATGCGTGATTGATGGTGGCAGGGGCCATGGAAGCCAGCGTCCACCCACCAGGGAGTACCATGTTGCAGCCTAGGATATTGGACGCAGTAATTCCAAATCCGCTGACGCGTATATCGCGCTCAACTCCGTAGAGTGCGATTGCCCCACCGTTTTGCGCGTCGTCACCAGCGATGGTGGTCCTATTGCGACTCTCGGACATGGAAAACACCTGCAGGATGACCAGGAAACCCAATAATCCGATAACCATGCCCACCATGATTTCAACCAGACTGAAACCCGATGCCTTATTTTGGATCACGATATTCATATATGATCAGATGATGAGCGCTGTAGTGGTGTATCGATGCGGAGGGTCGTCAGCTGGCTCGCTGGGCGCCTTCCAGAATATGGTGATAGTGACCTGATTGCTCGTGCCACTGGGGAGCGCTGTAGCCACGATAGAGACAGTAGGCGGGTTGGCAGCGGCACCTGGAAGAGTGCCTATAACGGTACCTGCTACCGGTGCGGATACGTCACCTCTCCATGCCAGATATTCTGCCCCTTCAGCGCTACTGAAATTTGTGGCTAAAGAATTCTTATCGCTTACCCACATCTGGCCGATAAGCTGATTCGCCAGCAGGCTCGCCTCGGTGCGATACCGGGCATCTGTTGATGCTTGGACGGACGCAGCCTGCAGCCCGACAATGGCCAGAATGCCCATTGAGAAAATAAGAATGGCGATCAGCGCCTCAAGCAGTACAAAACCATTTTGCGGATGTGAATAATCAGTTCGCATGCAATCCCTAACAGCCTTTAGGATCAGTATCAGGTATAGCCGGATCGCACATTCGTACCGTGCCGCCGATCGCTACTTCCACACGCAGGCAGCGCATGGGGCCAGATGATGCAATGCAGTCCCCGCCTGTTGGATTAGTGATATCGAAATTCAGGTTAGCGGCCGGGGCTGGCGTGATACGGCCCAAGCCATTAAAAACAATCGTCGATTCGTCAGTTGCGACTGCAACATTACTAGAGCCTTCACTGCCATCACGGCTTTCAATAGCCCCCGGACAGTTCGTACCTGAATTCACGCACCCCACCGTCCAGCTTGCCCCTCCACCCGATAGGAATTGCACGTTCTGGTTTCGCCGGACGGCTTCCACGCGCGCGAGTTGCAGCCCTTCCTGTATGGACCCCGCCGCATTCTTGATCTGCGAATTCTGAATCCATTGTGTAAATGCAGGGGCAGCTATCGAGCTGAGAACCCCTAAAATCAGAATGGCGATCATAAGCTCAATGAGCGATACCCCTGATTGAAAGGAGGAGTCAACCATCTAGCAAGTACCACCTTTTTTTGTTACCCAGCAACTTGTACTACCTGTCCAACCTGAGGCAGTAGCTGTCGAGGTTTTTGTGTTGCTTTGATCTACTGTATATGTAAAACCAGCCATGGCACCTTTACCAACTGCCTGTAAGGTGAAGCTGGATTCATCCGGTGTACCGTCGCATGAAAAATTGAAAAACTCGCTGCTAGCAGTATCTAAGTTACAGGCAGGCGCTCCTGCATACGTGCGGTTATCCTGAAAAAATTGCTCCATTTGCACGCGCTTCGATGCAAGCCCGGCCGTGGCTTGGGGAATCCGTCCTCGAGTGACGTAATCGGAATAAGAAGGTATGACGATAGCTGCCAGCACTCCAATTATCACAACTACGATCATCAACTCGATCAGTGTGAAGCCTTGTACTTTTCTGGACATGCGCAATCCTTTCATTGGTAACTGAATCATGCCTACGCTAAAAATCAAGGTCTAGCCTAAACTGATAACTGGTTATTTTAGGCTCTCAGGCGGTAGCAGTGCCAGTAACCGCATTAAGCAGGCCCAGCCGTATGCTAAAATAAATCCAACATTTAATCCGGATTTTTCATGCGTCCCTTTCTACTCATTCTATTGATATCTCTCACAATCGTGTCATGCGGAACCAAGGGTGATCTGTACATTCCGGAGCAACAATACCCGCAGCCCACCGAAGATTCTGCCAGCTAACCTGCCATGAATTTAACTACGACCAAAAATGGCGAGTTGTGCGTCGAGGATGTTTCGCTGGCCGAAATAGCCAACAGCTTCGGCACCCCTTGTTATGTTTATTCCAGAAAAGAATTAGCCGATTGCTTCCAGCGTTTTGAAGCAGGATTCGATGGCATCGATCATCTGACTTGCTATGCCGTCAAGGCAAACCCCGGTCTGGCAATCCTGAATCTGCTGGCAAAAGCAGGTGCCGGCTTTGACATCGTGTCAGGTGGAGAATTGGCCCGGGTGCTTGCAGCAGGCGGTGACCCTGCTAAAGTCGTGTTTTCCGGTGTTGGCAAAACAGAATCGGAAATGCGTGGGGCTCTTGAAGCCGGCATCCTTTGCTTCAACGTCGAATCTGCAGCCGAACTGGAGCGGCTGAATGCTGTAGCGGGCGAAATGCGCACGAAGGCGCCGGTTTCCTTGCGAGTCAATCCCAACGTGGATGCCAAGACACACCCTTACATCTCTACCGGACTGCGCGATAACAAGTTCGGCGTTGCTTATGAAGACGCCTTCGAGCTGTATCGAAGAGCTGCTGCTATGCCCCACATCGAAATACATGGAGTAGATTGCCACATCGGCTCTCAATTGACCGAGCTTGCCCCATTCCTGGATGCCTTTGATCGTGTCTTGGCGCTGGTCGATCGGCTTGCCGCAGAAGATATTGCCATCAGCCATATCGACATCGGCGGAGGCATCGGGATTCGTTACAGCGACGAAACACCGCCCGATTTTGCCACGTATGCGCAAGCTATTCTGCAGAAACTGGGTACCCGCAGGGTGAAACTCATCATGGAACCGGGGCGGGCTTTGGTGGGAAATGCCGGACTACTACTGACACGAGTGGAGTATCTCAAGCACGGCGAGTCCAAAAACTTCGCCATCGTGGATGCCGCCATGAACGATCTCATGCGCCCGGCACTTTACGATGCCTACCATGAGATCGTCACGGTAAAGCCCTCAACCGCCAAAGGGCAGATTTACGAAGTTGTAGGCCCGATTTGCGAGAGTGGCGACTTCCTGGGTCACGATCGCAAGCTGGCTATCAGTCAGGGCGACTTGCTGGCGATTCTTTCCGCCGGTGCTTACGGCATGAGCATGAGCTCAAACTACAATACACGGCCACGCGCAGCAGAAGTCATGGTGGACGGCGACCAATGTCACCTAATTCGCGAGCGCGAAACGGTTACGCAGCTGTTCGCGCTGGAGAAAACGCTACCTTAGTCGAAGATGACCGTCTTGTTAGCGTAGAGCAGGATGCGGTTTTCGATATGCCAGCGTACGGCGCGTGACAGCACGATGCGCTCCAGGTCGCGGCCTTTCTGGATCAAGTCTTCCACTTGGTCGCGATGTGAAATGCGTGCAATGTCCTGCTCGATAATCGGGCCCTCATCCAGCACTTCGGTCACATAATGACTGGTGGCTCCAATCAGCTTCACACCGCGTTCATGTGCCCGGTGATAGGGCCGGGCACCGATGAATGCCGGCAGGAACGAGTGATGAATGTTGATAATGCGTTCGGGGTAACGTTTTACGAATTCCGGGGACAATATCTGCATGTAGCGCGCCAGCACGATCAAATCGATCTCGTGCTCATCGAATAGCGCGAACTGCCTGGCTTCTGCCTCCGCTTTGGTTTCCTTGGTAACCGGGATGTGATGAAACGGTATGCCATGGAATTCCGCGAGCCGCTCGGTATCTCTATGGTTGCTGATGATCAGCGGAATATCGCAGGCCAGCTCTCCGCTGCTGTGGCGATGCAGCAAATCAACCAGGCAATGGTCATACTGCGACACCATGAGGGCTATGCGCGGCCGTTTCTGCGAAAGCTTGAGCTCCCAATCCATGTCGAAGCGTTCCGCAATCGGGGAAAAGTGCCTGGCAAATTCATCAGGTGCGATGGCGAAACCGTTTAAATCCCATTCCACGCGCATGAGGAACAGGTTGTTCTCTGCATCCTGATGCTGGTCAGCATGCAGAATATTGGCGTCGTGCTGGTACAGAAAATCCGCAATGGCGGCGACCAGACCTTTGCGGTCCGGACAATTGATCAGCAGGATGGCGGTATTCTTCATCGTGACCTTAGGCTGGCAAAGCTCGGATTATACTGGTTTGGCCCATTTCTTAATAATACGGCAGGGCTGGTGCATCGCGGCAAAATCAGTGGATTGTGTGGTATCTTTCAAATCAAACAGGTCTTTCAAACAGGCAGCATGCAACAAATCAGGATCACGCAATGAGTTTTCTCGCCCTGCTTAGCGCACTGACTCTGAGCTATTACCGTCCACACCTCAAGTCCGACCTGCTGCAGTATCTGTTTTCCCCTTACGCTTTATGGCTCGAGCAAAATTTCAACGGCAGTCGCAAGCAGCATGGAATCGTTGCCTGGTTGTTAGGCGCATTTTTGCCGTCTTTACTGGTTGGCGCGATCTATTATGTATTGCTGCAAATCAATGTCGTCCTCGGTTTGCTGTTTAGTATCGTCATCCTCTATTTCGTGCTGCGTTTCAACCGCTTTGGACGTCCTGCGGAAAAAATCGTGACGGCGTTGCGGAATGAGAATCTGGCGTCAGCGCGCGAAATTTATGCCCGTTGGGAGAATGACGAAACTGAAAACTACAGCGCCCCCGAAATTGCCCGGCTCGGCATAGAGTCGACGTTGAAACACGCGCACCATGGCTTGTTTGCACCTATTTTGTGGTTTGTCATCCTGGGGCCGGCAGGCGCCTGCCTTTATCGTCTTTCGCACTTGCTAAAGCTGACCTGGGCGTCGCAGCAGCATAATGAATTCAACCATTTTGCCAGACGCGCATTCGGTTTGCTCGACTGGCTCCCGGTGCGCCTGACGGCAGGCAGTTTTGCCGTGGTCGGCGATTTTGAGGATGCAGTGTACTGCTGGCGCATGCAAGCGCAATCCTGGCCTGACAAGGAGCTGGGCATCGTGCTGGCGAGCGGCGCCGGCGCACTTGGCACACGACTAGGGGAACCTTTGGCCAGCCGCGGTGTTTTACAATTCCGCCCTGAACTCGGCCTGGGTGACGAAGCTGATGCAGATTATCTGCAAAGCGCAATCGGGCTGATCTGGCGTGTGCTGGTGCTGATGCTTGGCATCCTGCTGCTACTTACGTTTGCCCATTGGCTGGGCAACTGAATCGAGAAAAACTGATGGAAATATTGTTAGCAAATCCCCGTGGCTTCTGTGCCGGTGTAGACCGTGCCATTATTATCGTCGAGCAGGCGCTTGAGAAATTCGGCGCACCCATTTATGTACGGCATGAGGTCGTGCACAACAAGTTCGTGGTCGATGAGCTCAAGCGCAAGGGCGCGGTTTTTGTGGAAGAGCTGGAAGAAGTGCCTTCCGGCAGCACGGTGATTTTCAGTGCCCACGGCGTTTCCCTCCAGGTACGCGAAGAAGCCGCATCCCGCGGCCTGCAGATTTTCGATGCGACGTGCCCGCTGGTCACCAAGGTGCATGTAGAAGTCTCGCGCATGCAGTCCAAGGGCTATGAAGTCATCATGATTGGTCACCGCGGCCATCCCGAAGTCGAAGGCACCATGGGTCAATGTGAAGGGGGCATTTATCTGGTGGAAACGCCTGAAGATGTTGCCAACCTCGTGGTGCAGAACCCCTCGAAACTCGCCTACGTCACGCAGACCACGCTATCCATCGACGATGCCGCACGCGTGGTGGACACGCTCAAAACGCGCTTTCCTGACATCCTCGCGCCGCGCAGCGATTCAATTTGTTATGCGACCCAGAATCGCCAGGATGCGGTCAAACTTATGGCCAAGGATTGCGATCTCGTTATCGTTGTGGGTTCACCCAACAGTTCCAATTCCAACCGCCTGCGTGAAGTTGCGCATAATCAGGGTGTCGAAGCCTATATGGTGGACGATGCCAGCCATCTTGATCCCGCATGGGTGACTGGCAAGAAGCGCATCGGCGTGTCTGCCGGCGCCTCAGCCCCTGAAGTCCTGGTGAAGGAAGTCATCGCCAAGCTGCAGACGCTTGGCGAATCCGACGTGGTCGAGCTTCAAGGGGTCGTCGAGAACGTAGTGTTCCAGCTGCCAAAAAATCTGACAGCAGCCTGAAGTCTATTTTCTGCCGAGGTTGTCCAGGCTGCAGGCAGTCACAGGCGCATGAGCAATTGCCAGCATGCCGCCGGCGACTGCGAGATACTGCAGGCAGGCCAGCAGTTCCTGAGGATTGCCAAGGTCGTTATGGAAAACCAGCGCAATGAATACGCTATAGCCCGCGAGCAGGAACGCAGCAAAACGAGTTTTGAAACCAACCAGCAGCAGCACGGCGCCGACGACTTCAATCAAAATCATCAAAGGTGCAAAAACGCCGGGCAACCCTACCGACCCCAGATATTGTTGGAACCCGTTATAGAAGACGGGATTGGTCATACTCTGGTAGACGTGCGCATACAGCCCTACAATCAGGTAAACCTGTGCCAGCAGAAGGCGGGCGATCAGACCCAAGTATTTGTTCATTGTTTTACCTTTACTCAAATCAGCATCAAAATACCAGAGGGCATGATGCCTGTAAGCGCCGCCAGCCGCAACACCGACAAGGAGATCCACCATGAAAACCACACTGCTCATCCTCGGCCTGACATCCCTGCTCGTCGCCTGCTCGCCTGGCGATCCGGAACCCAAGGTAGCAGAAGATCAGCGAGAGATTCTGGATCAGGCAAAGGCCGTCGAGGATGTGCTGCAGCAATCAGCAGAAAAGAACAGCCAGCAGGTGGATGAACAAACTCAATAATCCCGCCCGTTTTTCAATCCGGCAAGTCAATTGGCAGCAAGCGCAAGCCGAACTGCGTGCAATCCGGTTGCAGGTCTTCGTTGAAGAGCAGCGCGTTCCTATTGAGCTGGAATGGGATGGCTGCGATGAACATGCCATCCATCTGCTAGCCATGGACTCAGAAGGCAAAGTGGTCGGCTGCGCACGTATACTCGCAAATGGCATCATCGGCCGTATGGCAGTGCTGAAGGAATGCCGGCAGCAGGGTGCAGGCCATGCATTGCTGGAGTATGCGATTTGCTGCTGCCGCGAACGCGACTGGAACAGCATCACGCTATCTGCACAAACGCATGCGATTCCCTTTTATGAACGCAGCGGATTTGTGATCTGCAGCGATGAATATATGGATGCCGGCATTCCGCACCGCGACATGCAGCTCAAACTAAGCATTTGAATCGCATGGAAAACCTTCGCTGAAATTGCCTGTGCCGGTCTGCTTCTATACAATCCCCTCCTCAACCTCCCATTCAACATTCCAGATTCAGTAAGGAAACCTCATGTCGAACAAGATTATTTTCAAGGCTGGCGAAGCCACCATTTTCAGTGAAGGCAAGGATGTCACCGCCGCCATGCCGGAAATCGTCATCGGCGCAGTTGACGGCCCGGTTGGCGCCGCCTTTGCAAACCTCATGGCACAGAGCAAGGGCCATACCGCCATGTTCGCCGTACGCGACATCAACCAGATGGTGCGCCCCGCCACCATGATGGTGCCCAAGGTCACACTCAAGGATTCCGCTAATATTGAGCTGTTCGGCGGCGTAGTACAGGCTGCAACTGCTGATGCTGTCATCGACTGTGTCATCGAAGGCATTATCCCCAAGGACCAGGCCAACGATCTGTGCATCATCAGCCTGGTATGGGTCGATCCGGGCTGTGCGCCGCTGGCCAAGGAAGGCAAGCTGGACAAGGCCGACATGTACAAGAACAACTACGAGGCAACCAAGCTGGCGATCAAGCGCGCGCTCAACGATGAACCCAGCATCGACGAGTTGATCAAGAACCGCCACACCATCAAGCACTGCATGTGGGAAGACAGCTGGGACCAGAAGTAAAGCCTCAGCTAGCGAAAAGCCCCGTTATGGGGCTTTTTTATCGCCTGCAGTTTGCTTTAACAGCGGCCAGCTTATGTCGCCGCGCCAGCCTCCGCAACTTTCAACTGCGTCAGGAGTTTTTTGACTGGAGCCGGCAGCGCCGCCCCGGCCGCATCTTCAATATCCAGCCATAGCACCCCTGGTTCCATGGCCTGCGGCAGGCGTTGCCGAACATGCAATGGCTGAGGCGTAATGGTCAGCGTGAAATGCGTAAACGCATGCACCAGTGGCGGCAGTGCGGGCAAAGGTTCTACTTCAAGATTGAAGCGCCGCTTCACTTCCTGCTGGGCGCCCAAGGCACTGTTCATTTCCGGCAGGCTCCAGAGCCCACCCCAGATACCCGGCGATGGGCGCTTTTCCAGCAGTATTTCATTACCCGACATCAGCAGCAGCATGACAGTCTGCCGCTGCGGGACCGGCTTGCGCGGTTTGGGGCTGGGCAACAGATGCGCCCGTGCTTCACGCCTGGCAACACAGTTCTGCTGCAACGGACAATTGCCGCATGCTGGCCGGCGTGCGCACAGGGTGGCGCCCAGATCCATAATCCCTTGGGTATACGCTTCAATATCGCTTTCGGGCAGCAGTCGCTCAGCCAGCTGCCACATCCGTTTTTCTATATCAGGCTTTCCAGGCCAGCCTTCGATGCCAAAGCAGCGCGCAAGGACACGCTTTACATTACCGTCGAGGATGGCCTGACGCTGACCAAAGGCAAAAGCCGCAACCGCTGCGGCAGTCGAGCGGCCTATGCCCGGCAACGCTTGTATGGCATCAAGGGTCTGAGGGAACGATCCCGCATGTATTTGCATGATCTGCTGTGCCGCCGCATGCAGATTGCGGGCGCGGGAATAGTAGCCAAGTCCGCTCCAGTACTGCAGCACCTCCTCCTGGCTGGCTGCCGCGAGCGCAGCGATATCAGGAAAGCGCTGCATGAAACGGTGGTAATAGCCGATGACGGCCGACACCTGGGTCTGCTGCAGCATGATCTCGGAAACCCAGACGGCATACGGGTCACGCGTGTTCTGCCAGGGCAGGTCATGCCGACCGTGGATTTTCTGCCAGCTGACAATGCGTGATGCAAAGTCGGGCATTTCCTGTGCAGGAGCGGTGGCTGGCATCACCTGGTCATCGCTCATGGAACGGGGTACAGCAAGCTGAACCAATCAAAGGCCCAGCAGATCGTTGAGCTTCTTGCGGGCCTTTTCTTCGCGACTTGGTTTCTGCTCTTCGGGGGCCGGCTTCGCAGGTGCTGCTGCGTCCGCAGGTTCAGCCGGAGCGGCTTGCTGGTCAGCCGGCTCCGCGGGCTTCTTCTTGTTCAGCAGTCCTTCAAGTGCGCCGGCCTTGTCACCCTTGAGCAGTTTCTGCACAGCCTCGCCTTTTTCACCGCCGACCTTTTCCAACACTTTCTTCTGCGCCAGTGCTGCGCCTAGCCCGGCAAAGTCCAGCGCATAGGATGGCTTGGCGAATGTGCCGCTAACCTTAATAGGCACTGTCACGCCATTGAGCTCTTCAATTCCCGCACCGCCCTGGCCCTTGAGGGTCGCTACGACTGTGGTCTTGACCAGATAGCTGATGGTTTCATTGGCGATATCCACCTGGCCGTTGCCTGCAATACGAAACAGGGGCGACTTGAGGCTCAGGTCATCGTTATGCGCCACGCCGTTCTTAATGTTGAATGTAGCGGACATTTCGCTGAAGTCCGTCTGTTTGGCCTTGTCACCCTGTACCGTGCTTTCACCTTTGAGCGAACTGAGCTTGTCCTTGAAACCGCGCAAGGTACCTGCAATATCGATGCCCTTGACTGCGCCGTCGCTCAGATTGAGCGCACCCTTGCCGTCAAGTTTTTTTTTCAATTCACCCACGGTGTTGCCTTGGGTCGTCACATCCACACTGAGATTCCCCTTACCCGAGAGCATGTCATTGTTGATGGCATCCACCAGCAGCGGGCCAATCATGATCCCCTTCATGTCCTGCTTCAAGGCGATGCTGGGGGTCGTACGGGCGTCAACGCGCAGCATGCCTGTCATGGAGCCTTCATACAGGTTGGCGGAAAACGGGGAAAGCTCGGCAACGCCGCCTTCGGATTTGAGCTTGATGCGCACATTGGTGCTTTTCACATTCGCGAGCTTGAGCCAGCCGATGCGTAGTTCGCCGTTGGCATTAAGCTGCCGCAATGCGCTAAGGTCTATCGGTGTATTGGGGTCGGATTTGGCGGTGGGTTCGGCCTTTTTGCCTTCAGGCTGCGTGACATAGCGATCGGCATCCAGCTTGTCGATGTCCACGTCAAAGGCATAAATCGGATTCGTGTATCTGCTGACACCCAATGTGCCCTTAATGTTGCTGTCATCCAGCTTGACGGCAAAAGGGTTTACGCTGAGCTGCCTGCCGTCGGCACTCACCGTCATGGCGAGATTGGCCACTTGATACTGTTCATAGCGCATGCTGCCAATGTTTACCTTGCCCTGCAGCTTGAGATCATTGAGCGCAGACAGGTCAGCGGGCTTTGCCGGCTCTGCGGCTTTTTTCTCGCTGGCTGATGGCGTCTGAGACTTGCCCAGCCACTTGTTGAGGTCGAGCTGGTCCGCGCTCAGGTTGAACCTGATATCAGGCTTGGCAAAGCCTGCCACCTGCACATTGCCCTTGAGATTGCTCTTGTCGACGTTAAGGCTGAAATCGCTTTCGGCCCGCTCCTGCTCAACATCTGCATGCACCTTCAGCACAAATGACCCCTGCAACTGGCCGCCCGGCAGGGCTGGATCCTTGAGGTTGATGTCTCCTGCCAGCTTGGACAGGTCGAACACCATCTTTTCCAGATTGGCATTCAGCGGTGACGAGAACTGGCTCTCGATACTGCGCTGATTGCCTTGTGTCATGGAGACGTTGCCCTTGACGCCGCCACTCTGCACTGCACGTGGTGAACCCTTGATATCGGCCAGCTCCAGATTGCCGTGCGCCTTATCGGCATCCTTCTCCCAGCTGAATTCAAGCCGAGCTGATTGCCCGCTGACTTCGTCCTTCAATATGTTGAGCTTGGGCGCCTGCATATCCGCCGTCAGTTTCGCGCCGTCGAAATCACCGGATAGCGCGAGCTTGAGGCCATCGACCAGCAGCTCCGTGTTGTCCGGTTTGGCGTCGATATCACCAGCCAGCTTGATATCCACATCCTTGCCGCCGGCAATCGCGCCCTGGATGGTGGCGTCCAGGCCCTTGGCGACATAATGCCTGGCCTCCGTGTCCACCATGAAATTACCGCTCACTGTTACTTGCGCTTTGACTGCCGGCTGGCTGGCTTCCAACAGAAAATCCGTCTCCATATCGAAAGGTTCGCCCACTGCGATGTGACCAGCTTCGATGTCCAAATCACTTACTTGGTAGCGGCTGCCAGCCTGCTCATCGGTATAGGTCAGTGTCGTGTCAGTGACGACGACTCCGTCAACGTCGAACTTGATCTGCTCGGATGCTTCTTCTTCCTTGCTCAGCAAATCGTCGAAATTCGTAGTGCCATCCTTGTAGCGCACAATATTCACGCGCGCGCCGTCCACATAAATGGTATCCACTACCAGTTCTTTTTTGAGTAACGGAAGTAGAGCCAATGACACCTTGAGCCCCTGTACGGAGGCGAATTCCTTGTCACTCTGATGTTCCGAGAGAGATACCTTGCCGAGGTTGGCACCGAGTTTGGGCCAGAAAGCCAGCTTGATATCCCCTTCGATATTGAGAGTCCGCTGCTTCTTCTCCTGCACCATTTTGACGATCAGCGGCTTGTAATCGTTGGGGTTGAAAGTGGCGGCGATAATGGCGACAGCAACCAATACCAGCAAGACCAGGCCGCCAACGGAGAATAGCGAATATTTTAGAATCTTGTTCATGCGAGAGCTCCAGTCGGGATGGTCTCTTTATTGGTTCATGTTATCAGGCCAGCCAGCGCATCATGGCGGCGCTACCGAAATACCATAACCCGAAAAAGAAAAATCCGAAATACAGTATCGTAAGGATGATCCATACGAATGCAATCATCACCATCAGCCCGTCTTCTTCCAGCTGACCGAAACAGTAGAAAAACACGGCCAGCGCGGGCAGTACATTATTGAACGGCAAAACGCCGAAAGGAATCGCCATCAGCAGGCCTGAGGTCATCAGAATAATGGCGCCGATACGCGGCCCGTTCTCTTCGGACACCAGATAATCCATGCGTGGTCTGGTAAATTTGCGGCCGAAATTGACGATTTTGAGGCAGGTTGAAACGAGAATGCGCCAGCTCTTTTCGCTCATGACCACATCACGCATCTTCTTGGGCAATACCGGTGATTCATGCCCGCGCCACATCTGCCAGCCCAAGGTGGCGAATGTCAGCCCGCCGGCGACCGTGATCGGTCCCAGCGGAATAGGCTGCATGAAGGGCAGTGCCAGAATCAGTGCAATAAAGCCGTAGGCTGCCTCATCCAGCGTATCGAGCGCTTCCCCCAGCGTTAACGGACGTTTTTTTGCCTCTTCGGCAAAACGTTCGAGAGTAGCTACCAGCTGTTGATAGTCGCTCATGGATTACCAGTAATAAGCCAGCACAACCAGCCCGAAAATAATGCGGTACCAGGCAAAAATGCGGAAATCGTGATGCGCGACGTAGCGCAGCAGGGTTTTGACTGCGACCAGTGCGGCAAAAAAAGCGGTAATGAAGCCCACCGCGAAAATCGGGAAA
>Ga0196963_10000930_pt1 | contig 22133 bp, 20 predicted proteins | sample S1_5metaG_FD_148600 | JGI IMG/M metagenome (GOLD analysis project Ga0196963, IMG submission 148600) | Soil microbial communities from Anza Borrego desert, Southern California, United States - S1_5 | ecosystem: Environmental > Terrestrial > Soil > Desert | place: USA: California | collected... | reverse complement strand
GGATCATATAAGAAACATGGGCTCACGCAGCACCGTAACTGGTGGCCCGACGTGTACACGGAAGCCTGCTCACGATGGGGAATGAAGCCGGATCCAGAAGTGCTTAATTACAGCACCAGCTACGAACAAGTCCGCGCAGATCTCAAGAACCTTTCAGCCTCGGCTTAAGATGAAAGCTGCTTACATCAACTCTCCGGGCGAGCCGGAGCAGATTATTTACGGCGACTTGCCGACTCCCGACCCAGCGCCTGGCCAATGCCTTGTTCGCGTCGGTGCTGTGGCTGTGAATCCGATCGACACCTACATTCGGGGCGGAATCATTCCAGCGCAGCTCCCGAAGCCTTTCGTTCTCGGTTGCGACCTTGCGGGCGAAGTCGCCGCCGTGGGCGCTGGCGTCACTCGCTTCAAAGTTGGTGATCGCGTTTGGGGCAGCAACCAGGGGTTGCTCGGGCGTCAGGGAACCTTTGCGGAGTTCGCCGCAGTGGATGAACAATGGCTCTACCCCACCCCTGCTAGCGTCAGCGACGAATCAGCTGCGGCTATCGCGCTCGTGGGCATCACTGCGCATTTAGGTTTGTTCAGCCGCGCGCGCCTGCAAAAGGGTGAAACACTTTTTGTGAACGGAGGCGCCGGCGGCGTGGGTTCGACAGTTGTTCAAATGGTAAAAGCGGCCGGCGCGCGTGTGATCACCACCGCTGGCACACCCGAAAAGGTGCAGCTCGCGCAACAACTCGGCGCTGATGTGGCCATTAATTACGCATCCGAAGACGTGGTCGCTCGCGTCAAACAGGCCGCCCCGGAAGGTGTGCACGTGTTCTGGGAAACGTTGCGCGAACCCAACTTTGACCAGGCTGTGGCTCTCCTTGCGCAGAATGGCCGCATGGTATTGATGGCGGGGCGGGAAGCGCGTCCGCAGTTTCCCGTCGGTCCATTCTACGTCAAAGGTTGCTCGCTGCACGGCTTCGTCATGTTCATGGCTCCGGCCGACGAGCAGCGGCGCGCTGCGGAAGATATCAACCAGTGGCTGGCATCCGGGGCCATTAAGCCCCGCATCGATCGCGTTCTCCCGCTCAGCGAGACCGCAGCAGCCCATCGCCTTCAGCAGGATAGCACCGTCAAACGCACGGGCGCGCTCGCAGGCAAATTAGTCCTGCGGCCGTGATGCTTCTCGCATTGCGCTAAAAAGCCGCTGGCGATCACGCCAGGCTCCGCGACGAGCGCTTTTGTCGATTCCGCTGGTGAGTAACGCGGTGTGAAACGACTCCGGTCGGTGGTTGTCAAAGTAGTAACCACCACTGGAGGCCACATGAAGCTCGGCAAATCTGCGGCGCTCGCTCTCCTAGCCATTCTAACCTTTCACGCAGCGCAAGTGTCGCCACCTTTTGGCGGGGTATTTGCACTCTTCATCTGCCTGCTCATTCGAGCTTCGAGCCAAGCAGGAGCGAGGTGCTCCTTTTACCTCGGCTTAGTGGTTGGATTCGGAATCTATGCGCCGCAACTCGGCTTTTTCTACACCCTTTTCGGCCCTGCGGCTGTCCTCCTTTGGTCTATCCTCGCCCTCTATACCGGCCTCTTTGCATTTGCAGCGGAGCGGCTCTCCGGGCGTGGAAGGCTCGGCTTGCTGCTCCTGCCCTTCGTTTGGACTGGGCTTGAATACTTCAGAAGTGAATTGAACTACCTGCGCTTTACCTGGCTCTCCGCTGGCTACACCGTGGATCCGACACTCGCGGGGCTCCTGGGCGTATATGGCACTGGGTTTGTCATGGCGGGCCTGGGTGTGGCAGCAAGCGCTGCTCGGCCTCGATACGCGGGCATCGTGCTTCTCATCGCCGCCTGCTCTGGACCTTTAACATCCTCGCTTCCACAGCGCGAGCGGAATGGAACGACGTTAATGGTCTCGGGCGTTCAAGCTGAATTCCCTGAACCAGAGACGATTCCTCGCCTGCTGGATTCAGCCTGGAAACAAAGCCCCGGCGCCGACCTCTTTGTTTTAAGTGAATACTCTCTGCAAACACCGCCAACAGAAGCGATTCTCGATTGGTGCAAGCTCCGGCGGCGTCACCTCGTGATCGGGGGGCGCGAGCCTTTGCCCGGCAACACGTTTCAAAACACAGCTTACGTGATTAACCCAGCCGGACAGATCGTCCACAAGCAAGGGAAGAGTGTTCCCATCCAATTCTTCGCTGACGGCGTCCCTGCCGATTCGCGCACGGTCTGGGAATCACCCTGGGGTCCTATTGGCATCTGCATTTGTTACGACTTGAGCTACACGAGCGTCACCGACGATCTGATTCGCCAAGGAGCCCACGCGCTCATTGTTCCCATGATGGACCTTCAGGATTGGGGTGAGCGCCAGCACAGGCTTCATGCCAGAATTGGCCCTGCGCGGGCGGCGGAATACGGTGTGCCCATGGTCCGCCTCGCGAGTTCAGGGATCTCACAGATCATTACCGCCGACGGTAAAGTGATCGAGTCTGGTTCCTTCCCCGGCCAGGCAGAAGTTGTTAGTGGCGAGATTAAGTTGAAGGGTGCTGGCCAAATCCCATGGGATCGGCCACTCGCACATGTGGCCACCGCCATAGCGGCAGCCACACTGATCTACTGCTTTTTAGGGAGCACAAAGCTGCCTCGGATCGGTCCGTCAAGTCCGCGGGAGTCAGTTGAGGCTCTGGCTCACCAACGCAGCTTCGCCGGGAAGAACTCCGCGATCAGATCCTCATAGTAAGGACGCAGTTCTTTGACGTTCGGCTTCGCGTGGCTCTTGGTGTAGAGGTCGTACGGGTTGAACGCCTGCACCGCCTTCAGTAACGCGCGATCACGTTCGTTCGTCAGGTGCTCATACTCATTCTCGCGATGCCATGGATAAAACGAATGGTACCGGAGCATGTAGAGAGCTTCGTCAGGCAGATAATCTTTGCAAACCTGGTAGATGTACTCGTCGTGGCCCCATGAGAGACAAACCTTATCCAGACCAGCCCCTTCTTCATACACGCCAGTGCGGGTCTGGAAACGGGGGTTTTGGCTGTCTGGGTTGTCCGCGAAGAATTTGTGGAAAACGATTTTGTCCGAGTAAGCGCAGCCCACAGGGAATGTGTCTCCAACCACGGCCCATTGAGGCTCGCCCCAAAGGCAAAGGATTTTTCCAAGATCGTGGACGAAGCCTGTTAAGATCATCCAGCGGGGCTGGCCATCAGCGCGCAAATGCTCTGCCGTTTGCAGCAAGTGCTCGAGTTGTGAAAGATCGGTGTCCGGGTCGCTGTCATCAACGAGCTGGTTCAAGTATTCGGCTGCTTCCCAGATCCCCATCTGCATCCGGTTCAGGCCGAGGAACTCCTTCCGCTTTGCTTGCACGAAATCGTAGGTCTGATAGCGGTGGTTCAGGCGATAGAACTCACGGACTGTGGGGCGCGCGTCAGCCTCGTAGTTGCGGAACTGCTCTGGCTTCTTCTCCGGATCAGTGGCTTTGAAGGCCTCCGCTGCCCGATGCTCCGACTCCGGATAGCGGTCCTTAAGAAAGTCTTCCCACTCATCAAGGCTTTGCAGGGGAGTCTTGGTGGCTTCTGAGGCGTTATTCATATGTCTTTGGAGCGGAAATCAGCCGCAAGGCGAAATTACCTTGTTCTCCAGGCCGCGACAAGGCCGAGTGCGCGGCCGTGATGGCACGGATAAGGGCGGTTACCAAGCGGCGTAAGGTTTCGCCCTGTTTCCGAACAGTGCCTCCTGCCGGTTGTGAACCCCTAAGGGTGTCGTTAGCTTGAACTCAGAAGGGGGAAGTTGGTTATGGCACGATCAATCACGATGACCGAATTCGAAGAGGCCGAAGCTGTCCTAACCGGCAACGCGAATGCATTCCTGGCTACTTGGATTGACGTCGCAGATTTGCCTGTCATCGATGCGAGCGCCTATGCCGAACCGATTGCGGAGCCAAAGCCGAAGGTGAAAGCCACCCCCAAAGCGAGGCGGAAAACGGCGCGGCACTAACGGGCCGCCAGTTCCAAAGGCGCGGCTGCCCGTGAGCCCTCTGCTGCGTCAGGCCGTGTTTTGATAAGCGCAGGCTCGGGCGGGGTATTCCACCAGGTGCGCCATCCTTCCTTCAGCTCCAACTTTAACCAGGCAATCAAAGTTTTCAGAACCAAGCCTGACATTTGCCGCTCGCACAAACTAAAGCCCGGCACCAGAAAGCGGTTGGCACGATTCCGTTCGCAACTCCTTCCCATCAGCCGCCGCTGACGAGCCATGGTGGCTAGACGGCGATTGTACAGGCTCATCAATTTAAAAACCGGCCCCGATTCTTTGTTCGCGAACACCGGTTGGAGGAGCGCTTCGGCGCCTTCCTTTATGGGGCGGGACACCACACCCAGGTAGTAGAGCGCAATATCGAGTTGAAACGCGATTCGCATCAGGTCGAACTCCCCCATGTATTCGTACTTGTTCAAGTACAGAGCTTCAAACCAACGCGCGTAACTCTGTTTGAAGGTAGCATTGTGAAGCTCAACCGCGCTGCTCACGTCTTCCCCTGCCCGCTCACGCACGATCACATTCGCAGCGGCGGATGTGGTGTAACTGATCCAGTCCATCCCTGGACTGTAAAATGGATCCATAAACCCAGCTGCGTCACCCACAAGGAAGAAACCATCCCCTGCCATGGTCTCGCTGCTGTAGGCCAAGTTTCGTCGCCAATGCACATCACCGGGCTGAACTTGCGCATGCTCAAGAATCTCCCGGGCCACAGGATGGCGCATAAGGAAAGTCTTGAGCCGTTCACCCAAAGAGGGCCCAGGAGGCATCTCCACCAACCTTTGGTCAAAGACGACTCCGACACTCACGTCGCCCCCCCTTAATGGAATGCACCACGCCCACCATCCCGGGCCCATAAAGTGGTTCGTTGCGGTGTTGCGCAGGCCATAACACTCGCCTGCCCATTCCGGGTGCCTGGAGGCCATCTCCTCCCCATCCCAATCCTTAACCCCGGTCCATCTCGCCCAAAGTGACGCTGTTGGGTGGGCGGTGTTTAGGCGAAACCACCCTTGCTGCCGCGCCAGGAAAGCAGCCGGCCCGGAGGCATCGATCACCCAGCGGGCGCGAAAGCTTTTCTCCCTTCCCCCATCACCGATCGCGACTTTCTGCAGCCCGCCTGCGTTCAGCTCAATTTCCCGCACCTGAACCGGGCGCAGTAATTCGGCGCCAAGCGAAACAGCTTTCCTTAAGACCTCCTCATCGAGGACGGCGCGATCTAATTGATAGGAAGGGATCCGGGCCAGATACCTTCCTCCAATTTCACTTGCTTCCTCGAAGCAGTCCTGCGGATCTCGGTAGAACCAGAACCGGAGTCCCTGTTTCGTGAGATGCGCGTCATTCAGATGTGTGCTCAAGCCGAGCACACGCCGGAGGAAAAACGCGCTCACCTCCACAGTGGCTTCTCCGACCTTGCGATCAAACCGGGCGCTCCGCTCCACAATAAGCACCCGCAGTTGCGGATTTCGCTTCAGAAGCAAAATGGCGCTGGCCGCCCCGGAAAGCGCGCCCCCGACGATGATGACGTCGTAATCCCCCGCTTCTGGTGGCGCTTTCACGCCGGAAGTGTATCCCTTAATTCCGCCCACGGTCAAAGCGCAGTTCAAACCTTGCCAAGCGAACGCAAGGAGGCTCCTGCACGTGTCAGTATACACCTTAGCGCTTCGTCCACCTCGTCAACTTTAAGAGCAGCGTTTCGAGCGGAGGTCTTGGCCACTAATCTCGCGCGAAGCGGCCGCAAGCTTGTCCCGAGTGTTCATTCAGAGTAATTTGCCGGCCGGTGGATCCAATCGCATTCCAAATAGGCAGTTTCCAGATTTACTGGTACGGCGTCTTTACTGCGCTCGGCTTTATGGCGGCGTTTTGGACCGCGGGACGGCGCGCGATGAAGATCGGCGTTTCTCCGGAATCCATCATGAACCTCGCGCCATTCATCATCGGCGGGGCGGTGGTTGGAGCGCGCCTGCTCTACGTATTCACCTACTGGGACAAGGAGTTTGCCGACAAACCGCTCACGGAGATTTTCATGCTTCGCCGCAGCGGGCTCGTTTATTACGGCGGCCTAATTGGCGCCTCGCTCGCAACAATCTTTTACTGCCGTTACCAGAAGCTCGCGCTCTGGCGGATTGCGGATATCACCGCCCCCAGCATTGCTTTGGGGCATGCATTTGGCCGAATCGGATGCCTCATGACCGGCTGCTGCTACGGCAAGGACACCAATGTTCCATGGGCCATTTGTTTCCCTCACGATCATTGGACTGAAGGCCATCCCGTTCACCCGACGCAGATTTACGAATCTGCCGCTAACTTCGCTTTTTACGCGGGCTTGGCCTGGGTGTTTAAGAACCGCCGGTTCGAAGGACAGGTGTTCGCGCTCTACCTCATCGGGTACGCTATTCTTCGTTCCACTATTGAAGGCTTCCGCGGCGATTACACCCCCCGCGAGATGTTTGCGGGCCTGACGCCTGGCCAATTGGTGAGCATCGGCACCGCGACCACAGGCGTGATCCTCTGGTTCTGGCACTCGCATCGCGCCCCGTTGAAGCCCAGCGGCGCTGCCCCTGCCTGATGGCCTCCCAGGACAAAGTCGTGGTGCCGGAGAGCCGCCGCGAACGGCTGGACGTTTATTTGAAGGAGCATTACCCCGCTATTTCGCGGGGAACCTTCCAGCGGCTGATCGAGGAAGGGCACATCCTCGTTAACGGCAAAAAAGTTAAACAGACCCACACTCCCCGCAGCGGGGAGATCATCGACATCACGTGGCCGGACGCCAAGCCGTTGGAAGCGGAGCCGCAGGATATCCCCCTTGAAGTGATGTTCGAGGACAAAGATCTGCTCGTGCTCAACAAGCCGCCAGGTTTGGTTGTTCATCCCGCGGAGGGGCACGAGGATGAAACTTTGGTGAACGCGCTGCTCCACCATTGCCATGGGCAGTTAAGCGGGATCGCCGGTGTGGCGCGCCCGGGCATCGTCCATCGGCTGGATAAGGACACCAGCGGCTGTTTAGTGGTTGCGAAAACTGACGCTGCTCACCTGGGCTTGAGCGCTCAGTTCAAGAACCGAAGCGTGCACAAGATTTATCACGCCATTGCGATCGGGCACCCGCAGAAGTCCTCCGGTGAGCTGCGCGGGCGGATCGCGCGGCACCCCAGTCATCGCAAGCGCATGGCCGTGACCGATGGGGAGAAAGGCCGGGATGCGTGGACCAGTTACTCCGTGGTTGAATACTTGAAGGGGGCTTCGCTGATCGAGTGCCTTCTCCACACTGGCCGCACGCATCAGATCCGGGTGCATCTGCTCTCCCTTGGACATCCTTTGGTTGGAGACGAGTTGTACGGCGAGAAGCCAAACAAGCGTCTCGCTCAGGAAACGGGTTACAAAGCCCCTCGCCAGATGCTGCATGCATACCGGCTTACCTTCACGCATCCGCGAATGGGCGAGCCGATGGAGTTTGAAGCCCCTTGGCCGAAGGACTTCCGAGAAGCGTTGCGCAGCCTGCGGGCTTAGAAAACGTTCGGGATCTCCATGCTGCGGAAGCTTTTAAGCTGAGGATCCTTCAAGTCCTTGCATTCGAGCTTGCCCATTTTGCGGCTGCCTTCATCGCTCACGAGCCACACGCTTGATGCGCCGGGGACGTGGAAGATCGCTTCGGCGTTAAAGCCTTGGAGATCCTGAATCAGCTTCGGATCAGCAGAGCCATCCCAGGAATAAAGGCGATTTGGCGGTCCGCCACCCACAGGGCCACCTAGAATAAACCACTTGTCGCCCACCATGAGCATGTCGCGCACTCCGAGCCCGTGCATATTGAGCAGCTTCACCTCACCGAGTTTTGCTATGCGGCCGGAGATGACCTCCGCGGGATTCAGAAGTTGAATCAGGAGCGCTTTGCCGTTCGGGACCGGGTTGCGCAAGCCAATGTACATTGAGCCGTTGGGGCCGGCAGCGAGTCCCTCGATATTGAACCCTCCTTTGTCTTTGGGCGCTTTTCGCGTGGCCGCTGCGATTTGGAATTGGCGGAGTTCCGGATGGATAGTGATGTCGCGCAGCAATGTGCTGTACGGCTTCCCCACGAACCGAAGCGTTGGCGGTGTAGTGGTTTCGTCGATGTCCGTCGCAAAGAATCGCTGGCGACTTGGCTGCTCTTTGGCGTCTTTGTTGCGGCCATGGGAGCTGATCCAGTAGATGCGATTGCCAACACGAACAGCGCCTTCCAGGTCGATTTCGGCTTTCTTCTTGCCACCTAGCAGGAATGGGCCAACCGGCAGCGCGCCTACCGGCGGGCCATCATGGCCTATCCGGTAGATATTGAGCAGGTTCTCCTCGTCGTTGCCCACGACGAATAGATTCGTGCCGATCACAGCGCCTGCCGAAGCATCGCAAATGCCGGTGTGAGTAAAAGTTTGCGGAACAGTCCCGCCCCCCTGCCCCAGCAGAGTCAGTGTCGTTAAAAACAGCCCTAATAAACGTCTCATCGCAACGGACGCAGATCGCGCATGAGCCTGGCCATCGAGAGAGCGACCTGAGCAGCCTCGCGCCCACGGTTATGCTCCGACCCGAGGCAACGCACTCGCGCCTGATCTTCGTTCGTAAACAATAGCACACCATGGATTACCGGAACTTTATGCTCGGCCTGCATTTGAGCTAAAGCTGTGCTGACTGCCAAACCGATGTGGTCCGCGTGTTTGGTTTCGCCCTGAAAAATGACACCAAAGGCAATCACGGCGTCGAACTTCGGTTTTCGTGAGGTGGCGTAGTGCGCCGCGACGGCGGGTATCTCGAACGAGCCGGGAACGCGTGTGACCACAAACTGCGCCCCCGCTGCCGTGAGGGTTCTTTGGCATTCCTCCAGCAGGCCATTCACATACGTGGCATTGTACTCAGCTGCGACGACAGCGATGCGGTAGTTGCCAGCGATGCTGCTTTTTTTGACGGGCGTTAACATGGTTAGAGCGAGTGGCCGAGTTTGGTGCGCTTGGTGAGCAGATACTTTTGGTTGTGCGGGTTTGGCTTAATGCGAATGGGCACCTGCTCCACGATTTGCAAGCCATAGCCTTCAAGGCCCACGACTTTCTTGGGATTGTTGGTCAGCAGGCGGATGGTCTTTAAGCCAAGGTCTACGAGTATTTGGGCGCCGATGCCGTACTCACGCAGGTCCATGCCGTAACCGAGCTTCAGGTTCGCCTCAACAGTGTCGAGGCCTTCCTGCTGCAGTTTGTAAGCCTTAATTTTCGGCCCCAACCCGATCCCGCGGCCTTCCTGGCGCATATACAGGATGACGCCAGCGCCCGCATCAGTGACTTGTTTCATGGCTTGGTGCAATTGGGGACCACAATCGCACCGGAGCGAGCCGAACACGTCTCCGGTCAGACATTCGCTGTGAACGCGAACGAGGATGTTTTGCATGCCGCGCACGTCCCCTTTCACCAAGGCGAGGTGCTCCTGGCCGTCGGTCCGGGAGCGATAGAGGTGCAGCGCAAATTCGCCGTAGTCTGTAGGCAGGCGAATGACCTCCTCGGCTTCGACGAGCTTCTCGCGTGTGCGCCGATATTGGATCAGATCGGCGATGCTGCAGATCTTTAGCTTATGCTTCTTTGCAAACTTGATCAGTTCGGGAAGGCGGGCCATGGAGCCGTCCTCGCTCATGATCTCGCAAATCACTGCGATGGGGCGGCACCCAGCGAGTTGCGCAAGATCCACCGCCGCCTCCGTGTGGCCGGCGCGTTGGAGGACTCCACCGGCTTTGGCGCGCAATGGGAAGACGTGGCCCGGCTGGACGAGGTCATCTGGCACGGCGGTAGGCTCAGCCATCACCCGAATTGTGCGCGCGCGATCGGCGGCGCTGATCCCGGTGGTGATGCCGCGGGCGGCGTCCACGCTGACCTGGAAGTCGGTTTTAAACGACTCCCGGTTTTGAGTAACCATCCGCTCGATGCCCAACTGCTTCAGCCGATCTGAGGTGGTTGGCACACAGATGAGCCCGCGGCCGAACTTCGTCATGAAGTTAATCGCTTCGGGTGTGGCGCTTTCCGCAGCCATGACGAGGTCGCCTTCGTTTTCGCGATCCTCGTCGTCAACAACGACGATCATCTTGCCGGCTTTAATGTCGGCGATGACGGCGTCGATGGACTCACATGGTTTCTTCATCTTGACCACGGTCGAAACGGTTGCGGAGGCGGCGTAGTTTGGCAACCACCGTTCGTGTCCTAGTAAACAAAAACCCCGCTGCGCATCGCACAGCGGGGTTGTTGAGATTCGCGTGATTAGTTCACAAGCTTGCCGCCCTTGGCAGTGGTCTGCTTGGCGGCGAGTTGTTTCATTTTCTCGGCCTTGGCGGCGACTGGGCACGAAGCAGCGTCCTTCTTGGCGGCGACTGCTTTGGCAGCTTCAGGGCAGCATTCGGTTTTTGCAACCGTAGTGCATTCGCCCTTGGCGGCGGTTTTGTTGGCCTTGTTTTCTCCCGCATGCGCAGCAACGGCGCATGCAGCCAGTGTGAGTGTGAACAACAGTTTCTTCATAGGTGACGGTTGATCTTACACCAGTTCAGACACCTTGGTCAAAGCCTCGTTCAATTTGGAAACGTCCTTGCCACCACCGCGCGCGGCGTCGGGTTTGCCTCCCCCTTTGCCGCCAACGATTGGGGCAATGGCCTGGATGATTTTGCCGGCCTGCACTTTGGAGGTGAATTCCGGAGAAACGGTGGCGATTAGGGTGACCGCGCCACCGAAGGAGCTGCCGAGCACGACGACACCCTTGAACTGGGAGCGAAGAGCGTCCGCGATGTTTTGAGCTGTCTCAGGCTCGGTTTCACCCAGGTTGGCGACGATGGATGGGGCCTGGCCGGTCGTTTTCGCGCTGGCGAGGAGGCGTTGCGCGGAATCCGCGGCTTCACGCTGCTTGTAGCTCTTGAGGAGCTTCTCGAGTTCCTTCTGATGGGCGAGGAGCGCTTCGATTCTCTTTTCCAGCTCGGCCACGGGCGAGTTTACGCGAGCGGCGAGTTGGGTGAGAGCATCTGCATCGAGCCGCGCACGATCGTGGGCGTAGCCGCCGCTAACTGCTTCAATGCGGCGAACGCCGGCAGCGATGGCGTTTTCACCAACGATCCGGAAGTAGCCGAGTTCACCCGTGGCGCGGGCGTGCGTTCCGCCACAAAGCTCCATCGAGTAGCCATCAAGGGACTGGGGCTGTCCGCCAATTTGAACGACGCGGACCACATCGCCGTATTTCTCACCGAAGAAGGCGTTGATATCGTTGCGCTGCTTCACTTCAGCGTAAGGCACTTCGGTCCAGGAGACAGAACCGTTCTCCAGAATGCGCTGGTTTACCAGACGCTCGACGTCGCGGACTTGCTGCGGAGTTAAAGCCTGGCTGTTGAAGTCGAAGGTCAGCTTGTCAGGGCCGACGAAGGAGCCTTTTTGGACGGCTTCCTTGCTGACAACTTCGTGCAGCGCCCAGTGGAGCAAGTGCGTGACTGTGTGATGGCGCTGAATGGCGCGACGGCGCTCCAGATCGACGGTCACTTCAACTTCGTCACCGACAGCAGGAAGGTCACTTGTGCCGAGCAAATGGATAAAGGCGTGCCCGGCTTTTTGGGTGTTGATCACGTTCCATGCCTGGCCGCCGCGGCGGATCTGGCCCGTGTCTCCAACCTGGCCGCCCATCTCGGCGTAGAGGGGGGAGGTGTCCAGGATAATGCCCGCCTGATCCTTGAGTTGGACGACTTCAGTGACGCGAGCTTTGGTTTCAAGTTCGTCGTAGCCGATGAAAGACGTTTTCAGTGAGCTGTCGATATTCGAGAGGGAGATGACCTCACGCTTTTGTGACGCGCGCGCGCGTTCGCGCTGCTGATCCATGAGCTTCTCGAACGTGGCGGTTTCCACGCCCAGTCCGGCTTCACGGGCCATGAGTTCCGTGAGATCGAGCGGAAAGCCGTAAGTATCGTAGAGCTTGAAGGCGAAATCGCCTGCCAGGGATTTGGCGCCCTGGAGCTTGCTGACTTCGTCTTTGAACAGCTCGATGCCGCGGTCGAGAGTTTTGTTAAAAGATTCTTCCTCGGTGCGGATGACCTGCTTAACGATTTCTTTGCGGGCGCGGATCTCAGGAAAAACTTCGCCCATCGTTTCGGCGAGGACTTCGACGAGTTCGTAGAAGAATGGTTTGTGGAAACCGAGGGTGCGGCCATAACGGACGGCCCGTCGCAGGATGCGGCGAAGCACGTAGTTGCGGTCGGTGTTGCCAGGGTTAATGCCATCGGCGATGGCGAAGCTCAAGGTGCGGATGTGATCGGAGATGACGCGGAAGGCGACGTCGATCTTCTCCTGCTCAGTATCGCCCGTGGAGCCAGCCTTCGGCAGCGTGGAAGTGTATTTCTTTCCGCTGAGCTTCTCGAGTTTGTCGAAGAGAGGGCGGAAGATATCGGTCTCGTAGTTCGAGATGCGGCCGCCGAAGTCGGTGAAGCCTTTGGTTCCCTGAATGATCGAACTGACGCGCTCAAAGCCCATGCCGGTATCCACGTGGCGCGCGGGCAACGGGGAGAAAGTGCCGTCGGCGTTGGCGTTGAACTGAATGAAAACGAGATTCCAGATTTCGATGCAGTCCGCGCTGCCTTTGTTCACCAGGGAGCCGCGGGTGTCGCCATTGGGAGTCAGATCAACGTGAAGCTCTGAGCATGGGCCGCAAGGGCCGGTCTCGCCCATCATCCAGAAATTGTCCTTCTTGCCACCGTTGACGATGTGGATTTTGGGATCTAGCCCGGCAGCGGAGAATTTAGCCGCCCAAAAATCGTGAGCCTCCTGGTCAAAATCGCTGGGGTCACCTTTGCTGCGGTCGGGGTTGTAAACCGTCGCGTAAATGCGGTTCTTCGGAAACTTCCAAACTTCGGTGACCAGTTCCCACGCCCAATCGATGGCTTCCTTCTTGAAATAATCGCCGAAGCTCCAGTTGCCGAGCATCTCGAAGAAGGTGTGGTGGTAGGTGTCCAGGCCGACATCCTCGAGATCGTTATGCTTGCCGCCCGCGCGGATGCACTTCTGAGTGTCCGCCGCGCGAGGGGGCTGGTAGGGCGATGGGATTTGACCAAGAAAAATGGGGACGAACTGATTCATGCCTGCGTTCGTGAAAAGCAGGTTGGGCGAATCAGGCATCAAGCTCGAAGAAGGCACGATTGAGTGCTGCTTCGATTTAAAGAAATCGAGGAAAGATTGTCGGATTTGTCTGCTGGTCATAAGCGCCGAGCTGGGAGAAAGCCTGCCCAGCAAAGAGCCCCGGAGAATATGGAACGGGGTTCCGCAAAGCCAGCCGAAGTTTTGCGGTGAAACGTGTGTGTGGCAGTTCTGTTCAGCAAGGTGATTGCTCTTGGCTGTTCGGGCAGCTTGGGTTCGATTGCCTCCATGTGGAGCTTCACCCGGCTCCTGCTAAGGGCGCACGGGTGACAAATGCTCGTGGACGATCTTCCAGCCCTGTTTCGTGCGGAGAAAAACCATTGTCGCTTTCGCGGATTGATTGGACGTGTCGCGGGCAGCCTCAAAGCTGTAGTTGAGGATAAAAGTGGCGACGGCAGTTTGACCAAAGGCATCAACTTTGAGGTCGCGGGCTTCCATTCGTAAGCCTGCAACCGCTCCCAAACCTTTGTGTTCTGCGGCGCGCGCAAACTCGGAATCCTGACGTTCGGCTGCCTCACTGCCGAACTTGCTGAAGGAGGGGCCGTAATGATGGAAGGAATCGAGGCGCGGCCAGTCTTTCTGCTCTGCCGCGTCGAAGATCCCTTGAAGCGCAGCTTCGATCTGCGGTCTCACCCGCGAGTTGGGCGGGGGAGTATTCCTATTCGTGGCGCAGCCACATAAAAGCAAAGGTACGGCGAGAAGGGCTGCAAATAGCAGGCAAGTTGTGCGCGAACACCTCGGCGCGAGGCTTGAGAGTAGCGAGCGTGAGTTCATTTTGGGGTACTCCTGGACTAGGTTTATGACATGCTGCGAAGAGCTACCAATGCAAGCAAGCGGCTAAGGCCGCTGTCCGACAGCGTAGATGAGGCGGTATGGAAGAAGAATGGGGATACCCCCCCTGAAAAAAAGCGTCCTGATCGTGTTTTAGCGTGTTTTGTTGGCAAATTAGTGTGCACAGGATCGTGTACAACAGCGTGTGCGGAGCGTGCATAGATCGTGCTCAACAATGTGTCGGGACATGCAGGATCGTGCTCAACAGATGGCCAGGTGAGAGCACAAAACACGCGAAGCGAAGGGAGTATCTGATGGCAGCTGCGAACGGGATGCCACGCCGCTTTTACGGCTTGCCGCTGAGTGCGAGCAGCGGCCCGCCGCCGAGAAGGTTGAAAAGTGTTCACGTTCATGGACCCCATCTTAAAGAGGGGGTCCGACACTGGATGTCGGACCCCCTTAGAATTTTTGGGCGCCGCAAACATTCAGAATCCAGAGAAGGTGAACATGCGCCCGTTTATCCTCCACTATGTTTCCCTGCCCCTCGGCGATTTAGTCCGCAATCTCAGTATTTCCCCCATTTTCGGGGTGATTCCTTGATTGCGTAAGGAATGGGATGATGTTGCACGCATAGCTGAAGTGGCGGAGGGGTTCGGCTCTTCGATTTTCCACCAACAGCTCAACACGAGTAACATTTTAAGAGGGAATCTTTTTCTATGAAGCGGGACAATTAAAGAGGCGGGGATAAGAACCCGGATCCAATCACAGGCGCTCCGGGCGCGCATCCAGTCGGCACAGGAGTTGGCGCAGCGGCCGGAGGTGCAGCCGGTGCGGCGGCGGGAGCAGCAGCTGGGGCTGCCATGGGGACAGCGGGGGCTGGACCGATCGGGACAGGCATCGGCGCTGCTGTCGGAGCAATCGTCGGCGGTTTGGCCGGAAAGGGCACGGCGGAGGGGTTGAACCCGACGACCGATGCCGGCGAAGGCCGATTCATCGACTACACTGTCGTGGATAGCAACGAGGAGAAGGTTGGAACTGTCGATTCGGTGTGGTTGGACAACAACAATGATCCCGCGTATCTGGCGGTGCGGACCGGATGGCTCGGCATGGGCCGCCATTATGTGGTGCCCGCGCAAAACGCGCATGTGCAGAATCGCTCCCGGCAAATTCGGCTGCCGTACACATTGGAGCAGCTTCGTGGCGCACCAGAGTTCGACAGCTCAGCATCGCTCCAAACTGCGGATGAGGAGCGGATCGGAACGTATTTTGGCTCGCATGGGTTCAAGCGCGACAATTGGCTGCGCCAGGAAGCCGCGCAACGCCCTGCGGGCGGAGCGACCGCGCCTGAGGAGGCTCGTGTGCAGTTGAAGGAGGAGCAGGTTAAGGTGGGCAAGCGGGAGGTCGAGTACGGCGGTGTGCGGCTGCGCAAAGTTGTTCGCACGGAAGTCGTTCAACAACCCGTTGAGCTGAAGCGGGAGGAAATCGTGATCGAACGGGTGCCAGTCGGCGAAGCCGCGCCGACATCTGATTTCACCGATGAGGAGATTTACGTGCCGCTGCGCCGTGAGGAAGCGGTCGTGGCGAAGGAAGCGCATGTGACGGAGGAAGTCCGCCTGGGTAAACGCCAGGAGCGTGAGCAGCAGACGGTCTCCGAAACGGTGCGGAAGGAAGATGTGGAGATTCAGCAGGAAGGGGAAGCTTCACGGGTAAGCGCCACGGGAACGCGCGAGCGCCCAGCTCCTTACCAACCGAAGGAACGGAGCCGGAGCTAAGAAGTTAGATCCAGTGCCACGAAACAGCCCAGCATGCCAGCGTGCTGGGCTTTTGCTTTGGACAGGGATTTGCGGACAAGAAGTGAACGCGGAGGCGCAGAGGGTGATGGAGGTAGCAGAGAGGAGCAAGGCAAAGGAGGAACATGGCTGACCGGAAACAGGAGTGTTTGACTCCCTCTTGCTGACTGGAGAAACGAACCTGGTGGAGGTGTGCCGTGGCGAGCTGGAATAAGGGCTTACGGGCGCGCGAGAGCTTCGCGGATGCGGGAGTAGAGTTCGTTGGGTTGGCAGGGCTTTTGCACGAAGCCGCAGACACCAGAGTTGAGGATGCGCGTTCTGAGTTCGGGCTCGAGGTAGCCGCTCGCGAAGATGGCTTTGAGATTAGGCGCTGTCTGGCGCATGCGCTGGAACATTTCCCAACCGCCAAGTTTTGGCAGGCCCATGTCAGCCAACAGCAGCGAGATGGCTTCCCGGTTACGGGCAAAGACTTCCAGGCCCTCATGCCCGTCACAGGCGGTGAGAACCTTGTATCCTTTCGTCTCCAAGAGAGTCTGCATCAGCTCGCGCAGGAGTTCCTCGTCTTCAACCAGGAGAATGGTTTCCGACCCAAGGGAATCCTCTGTAACGGAATGGCTTTCTGGCTTGGGCGATGGAGACTGTTGGGCAAGGACCGGAAAATAGAGGTGGAAGCAGCTCCCTTTGCCCGGCTCTGACTCCACATCGACATAGCCTGAATGGGCCTTGGCAATGCCATAAACGACCGCGAGGCCAAGGCCGGTGCCTTTGGATCCTTTAGTCGTAAAAAACGGTTCGAAAATTCGGCGCCGGGTGGCTTCGTCCATCCCCGCGCCGGTGTCCTGCACAGAAAGGCGAATGTAGCGAGTGGATTGGCCATTTGTTTTGCGCAGGGGAGTTGGCAGTTGGTCCCCTTCGACGAGGACCGCGCTGATGGTGAGGTCCCCTGCTCCATTCATGGCGTCCCGCGCATTCACGCAGAGATTTAAAAGAGCCTGATTCACCTGGTTGGAGTCGGCCACCAGCACGGGAAGCCCGGGGGCGAGCGTCCTTTTAAGAACAATCTCCTTGGGAAAAGTCTCGGAGATCATCCGCAGGAACTCCGGCACAAGCTGCTCGATCTGAAGGGGCTCGGCTTCGACGGAAGTTTTGCGCGCAAAGGTGAGGATTTGGCGCACGAGGCCGGCGCCGCGAGACACGGCTTGCTCAATGGCTGCCAGACTTGAAGAGAGCGCTTCCGGTGTGCGGATGTTTTCTTTAGCCCGCCAGGCATGGCCGGAAATGATTGCCAACAGATTGTTGAAGTCGTGGGCCACACCCCCTGCCAGCGAACCCATGGACTCCATCTTCTGGGCCTGTCGCACATGGGCCTCGAGAATAAGGCGCGACGTAACGTCGTGAACGAGCAGCAGCACCGCTTGAACGCCGCCAAACGAGAGCGGATTGCCGGTGAGTTCCACGTCAATGAAGGAGCCATCCTTGCGCCGGTGGCGGGAGGAGAGCGGCGCGTTTGGGCGAACATCCGACAGCGGGGTTTCGTGGGCTCGATCTGAGGCAAGCTCCGCCAGGGAAAGTTGGCGAAATTCCTCAGTTGAGTAGCCGTAAAGATTTTCGGCCGCAGTGTTCACGCCAAGAAACGCTGAGGTTGCAGCCTCGACGACGAACATGGCGTGCGGGTTTTGGTCGAAAAGGAGCTGGTACTGCTCTTTGCTGGAGCGGAGTTCGCGCTCAGCGGCTTTGCGTTGGAGAGCATGCCGGATTGAGCGCTCCAGAAGCGCTGGGGTAATTTGGCCTTTTACGAGGTAGTCGGCTGCGCCAGCGGCCATGGCTGCTTTATCGATCTCCTCGGCGCCAAGGCCGGTGAGGAGAATCATCGGGACGTCGAAGCCAGCCTGAGTGGCGGCAGCGAGCAGTTCCAAGCCGCTGTGCGCGCCCAGCCGATAATCCACTAACGCAATGGAATGAGATCGCTTCTCAAGCGTGGCTAAAGCCGACTCATAATCACTGACCCAATCGAGATGCCAATTCTTCCGGCCGCTGGAGGAGAGAAGATCGCGAGCAATGATGTAGTCATCCTCGTCATCCTCAATCAGCAGAATGCGAATGTGGTCAGAACTCATGCACCTGCGCGGGGGGCTTCAATTGGAAGCTCGACAATCTCAAACCAGTATTTGGAAACGGTTTTCATCACCTGCACAAGCCCGTCGAACGTGACGGGCTTGGTGATGAAGGAGTTCACGCCTAAATCGTAGGTGCGGTAAATATCCTCCTCAGCTTTTGAAGTGGTGAGGACGACCACTGGGATTTGGCGGAGTTGCGGGTCGGCCTTGATCTCGCGCAGAGCCTCACGCCCATCTTTCCGGGGCATGTTGAGATCCAGGAGAATCAAGCCTGGGCGCGGCGCGCTGGCAGGGTCTTTGAATTTGCCGCGGTGAAGGAGGTAATCCATCAACTCCTCCCCGTCCTCGACGCAACGGAGCTGGTTGACGAGCCGGTTCTCCTCCATCGCGTGTTTGGTGAGCAGCCGGTCGTCCGGATCATCGTCAGCCAGCAAGATAGTGATGGGTCGCAACTGGTCGTTGGTCATGCGCGCGTTTTATTCTGTTCGATCGGCAAGCTCACGATGAAGCTCGATCCGACGCCAGGGATGCTCCTGGCTGTGATTTCGCCTCCGTGGCGTTCGACTATCTTACGGCAAATGGCAAGGCCGATGCCAGTGCCTTCGTAAACCGACCGCGCATGGAGGCGTTGAAACACGCCGAAGATACGGTCGAGATATTTTTCGTCAAAGCCTATGCCGTTGTCGGTGATCGTTAGCCGGCAGATTTCCTCGCTCGGGGCGCTTTCACTCGCCTGCTGCCGGGACTCGATTTTCACGCGAGGAGGCTCCTCGGGCTTGCGGAATTTGAGCGCGTTTCCAACGAGATTTTGAATCAGTTGCCGCATTTGGGTTGGGTCAGCCTGGATTGAGCAAAGCGGACCCACCTCGACCACTCCCTGGGATTGCTGAATGCGAACTTCCAGGTCGGAAATGACATCGCGCGCAACCTTGTTTAGATCGACCAGCTCGAAGGGTTGGACCTTTGTTGCGACACGAGAGAAGGAAAGCAGATCTTCAATGAGGGTTTGCATGCGCTTGGCGGCGCTTTGCATGCGGTTCAAGTAATCGCGGCCCTCCTCGTCCAAAGCCGCCTCATGCTTGAGCTTGAGGCGGTCCGCAAACGCCTGAACTTTCCGCAGCGGCTCCTGAAGGTCATGCGAGGCCACGTAGGCAAAGGATTGCAGCTCTTTGTTGCTGCGCTCGAGTTGGGTGGCGGTGGCTCGCAGTTGTTCTTCGGCCTCGCGGCGTTCCATTACTTCGTCCTGCAGCTCCTTGGTGCGCTCCTGAACGCGGATCTCCAGCTCGCTGCGGGCCTTTTCCAACTCCGCGTCGCGTATCTGGATTTGGTTAAGCATTTCGTTGAAGCCATCGATGAGTTCGCCGGTCTCATCGTTGCCATGCTTCGGCGCGCGAAGGTTATAGTTCTTTTGCGCGGAGACTTGCCGGGTGACTTCCGCAAGTTTGAGGATGGGGCGTGAAATCACCCGTTGAAAGGCCGAGGACAAAAGCAGGGCTGCAACGGTGCCGACCGCGACCAGCGCGATGACAATCCATGCGAACTGTTGCCGGCGCTGAGCCAAGGGAAGCAGGTTCGAGCGGAGGAAAACGCGGCCGATCACTTCGTTTTGGTGAATAATCGGCCCGTGGTACTCCAGAAAGTTGCCGTTAAAAAACGCTTCAGGGCCTGGCCTGGTCGCATTGAACGGTGGCGGCGGATCGCCAGTCGTGACGGAGGAAACCTCTTCGCCCTGCGCGGTGTACAGAGCCGCAGTGATAATGTTGGGCTTGATCTTGAGGGCGTCGAGAATGCCTCGGGCGCTATCTGGATCCGCAAAGGCCACAGAGCCTGAACTCCACGAGCCTATCATGCCCCCCAGCGCTTTCACATCCTCAACCATGCTCCGGCGGGTCTCAATGGCATCCGAGACCATGAAGCCGATGGCGGCGAGAATAAGCGCGGCGGTGGACGTGGCCGTGATGACCGCAATGAGTTTGCGGCGAATTGACAAGTTTTCCAGCAGGCCCATGGCGCTACGGCTTTGGGCCGATCACTCGCGCGGCGACGCTGAGCAGCTTAGAGCTGAGTTTCAGCCCGGCTGCATCCGTGGCCTGAGTGTTCACGTCGAATCGGACGCGGTTTCGTTCCAAATGGAAATTGACCGCGCCTCCAGCTTCAAGGAAGCCTTCGGACTCCCCGACCGTTAGGACTGGGCGGCCGCGGAGTTGGCGGATCATCTCAGCGGCATCACGACGCTCGGGGCCTGCAAGGAAGAGAATATGGGCAGATCCGTCGTAGCGACGCAGCGTGTCGAAATAACGGATATCAATGCTTCTGCCCTCGATGATCCGCCCTTGCACAGTGGTCTCAAGTTGCTTCCCAAATGGATTCTCACCGAGCACGCCGATGACCAAGGGCGCGGTGGTGTCCTTGAAGGTGTTCGTAGGCCAGGTGACGAACTTGGCGAAGTTGTACAGAAACGCGCTTTTGACCTCGTATTCGGAGGGGCCTTCCTTCTGCGCATGGGCAAGGACCAGCGCCACGTGGGCAAACGCCACCAGCAAAGCTGACCCTCGGAACCATTTCCAAACCATACCGTCCATTTGCAAACTGCTTAAAATTTGTAGGTCACCTTGGCGTAAACACTCCGCTCGATTTCAGACGGTGTGATAAGGAAGCCATTGCCGAACTCGAGGTGCTGATCGTCGTTAAGATTCTGTCCAACCAGGCTGATCTCAAGGTCCGGAGTGGGCCGCCAGGCGAGCCGCGCGTCCAGGCGAATGTAGGACTGCACTGCTCGAGCGCTTAGATTGTCCACGTAGTACGCTGCCGTGTCGAAGCTCACGTTATGGGGGAGGTCCACATAGGACCGAAGATGGAACTGGTGGCGCGGGCTGGTGCCCTCTTCCCCTTCAAAAGTCATCCCGAGTTGTTTCAAAGGCTCCCATTTCGGATCGGTGTGGAGATTCATCTGCAGCCAGGTGTAACCGCCGGTCAGGCGCCACCCTTCCAAAACCCGCCAGGTTGCAACCAGTTCCGTTCCATAGGTCTCCCCTTCCAGATCATTCACAGGCTGCCAAATGGTCATGCCAGGAGCGGGAACGAGGGTTGTCGGAAGGATTAACCGCAGATCTTCGTAATCGTTATAGAAGGCCGCGATATCGAAGGAGAGATTTTGGAGCGGTTGAACGCGGTAGCCGAGTTCGTACGCAATCAGTTCCTCAGAGCGGTAATCGGGATTCCCCAGGATCATCGAAGGAGGAGGAACAATCCATGCGGAAATCGTGTGCTCAAACCGAGACGGTGTCCGGACAGCGCGCGCCACGGAAGTCCAGATGGTGTGCTTCTCGTGCGGGGTGTAGGCCAGGCGCAGGTTGGGCTGAACTTCGAAGCCGGTGTAATCGTTGTGCTCAAACTTGCTGCCTAGAACCGCGCGAAGAGTTTCCGGAACCAGTTCAATTTCATCCTGGATGAAGCTGCTGAAGAGCTGGTCATGGCGCTCCGCTGGGATAAATGCGATCGAGCCGGTGTTGTCCCGGCCATCGCTGAGTTCATCCGCCGAGTAGCGGTAGCCGAATCCGTAGAGGAACTCATTGCGCTCCCCCAGGGCGAAGCGGTGCTGGCCATCCAGGTCGAGTGTGTCGCGCACCTCATGGTGAATGCGGTCGTGGCGCTCGGTCCGGTCGTAATAAGCCTGGATGCTTAGATCGGAATCAGCGGAAAAGATATGGTTCCATGAGGCAAGGAGGTTGCCGCCCTGGAAAGTCCCCCGCCCTTGCACAGTGCGAACGAATGGTGGAAGTCCGATAAAGACGGTCCGCTCCTGATCCGCTTCGCCGGTGTAAAAGTCGCCTTGAAGGCGCAGTTGATTGGCTTCGTTCGCTTTCCAATCGGTGCGGAATCCGCTTCGGAAAGCGCTCCACTCATCCGAAGCATCGCGGGAGGTGTATGGAATCTTCTGGTCGTCGCGATTTAAATATTTCGCGTAAATGCGGACAGAAAGATCCTCGCTGACGCCGAGGCCGTAGCGAATGGAGCCGACGCCATTCTCCTCAGTTCCGTAGCTGGCAGAGAGAAGGCCGCCTTTCGTGGCGTGAGCGTCTTTCGTGATGATGTTGATGACACCATTGACGGCGTTCGCGCCCCAGAGAGCCGCGCCGGGCCCGCGAATCACTTCGATACGCTCGATGTCTTCCAGCATCGTGTCCTGCACGTCCCAAAAGACGCCAGAAAAGAGCGGTGTATAAACGCTCCGTCCGTCCATTAGGACGAGGAGTTTGTTGGCGAAAAGTCGTTAAAGCCGC
>Ga0196963_10000929_pt1 | contig 22167 bp, 22 predicted proteins | sample S1_5metaG_FD_148600 | JGI IMG/M metagenome (GOLD analysis project Ga0196963, IMG submission 148600) | Soil microbial communities from Anza Borrego desert, Southern California, United States - S1_5 | ecosystem: Environmental > Terrestrial > Soil > Desert | place: USA: California | collected... | reverse complement strand
CGTTCCGCTCGTCAACACCGAACTGCGGCCCGATGGAGTGTTCGTCATCGAGCTTCTCAGCTTCACTGCCAACTCGCCAGAACTTTTCCGCAGCGCGCTCCGTGAGTTCATCGAATCGCGTAGCGACAAACTCATTCTCGACCTGCGCGGGAATCCGGGTGGCTACCTCGAAGCTTCAGTCGATATGGCGAGCTATTTTTTACCGAGCGGCCGGACTATCGTTGTTGAGGACTATGCCGGCAATTCTCCAAACGTAACGCACCGCTCGCGTGGGTACGATGTCTTTAACGACAATCTCAAGATGGTGATACTCGTGGACCGGGGGAGTGCGTCGGCATCCGAGATCCTCGCGGGAGCGCTTCAGCACTGGGGTGTCGCGAAGCTCGTAGGGGAGAGGACCTTCGGCAAGGGGTCGGTGCAGGAGCTCGTCGACATCACGCGCGATACTGCGCTCAAGCTCACCGTCGCCCGGTGGGTTACGCCAAGCGGCGACCCGATACCGCTCGAGGGCATCAAGCCTGATGTAGAAGTGGAACTCACTGACGAAGACAGGGAAGCGGACAGAGACCCGCAGCTCGAGCGCGCGGTGGCTATCGTAAAGGAAATGCAATGATATGAAAGTCATTTTTCTCAAGGACGTGGGCGGAGTAGGGCAGAAAGGGGGCATCAAGGACGTGGCCGATGGCTACGCTCTCAATTTCCTCATACCGCAGGGACTCGCCGTACAGGCGACGAAGGAAAAGGTAGCGATGCACGAAAAGGAGCAGAAGAATATTGTTGCGGCACGCGAGAAGGAAGCTCAGGTGATGAAAGAGCGAGTGCAGGCGCTGAACGGAGCTCGGATAGAGATGACAATTCGCGCTACGGAAAAGGGAGGACTTTTCAAATCGGTCGGACCGAAAGAGATCGCCAAGGCCCTTCAGGAGCAGGCGAATGCCGACATACCTCTCGACGCCATTCATCCGCTGGAGCCGGTCAAGACGACGGGTGACCACATCATAAAAATATCCGCGGCGGGCGCGGATTCGGAAGTGATCCTCAAAGTGAAGGCAGCCTAGATCTAGGCTTTCGCGAGGACGTCGACGACCTTGCGGACGTTGGTACGACCGTCGAAATCGGTCTTGCGAGTGCTGCGGAACTTGACGACGCCTGCGATTCGGGCAAAGAGCGTGTGGTCCTTACCCATACCGATATTGCGTCCCGGGAGTATTGCTGTGCCGCGCTGGCGCACTATTATCTCCCCGATAGCGACCGCCTGCCCATCAGCGCGCTTAACGCCGAGGTATTTCGGATTTGAATCGTTCAGGTTTTTCGCTGTTCCGGCTGCTTTTGTTGTTGCCATGGTGAAAAGCTTCTATGATTGAAGCGTGGCTACTATAGCGAACATTTGGTTGAAAATCAAGAACCGTGCAGGCGACCTGCTCGCAGATTGGGGGCTTGTGGCCATCGTCTTCCTGGTCGGCCTGTCCTCCTTCGGACTTGGCCGGCTCTCCGTTTTGGAGACCGTGAAGGAGCCGATTTCCATCCGGCAAGCTCCCGAAGGGGAGGCGAGGGGTATGCATGTCGGCGGACTTGTCGTGGCTTCGCGTTCAGGGTCGGCCTATCACTATCCCTGGTGTCCTGGCGCTGAGACGATAGCCCCTCACAACAGGATCTGGTTCGAAAGCGAAGCGAAAGCGCGCGCAGCGGGGTACTCGCCAGCGAGAAATTGTAAAGGGCTCGAATAGGCGTAACAGGATGGCCACTATATACTTGTCCGTATGTTAGTCGTTGATGTCGAAGCATCGGGGATAGATCCCACGAAGCACTCCATCGTGTCGCTCGGAGCGCTCGACCTTTCAAATCCAAAGCGGCGCTTCTACGAGGAATGCCGGGTGTGGGACGGGGCTCACATTATGGACGAGGCTCTAATGGTGAACGGGTATACGAAGGAGCAGATTACCGACCCCGCGAAGCAGTCGGAGGCAGACCTCACGCACTCATTTTTGAACTGGAGCCAAGACATCGAGGAGCGCACGCTCGCAGGGCAGAACGTTTCTTTCGACCGCGACTTCCTTCGCCACGCCGCAGAGCGTGCGGGGCACACAGACTGGCCGTTTGCCTTCCGCACTATCGACACGCACACACTCTGCTACATGCATATGATCCAGCGGGGAGTGAGACCGCCCGTCGCGAATCGCCGTTCAGCACTCGATCTGGATGCGGTCCTCAACTACGTAGGCATTCCTGCGGAGCCTACACCGCACAACGCGCTCACGGGAGCGCTCTCGCACGCGGAGGTCATCGCGCGACTTTTGTACGGACGAAAACTTTTGCCGGAATTTACCGAATTTGAAATTCCCTGGAAAAAGTAGTTCATCCATCGAAGGGGAGGGGAACGAGGGGTGCACTAGCAAAGTGAGTCCCCCAGCTGCAGAGGGAAGAGGGCTCCCTGCTCTCGAAATATCTGGTGAAAAAAAATTTCCGCAGAATATTTTTAAATGTTGCGACGCCGGGCAATCCGGGATTGCCGAGATATGTATTGACAGGGTAGTGGTCTAATGTGGACCTTCTTCATAATACTAATGTCGCACAATATATCTTTTGCGACACATAGGCCTATTAAATAAGGCCGCGGCCGGCTCTTCTTGCATCCCGCATCATCTGCATCGACGCTCGTGTCCCACTCCCCACGCGCGTCTACAAGGCGTATAGCGCCGCGCTCGCATCCTGCCATCCCCCGATCCCTCTGTCGGCCTTTTTGCCGAGATGCCCATATTTCCCGTGAGCCCAGTCCCCCGTTTTTCCCGATTTTCCGGGGGAGGTCGATATTTAACTCTACGTAAATGGCTTGTGGGCGTGGCCCCGCGTATAATGCCGCGATGGATTATCGGGAGCGTTTGAAAGCTGTTTTGACGCCCCGAGAACGGGCGCTGTTTGCTAAGCTCTCGAACCCGCGCAAGATTCAGGACTATCTTGATTCCCTGCCCGTAAATTTTGAAACAGAGGGGGAAACGTATATGTCCCCGCGTCGGATGATCCGCGAGAAGACGGCCCACTGCTTTGAGGGCGCGCTCCTTGGCGCAGCCGCGATGGCGTATCACGGTGCGCCTCCCCTTCTGATGGATTTTCAAACGACGCCCGACGATGAGGACCATGTAATAGCGCTTTTCCGGGAGAATGGCCTCTGGGGCGCGTTCTCGAAAACCAATCACGCAGTGCTCCGCTATCGCGACCCCGTGTACAAAAGTCCCCGCGAGCTCGCGATGAGCTGTTTCCACGAATACATGAAATGGAACGGCGCTCGCTCGATGCGCGCCTTTTCTGCGCCGTTTGACTTGCGCAAATACGACCCCAAAAAATGGGTCACGGCAGAAGAAGATCTCTTTTGGCTCGTGCAGGCCCTCGATGAGAGCCGCCACTTCCCTGCCGTTCCCAAAAAAAATCTGCGCCTACTACGTAAAGCGTCGAAAGTAGAAATCCGCGCGATGAAAGTCGTCGAGTGGCCTGCTCCGCGTAAGAAGAAAAAGTAGACCTAGAGGTAGTCGCGCGGATTGAGATAGCCCTGTACTGGCGCGATCGGCACTAGGACCCGCGCTCCGTTCTTGCACGTGTAGGATTTAAAGGAAACTGCGTCGGATTGGTAGACGGTAAAGTGCAGGTGCGGGCCCGTGGCGTATCCGGTGTCTCCCGAATAGCCAACGACGGCACCGGTACCTATTGGCTGTCCCTTCGAGACGACGATGTCTGAGAGGTGCGCGTAGAGCGTCGTGAGTCCGTTGCCGTGCTTAACGAGGACCCACTTGCCGTATTGACAATTGCGAGCCGCACCGTGGTTGACCTCGACGACCGTGCCTGTGAGCGCAGAGCGCACGGGAGTGCCGATCGCGGCCCGGAAGTCCATACCGTCGTGCGAGCCTGACGCGTAGAGGCGGCCCGACGAGGAGGTCCTCCCGAATTCCTGAGTTACAAACACATTGTCGAGCGGCCAGCGAAGAACGCCCTTCCCGGCAGGCGGGATGCGCGAAGGGTCCAGCGTATATTCGAGACGAGATGCGAGTTGGAAGAGCACAGCTTCGAACGCGTCCTTCTCTGCCTCCTTTTGGCGGAGGATCGCTTGATAGCTAGATTCCTGCTGTTTGGTCTGCGCAAGGAGCTCACTTTGCGCCTTTTTTTGCGCGTTGAGAGTTCCCTGCTGTGCCGCAAGCGTTGCCTGCTGTTTTTGTAGCTGCGCGCGCTTTTCTTCAGCGGCGGTTTTGGTATCGGTCAGTGACTTTTTCTGCGTTGCAAGCAAGTCCACCTGCTCGCTCAGAGCTGCCTGCAGCGTTTCGTTGCGGTCCACGTCCTGCCAGCGCTCGGATATGTCTTCAGAGCCCAGTACATACAGTGCGAGAGGTGTGCTTTCTGCGTCGTTGAGGCGGCGTATCGACTCGCTTACACCCGCGCGAGCAGAATCCATCAGCTCTTCTTTGGTCGCAATGCCGTCGGAGAGCTGCCGAATTTGGAGCTGCGTTGAGCTTATTTGTGCCCGAGTGACGTTCATCGATGCCGTCGTTTTCTTTATTGAGAGGTCAAGCTCGTTGACCCTTTGCTGGAGCGACTGCTTCTGCCTGCCCACTGCGGCAAGCTGCTGCTCGAACTGGGCGATCTCGCGGTTGAGGGCTTCGATTTGGCTATTGTGCTGCTCTATCTGACGCTCCAAATCGGCGACCGACTGCGCAATAGCCCCTGGCGGAACAATGAAAATAGCAAGCAATAAAACTGCGAACCAACGAATCATACGTGCGTTTATTGTACCGTGCTCACGGAGACGCTCTAAACCTTCATAAAGTGCTCATTTGAGCGCAGCAAGCCCTGCATCGATGCGCTTTAGGGTCTCTTCCTGTCCCAATATCGAAGTGATAAGAAACGGGTCTGGGGACCGTTCCTGGCCGCTCAGGGCGTACCGCAGGGGCCACAGCACCGCTCCTCGGCCCTCACGCGTCGCGTAGTCCCAGACACTGCTCTTGATAGCCTCTGGATCGGCCATCTGGTATGACGTAAGCGGCGCAATAAAATTTCGTACCTCCTCCAGGTGTTTCGTAGCTGTCGCCGCATCGCTCCCCTTTCCGGGCAATTTTGTAGCGTCGAGTTGAGGCATTCCCTTCAGGAATGAAAGTTCGCTCTGAAGTAGTTGGTCGAGATCCTCTCGCGCATGTACGCGCTCGCGGAGGACCGCTGTGAGTGGCCCAGGATTCGGAGGCAGCGTATCCAAGGCCGAGCCGATGTCGAGATATTTCAAAAAGCCGTCGTCGCTCAACAGAGAAAGATAGTGTCGGTTGTACCAGCGAAGTTTCTCAAGATCAAAGACCGCCCCGCTCTTGTGGAGATCGCCAAGCTCAAATTCCGCGATCATTTCCTCGAGCGACATGATCTCGCGCTCGCTTGGCGGCGTCCACCCGAGCAATGCGATGTAGTTGAGCAACGCCTGCGGCAAATACCCTTTCTCGCGGTAGCTTCGCACCGCGACGTCGCCGGTGCGCTTGGAGAGCTTCGAGCGATCGCCCCCGAGGAGGAGCGGGTAGTGAGCATAGACAGGGCGCGGATATCCGAGAGCCTCCTGGATGAGTATCTGACGCGGCGTATTCGAAATGTGATCTTCTCCACGAATGACGTGCGTGATGTTCATCGTGCCGTCGTTGACCACGACGGTAAAGTTGTAGAGCGGCTCGTCGATAGAACGCGCAATAACAAAGTCTCCGAGCTCTGCCGTATCAAATGTGATATCGCCGCGTATTACGTCGGTAAAGGTAACTGAGCGTCCTGGGTTTCGGAATCGCACAACCTGCACCATCTTGCCTGCTTCTTTCTTGCTCTCCTCCTCGGAGAGGTAGGCCTTGTCCTCATCGATGAGCTTCGCCAGTGCTGCTTTATGGCGGTCGAGCAGTTCCGTATCTCTATAAAATTCGTCCCACGAAAGCCCGAGCCATTTCAGTTGTTCGACGATGTCGTCCTCAAATTCCCGCGTGCTCCTCTCTTTGTCAGTGTCTTCGCTCCGAAAGATTATCGTGCCGCCATGCTTTCTGGTGAAGAGGTAATTGATGATTGCCATCCGCGCGGTACCCACGTGGCAGTAGCCCGTCGGCGACGGAGGAAAGCGCGTGACGATGCTCATAGATCCTGATGCTCGAGCGCTGTCTCGACGATGATGTCAGCTATCTTTCGCGCCGCCTGCGGCCGCGCGAACGCTTTCGCCGCGGTCATCATCTTGTCGGCCAATGCCTTGTCGCCGACGATTCGGTCCACTTCGGCGACGAGCAGATGCGGTGTGAGATTGCGCTGCTCGAGGACGGTGGCGGCTCCTGCGCGCGCGTACGAGAAGGCATTCTCGGTCTGGTCATGGGAGATGTCGCTCGGTATCGGGACGAGGATCGCCGGGATACCCCACGAGGCTATCTCGAAGATAGTGCCGCTCCCTGCGCGCGCAACGATTATCGAAGAGATGCCTCCCGCCATTCGCAGTGCGAGCGCGTTGAGGAGGCCGAAGGGTCGGTATCGGTGCTTGTATGGCGAGTCTCTCAATTCAACGCTGGATATCCCCTGCACCTCTTCCAGATGTTCGCGTCCCGTCTGATGCACCACGTTGTACCGCTCGACGAGAAGCGGAAGAGCGTCGAGCAGAGTCTCGTTGAGCGCCTTCGCACCGAGTGAGCCGCCCATTACAAAGATCGTCGGTACGGAGGGGTCGAGCTTCAGGAACTCGTGCCCGCCTTCTTTCATCGGCGACTCTATCTCCTTGCGAATGGGGTGGCCTGTTCGCGCGATCTTCGGAAGGTACTTTTTAGGAAAGCCTTCTGCGGCATCGGGGTGCGCAATGGCGATCCAGCGAGCAAATCGCGCCGACCAGAGCGACACTCGGCCCGGCGTAGCGTCGGCGTCGTAAATGATCACGGGGATGCCGAGCAATCGCGCAGCCCAAAGGGTAGGAAATGCGGCGTACCCGCCGGTGGAGAAGACGATGTCCGGATAAATGCTGAAGAGTTGAAGTGTCGAGCGGATTATTCCCACGCCTGTTTTGAAAAAGTCGAACATATTGAGAAGGCTCGGGTACCGGCGAAGCTTGCCCGCAACGGAGGGGCGGTAGATGATCTCGTGCTCTTGTAGGGTTACTGGGTCGAAAGGTGGCGGGCCGATGTAATAGATCTCGGGTTCGATGAGGACCCGCTCCTTCGAGATATCCTCCATCGCCTCGGCGATTGCTATAAGCGGGTAGAAATGCCCGCCCGATCCCCCGCCGGCCAGTACTATCTTCATTATCGGGATTTTAGCACAGTCCGCAGGGCTTAGGCGGCATACGATCGTTCTCTACCCCCTCGGGCTGTGACGTGAGATGTTGAGCAAGATTCCAGCAGAAGCGAGGGCGACGAGCATGGCCGTGCCGCCTTGCGAGACGAAGGTCAGCGGGATGCCGGTCAGCGGCGCGATGCCGAGCATGGCGGCAATATTGATAAATGCTTCGCTAACGAGGTATACGGAAATCCCGATGGCGAGGAGGGCGCCAAATGGATCGGGCGCGCGAGCGGCGATAGAAAACCCGCGTAGCGCAAATGCGAGGAACAGGCCGATGATGGTCACGCCGCCCACGAAGCCGAGCTCTTCACCGGCGACGGCAAAGATGGAGTCCCCCATCGGCTCGGGTAAGTAGGTGAATTTTTGCACGCCCTGCCCGAAACCTCTTCCGAAGAACCCTCCCGAGCCAATAGCGATGAGCGACTGCTGTATCTGATAGCCCGATGTTTGCGGAGCGTGCGACGGATCGAAGAAAACGGTGATGCGATCGAGAACGTATGGACGAAGCATCGCGAGTATAGCGATAGCAGTAATGCCGAGCGCGACCATCACGAATAGGTCGCGCCACCGCGCTCCTGCAGCAAAAAAAACGCCGAGAACAGAGAGCACGATCACGCCAAGGGTCCCCATGTCGGGTTGCGCGATGAGGATGGCCGCGGGCAGCGCAAGAATGGCAAGAAGGCCGCCGAGGCCGTAGCGGATGTCCTCTATCTTGGTGCGGATCAGCGCGAAGTACGACGCTGCGATGAGGATGGCGCCGAGCTTCAGCGCTTCAGCGGGCTGCACGGTAAATCCAAAGATAGAGAGCCATCTGCGCCCTCCCCCATGCTCGAAGCCCAGTTGCGGGATAAAGACCGCTGCCGTCGCGATGAGAGAAAGCACGAAGAGGTGCGGGGCATATTTGCGCAATGCCCGGTAATCTATCTGTGTGGCGATGAGCAGACAAACGATGCCAACGCCGACGCCAAGTACGAGATGGTTGAACGCGACGCTCGTCATGTGATCCGCGCCGCGTGCGAGCAGCCCGAATGCTGCCGATGCAAAAAGCAATGCGCCCCCGAGGACGAGTACGACGAGCAGCAGCGCCAATACCTTGTCGTAGCGCACTCGTTTCATGATCTACGGGAGCGGCGCTGCGACGAGCGCAAGGATGACGCCAGCTACGGCGAAAATGACCGAGAGGACCCAGTAGCGCATGACTATCTTGGTTCCCGGCCAACCGATCGCCTCAAAGTGGTGATGGAGAGGAGCTATCGCGAAGAGCTTGCGGCCGAAGAGCCGCTTCGAAAGCACCTGCAGTACGTCGGATGCGACCGTGGCGACAAGGAGTGCGCCGATGAGCGGCAGTACGCTGATGCCGACGCCTCCGCCGAGACTGTCTGTCATGAAAGCGACGGTCGCGATAGTGAGCGTGAGCGCCATGGTCCCGGTGTCAGTCATATAAAAGCGCGCAGGCGGGATATTGAACCACAAAAATGCGAGTAGTCCGCCCAAGATGGCCGCGCAAAAGGCCGCGAGGTCGATCTGGTTCTGCGAAAATGCAATGACCGCATACGATGCAAAGACCGAGCCAAAAACGCCCCCAGAGAGACCATCGATGCCGTCGATGACACCCGACGCGTACAGCGATAGAGAGAGAACGACGAAGAGCGGTACGACGAGAACGCCAAGCTCGAGAGGTACGCCGAACGGGATATTGACCGCCGTGACGTCGAGCTTGTCCCAGAACCACCACCCGATGAAAGTCGACAGCAGCAACACGATAAAAAGACGTACAGAAAGCTTGAGCCCCTGCCCTCCCGGACGGATGACGAGGAGATCGTCAACGAATCCGACGACAGCGCCGACGATGAGCGTCGCGAGCGGTATCCAAGTCTGGTTGCGGGAGAGGAAGTCGAGCTTCAGGATTTCGGCGCTCGGTATGAAGCGTGCGACGAGCGCGATGCCGACGATGGTGATGAGAACGCTCGCCCAGACGACGATGCCCCCCATTCGCGGCGCGCGGACCTCATGCTGTTCGTGGAGCCGGTTGAACTCCGATGCGGTGGAGCCATCGAGCGCTACTTTGCCCGGCGTTTTCTTCCACGCCTTATACGCGTAGAGATAGTGCGTAAGGATAGGCGTAATGGCGATGCCTACGGCAAAGGCTGCGGCGGCTGGTACAAGAACACGCACGATTTCCGACATTTCCGTCATAGTATGTCAATTGTATCACTCTGCAGTCTCGTGCGTTACGCTCGCCCGCGCTGCGGTAACGAGTTTCTGCACGTCCATAAACCTGCCGTCGCGGGTCGAGCCCAGCACGACTACTACGACCGGGTGCGCAAGACCCACGTCGAAAACCACGGCGAGGTTGCCGCCTGCGAGGTCCGTGTAGCCGGTTTTGCCGAGGATGAGACCGGTAATATCGCCCTGTGCCTCATTCGTATTGACCGCAGCAGCAGCCTGACCACTCGCAGCTGTGAGGCGCATTTCCTCGGCCGCCGTCGACGCGAAGAGCGAAGCCGATGCCGATGCCGCGTACCCGAAGAGTTTGGCCATGTCGCGCGCCGAGCCATAGGCGCCGGACTGTGTCGGGCTCAGATCGAGTCCGCTGACGTTGAGGAAGTACGTGCTGCGGAGAGACAGATCGGCGGCGAGCGAATTCATACGCCACAGTGTGGCACTATCTTCTGGTGCGGTGGGAAAGCGGTCCTGTACTTTTGAGTTCGCCGCTGCGGCGAGGATCGCAGCACCGTCGTTGGACGATGCGATGAGCGTGTAGTCGATGAGATCTTCCACGCGCCACACCTCGCCTCGCTCCAAGCGCTCTGCGCTTCCAATGTACGACGTCGTGTACGGGATCGTTATCGTATCGTCCCCGCGGAGCACTTCCGAAACTGCTAGAACGAGCGGAACCTTAGTGAGCGAGGCGAGCGGGAGCTGGGCGTCGGCATTCTTTTCATAGAGCACCGTACCCGTCGTTAAGTCTACGACGATGGCCGCCTTTGCAGCCACCTCGACGTCCGCGAATGCGTCGAACGTGTCCACCGCGACGACTTCCTCTGCGGGCATTTTCCACTCGCTGTAGGCGAAGATGACACCAAGTACGCCGAACGCGAGGGCTAGCCCTACGAGATAGGGCACGAATATTGCGCGGCTATTCTCCATCATGCGCAGTATCCTTTTTAGCCTCGAATGCCGCAAGTTCCGCGGCGACAGCAGCGTGGTCGGGTAATTGCGAGAGTTCGGTGATGCCGAGGTGCGCGAGCAGCTCCACGGTCGGGCGGTATAGGTATTCTCGGGCATCGTCGGGATTCGGAACGCGCTCGAGTAGTCCGCGCGCGAGGAGATTGCGCAGCGTTGAGGAAGTGTTGACGCCACGGATGTAATCGATCGAAGCGCGCGTCGAGGGTCCCCGGTAGAGGACAATCGAGAGCACTTCGAGTCCTGCCTCCCCTATCTCTTTGCCGAGTTCCTTCTCGAAGGCCTTCTTCACGGTCTCTGCTGCGCCGGACGCGACGGCGAGGCTTGCTTCCGTGTCTGTAGCGACCACAGCGATGCCGCTGCCCTCGCGGCGCTTGGCCAATTCCGTGAGCGCGCTCTTGAGGTCGGCTGCAGTGCATTCCAAAAGCGACATGAGGCGCTTGTGCGAGATCGGTCCACCTTCGGAAAAGAGGACGGCCTCAAGGCGTGTTGCGAGATCTACCATATCAGCCGTATTTGGGCAGGCCTGCAGCCTCCGCTTCGAGCGTAATATCCGAAAAGAGCTTCTCCTGCGTCGCAGATATAGAACCGGAGCGAACGAGCTCAAGGGTCGCGAGGAAGAAGACAATAACATCGTGTCTATTCTTCGAGCGAGTAAGCTCGCTGAAGCGTGCGCGAAATGCGCTTGAAAGGCGCGTGCGCACGGAGGCGATGACGTCCTCGAGTGCGAGGACAGGCGCGACAGCAGCTCGAGCCATTTCTTCAGGCTTAGGAAGCAGCGAGAGCAAGCGCTCAATGGCGCTCTTCAGCGTGGCGATGGAACTTTCGGCCGGCGCGAAGACCGTGGGCCGAGCGGGCGCCCGGCGCGCCAAGTAGAGCGGCTTCGTTCCCCATTCCTTGCGCAAGCGCTTTGCGGTCTTTCTGATGAGTGCGTACCGCGCGAGTCTCCCCTCGAGCTCCTCGACGCTCTCGCGCTCTTCGTCAGTGAGGCTCAGCGATGGGAGAAGCGTGCGCGATTTGATGAGGAGCAGCGTTGAGGCTACAAGGATAAATTGGGAGGTTTCGCCCAGCGGCATCTCCGGAAGTTTCTCGACGTACGCGAGGTAAGCGTCAGTGACCTCTGAGAGACTTATTTCTGATATCGAGAGCTTGCGGTCCTCGATGAGGTTGAGAAGCGTTTCGAGCGGACCCGAATAACTTTCCGTCGCTATGTTGAATCGTTCGCTCATGCTACTCGGCCAATCTGTTGTCGATGCGATTCATGTCGCGTGGGAATGCTGTCGCTTCTTTGACATTCGGGATATTAAGCATGCGCGCCGTGAATCGCTCGAGCCCCGTCGAAGAACCACCGTGCGGCGGCATCCCGAATTTGAACGCTTGGAGATAGTACGAGAATTTTTTCGGGTCGAGGCCGCGTTCTTCCATGCGGGCGACGAGCGCGTCGTGGTCGTGAATGCGCTGTGCCCCGGAGTTGATCTCCAATCCTCGGAAGAGAAGATCGAACCCGCGCGAATACGGAGCCTCTGAGGGATCCTCGTACGTATAGAAAGCGCGCTTTTTGGTCGGGTAGCGCGTGATAAATACGAAGTCGCTTCCCTTTTCGGTTTTGGCCCACTCGCAGATGGCACGCTCGTCCTCCGGCTCCATGTCCGGCGCTTCGGCTTTGCCGAGCGTCGAGAGAGCGTCTTTCAGCGTCAGGATGGGTATCTCTGCGCGTAAAGCGGGTACGTCTGTATTGAATCGCTCAAAGATATCCGCATGCTCTCGAGTCACATGCTCTACAACGTCGCGTATGCACTGTTCCAATACGCGCATCGGTTCGCGCTCGTTGTCGATAAACCCCATCTCGAAATCGATGCACGTTGCCTCAGAAAGATGTCGGGTCGTAGCACTCTTTTCGGCGCGAAATATTTTTGCCACCGTGAATGCCCGCTCGAAAGGACCTACCATTATTTGTTTGTAGAACTGGGGTGAGGTCGCGAGGAATGCGGTCTTATCGTAGTAGTAGTCCACCTTAAATGCCGCCGCTCCTCCCTCGGCATCACCGCCGACGAGTACGGGAGCCGCGAATTCCGTGAAGTCCTGGCCGCGCAGCGAGCGTCGGTATGTGTCGAGAATGGACGCCTGCATCGTAAAAATATCGCGACTGCGCCTGGAGCGGAGCGTAAGTGGCAGGTGGTCGAGGTGCGTATCGAGATTGACCTCAGTATCGACCTCGAACGGAAGCTCAGCAGCCTTTGAAACGACTGTCAGCTTCTCCGCGACGACCTCCACGCTCCCAAGCGGCCCCTCGCCGCGCATCGCCTCGGGGCGTTCCTTGACGGCGCCCTCGATGCGTACGACCCACTGAGCGCGCACATCTTTTGCCGCGTCGAGCGCACCCGGCGCCTTTGGTGTGACAACGACTTGAATGATGCCCGAGCGGTCCCGGATATCGAGGAAGATGAGCTTGCCGTGGTCGCGCCGCACGTCCACCCATCCGTCGATACAGACGTTTTCACCCGCCTTGCCAGTTAATTCTTTGTTGAGAGAACGTTGCATATTAGAGCGAGACACCTATCTTTTTACGCACGTCGGCCATTTTTGCAGCGGCGCGCGTCCGTGCGCGCTCGGCACCGTCCGCAAGAACGGCCTTAACGTCGTCGTCTGATATCGCATCACGCACAGTTCTCATTGGCGCGATCAGACTATCGATGTCCTCGATGAGCGCTTCTTTGAGTGCCTTGTACTTTCCCTTGTTTGCTTTGTAGAGCTCGGCAAGTTCCTCTCGGGGTTTCAGCAGCGCGTGAATGGCGTACACGTTCTCAGGACTCTCCGCATTCGAGTCAGTGACTATGCTCATCACGGCCTTTGCGATCTCGTCCTTTGAGCCAAAGAGCGGAATCGTATTTCCGTAACTTTTCGACATCTTGCGGCCGTCCGTCCCGGGAACTGTTGCTATAGCCTTTAGAATTTTCTCCTTGGGCTCCTTGAAAGTCTCGCCGTATGCGTTGTTGAACTTCGCTGCAGCTTCGCGCGTGTATTCGAGGTGTTGGCGCTGGTCCTCGCCAACCGGCACCACGTCGGTGTCGTACAGGAGAATATCCGCGGCCATGAGCATCGGGTAGGCAAAGAGTCCGGCGTTTGCCTCGAGCCCTTTCGCGACCTTGTCTTTGTAGGCGTGCGCCAATTCGAGGAATGGAACTGTAACGAGGCATTGGAATATCCACGAGAGCTCCGTGTGCTCCGGCACGTCGGATTGTTTAAAGATGATTGCCTTCTTCGGATCGATGCCGGCGGCCATGTAATCCTTGGCTACGCTGAGGGTGTTCGCGCGGAGTTCGCCGCCGCTTTTGAGGGTAGTGAGCGCGTGATAGTCGGCAACCATGAGGACACTGTCGTACTCGCGCGAGAGCTCTACAAACGGCTTGAGAGCACCAAAATAATTCCCAATGTGAAGGGACCCCGAGGGCTGTAGGCCCGTCAGCAATTTCTGCATAATGGCCTATTGTAACAAAAAAAAGGCTCCCCGCAGAGCGCGGGGAGCAATCACTGTCAGAATCGGACACCTACCACCGTTCAGGCGGCGGACCTTCCATTTTGAACGCCCACTTCCTGAAGCCGAAGACTCTGCCAGGCATGTTTGACGATGCCGTCAGCTGCATGCTGCTCGGAGGCACACCATCGTCGGTAACCACGACGGAGTCGATCTTACGCCGCGAAAACAGTCGCTGCGCACGCTCCATTGCCTGTATCGGGTCTTTAACGACTACGATAAGACCGTGACTCGGATCACCCATCTTCGAGAGCATCTCCTTGTCGACGACGTTCAAGATGAGACGACCGTTGTCGTACATGACCCGGTCGACTTGCGGGGTGATCAGACGATGCGTCGGCTGGTGACCGTTGGCGGCCAGAATGTCCATGTGCGCGCGACGCTCCGACGTCGTTGCGTACGTCATGACGAAGCTATAATCGTCCTTGAGTGGCACGATATCGAAGTACAAAATCGCGGCGACCAACCAGCCGGCGAGGCCAAGCGCCCCTAAAGTGAGCTTAAGGAACATAGGCGAAACTCCCTCGGTTGCGGAGCCTATCTCCGTCCTAATAGCTTACCACATTATTGGCAATATGTCTAGTGGAGCGGCAGTTCTACGACGAACGTCGAACCGGTGCCGGGGCCGCGCGATTCAGCCCAGATCTTGCCTCTGTGGGCGTCGACCACTTGTTTTGCTATGTAGAGTCCGTAGCCAGTCGAGTGCACGTTGACCTTGATGGCATCCTTCCCGTGGCCTCCCTCGGTAAAGAGGTGGGCCATATCCTCCGCTGTTATGCCGACGCCACTGTCCTGCACGGCGAAGCGGACGATCTTCCCGTCGGTGAGCTTCACACCGATAGAACCTTTCGGCGTGTATTTGATCGCGTTGTCGATTAAGTTCCTGATGACGTGGTGATGCAGCTTTTCTTCGTCGCCAAATATGACGTACTTGCCTTCCCCTAGCGAAAGGTCTATACGCACGCCTTTCGCGTCTGCGTCAGGTTTCAGCTCCTCTACGACCTTCCTGACAGTCTCTTTGATGTCAAATGGCTTTCTCGCAAAGGCCATCGTCCCCTTCTTCAGATTCGATGCGTCCAGTATTTCCATCACCGTCGTGACTCCGCGCCGCACGCCGGAGAGCGCGGTCGTGGCCATCGTTTTGATCTTGTCGGACACCGGGCCAAGGTCACCCTCGACGATGGCCGCAAACCCGGCCTGGCTCTCCGTGAGATAGCCCTTGACCTCGTGGCTGATGAAGTGGAGCAGGTTCTCCTGTTGCTTGTTCGCGACCTCGAGCTCCAGCGCTTGCTGTTCGATAACTTCGCGTTGGCGCACCTCCTGGATCACACTCCGTACCATCAAGATCGAAAAAGCGAGTACGAGCCCGAAAATACTCATGTGGAAGAGCATCTCGACAGCGTCGGCCGAAAACATGACCTGCGCGAGCGTCGCGATCGAGAGCAGAAATGCGACGATCTCTGTCGCAAGCACTTTGATATTGAGCATACGGTAGCGGAATATGGCATACGCTGTGCATGCAATGAATGGAAAGATAAATACCGCCGAGAGCGGGAGAAAACGCGCGTTGTCGTATGCGGCAGGCAGGATGAGGTTGAATGTGACGATGCAGGCAAAGGTTATCAACGTGCCTGCCCCCATCATCGCGAACTGTCGTCGCCGCAGTCCCTCGCCTCGCCATGCCTTTCTGGCCAGCGTGATGATGCCCGTACCTATGAGGAAAATGACCAGTACTCCAAAGATCGGAATGAGCGGACCGTTCTGTATTTGCGTAACGACGCCGTCGGCCGTTGCCTCGCGCACATTCTGAAAGACGAACGGCGAGAGGGTGAGCAATGCCGTCAGGCCAACGATGGTGAAGAGGCCCCAGAAGACCTTCCTCCCCATGCCGAGACGCTCCTCCGGAAAGACGTAACACAAGAGAAAGAAGGAGAAGGCGTGCCAGCATCCAAGGAAAGTAATAATGCGAACGATCCAGAGGCCTGTTTCCGGCGCGGATGGTTGATACTGCAGATAATTTGCAGCGCTCCAGACGATAGTGATCAGCGAGAAAATAAGGAACACCCGATTTGTAGTGCTCTTTATGTTGTTGAAGAAGACGGTGAATCCCAAAAGGCCGATCCCCGCAGCGGTAATGCCAACAGAAAGCAGATCAAGATTCAGTGCGATCATGTGATGACCGGAGCTTTGCGCTGTGACCGAGCGGACGCGGGTCGCAGCGGAAGTCCTACACGCAATATTATAGCGATAGAATTCGGCGCTGTGCCGAATATCCCCTCGAGCTGCACGCGCGCCTCAAGTGCGCGCCTCTTCAGATCCGACGCGATGTGCGGGTCGTCGGTGCGTTCAATGTGTTCGGCGAGATACAGAAGACCTGCAAGCGGCTGCGCGGCAAGACCCTGGTGAGTCGCCTCAAGCCACACGCGTTGCATGCAACGACCGGCTGCTATGAAATCCTGCGCCAGGTAGCGATCCAATAGCACGGCAACGCAGGCTGCGGAGCGCGCGTAGACACCCTCGTTGGCTTTCGCTGCAAGTTTCGGCAGGCCGAGCGCGTTGAATACTCTCATAATAGACCAATGGCGAATAAGCCTAAAAAGACCCCGCACCGGCGGCGGCAATTCAGTTGTTTTTATAAAGAGGCCGGACTCCCCCCTTTGGTTCGCCTCATCGCTCCAGATGATGGACTTGAAGAATTCACGGTGTATCTTTTCTGTCTTGAGGGCCGCTTCTTCCATGACGGTCGCGGCCCGGGCAATATTCCGCACCGCGGTCTTATCCGAAACGACAGCTATGCGGCAATGCGGCTCAGGTTCTACGGAAAGCGCCTGCAGTGCCTCTGGCGGTATGTCTGGATGATAGGGGTGCCTGTTGGAATGTCTTTGGAAGATCGACGCTGCGCGAGGGTGGCCCATAGCTGCGGGACTGAATTCGAGCAAAATCGACGCAGACTCCGTATTCACGTCCCGAACGAGCGTCGCAAAACCCTCGTTCTTCGCAGCAATGCAGATATTCTCGATAAGCGCCCCGGTGGCGAGGAGGGTGCCGCGACCTTCCACGTTGAGGATCGGATGATCGCGCTCCGTGTGGTAACGCACAGTTATCGAATCGCGGCCAACGGAGAACGTCCACGGCTGCGAATTGTCTCCCGAGGGGGCCGCAACGCCGGCGGCAAGGATTTTATTCGTCGTCGCCGGGTCCATATCAAAGTCCCAACGTCCTCAAAAAAGTGCTGCGAAGCGATTCGCGGTTTGCGTGACCTGATGCATAGTCGGGGTCAAGGAGGGCGTCCAGGTTGATCTCGACTTTCTCGGTGCGAACAGGTTGTCCGAGCGCAAGCCGCTTCAGCGCGTACGCGATCGCAACTCCTGAAAGCGTGGCCGCATCGCCCAATTGTGGCCAGGAGTAAATAGTACGACCGACTTCGGGAAGCGACAGCATCATTCTCTCGGTCACCAAATTCGCTCCTGCGATCTTTGTTGCAAGTTTTGGAAGATCCTGCGGCGGGAACGACCTAAATTCGTCGATCGTGATGTCGCCGATCGCACCATTGAACAACTGTGCCTTGGGATCGAGATCGAATCGCTCGCATTCGAATATAATGTTGTCCCCGTTGTCGGTCGCCATAATAACGGGTATGCGGCGCGAGCGCGCTTCGAGGCGCAGCCGAATTTTCATTTCTAGGTTGTCGGTTTCCTCCACCAGCACGTCGATACCATCAAAAAAGGCGTCCATTGTGTCTTCTGTCACTCCGTCTTCGAACACGCGAACCTCGGAGTATGGGTTGAGCTGATAGATGAATTCACGGGCGAGGTCGCACTTTTTCCGCCCGACGTCCACATATGTGTATCTGATGCGATTGAGGTTCGAGGGCGATACGGCATCAGGATCCGCGATGTGCACTTTTTTTGCACCGCCCATCAGCGCGAACGTAGCGAGCCCGTGCGATCCCACCGAAAGGCCTGCGTACCCGACTTTTAGGTCGTACAACGCGCGTTGCTCGTCGGCGGTGATGATGTTGCGGTTGCGGGCGGTGCGGATCTCCTGGTGCTCGTCCTCCGGCAGATAGTGCACGAGCGTTCTATTCCACGGAAAGTAAAACCACTCACCTCGCTCCTCGAGCGCGCGACCTCCGGCGTAGGCGGCGGTGAATTGGGCAAGCTCCGCCGCGTAGTCTTTTATGAATTTGAAGCGAGGATTTCTGATCAGAAAAAGATCCTCGAGTAGCTCGGGGAACCTGTCGATGATAACGGCTGATTTCAGGCGCGCACTGAACTCTTCGAATGATTCACGCGCACTGTCAAAGCGTTCGGGCAGGGATCCCATGCCGTCATAATAGCAGCTATTGGGTACGGACGACCCACTTCTGCTTAATGTCGCGGCGGAAGAAGAGCGGGTCCTCGTGGGGCCAAAAGACGAGTCGCGGCTCGGCGCGCGGACCAAGGAATTTGTACAGCTCCTTGAATTCGCCGTTCTTGTGGATGAGGTTCTTCAAAAGCTGCGCCGCGAGACGCGAGGAGAGAGTGGGAGATGCCTCCTTGTTGTGCCGCAGTTCGATATTGATCTCAAGGTATTGGTCGTGGTTCTCGTCAAACTTCGTGACAAGTGTAAATCGTCCAGTGAGAAAAGGAGTGTATGTCTCGTCAAGAAGGATATCGCGGATCGACTCCGGATAGATCTGCAGTCCGTACAGCGTTGTCGAGAGATCCTTGCGCTCGTATACGTACGCGAATGGGAACGAGGAAAGCGCTGGCGGTATTTTAGACGCACGCATTTTTGCCTTGAGGTTGATGCCATGCTTTTTGAACGCATCCTCGATCTCGCGGAACGTGCGGACGCCGCCATGGTCGCCGAGCGCGTAATGGACGAGCGGCATCGCGCTCGTTCCGGATACGACGAGTTCGCCGCCGTGCTCATGGATATCAGTGAAGCGCGGGATAAATTGCGTGAGGGTCGGTGTTTTCATGATGTCCCCGAAGAGATCCTTGAACAGCGCGGGCTTTCCCGTCGCGATGCGGCGGATGAGTATCGAAAGCGGCGTCTCGGCCGCCATAGTGCCAAGATCGGCAGTTCCATAAATGTTCATCGTATCGGTCAGTGGGTCCTTGATGGATGCCTTGGCCGCGACGTAGTCGCGGAACTGTTCGGTGAAGGCTTCGGCCGCAAAGACGATACCGATGCGATACTTTTTGAGCGATATTCCCTGCTCCGCTGCTTCGTCGACGATGTCCTTTATAAAGGGTGGATAGCCAGCAAAGATGAGTTGTTCGTAATTGGGTGCGAGCAGCTGGAGGATCTTGAAAATCTCGGATTTGTTGATGCCGGGGGTGATGACGGATATCGGATGTCCGCGGCGACCGAGGAGCTGGAATGCCTGATATGTTATGAGACCGCCTATCCATACACCCATACCGAAGCAGACAATGACCAGTGTAGGTTTTTGCTTAGACAGGGAGCTTTGCAAGAAGAAGCGCTCGTGGATGAGGGCCGACTGTTCGTCTATCTCCTGCGAGCGCGCGAAGTAGAAAGGCTCACCCGTCGAGCCGGAGGTCGAGGTGAGTACGTGGGGGTCGCCGAGAGAGCCACCCCAAAAGAGGTCACGGTAGGGGTATACGCGGAGGTAGTTGTCTTTGTTGATGAAGGGCACCGTAGCGAGGTCCTTCAGCGTGCGGACCGCATTCGGATCGACACCGCTTCGTTTGAGGAAGCTCTTGTAGGCGGGCACTTCGCGTGCCATGCGCTTGAAGAGCTTGAGGACATAAGGTGCGTCGGTGATGCCTTTCTTTGCGGGGATGCTGCTCCGGGTACGGGTCGCTGTTCTCATATTATGATTATACCACGGATTACCCCCTCGTGTCGAGGGCCCCACGCAGTGCCCCAAGCACGCGCGGTTCATCCTCGGGCGATGGGATTCCCATCCGAATACCATTCGCGAGGAGCGTAACGGCATTGGCGTCACTCGACATGTGCGCGGTGCGCGACACGCGTATCCCCTCGTTGGCAAGCGCTGCGGCTACGCGGTCGCCATTTTGTACACGGAAGAAAAGGAAGTTTGTCCGCGAGGGGAACACCTGTATACCAGGTATCGCCTGTAATTTTCGTGAGAGTTCTTCGCGTGCTGCGATAAGCACTCCGACGCGCTCAGCCATCTTCTGCTGCATCGCAAGTCCCGCAAGCGCCGCACGAGTGCTCGGGTGCGCGATAGGCCACGGGAGCGAACGGGCCTCCATCTTGGCGCGCACTGCGGCATCGCCTATCGCATATCCCACGCGCGCGCCCGCGAGTCCGAACGCCTTCGAGAGAGTGCGCAGTACAAGCAGGCGCTGCGTCGTGCGGCGTTCGATGCAAGTGGTGCCACTGAATTCAAAGTAGGCCTCGTCCACGACACTCGTTACGTCGGCATCCCGAGCCGCGTCTAATACGGCGCTCATCTCTTCGGCTGGAATGCTGCAGCCGAGAGGATTGTTCGGGTCGCAGAGGAAGAGGTATCCGCCGTGCATCTTGCGGAGCGCTGAAATAGCGGCATCCACCGGAAAAGAAAATACCCCGGCCGCCTCGTTGTAGCAGACCGTGCGATGCGGAAGATTGATCTGCCGAAATATTTTTTCATACCCGTAGAAGGTCGGTACCGGGAGCAGGACAGGTGCATTCTCTGCACACGCGATCTCCCCCACAAGACGAATGGCCGCATCCGACCCTGCGCTGATGAACACCTCGTCCGGTGCTGTGCCGCTATATGCTCCGAGTCTCTCGCGCAGTTCACTGTAGTCTGGGTACGTGCTGAAATCGGCGGAAGAAAGAGCGCTATAGGCGCGCGTCGCTTCTTCATCGAGGAGCCAATAGTTCTCGTTGTTCTGCAGATTGATCACTTTCATAGGAGCGCGAGACGAGCGTGGCGCACCCCGCAAGGACAGGCAGATGGCGCTGATGCGTCTCTAGAGCGCAGGACCATCTGACTATCTTACTATGGACTAGGCTGCCTGAATGTGGCGGTGTTTACAGCCCTTCATTGCGCAATTTCTCGATGAGGTCACGCGCGCCCTTTGAAAGCTTCTTTGGGAATTCGATATCGATCCTCACCAAGAGGTCGCCGCGGGACCGGCCGGTAGGCACACCGCGGCCGCGAATACGGAGCGTCTCACCGTGGGCGATGCCGGCAGGCACTGTCAGCATCTCGTCGCCATCCAACGTGCGGACTCGGTACTCACCACCGAGGAGTGCGTCGGTCAGCTTTATGGGGAGGACGGTCAAAAGGTCGTTGCCTTCGCGAGAGAAATCAGGATCGCTTTTGACGTGGATCTTCACGTAGAGATCGCCTGCACGGCCGCCGACTGCCGCCTCGCCGCGTTGCGGCATCCGTATCATCTCTCCATCGGCGATGCCCGACGGAACGGTGATGTGAATCTCCTCTTCGCGCTTAACAACCCCCTCGCCGCGGCACTTTTCACACGGGTGCTCCGGGATCTCACCCGTCCCGCGGCAGCGCGGACACGGTCGCGCTGACGTAAAGGTGCCGAAGAACGAATTGCGGGTCTCGCGTATCTCGCCGCGGCCGTTACAGGACGTGCACGTGACTTTCTTCGTGCCCTTCTGCGCCCCGCTCCCCGCGCAGAGATCGCACTGTCCTATTTTGGACACAAGGACACGGCGCTCAGTGCCAAAAATCGACTCGCGGAACGATAGCTCAATATCTATGGAAACATCGCGCCCGCGCCTCACCCGACCCCCGGCCCCGCCGAAGAATTCGCCAAAGATGTCTCCGAGGTCGAATTCGAAGGCCTGGCCATTCTGGCCGAAGTTCTGGAAGTTCGAAAAGTCGAAGCCGCCGAAGCCTGCTCCTCCGGGCCCGCCGCCAGCGAATGTGCGACCGTACGCGTCATATTCGGCGCGCTTCTTTTTGTCGCTGAGGACGGCGTATGCCTCGCTTACCTCCTTGAATTTCGCTTCGTCGCCGCCTTTTTTATCGGGGTGGTACTTATGCGCGAGCTTTCTGAACGCGGTCTTTATCTCCTCGTCACTCGCCGTTTTCTCTACTCCAAGTATCTCGTAGTAGTTTTTCATTTCTCTATACTACGCTCGTTCTTTCGGCAAAGCAAAAGGGCGCCGTGCAGCGCCTTTTTTGCTACTGTTTTGGCTCG
>Ga0196963_10000928_pt1 | contig 22171 bp, 17 predicted proteins | sample S1_5metaG_FD_148600 | JGI IMG/M metagenome (GOLD analysis project Ga0196963, IMG submission 148600) | Soil microbial communities from Anza Borrego desert, Southern California, United States - S1_5 | ecosystem: Environmental > Terrestrial > Soil > Desert | place: USA: California | collected... | reverse complement strand
CCCATGGCGGGAGGTGCTTGCCGTCCGCTTCTTGATTCAGGTCGGTCCAATGCACCCCATCCGCGCTAAACGCAAATCTGTAATCGCGGCCGTTGCGCGCCTGCACGCGCAAATGAACCTGCTTCCCCGCAGACAATGGCCGCTCCGCAAGAATACGCTGGTTGTTCCCGGCGCGATGCCAGAGAAACGCGCGGCCAGCAGTCACGCCTATGCCCGTGGCGTTCGCGCGATCGCCCACCGCAGCAAGGCTCGCAATCGTGCCGTTGCTCAGACCTGATGCGTCCACAAGGGTTGTCGCGGTGAAATCTCCACTGCGAATCGAACGGCCAAGAACAGCTCCGAGAAGATTCGTCTTTTGCTCCGGAGCGGCAGTCAGTGTCAGCGCACCGCCGCGCACCAAAGCTGGTGATGCGTCAGTCACTGGCCAGTTCCAACCAGGGCGCAGCTTTGAGCCGGTAAACTGATCTTCGTACCGCAGCTCCGCGAAACGCTGTTGCGCGCCGTAAGGCGAGGCTGCCTGCTTGCTCGGGCCTTTGCCGCCGTTGATCGTCGGCCATCCGTCCTCGCCAAAGATCACCTCGTCAATGAGCGCTTCACGTCCGGTGAAGATGAAGCTGTCCGCCGCGTAGGCGTGATACATGAACCAATAACGTCCCCGCTCATCCTTAACGACCGTGCCGTGACCCGGGCACTTCCAATCATTGTTCCCCGCCATGATTGGATTCATCGGATTCTTCTCCCATGGGCCATGCAGCGATTTCGAGCGAGCCACGCCCTGGGCGTAATTGCATCCCGCCCCGCAGCAAGCATTGCCCGCGTAGAAAATGTAGAAGTATTCCCCGTGCCGCACCACGAACGGGCCTTCGACCACCGCGCCCTCCCACGGGGCATCGTTGCGGAACAACTCCTTCGGTTCGCCAAGCAGCTTGGTTCCACTTTTATCAAGCTGCTGCATCCAAATGATTGTTGGAATTCGCCGGCTGTTGCCATCTTCCTTCCAAACCATGTAGAGGTCGCCCTTCTCATCGGTATGGATGTGGCCATCGATTGATCCAGGAGGCTGCGCGACTAGCGGCCCGTGATCTGTGTAAGGGCCTTCCGGCTTGTCCGCGCTCGCAACGGCTACAGCGAGCGGCCCGCCGGCTTTGCGCCCGACGTAATAAACGAAATAGCGCCCATTGTATTCCACCAACTCTGGAGCCCAGAAGTTCGCCACCGCCCAATCCGGACGTTTCTGGAAAATAGACCCGACCACTTCCCAATTCACCAGGTCACGCGACTTGAGCAATGGGAATTGCGGGGACCATTCCGAAGAAGTGGCGGTAGCCCAATAAGTGTTCCCGACGCGAATCACTGAGGGATCGGGATAATCCCCCGCCGCAACTGGGTTGGTAAAGGTGACGTCGGTGCGTGGAGTCGTCGTTGCGCAGCCGCAGAGCAGCAAGCCCGTCAGAGCGCCGAGGAGTTGGTGAGAGAGCTTCATATGGGGCGATGCGCAGAGATTAATATTGGCGGGTGGCAATCACATCCTTGGCGGTGCTTTGGTCGTAAACCTTGTCTTCAACCACCGTGCGTTTCGGGAGAGTTTCACCTTTAACTGCGCGCTCCACGGCGTCGAAGGCGAGCGGCCCGAGCAGCGGATTGCATTCGACCGTGCAGTTAAGCTTGCCCGCGACCATCGCTTCGAAAGCGGCTTTGACGCCGTCGATGGAAATCACAAACACATCTGTGCCCGGCTTTTTGCCAGCCTCCTCCAGGGCCTGAATTGCGCCGAGCGCCATATCGTCGTTGTGCGCGTACACCGCATTCGCTGAAGCTCCTGCTCCCTTGAGCAATGCCTCCGTGACTTCCTTGCCGCCGCTGCGACGGAAATCACCGCTTTGGGAAGCAATGATCTTCATGTTGGGATGAGCTTTAATCCCTTCTTCGAACCCTTTCTTCCTATCGATGGCTGGAGCGGAACCGGGGGTGCCTTGCAGTTCGATGATGTTCGCTTTGCCATCCGTCTTCTTGGCGAGCCATTCCGCGGCCATTCGTCCTTCCGCCACGAAGTCCGACGCGATCAAAGTGGCGAACAGCGATTCGTCGGAAGTCTTGATGCCGCGATCCACCAGCACCACCGGGATCTTTGCCCGCTTCGCTTCCTGGAGCACCGGTTCCCAACCTGTTTCCACAACAGGGGCGAGAATGATTGCATCCACTCCCTGGGCGATGAAGCCGCGCACCGCGCGAATTTGGTTTTCCTGTTTGCCCTGCGCGTCCGAGAACTTGAGGTTCACGTTGCGTTTGGCCGCCTCCGCTTTGATCGAATCGGTCTCCGCGGTCCGCCAGGCGCTCTCAGCGCCCACTTGCGCGAAACCAACGGTGAGTTGCTTGCCAGAGCTGCCGCCAGTGGAAGAACTGTTCGTGCCTGCAGCAGTGTCGCCGCCGCTGTTGCTGGATTGATTGCACCCGGTAAGCGCGAGCATGACTGCGGCGCTGCCCGCGGCAAGCGCGCAGAGGAACGAATGACGTGTGAAGTTTTTCATGTTGGTTTTAGTGACGTCCTTGAGAGTGTCCGTTGAAAGAGGATGAACACAAGGAGCAGCAGCCCAACGGCAATGCGCAGCCACCACGAGTTCAATCGTCCATCAAATACGAGAGCTGTTTGGATTACGCCGAAGATGAGCGCGCCCGTCAATGTCCCAAGTTGCGAGCCGACCCCGCCGCTCAAGAGGGTTCCGCCAATGACCACGGCGGCGATGACATCCAGCTCGAAACCCATCCCAATCGCCGGATTCCCCGAGCCCATATAAAACGTGGAGACGACGCCCGCTAACGCTGCGCAAAAGCCACTCAGCGTGTAGATGAGCACCTTCGTGCGCGCGACCGGCAGCCCCATCAGCCGCGCAGAAGCTTCATTCCCCCCAACCGCAAAGACGTTTCTGCCGAAGCGTGTATGGTGTGTGAGCAGCACACCCGCCGCAAAGACTATCAAATAGATAATCGCTGTCGCGGGGAGCCTCGCTTTATCGGTCAAAGGAATGCCGAGATCCTGAATGGAGGCATAGAACGGAGACGTTATGCCGAGCGACGCTTCACGCACCACGAAAGCCATGCCGCGCGCAAGGAACATTCCGCCCAGCGTGATCAGGAACGGAGGCAACTCATACCGTTGAATGAGAAACCCCATGAACGCGCCAAAGAGCGACCCAATCGCCAGCGCTGTTGGAATGGCCAGTAACGGCGAAACGCCTTTTTCCAATAACGACGCTATAAGTATGGTGGTAAAAGCCAGCACAGAGCCTACCGAAAGATCGATGCCTCCAGAAAGAATGACGAACGTCATTCCGACTGCGGCAATGCCAAGAATAGCGTTGTCTCCGAAAAGATTCGCCAGCACGCGCAGGGAGAAAAAGCCGGGGTACATCACCGAGGCGGTGATGTAGAGCGTGAGCAAGACGCCCACCGTGCCGATCAGCGGCAGATGTTGTGAGCGGAATATTCTCATGCGGTTGCCTTACGCCCTGCCAGCGCCAGCAGATGCTCACGGAACTTAGAAGATTGCATCAGGCACACCGCGAGAATGACAATCGCCTTTGGCACCGGCGCCACGGATGGGGGCACACCGAGATTGTACATGGTTGTGGTGAGCGTTTGGATCAACAGCGCGCCCAGAATGGATCCAAGGAGGGTGAATCGTCCTCCCGTAAGGGCTGTTCCGCCAACCACCACCGCGAAGATGGCATCCAGTTCGAGCATCTCACCAACACGGCTGGAGTCGGCCGCTTTGATATTCGACGCGGCTATTAGCCCGGCGATCCCGGCGCACAACCCGGAGAACACATAGACGAGCGTTTTGATCAGGCGCGTAGGCACGCCGGAATAACGGGCCGCGCGCTCGTTGTCGCCAAGCGATTCCAGGAACAAGCCGATCGCCGTCTTCCGCGTGAGCAGCAACGTGAGGGCAAGCGTCACCAGCACGACCGTGAGCGTGAACGGAAGCCCCAGAAAGTGTCCGTTCCCAAGGAACACGAAACCTGGGTTTTCGAACGTCAGGATTTGGCCGTTGGTGATCAGCATCGCGACTCCACGCCCCGCCACCATGAGAATCAAAGTCGCAATGATCGGCTGGATCCCGGCGACACTTACCAGGAGGCCATTGCAGAGCCCCGCCACGCACGCGATCCCCAATGCCGCCAGCAGCGCCGCAGGCAGGCCGATATTTGCCTGCACCATAGCCGCAGCCACAGCTCCTGCGATCGCCATGATGGACCCGACAGAAAGATCCACACCGCCCGAGCCAATCACCAGCGTCATGCCGATCGCCAGCAGCATCACCTTCGCGCCTTGATGCACGATGTCGATCATCGCGCCGTAGAGATGGCCATCGCGAACCTCAATATTCAGGAAGCCGCTGGCGAAGATCGCGTTGAATATGAAGAGGAGGCCGAGCCCCACCGCTGGCCAGAACAAGGATCCGCCCGAGAACCACGAACGCACTTTGCCAAGACTGTCAGTCATGGTGAGCAATCACATGCACAATGTTTTCCGGCTGAATTTCCGAGCCGCGCAGCTCACCGACTTTTTTTCGGTCCCGCAGCACTGCGACGCGTTGGCAGGTGCGAACGATCTCCTCGACGTCTGACGAAATGAATAGAACGGACATTCCGTCGGCGCGCAGCGAGTGAATGAGCTTCTCGATCTCCGCTTTCGCGCCCACGTCGATCCCTCGCGTTGGCTCGTCCAGGATGATCAGCTTCGGTTGCGTGGCGAGCCAGCGCGCCAGCAAAGCCTTCTGCTGGTTGCCGCCGGAAAGATTCATGATCGGCGTTTCCGTGCTGGCTGTCTTGATGTTCAACGCCCGGATATAATGTTCAGCAATCGTTTGCTGTTCCTTCGCGGACAGCTGGCGTAAAGGTCCACGACTGGCTTGCATCGCCAGAATGATGTTCTCGCGAACGGACAAGTGCGGGATGACTCCCTCGGTTTTTCGATCCTCGGAGCAGAAGCCGAATTTGTGGCGCATCGCCACGCGCGGGGAGCGGATGGATGCTTCAGCGCCGTTGATCTTCAAGTGGCCGGTCTCAGAAGGATGAATGCCAAATAGCATTTTCGCAGTTTCGCTCCGCCCAGATCCGAGCAACCCCGCTAGTCCCAGAACCTCGCCTTTATGAATATCCAGGTCGATTTCGCCCATGACTCCGGCCTTGGAAATCCCTCTCGCTTCGAGGACGACCTCCCTCTTCACCTCGGCTTCCGCCGCGGTGTGCTCCAGCTTCTCCATCTCCGCGAACTCGCGGCCCAGCATGGCGTTAATCAGCTTCAGCCGTGGCAGCTCAGTCGCGACATATTCGCCCACGAAGGTTCCGTTCCGCAGCACAGTAATCCGATCGGAGATGGCGTAAACCTGATCCAGAAAATGGGTGACGAAGATTAAGCCAAGCCCTTCGGCACGGAGTTGGCGCATTACGTTGAAGAGCGTTTCCACTTCGCGCTCGTCCAGGCTCGAAGTCGGCTCATCAAGAATAAGCAGCTTCGCCTGCACATCCAAGGCACGAGCAATCGCCACCAGCTGCTGCTCAGCCATCGAGCAGCTCCCCAGCGAGCGGCTGACATCGAGTTGAACCCCAATGCGCGAGAGAGCTTTTGCAGCGCGGTCGCGGAGCGCGCGCTTTCTTAGGAAACCAAAGCGCGTCGGCTGGCGCCCCAGGCAAATGTTGTCCGCGACAGACATCGTCGGGACGAGATTCACCTCCTGGTAAACAGTGCTGATGCCGAGGTTCTCGGCATCGCGAGGAGATTCTGGCCGCACTTGCCGCCCAAGCAGACGAATCTCGCCCGCATCCGGCGCATGCACACCGGTGAGCGCCTTGATTAGGGTGGATTTCCCCGCGCCATTCTCGCCCATAAGCGCGTGGATTTCTCCAGCACGAACAGTGAGCTGCACCTCCGAAAGGGCTTTAACCCCGCGGAAGGACTTGCTCAGCCCTTCGATGCGCAGCAGCGGCTCGGGTGATTGAGGAGCGGGCAAGGTGCGCTTAATTAATCGCGGCTTTTGCCGTCATCGCCAGTGTAGCCGCCGCCGGTAATTTCATAGTGGGGTTGGTTATCATTGTTCCAACGCCGCCGCCACTTATCGCTCTTCGGGTCAACCACATCGCTACGCCTTGCTGCTTCGGAGTGGCCGTCAGCAAACATCAGGACGGTTTTGCCGTTGTGCCGTTTGGCAGGCCATTGTTCCCTCTCGCGCGGGTCTATATTGCCGTCCCAGTTCGTGTCGGTCTTGCTGTCGGCCAGCATGATCATCTCGGCAGGAGCTACGACGCGAGCCTCCTTAAGTTCGGGCAGAGATGGAGGATTAACGTCGCCTCCCAAGCCAAGTTGCTGACTGTAAACTAAGGTTGGATTTCCCAAACCCCAATCATTGTAACCGAAAGGAAAAGCTGCTGGGCCGGTGCGCCATGGATTGGCCCCGACATACTGGTCGTTCCCGCGCAGAGTCCTGTTAACATTCGTGTCCCACGCCCACTCTGGGCGCCCCTCAGGGCAGCGGAACACTGCGCGATTCGTGCCCATCTGCGAGAAGATGCGAGTTGGCCAAAGGTAATAGAACTCCGGAATCTTAATGCAACCCGGATATACACCGTGATCGTGCACATACATGGCAGCGCCGAGTCCAATCTGCCTTTGGTTGTTCAGGCAGCCGGTCTGCTTCGCTTTCGATTTAGCCTTTGAAAGCGCAGGCAAAAGCATGCCCGCCAGAATCGCGATGATCGCAATAACCACCAGCAACTCAATCAATGTGAAAGCGCCGAAGCGCCGGGGTGCGGCGTTCAAGGATCGGTGCGAGAACGGAGCGGATGACTCTTGGTTCATATGGTTCCTTGGCGGAGTTGGTTTCTAACGGCCGGGGTTCCCTCCAGCTATACCCTGAAACCGCTCCGCAGAGCAACCCGTTTTGCGCAAGATTGTTCCGGTTCGTTAACCGGCCAGGCGGCGCTCATCCGAGGGGGAGTTGAGCACGCGAATCTCGCGTTGCGGGAACGGCATTTCCAGTCGGTTCGCTCGAAAAGCCTCGACGATGCTTTTGTAAAGCTCCTGTTGCGCCGCGCCATAATCAGCCACCGTCACCCACGGCGTCACTGTAAGGTTAATCGCCGAATCCCCAAGCGCCCCAATGCCAACCCCTGGCTCATGCTCCTTAAGAACGCGCGGATTCTGCCGCAAAGTCTGCTGCACAACAGTGATGGCTCGGTTGAGGTCGGTCGAGTATGCTACCCCTATCGTCAGTTTGATCTGCCGTATCTTCCCGTAGTTGTGCAGGATCTCTCCGAGGATTTTCCGGTTGGGAATGATCACCCTGGATTTATCCGCATGGGTGAGAATCGTGGATAGCAGCTCGATTTGGGCGACCGTTCCCTCCTCCCCGTGAATCTCGATGTATTCGCCAACGCGAAACGGCTTCGTAAAGATGATCACAAGCCCGGCGAGTAGATTGCCGAGCACCCCTTGCAGCGCCAAACCAACACCCAGGCCAGCCACACCGATGCCCGCAATCAGCGGCGCGATCTGCACCTGCAGCTTGTCCAGGGCGATTACTAACGTGAGAACGAGGACAACCAGGCGAACCACCCGGACCATTAGGAGGCGCACCGGAGGCTCGATGTTGTTCTTCTCGAGGCCTTCGTTGAGCATCCGCGCCAGCCAACGGGAAAGCATGAACCCCGCGAGCATGATCATAATGGCGCCAATGATCTGAAACCCGTAGGTGACGAAGAAATCGATCACCAGTTGGCGTGTTTGATTGAGGCTCGCGCTGACCGCGTTCGTTTCCATGGGGCGTGTTTGTAGCCTGAAGCCTGAGGGGCGACAATGCAGGAGGTGGCCGCGTCGATGAAGCTGCGAGAACCTGAAAAAAACTATTTGAGCAACGGGGGGAGGATGCGTAGTTTATCGGCCCTGCTTGCGAGGGAGCGGAGATCAGATACCTTTAGCAGGCAAACGGGGCCAGAGTAGCTCAGGGGTAGAGCAGAGGACTCATAAGCCTTTGGTCGCAGGTTCAATTCCTGCCTCTGGCACCAAACTTCCTTCGTTGTTGTTTAGCCGCGGCGTCGCGTTTTACTTTCCACGTTGCTCACGCTACGCTCCTGCCGCGTGGATGCCTTGGGGCAGAATATTCGCGGGGTGACGCTCGATGTGGGCGGGACGCTCATTAGCCCTCATCCTTCCGTGGGGCATGTCTATGCTTCAGTCGCCAAAAAACTCGGCGTTGGCGATTTTTCCTCGGAACTGCTGAACAAACAATTCGTCGCTGGCTGGCGGGAGAAAGGATTTTTCGATTACTCGCTCGAGAATTGGCGCGATCTCGTTAAACGCTCCTTTGCTGGCATCGCGCCCGTGACAGATGAGTTGTTCAACGCAATCTACGAGGAGTTCAGCCATGCGGAGTGCTGGCGCCTCTATCCTGATGTCCTCCCGCTGCTGAAAGAACTCAAGGACCGCGGGGTAAAGATCGCGGCGGTGTCAAACTGGGACACGCGCTTGCGAGGTTTGCTGGAGGCCATAGACCTCGCGAAGCATTTCGACGCGATCATTGTCTCAGCGGAAGTGGGGGCCACTAAACCTCAAAAAGCGATTTTCGAAGCGGCCCTCAAGGCCTTGAGCCTGCCTGCGGAGCATGTGCTCCACATCGGCGATAGCGAACGTGAGGATTTCCAGGGCGCGCGCGATGCGGGGATGATGTCCCTGCTTTTATCGCGGGAAGAGCAGGGGAAAGTGCTCACCAAAGCAGAAGCGATCAGCGATTTATCTGCGGTCTTGCGGATATTAGATAAACCTGTTTAATTGCGGGAACAGAATTTGGGCAGCTTATAAGCCCTTTTGATGCCCGAATGAGGCGGCAGAATGCCGCCACTGATCCGCGCGCTTGCCCATTGCAGGCCGCCGCAATGAAATGAACATTTTAGCCGGTCTGTTTAAAACGACGCTGGGCCGCAAATTCATCATGGCGCTCACAGGAGCCGCCCTGCTGTTTTTCGTGATCGGCCATATGGTGGGGAACCTGCAGATCTTCCTCGGCCCTGCCGTCATCAACGAGTATGGCCACTTCCTGCAGAGCAAGCCATTGCTCGTCTGGACGGTGCGACTCGGCCTCTTGGCAATGGTCGCGCTGCACATTTGGGCGGCTGTCACGTTGGCCAAGCTCAACCGCGCCGCCCGGCCGCAAGGATACACAGACACAAAGCCGGTCGCTTCGACATACGCTTCCCGCACCATGCTGATGAGTGGGCTGATTATCTTCGCTTTCATCGTTTACCACTTGATGCACTACACCGCGCATGTGCAGGCGATTAACCTCACGGGCAAGGACTTTTCCACGCTTAAGGCAGCCAATGGTTACCACGATGTCTACGGCATGATGGTCACCGGTTTTTCGCAGCCAATCGTCTCCATCTTTTACATCATCGCGATGGCTTTGCTCTGCCTGCATTTGAGCCATGGTGTGAGCAGCGCCTTCCAGTCAGTCGGTTGGCGCAACGTCAAATACCGGCGGCTGCTCGATCGCGCAGCCCTGGTGGTCGGTGTTGTTCTGTTCGTTGGTTACGCATCTATTCCGGTGGCAGTCTTAACCGGCCTTCTTCCCCACAAATGAAATTCGACGCGCGCATACCTTCAGGCCCTCTCGACCAGAAGTGGGAAAAGTGCATCCGGGAGTTGAAGCTGGTGAACCCAGCCAACAAACGGAAGTTCGAGGTCATCGTTGTCGGTTCAGGGCTTGCCGGGGCCTCCGCTGCAGCGACTCTTGCAGAGCTGGGCTACAATGTTAAGTGCTACTGCTATCAGGACAGCCCGCGCCGCGCGCACAGCATCGCAGCCCAGGGCGGAATTAACGCCGCCAAGAATTATCAGAACGATGGCGACAGCATTTATCGGCTGTTCTACGACACAATCAAAGGCGGTGACTTCCGCGCGCGGGAAGCAAATGTTTACCGGCTCGCCCAGTTGAGCGTAAACATCATCGACCAATGCGCAGCCCAGGGCGTTCCGTTCGCCCGCGAATACAGCGGTTATCTCTCCAACCGCTCCTTCGGCGGCGCACAGGTCTCCCGCACTTTCTACGCTCGCGGCCAGACCGGGCAGCAGTTGCTCCTCGGCGCGTATCAAGCGCTTTGCCGACAGATTGGCTTGGGCAAGGTGAAGATGTTCGCCCGGTGCGAGATGCTGGACCTGGTGCTGGTGGATGGCCACGCCAAAGGCATCGTCACGCGCGATCTTGTTACGGGTGAAATCACGCCTCATTCCGCTGATGCGGTGATCCTCGCGACGGGTGGTTACTCCAACGTCTTCTTTCTTTCGACAAACGCGCGCGGATGCAATGCCAGCGCAGCCTGGCGTGCGCATAAGAAAGGCGCGTTGTTTGCGAATCCCTGCTACACGCAGATTCATCCGACCTGCATTCCCGTGAGCGGCGAGCATCAGTCCAAGCTCACATTGATGTCGGAATCGTTGCGCAACGATGGTCGTGTGTGGGTTCCAAAGAAGCGCGGGGACAATCGCTCGCCGGACTCCATTCCCGAGGACGAGCGCGATTATTATCTGGAGCGCAAATACCCAAGCTACGGAAACCTTGCCCCACGCGACATTTCCTCACGCGCCGCGAAGGAAGCGTGCGACGACGGGCGCGGCGTTGGCCCTGGCGGGCTGGGTGTTTACCTCGACTTTTCGGACGCGATCAAGCGGCTGGGTGTCTCCACGATCCGCGAGCGCTACGGCAACTTGTTCGACATGTATCGCACCATCACGGGCGAAAGCGCCTACGAGGTGCCAATGCGCATTTACCCGGCTCTGCATTACACGATGGGCGGCCTCTGGGTGGATTACCACTTGATGAGCAACATCCCCGGGTTGTTCGTGTTGGGTGAAGCGAACTTCTCGGACCACGGCGCCAATCGCCTGGGCGCGAGCGCGCTGATGCAAGGATTGGCCGACGGCTATTTCGTGATCCCGCACACGATCGGGCACTACTTCGCCAGCACGAAACCGAATCGCCCGAGCACGAGCCATCCAGAGTTCAAGAAAGCGGTGGAGGATGTCAGTGGCATGACCAAACGCTTGCTCAGCATCAACGGCAAGCGCACGCCCGGAGATTTCCACAAGCAGCTGGGCAAGCTCCTCTGGGATAAGTGCGGCATGGCGCGCACGGAGGCCGGATTAAAAGAAGCCCTGCGCATCATTCCATCTTTGCGCGAAGAGTTTTGGCAGAACGTGAAAGTCACCGGAGCCAACGGCGAGTTGAACCAAACCCTCGAGCAAGCAGGGCGCGTGGCTGATTACCTTGAGTTCGGCGAACTGCTCTGCGCCGACGCGCTGATGCGCAACGAATCGTGCGGCGGGCATTTCCGCACCGAATTTCAAACCCCGGACGGCGAAGCGCTGCGTAATGACACGGACTACTCATTCGTCGGCGCATGGGAATACACCGGTGTCGGCAAGCCGCCCACGTTGCACAAAGAACCGCTTGTTTATGAGGAGGTTCACATGACCCAGCGGAGCTACAAATAAGGAGCGGCGCGATATGAATCTTACTCTCAAAATTTGGCGCCAACCGAACCGCAATCAGGCCGGCCAATTCGTCACCTACGAGGTGAAGGATGTCAGCCCAGACTCCTCGTTCCTGGAGATGCTCGACTCCCTCAACGAAGGGCTGATCGCGAAAGGCACAGATCCGGTTGCCTTTGATTCCGATTGCCGCGAAGGCATCTGCGGCATGTGCTCGCTCGTGATCAACGGCATCCCGCACGGCGGTCAGCGCGGCACAGCCACCTGCCAGTTGCACATGCGCCATTTCCGGGATGGACAGACGATCACTGTCGAGCCTTGGCGCGCCCAGGCCTTCCCGCTCATCAAGGATCTCGTGGTGGACCGCAGCGCTTTTGATCGGATCATTGAAGCGGGCGGATTCATTTCCGCCTCGACCGGCAGCGCCCCTGAAGCGAATTCCATTCTTGTCCCCAAGCAGGATCAGGAAAAATCGATGGACGCCGCAGCCTGCATCGGCTGTGGCGCGTGTGTGGCTGCCTGCAAAAACGCCTCCGCCATGCTCTTCGTCTCCGCAAAGATCGGCCACCTTGGTTATTTGCCACAAGGCCAGCCAGAGCGCGGTCGCCGCGCCTTAAACATGGTGAAAGCCATGGACACCGCTGGTTTCGGCGCCTGCACCGTGATTGGATCGTGTGAGGCAGTCTGCCCGAAGGAAATCCCGCTCGAGTTCATCGCGAGAATGAACCGCGACTACATCAAAGCCCTCTTCAGCGAACGCGAATCGAGATCTGCGGAAGACTAGAGCCTTGCACGCTGAGCTAAGCGGCAGGCCGTCCCTCCGCTCTGCGGGAGGGAGGCTAGGCGGTCAGAAGCCAAACACTTGGTCTAGGGGAACAATTCACGGTCGAAGCTGAACCTGTCGTCATTGCGAAATCGGAAAAACTGAGCAGGCCCATCTACCGGTATCGTGACTGTAAACCGCTCTGGGCTCCCTTCTTTCGCGAAGGGCGCTGGTTGCCATAGAGCACCCGAAGAGAGCGATGTTCTCCTCTCCAATGCCCCCAGCACCGCTCTCGGCCAGGAGATGATTACCTGTTGCCCATCCACCGCAATTGTGAGTCGCTGCGCTGTCGAATGGATTAACACAGCAATTTGTGAGGAGCCGGCAGTAATCTTAAAAGCTCCTGGGAGGACGGGCGGCGCTGGTGGATCCAGGTAGGTGGTGCCCCTCGTCCATTTGCCCCATATGACTATGCGACCGTCATTTTGAAGGGCTAGGCTCACATGCTTATCAGCAGCGACATCAATGACGTTCGTCAGCCCTGGAGGAACGGAGACCTGCCCTTGCGAGTTATCACCCCATGCAACTACGGTTCCATCGCGGCGCAGGGCCAAGGCATGAGACCCGCCGGCCGCAATATCAATGACTCGATCCAACCCGGCGGGCACTTCGGTAGCCGGGGCCTGGCCCCACGCGCGGACTGTCCCATCCTTTAGCAGGGCCATGCTGAACGTGCTGCCCCCATCGATGCCTATGGCATTGGTCACACGTGGGCTGGGAAATTCCTGGAAAGGGAAACTCCAGTCGACCACGGTGCCGTCTGCCTTGAGGCCGATGCCCTGGAATTGACCCGCGGCCACATCCACCAGATTTGTGAGGCGGGGAGAGACATAGACGCGGTGGTGGTCTTGCCAAGCTATTGCGGTTCCGTCCGCCCGAAGCCCGACACCGAAACCTTCTGCCGCCGCAACATCGATCAGGTTGCTGAGGCCGCTTGGAAGCGAGCCACCCCAGCCAACAGCCGTTCCGTCGATCGTGAGGCCCACCCCACGACGAGAGTTCGCGTCAATGTGCCTCAACGCTCCTCGGTCGGACGGCGATAAATAAGCGCCGTGCACCTCATTGCCCCAGCTGACGATTGTCCCGTCCGCCCGGATCAAAGCGTTGCCATAAGAACTGGCTGAGATGCTGACCACGTTTGTGGCGCTCGGGGGAACCTTTTGTTGGTCAAAGGCCGTGGGGATACCTGCCCTCTGCCCACCCCAGCCCACAACAGTGCCGTCCTTGAGCAACGCTAAGCTATGGATTTGTCCGGCTGCGACTGCGACCACATTGGTGAGTCCAGCGGAGACGTTCGTTTGGCCATCGGTGTTTGAGCCCCAGGCGACAACCGTTCCATCTGCCAGAAGCGCCAAATCGTGAAGGAAGCCGGCCGCGATCCCAACAACGTTGCTAAGTGCAGGGGGAGATGAGTTGTTGATTGGGGACGGTGAAGTCCCCCACGTGACGATGGTCCCATCTGATTTGAGAGCTATGTTGTGCCCGCCGGCGGCGATGGCGACGATGTTCGTCAATAGTTCCGTGGCATCAATATTCTCCTGTGTAGTAGCCCATGCCGTGACAGTCCCATCGCTCTTCAAAGCCAGGCGACCGGCTCGGCCTGCGGCCACAGAGACAACATTCGTTAAGTGAGCTAACTCCGCTGCGGGTATCGCCGCAGCGCCAAACTCTAAGACTGTTCCCCTCGCCGTGAGGGCTACTGTTGTGCGTTCGGATGAGGCGAGTGCCACGATATTGGTGAAGCTCCCATCCGGCTCCACGAACCGCCCTGCGGGAATGGATTGGAGCCACCCCCAAACGGCAACAGTGCCGTCTGTTCGTAGGGCTGCCATATAATCGTTGGCTGGCGCAACAGCGCGAAAGGGCGTCGCAGGGTCAATTGCAGGGAGGCTGAAGCCATCGGCCCCCCACGCAGCGAGGCGTCCCGTCAAAGGCTCGGCCGCTGCTGACGTAACCAACGTCACACATGCAGCAATGAAGAATGACAACGCGCCTTTCATGAGATCCTCAGACGATAAGGAGTAAAGCTTAGGCCGTCAGTGATCTTCACCCCCTGCCGACAGCGAGCCTCTCGCACAATTAGGCTTCCCACTTACACGGGAGGTTCATTTGACTGATCGCTTACCGCACCAAGCGGAAAAAGTCGGTAGGTGCGGTCACAGGCAGAGTGACACTTATTTCTCCTGAATGAGCTTTGGGTGCAGTCGTGACTCGCTCCCATGGTCCAGGCGGAGCCAGCGAGGCCCGGCTTTCCAAGGTCCAAGGTAGACCGTCGTTCGGCCACGAGAGAATTACTGCGTCGCGCTGCATCCGGACATTGAGCGGGATTGAAGGAGTCGCGATGAGGGCGGCGGCAGTGGCTGAGCCGGCGACAAGAGTGAAAGCTCCCGGCAATCCATCTGGATGTGTTACCGGAACAATCCTCGGTGAGAGGGACCACTTGCCCCAGCCGACCAAAGCTCCGTCCTCCTGGAGCGCGAAACTTGCAAATTGCCCAGCAGCAATCGCCCGCACGTTCTTTAAACCAGGCGGCACAAGGATCTGTCCTTCATTGGTTCTGCCCCAGGCAACAACAGTTCCGTCGTGGCGCAACGCCAACGCGTGATTGCCTCCCGCAGATATGGCGGTGACGTTTTCCAGGAGGGGAGGAATTTCTACGGCAGGGCCAGCGCCTCGCGCGCGCACTTTGCCGTCCTTACCCAAGGCCAGTGTGAACGTAGCCCCAGCATCGATAGCCACGGCATTGGTAAGCGGCGTCTCGAAACCCATAAACGGAAAGGTCCACTCAAGCACCCGCCCATCGCGAGTGAGGCCAGCTCCATGTGAACCTCCAGCGGTGACTGCGACAATGTTGGTCTGGACAGTCGAGGCAAATACCTGATTTCCGCGCCACGTTAACATCTTCCCGTCAGGGCGCAGGGCGAGGTCGAAATCACCGCCAGCAGCGACATCGATAATGTTGGTGATCGATTCGGGGGTAACGCCGCTCGCGCCTGTTGACCATCTGCCCCAGCCGAGAACCCGGCCGTCACTCCGTAAAGCAATGCCTCGTCTGCCATTGATGTCGACATCGTGCACGGAGCTGAAGTCGCTTGGGCTTAACCCAGAGCCAGTAGCCTGGTTGCCCCAGCTAACGATTGTGCCGTCAGCGCGAAGGGCAAAGCTGCGGTCATAGCCAGCTGCAATGCTGACAACGTTTGTGGCTGCGGCAGGGACTTTATGCTGGCCGTGATTGTCTCCGGAGTTGGGATTTTTCACGCCCCACGCGACGACATTCCCGTCGGCGAGCAGGGCAAGGTTGTGAATTTTCCCCGCCGCGATTTCGATCACGTTGCTCAGGCCGGCAGGAACGTCTGTTTGCCCATCACTATTCCATCCCCATGCGGCGACCGTCCCATCGCTTCGCAAGGCCAGGTCGTGCAAGTAACCCGCAGCTATGGCAACGACGTTCGTTAAGCCCTCAGGAGGGGTGTTCGTGTTATTCGGCACAGACCCTTGGCCCCACGACACAACAGTTCCGTCCGCTTTAAGGGCGAGGTTGTGGCCTCCCGCTGCAATTGCAGTAATATTCGTGAGCGCGGCTGCGGCGTTCACATTCTCTGCTGTCGTTCCCCAGGCTTGCACTGTTCCGTCGGCCTTCAACGCGAGGCGACCCGCTCTTCCCGCGGCGACCGCGATGACGTTAGTCAGGTGAGTGAAGGCGGAGGAATCGACGTTCCAGCCATATTCGCGCACAGCTCCGCCTTTTGTTAGGCCGACGGTATGACCTTCGCCTGAGGCAATGGCGGTTAGATTTGTGAAAGTATCATCTGGTGGAGCGAACGGCCCGAGAGCCCACTGAAACGTTCCCCACGCAATTAAAGTTCCGTCCGACTGCAACGCGGCGGTGTAGTTCTCTGCGGGAGCGATAGCGACGAAACGGATCCCGGGTCGAACCTGGGGAATAGCAAAGGACGACCCATTATCAAACGACGGCGCGCCCCACGCGGACAGGCTCCCGATCGGTTTCTGAGCTTCCGCTGCATGCGTCATCAACAGCGTGGACGCGACGAACCCTAAAAGGAAAATGCCTTTCACAGAGAGTGAACATTATAGCTGCGAACTGCGCTTTGTCCTGAAGAAAAATGTTAGCGGAACAAATGGCGCCGCTCGCCTGGAGCGACTTCACGCCAGCTTCCCGCAGAAACGGAATCTAAACGGAGGTCCCCAATCCTGACGCGGATGAGACGGAGGGTGGGATGGCCGATCACCGCGGTCATGCGGCGGACCTGACGATTTTTGCCTTCGATCAGCTCCAGTTCGATCCAAATGTCGGGGACGTTTTTTCGAAAGCGGATGGGTGGGTCGCGCGGCGGGACTTCGGGCTGTGGGTCGAGGATTCGAACTCTGCACGGCCTTGTCTTGTAGCCTTGAATCGTGACGCCACGCTCGAGTTGTTTGAGCGATTCAGGCGAGGGGATGCGTTCCACCTGGGCCCAATAGGTGCGGGGGTGCTCTTGTTCAGGCCGCAGCAAGCGCGTGTTTAGCCCGGGTTCATCGCTCAGCAGGAGCAGGCCTTCCGAATCCGCATCGAGGCGGCCTAAGGGGTAAACGCCTTTTGGGAAGTTGAATTCCGCCAAGGTCCTATTGGGGGAGCCGTCTGGCGTGAATTGGGAGAGCACGCCATAGGGCTTGTTAAAGGCCAGCAGCATGCATTCCTCAATAGGAATATGAACGAGGGACGTTCAACTTCCATTCCTCCACCAAATCCTTCTGCATCTCCTGCACGAACTGCGAAGGGGTTTGCATCTTCGGCATGCCTTGGGACAAGCGCATGATCGGATAGCTCAAGTACAATTCCCGCCGCGCGCGTGTCACCGCGACATAAAACAGACGTCGCTCCTCCTCCAGGTTCTCGGGCGTAGTCATCGACCGTGCCGCTGGGAAAAGGCCTTCGGCGAGCATGATCACGAACACAACGGAGTACTCGAGGCCTTTGGCCTGGTGAATGGTCAGCAACCGCAGGCGCTCGTCATCGCGCGAAGCTTCAGCCCCGCGATTGTCTTCAGGCTCCGCGCCGACCAGCGCGAGTTCCGTCAGGAATTGCGACGCAGTCTGAAATTGATGCGCCATGTTGATGAGCTGCGTGAGGTCCTCCTGGCGAGAGCGGTAGTTGGTGTAGGTCTCCTTGAGGTAATCCTCGTAAAACCCTTCCATCGCGCACGAGAGCAGGCCGGCGGGTTTGCCTTGGTGAATGGGATCATCCATCTGCGCGAAGACGGTGCTCAGATTCGCGAAGTCCACCTGGGCTTTCTTCGGGACGACTTTGGCGCAGGCTTGAAGGGTGCGGGCTAAACCTTGCGGCTCCTCAAACGCCAACCGAGTTGTTGAGGTTGGCGGATCATCCTCGACACTCCAATCCGGATCGCCCGAGTCCTCTGCCACTGCTTGAGTTTCTTCAACGACCTCGGGCGCGGGGGCTTCTGGAACGGTTTCGGTGATGGTCACCAGCTTGCCGCGCAGTTCCTGCTGGAACGCTTGCCAAAGCTTGTCCGCGCTTTTCCCGCCGATGCCGCGCAGCATCCGAACAATCCGTTTAAACGCGAGTTCATCCTGCGGGTTATGGATCAGCTTCAAGAACGCGGCGAGATCCTTCACATGGGCCTGCTCTTGAAAGCGCAACCCGCTGGTGATGTGAAAAGGAATGTTGCGCTTCGTCAGGGCGAATTGCAGTTCCATCGCGTGGAAATGGGAGCGATAGAGCACCGCCATTTCGTTTAGCGGAATGCCTTCGTCGCGCAACTCCAACGTGCGTTGAGCCACAAAGTGGGACTGGATCTCCGCGTCATCACACACCACCAACGCTGGCTTCGGCCCGGACTTAGCGGCCGAGACCAGCCGCTTTGGATACTGGGCTGTGTTCCGAGCAATCACTGCATTCGCCAACTCCAGAATCTCTGGTGTGCTGCGGTAGTTGGTCTCGATCTTGTAAACCTGCGCGTTCTCGTAACGTTTCGGAAATTCGAGGATGTTTTTGAAGTTCGCGCCGCGCCACGAATAGATGCTTTGGGAGTCATCGCCAACGACCATCACGTTCTTGTGTGTCGCGGCTAGAATGTCGATCAACTCGCCTTGAAGGGTGTTCGTGTCCTGGTATTCATCCACAAGGATGTAGCGGAACCGCATTTGTTGATGCTCGCGCACTTCCTTGTCAGTCTTCAGGAGCTTGAGCCACAGCGAGAGAAGGTCATCGAAATCGAGGACGTTATCCCGCTGTTTCCGCGCCTCATACGCCTTGAGCAGCAGATCCAGCTCGTCGCCTAGATGGGAGAAGTGATCGTAGAACGCAGCCAGAGTCTCAGGAATTGTATGGCCCGTGTTGAGGGCCATCGAGAAGATCTCGGCGGCGACGTCGGCTTTGGGGAAGCGCGTGGCGGTCACGTCGATGGGTGATTCATCAAGACACGCCTTAATTAAGTCCGTGGCATCTTCGCGATCCATGATGGTGAAATCGCGTCGGTAACCAAGCCGCTCGATATGGCGGCGGAGCACGCGGTTTCCGATGGAGTGGAAGGTTCCGCCCCAGAGCTGGCCGAGATCATTGCCCAGGAGATCAGCCACGCGGCGCATCATTTCGCTCGCGGCTTTGTTGGTGAACGTGAGGAGCAGAATGCGCTCCGCGGGCACCCCATGCTCGATCAGATACGAAACGCGATACGTGAGCGTGCGTGTTTTGCCAGAGCCCGCGCCAGCGATCACCAGCACCGGTCCGGGCGGAGAAGTGACGGCCTCGTATTGCTGGGCGTTCAGCTCCGCAGCGTAATTGATCTGCAGCTCGCGCGGCGTTGCGCCAGTATCGAGGGTGTATTCACGGGCCATGTGCGGGAACGATTATCGGCGGAAAAGCCAAAGCAGCAATGAAAGGATGACGCTGACGAGGATGCAGGTGGTCAACGGAAAGAAGAAGCTCATGTTCCCTTTGTTGTAGCTGATGTCCCCAGGCAAGCGTCCGAGCGGCAGCCTCCCGCCGAGTAGCCAGAAGACGAGGCCGAGGATGACCAGGGCGGCGCCGCCGATGACCATGAGTTTCCCGATGTCCTGCACGGGTGGAATTTAGTTCAGGTTTGGGTTGGAGTCACGTTGGCCGAGAGCGTTCCAGCTAACACTTAAGCAAGAAAATTGAGCCTCCTCATACCGGATGCTACGGTTGGGTGGTGGAGCCGACGTATCTTCATAACCAACGCGCCTGGGACGAGCGGGCGAAGGGACGCAAGCGCCACACCAAGACAGTTGAGCCGGAACATTTGAAGGATTCCCTGCCTATTCTCGATCCGGAGGGTTGGCTCGGGGGCAATGTTCGTGGGCAGCGGGCGCTTTGCCTGGCGTCGGGTGGTGGTTTGCAGGGACCAATGTTCGCCGCTGCCGGGGCGGAGACCGTGGTTGTGGATTTGAGCAGCGAGATGCTCGCGCTGGATAAGAAGGTTGCTGCGCGGCACGCGCTCTCGTTGGAGACGCGGCAGCTCTCGATGGATGATTTGAGCGCTTTGCCTGCTGCTTTCTTCGACATTGTTCTTCAACCCGTCAGCACTTGCTACGTTCCCGATGTTCGCCGCGTTTTTGCCGAGGTCGCGCGGGTCGCGCGTCCCGGAGCGGTTTACATTTCTCAACACAAGCAACCGGCGAACCTGCAAGGCGACATGCTGCCGACAGGGGAGGGTTATCTCGTGCGGGAACGGTATTTCCGGTCGGGACCGTTGCCGCCCCTGGACATGGATGCCATGCATCGGGAAGCAGATGCGGTCGAGTATCTGCATCGATGGGAGGATATCCTCGGCGGTTTGTGCCGCGCCGGGTTCACCATCGAAGACGCGGTCGAACCGCGCCAGCACGATCTCGTGGCAGAGCGCGGAACCTTCCAGCACCGCTGCTGCTACCTGCCGCCTTACATCAAATTGAAAGCCCGTCGCCGGGAGGAGACGCGAACGAGTTCGCGGCTGATCGTGCCGGCTTAGGCTTTGGGCTTGAGCTGCGGGAACAGGATCACGTCGCGAATGCTTTCCTGGCCGAGTAGCATGATGCAAAGGCGATCGATGCCCATGCCCATGCCACCGGCTGGCGGCATGCCGTGCTCCAACGCGACGAGGAAATCTTCGTCCAGCTTCTGCTGCTCGCCGCCCGCCTGATGCTCGAGCCGTTCGCGTTGCTCAATGGCATCGTTTTGCTCGGTGTAAGCGGGGGCGATCTCCTGCCCGTTGATGCAGCACTCGAAGACTTCGACGGTGCTTGGATCGTCCGGAGATAATTTCGCGAGCGGCACGAGTTCTTTTGGCAGGTGCGTGACAAAGGTTGGCTGAATGAGTGTTGGCTCGATGAGCTTCTCGAACACCGCGCCGGTGACCTCGAAGTCCTCGTACTCTTTGCCAATTTCTGCGCCTAATCCCATGGCGCGATCACGGCGATGCGCTGGAGTAATATCGAACCAATCCGCTCCGGCCTTCTCGCGGACGAGATCCTTGTAGCGAGCCCTGCGCCAATTCGGTGTGAGATCAATCGTGCGGACAACGTTTCCTTCCGCATCCTTGTGCTCGATTTTCAATGTGCCGAGGACTTTCTCAGCGACGTGGCAAATCATGGACTGCACCAGTTCCATCATCTGCTCGTAATCGCCGTAGGCTTGATATGCCTCGAGCATGGTGAACTCTGGATTGTGCTTTCGCGAAAGGCCTTCGTTGCGGAAGTTGCGGCCGATCTCAAAAACGCGGTCCATCCCGCCGACGAGCAAGCGCTTGAGATAAAGCTCCAGCGCAATGCGGAGATAAAAATTACAGCCGAGCGCGTTGTGGAATGTCTTGAATGGCTGGGCCGCCGCGCCACCGGGAATCGCCTGCATCATGGGGGTTTCAACCTCGATGTAACCGCGCGAATGCAGGAATTGACGAATCTCGCGAATGATCTGGCTGCGCTTGAGCATGATCGACTTCACGTCGTCATTGGCCATGAGATCGAGATAACGCTGGCGATAACGGATCTCGGTGTCCGCCAGGCCATGCCATTTCTCTGGCGGAGGACGGAGGGCTTTGGACAGAACGACGAACGAGTCGAGCTTCAGGCTTTGCTCGCCGGTGCGGGTGGTGAAGAGTGTGCCGTTAACGCCGATAAAGTCACCGAGGTCCAGCAGCTTAAAGACTTCCCAATTCTCGTCACCCATGGCAGCGCGTTGGGCGTAAACCTGGATGCGTCCGCTCTGGTCTTTAATGTCGATAAACTGGCTTTTGCCCATGTCGCGATGGGCGGAGATGCGGCCGGCGAGGGCGACCGGGCGGCCCTCCTGGAAGTTGGCTTTTGCTTCGGCCACTTGCTCGGAAGGAGTGAATTTGTTTTTGAAAGGATCGACCCCTCTGGCCCGAAGTGCGGCCAGCTTGCTCTTTCGCTGCTCAATCAAGGAATTCGTCTCTTCCATAGCGGAGGAGGATAAAACTACGGTCGGCTTTAAAAGTCCAAAGGTTTCCCGGCGGTGGCACGGGGCGCGGCGCGGGTGGTTGAGAAGAATTTTTTGGGAATCGTGTATGATCGTGTAAAAGCGTGTAAAAACGTGTATTTCCGAAAGTGGCGGGGAGTTGGCGCTTTGGGTGCTTGCGCATGGGGCCACAGTGTAATGCGAGGACGCTCGGGTGGGTGACCGGGGTGACATTTGGGAGGCGCGGAGGTTCGCCTTGGGCAAAGTTGGTTGTTGGAACTCCTTCTTGCGACGTGGAGGGCGGCTATCGTTTTCAAGCGGACGACATGTAATCTAAAGTGCGGATGTCGTCAATGTTTTCCGCGACGGGC
>Ga0196963_10000927_pt1 | contig 22178 bp, 23 predicted proteins | sample S1_5metaG_FD_148600 | JGI IMG/M metagenome (GOLD analysis project Ga0196963, IMG submission 148600) | Soil microbial communities from Anza Borrego desert, Southern California, United States - S1_5 | ecosystem: Environmental > Terrestrial > Soil > Desert | place: USA: California | collected... | reverse complement strand
CTAGCGACGTCACCCGTGCGGGACCTCGCCCACACCCCGGGAACCCGCATGCCCCCCCGCCATAATCCGCCCACCCAGCCCCTCCACTTCCCTCCCCTCCGCCCCCTGGAGGTCCTCACCGCCGCCATCGCCGACCGCTGCGCCCAGCCGCCCCTGCCCCCTCACCGCCTCTTCGAGATGATGGGCACGGCGTGGGTGCTGTGCGGCCTGGACCCCGCGCGGGTGCGGGCCATGGGCCGCGCCCGCGGCCTGGAGGACGCCACCCTCGCCGACCTCGCACGCCGCATGTCCGCCGAGGAGCTCTGGACCGAGATGAGCGCCCAGGAGCGCGTGGGGGCGCTGTGCGCGCTGGAGCGGCTGGCGTAGGGGTGACGACAGTGCCACCCGCCCACGGGCGGATGGTGCCACCCGCCTGCCCCCCGCGTCCGGTGAGCGGTGCGTTCCCGCACCCCTCACCCCCCGCTCGCGCCGCGGCGCCATGCTTGCGGGGCATAAGTCGGCCGGGGCCGGCTGTTGCTGACGCACCGGCCCCGGCTTCAATGGCAACGCTCCCCTTCCGCGAGATCGTGCTCGCCCGGCTCCGCAAAGAGCTGGGCGAGCCCACGCGCACCGTCCTTGAGACCGGCACCGTCTACCGCTGGTCCGTCCGCTGCAAGGGCCAGGCGGACGTTTCCATCTACATCACCCTCGACTCCCCCGAGCTGCCCGACTACGCCCACCTCTTCATCTCCGACCCCGGCCGCCGCGGCCCTAACCACGAGGCGCTGGTCAGCTTCATCTTCCGCGCGGAGTCCAAGATCCCCGAGGTCCTCCGCGTCATCCGCGAGAAGGTCGACGACTGCACGTGAGGTCGGGGGCCGGGCCTCCTCCGGGCCCGGCCCCTCTCCAAGCACATCCGTGCATCAATCGGGCCGCGCCGGTGGGATTGACCGGCGCGGCCCGTCAGGTCCGAGACGGCCGGCCCGAGGGAGGGCCGCCCCCTCTCGCCATGTGGGGAATGCACCCGCAGCCTACCCACCGCGGTTGGGCGCACTCAAGGTCTTTTCACCCGCTAGAGCAGCACCAAACAGCGCGGGCCCAGCGCATGCGCCGGGCCCGCACGGCGGCCGCGTCGAAATCGGGGGGAGATTGACACGGCCCGCCGGGCGGCAGGTGGCATGACCTTCGTGCCATCACCTTTCGGCTCTGCGAAAGGTGATGGTCTGACGCCGGTCGCCGCGAAGACACCACCATTCGCAGAGCCGACTGGTGGTGGCACGCCGAACGTGGTGCCACCTGCCACAGCTGCCGGCGCCACCCGCCACGGCTGAAGGTGGTGCCAACCGCCACTAGGATTCTTCCGGGACAGCCCATTTCCAGCTTGTAGCGCTATGGCGCGGCCATGGCGACACGGCGATTGCACGGTGGTACTGGAAAGTCGAGAGGCAATCCAAGTAGTAGTCCTCGCGGGGTTCCGGGGTAACGACACGGGCGATCTCGTTGCCAGCGCGAGTGAGGGGGATGACTGGTATTCCTCCAACCTTTCCACTCCCTCGCCTAAGGAGGTAATGCTGACGGCTCATGTAATCAATCCTGTCGCCGTGGTTCCACTCCCAGTGGCAGTCGCCGATGGAGATGAGGCCGTGGTTTTCGAGAGTCAGTTGGTCTCCGTACTTAAATCCATAGTCGTGAAGACTCTTGCTTCCGCCGATGATCGAGTAAAGCCAGCCGTCATAGGACCAGCAATACGCCAAGAAGTCACGAAAGAGGGCTGCCTCTGCCGATGACAGATCCCTGAGAACGGTTAGTGCGCGGCGACTGCATGTGCCAGGCGCTGAAACTTCCGCAGCGAGTATCCTACCCCAGAGTGCCTGCAGGTCAGTATCCGACACGTCCTGGCAATCACTGAAGAACCGGGTGATCCAATCGGGGTCAACAGGAGTTGCGGACACAGATTCAGGGAGCATCCGACGCGCCTCGTTCACCACGGCATCAATTCGCTCCTGCCGTCGGAGCTCCTGATGGCCCAGCCGCTCGATTGCACGTTGCTGTCGCGCGTGAGCTGCTTCGTCCGCGATGTCGAGGGCCTTGGCATCGGCTTTCGCCATCAGGACCTTGTGGAGCGGCTGATAGACCATGCCCGTCCCGCTGCGAATTGCCTCAACCAGCTTGCTGAGCGGTTGAGTGATGTTCCCGACGTTTCCAAGGTTGATGTTCATTTCGGGTTCGATGATATGGGGCCGGGTGCCACTGGCGGGGCTCAGGCCGCCAGTGCGGGCGTGACGTGGAGCGTTGCGGGGGTTCGCGGGCGGCGGGGCGCCGCGCGTCGCGTGCGGCTGGGCGCTGCGGGCGGGCGGGGGCTCGGTGGAGCGGCGCGGCTTGCGTGCGCGGCGGCGCGGCTGCACTGGTGCGCGGCGCGGCTGGGCCGGCGCTGGGCGCGGCGGCAGCGGGACGCGGGGCGGCTCAAGCGTGCGGCGGCGCAGGTCCAGCGTGACGCGGCGCAGGTCCAGCGTGCGGCGGCGCGGCTCTCGCTTGACGCGGCGCGGGTGGAGCGTGAGGCGGCGCGGGTGGAGCGTGAGGCGGCGCGGCTTGAGCGTGGGGCGGCGCGGGTGGACCATGCGGGCGCGCCGGTGACCGATGCGGCGGCCGGGCGGCGGCGGCCGTGGGTCTGCACCGTCTGCGCGGCGTGGGACGGCCCGTCGCGGGGTGCGTAAGCGGTTTTTTAGAAGGTACTTAGGACAGCCACAGCCGCCGCCGATGGAGAGGGTGCCGTGGGCAATGCCGCCCACGAATGCGTGGAGCACCTCACCATGGCCACCGATTACATCCCCTCGCGTGACGCCGACTTCGATCCGTTCGCCATCCAGTTCAAGACCCTCATCGTGGCGTCGCCCACCTCCTACGGGCTCGTTGCCGCTGATGGCGCGGCAATCGCGGACGCCGTTGACGACTGGCATGTGGCGTACCTCGCCAACCTCGCGCCGACCCGCAACCACGGCACGGTCGTGGCCAAGAACAACGCCCGCGCCAACTGCAAGAGCGTGATCCGCGGCTACGCCGCCCAGATCCGCGCCAACCGCGCCGTCTCCGACGCCCTCAAGGTGGGCCTGGGCCTGCGCATCCCCGACCCGCCCACGCCGATCCCGGCGCCGACCTCCTACCCGCTGCTCACGATCGACAGCTTCAACCTGGGCACGCTCAAGCTGAGCGCCGCCGACCAGTTCACGCCCGACAAGAAGGCCAAGCCCGCGGGCACGGCCGGGCTGCTGCTGTTCAGCATTGTCGCCGAGGAGTCCGCCACCGCGCCCACCGACGCCGACTTCAACGCCTTCCTCACCAAGACCCGCTTCCAGAACACCTTCTCGCAGGCGGACTCGGGCAAGATGGTGACCTATTTCGGCCGCTGGACCAACGGCAAGGGCGAGCTGGGGCCGTGGTCCCCGCCCGTGTCCATCCGCATCGCGGCGTAAGCCTTTTCAACACGAAGGGCGCGAAGGGGGGGCACGAAGGCGCGAAGGTGGGAGTGGGCGGACGCCGAACCGGCCCCGTTCCGATCTTCGCCCCTTCGCTCCCGCTTCGCGTGCTTCGCGTTCCCGCCTTCCGCTTGAAGGAGCGAGCACATGGCACAGCCACAGCAGCAGGTGCACCGCCGCGGGAGCGCGGCCCGGCGCAGCAACCCGCTCGAGAGCGGCCTGCCCGACCCGCGGCCGGTGACCGACTACAGCGTGGAGCTCGAGAAGATCGACGGGATCACGCGGCTGACGGTGACGCTGGCCCAGCCGTGCGTGATCCGCGAGCCGGTGTGGCCGCTGGTGGACTGCATCGACGGCTCCAAGGTGTACCCCGCCTCCACCACCGTGGTGGACAACACCACCTTCTACCAGGAGTACGACGGGCTGTTCGCCCCCAGCGTGAACTTCGTCGAGGTGCCCTACCAGGACCCGCAGGTTCGCAACCACGCCGGGGGCTTCGTGTCCCCGGGCGGGAAGTGGTTCAGGGCGCCGCTGGTGTAAGAAGTCTTCACCACAGAGGCACTGAGGCACGGAGAAAGCACAGAGAAGACGAAGGCAGGCTTGGAATGAGCAAGGCCCGGGTCGCGTGACCCGGGCCTTTTGTGTTGGCTGTTCAGGTTCAATCACCACAGGGCGGCGTGCTCATCCTGCCCTTCCATCCCAGCGCCTTGCTCGGTGCGCCCTCCGTGCCTCTGTGGCTCTGTGGTGAAGTGCCTTCGCCCTCAGCGCTGCTGGTAGACCTGGCAGCCCCAGTTGGTGCCGGCGCCGAAGGTGAGCAGCATGACGCGTTCGCCGGGGGCGATCGGGTGGCGGGCGCGGAGGCGGTCCAGGGCGATGGGGAGGCTGGCGGCGGAGGTGTTGCCCACGCCCTCGATGTCGTCAACCAGGGCCGCGGCGGGGGCCTTGAGGTGCTCGCCCACCGCCTGCACGATGCGGGCGTTGGCCTGGTGGGCGATGATCCAGCGCACGTCGTTCACGCTGAGCGCGAGGTCGTGCAGGGCGGTGCGGGCGGCGGCGGTCATGGCGGAGACGGCGCGGCGGAAGACCTCGCGGCCCTCCAGGCGCAGGTAGTGCTGGCGCTTGGCCACCGTCTCGGCGCACGCGGGCAGGCGGCTGCCGCCCGCCTCCATGCGGATCAGCTCGGCGTCGGCGGGGGTGGTGCCCACGCGGGAGTAGAGGAGTTCGAGCGGCTGGTGGGGGGCGTGGGGGGCGGTGTGCGGCGCGTTGCTGGCGGCGTGTGGGCGGGCGGAGCTCACGTCGCCCATCACCACCGCCCCGGCGCCGTCGCCGAACAGGATGGCGGTGCCGCGGTCGGCGTAGTCGGTGATGCGGGTGAGCGTCTCCGCGCCGATCACCAGCACCCGCTGGTGCAGCCCCGAGCGCACGAACGCGGCCCCGGTGTGGGCGGCGAAGATGAAGCCGGCGCAGGCGGCGGAGAGGTCCATGCCGGCGGCGGTGCAGCCCCCGGGCTCAGCGGCCAGGCCGCGGATGATGAGGGCGGAGGCGGGGGGCACGGGGGCGTCGGGGGTCGCGGTCGCCAGCAGCACCAGGTCGATGTCGCAGGGGGAGAGCCCCGCGGCGTCCAGGGCCCGGCGGGCGGCGATGATGGCCAGGTCGCTGGTGGCCTGCTCGGGGGCGGCCACGTGGCGTGAGCGGATGCCGGTGCGTGGGAAGATCCACTCGTCGGTGGTGTCCAGCCCCATGGCCGCGAAGTCGCCGTTCATGATGGTGGCGGGCGGCAGGTAGTGGCCCACACCCAGGATGGCGGGGGTGATGGCCCGGGGCGGGCCGGGCTGCACGCCGCCGCTCCCGGCCGCGGCGGGCGGGCTGAGCGTGGGCGGGGCGATCGTGCGGGCGGCGGTCATCGGTTCGGAGCGCACTGTAGCAGGCGGGGTCCGAGCCCGCACCGCCCCTGCCTTACCCCGGGGCGACGGCGTTTGCAGCGGGCACGGCCAAGTCCAAAAAAGACCGCGGCCGCCGGGGAGGTGACGGCCGCGGGTCACGAAGAGAATCGCGGGCGGTAACAGAGGGGTTCGTTGGGGTTGAACCCGCCGCCCGACGAGAACGGGACCAGACACCAGGGACCTCACGGGCGCGTGAATCGACGCTGAACGGCCTGAGCCCCGGGATAAGCGGGCGCTAGTAACTCTTAGCCCTGCGACGTTTTTCAGCCCCTGCTCACCGCCGCCGCACATGAGGGCCGCAGGGATTCAAGGGTGGCTCACTGGTTGGCAGCGCGCCGCCGATAGCGTCTCTGTGCTCACGCAAGAGGGGCCTGAGCCAGGTGCGAGGCCCGACTGCATGGGAGCAAGGAGGCCAATCATGATGTTCGAGCACAACGAGCAAGGCCGCCTGGGGCGCGCCGGGCTGGAGGTCGGGGGCACCGAGGCCCAGGTGCGGGTGGGCGTGCAAAGTTCCGCGGGCACGCAGGCCGACGGCGCCACGGGGAGTGCGCCGGGGCGTGACGCCGGCGGGCAGGACGGTCGCGGGGACGGTCACGCCGGCGCCGGGCACGGCGGCGACGGGCACGGCGGCGACGGGCACGGCGGGCGGCAGCGCAAGCCCTATCACGTGCTGACCCGCGAGGACCGCAGCAAGGGCGGCACGCGCTCGGCTTCCATGCAGGGGCGCGACGAGTACGGCCAGTTCGCGGGGCGGCAACGCCAGCAGCAGAACCAGTCGCAGCAGCAGAGGACGTAACGGCACCAAGGCCCTGTGGAGGAGGGGCCGGACCGCCGCTCGTCCCGCCTGCACCCGATCCTGTGTGACGACGGCCCGGCCCCTCTCCCGGGGCGAAGGCGAAAGCGCTCCACCGCCGGGAGCGGCGATCGAGATCCTTTGCGGCGGCCCCGATCCCTCGCGGCGCGGCGGGCCCGTGCTCCCCCGCGCCGCGAGCGGCCGCCCTGTGTGTTGGCGAGCCGGCGAACGGGTGAGCCGGTCTGATGGTGAGGCGTGCCTCGCGTGCAATTGGGCTTGAGCTTCGGGAGGGGGGCCATGATCTAGTCAGTACCGGACGCGTGGACCGGATCATCAGGAAACCCCGGACCTCACACGAGGTCCTCTCAGAATGGAGTCTGCCATGGAACGCAATGAAGAGAACCGCCGGGATGAGCGTCGCGAGGAAAACCGCAAGGACGAGCGTCAGAACGAGCAGCAGAACGAGCGGCGCGAAGAGAACCGCAACGAGAACCGGCAGGAAAACCGCCAGGACAACAGGCAGGAGAACAAGCAGGACAGCAAGCGCTGACACACGCGACGCGCTGACACACCGCCCCCACGGGGCGTGAGTTGGTTCTGCACCAGCACGCCGTGGGCCCGCAGCCCGCGGCGTGTTTTCGTTGTGGCCCTTTCCGTTCTTTGTTCAAGGCATCAGGAGGTACGGACCATGGACGAGGCCGGGCGCGAACTGCTGGAACGGATTATCGCCTGCCCCTCCCCCACCGGCGACGAGCAGCAGCTCCAGCGCATGATCCGCGAGTACGCCTCCGAGTTCGCCGACGCCATCGAGCCCGACCTGCACGGCAACCTCGGCATCCTGCTCAACCCACGGGCCCCGCGCAAGGTCATGCTCGCGGCCCACTGCGACACCATCGGGTTCCTCGTGATGGACATTGGCGACGACGGCTTCATCCGCGTCGACCCCTTGGGCGGGGCCGATGAGCAGGCCGTGCCCGGCACGCGTGTGGTCATCCACGGCGAGCGCGGCGAGGTCCCGGGCATCTTCGGCAAGGTCGCCACGCACAACCAGGGCAGCAGTGAGCGCGAGAAGACCCCCAGCATCGCCGACGCGTGGATCGACATCGGCGCCACCAGCCGCGAGGACGCCGAGGAACTCGTCCGGATCGGCGACTACGTGACGTTCGAGGCCCGCGTGCAGGACCTCCGCAACGGGCGCGTCGCCGCACCCGGGCTCGACAACGGCGCCGGCCTCTGGACCATCCTCGAGGTCGCCCGCCGCTGCGCCCAGGAAGAGCTGGACATCGCCCTCTACTGCGTCAGCACCGTGCAGGAGGAGATCGGCTCGCGCGGGGCCGAGAGCGCGGCCAACCGCATCAGCCCAGTCATCGCGATCTCGGTAGACACCACGCTCGCGATCGACGACCCCGGCATGCCCAGCAAGCGCACCACGCCCAAGCTCGCACTTGGCAAGGGCCCGAGCATCTCGATGGGGCCCAATACCAACGTCGTTGTCGCCGACCTGCTGGTGGGGGCCGCCCGCGCCCGCGACCTCCCCTTCCAGCGCGAGCCCAACGCCGACGTAGAGAGCAACGACGCCAAGCCGCTGCAGGTGGGCGACGGGGGCGCCGCCGCGGCGTCCATCGGCATCCCCATCCGCAACATGCACACGCCCGTCGAGGTCATGAGCCTGTCGGACCTGGAGGCCACGGCCGACCTGCTCACCGAGTTCGTGCTGCGGCTGAAGGACGACACCGACCTGCTGCCCATCAACATGCACCGCAGCAGTGTGGCCTTCGCCGGCGGGCGGGGCAACCGATAGGCCGGTTCTGTGGCACAGTTGGGCCATGACCTTCCGCGACGGTGTCGAGCTGGTCGGGCTGGGCGTGGACGCAACCGGGGTACTCGTCATCCTCGCGGGCGCGGCCTTCGCGGGCGTGCGAGCGCTCCAACCGCCGCCGCCCGCCGTCACCAGGTATCGGCGCCTCCGTCAGGATCTCGGGCGGGCCATCCTGCTTGGGCTGGAACTGCTCGTGGCCGCCGACATCATCCGCACGGTCGCAGTGCCCCCGACCATGGAGGGGGTGCTCGTGCTCGGACTCATTGTGCTCATCCGAACCGTGCTGAGCTTCTCGCTGGAGGTGGAGCTGGAAGGCCGATGGCCGTGGGCACGGGGCGGAGGCATGGCGCCCACAAAATGAAAGAGGCCGCGCTCACACGCGGCCTCCTCTGGTGCTTCTAGCGACTCAAGCGGGAATCAGCCGATCACGGGCAGCTTCGGAGCCTCGGCCATCGGCCACAAGGCCGCAAAGATCGCCCCCGTGACCAGGCCGAACGCGATGCCGTCGATCAGGTTGGTCACGATCGCGCGGTTGGAGGTCTTGAACCAGATGTCGTTGGGCAGGCGCGAGAAGGTGTACGCCAGCACGCCGATGGTCCCGATGATGCGGAACACGTCCATCCGCGTGTGCCCGGGCTGGATCGCGAGCGTCGCCACGTACGCGATCAGGAAGCTGATGACGAGGTACACCAGCAGCGTGAGCACCATGTTCTTGCCCATGCTGAACGGGCCCCACACGTTGAGCGTGCCCGACGGCCCCTTCTCCCACTTGGCCTTGAACTCCGGCGTGTTGCAGTTCTTGCGGTCCCCGGGGTGCGGGAAGCTGTAGCTCCCCGGCGGGATCGAGCGCAGGTGCTCCAGCAGCGCGTCCTCATTGGGCAGGCCGATCGTGTCCTTCTGGTGGTGGCCGATCGCCATCCACGCCACCGCCGACGTGATCCACACCCCCGCCGCCGAGGCCACGATGGGCAGCCACAGCGACGTCAGCTGCTCGAGCGAATCCGAACCCGCGGCGGCAAGCGTCATGAAACCGGCAGACGAGAGGGAGTCCATGGTGTCTCCTTTTGGTTGAGGGGGACGCGATCGCGCATCCCCGATGGAGGGGTTCCTTGTAGCATCGGCCGAATATGCAGATTACCAGCAGTCCGTTTGGCCAAGGGCCACGGCATGGGCCGTAACCCAATCTCTCACGCCTTCTGCTTTCTCCTCCTCCGCGCCTCCGCGTCTCCGCGAGAGATTCCCTGCCTTTCGACTTGATGGCGCGGTCACACCAGCTTGAGCGCGAAGAACACCGCCGTGAAGGCGAGGTCGGCAATGACGATCGCCACCACGCATTGGACGACAGTGCCGGTGGTGGCCTTGCCCACCCCCGCAGCCCCGCCTGTGACGCGGAGGCCGTTGAGGCAGGCGATGATGCCGATGAGCAGGCCGAAGATCGTGCCCTTGGCCACGCCGGTGTAGAAGTCGACCTGCTTGGCCTGCTGGAGCAGGTTGGACATGAAGGTCGCGTGCGGGATGTCGAGCACGGCGACGGAGATGCCCAGGGCCGCGGCGATGGCGACGATGTCGGCGATCACGGCGAGGGCGGTCATCGCGATGATGGTGGCGAGGACGCGGGGGACGACGAGGAAGCGGACGGGGTTGAGGGCGTGGGCCTCGAGGGCCTCGACCTCTTCACCGACGACCATGGTGCCGATCTCGGCGGCGATGGAGGCGCCCGCAAACCCGGTGAGCACGATCGCGCCGATGAGCGGGCCGAGTTCACGGAGCACCGCCACGCCGATGATGTTTGCGACGAGCTCCTTCTGACCGAACTGATCAAGCGGCGGGGCGAGCTGGAAGGCGAGGATCAACCCCACGCAGCCGGAGACGAGGGCGACGATGAACACGCTCTTGACGCCCACGCGGACGATCTGGGCGACGATCGCGCGCCGGCCCAGGCGCGTGCGGCGCTGGATGATGGCGCGTCCGATCCAGCCGAGCATGTCGAGCAGGAGGAAGAAGGCCGCCCCGATCTGGTCGAGGGCGGCGAGGAACGTCGCGCCGATGAACTCAAGCGGAGCGAGCAGGACGCGGGCGAGGGGATTGGGTTGTGGCGTGTCGGGCACGGGTAGCTGCGGAACCGAAAGTGATCAGAAACCGTTCTATACGAGCCCCGAACGAAGTGAGCGGGAGTTTCCACCCGCGGCGCCTACAGAGTGACAGCTTCGTCAACGTTGTTCGTGATCTTGAACACCGTGTTCAGCCGTGCGATTTCGAACACCGCCCGCACCCGCTCGGTCAGCCCCGTGAGCACCAGCGGCGTCTGGTTTTTCTTGCTGATCTGCAGCCCCTCCACCAGCGTCGCCAGGCCGGGCGTTGCCATGTAGTTCACTCCCGCGAGGTCGATCACCAGCTTCCGGGGCTTCTTGTCGTAGGCGCTCTTGATCGCCTGCTGGAGCACAGGGGCCTCGTGGTAGCCGATCTCGCCCGCGGGCGAGAGGATGGTGACGCCGGAGCGGTCAGAGACGGTGACGTTCAGCGGGTCGCGGTCGGGCATGGGGACTTCTTTCGGCGGCTCGTCTCGGCCGCGTGTGCGTGTGGAAAGTGGACTAGCAGTCGCAGCTCTTGCACGGGTTGGGGGGCATGTTGGTGGCCGTGCCCTTGTCGGAGTTCTGTTTCTTGACCATGGTGAGGCGCATGCCGGTGTCGTGTCCGGGGCGCTTCTGGTAGCACACCTCGTCCATCACCTCGCGGATGATGTGCACGCCGAGCCCGCCGGGGCGGATGTCCTCGAGGTCGCGCCCCTTGATGCACTCGGGCTCTACCTGCCTGGCCTCGTCCTCGATGACGATCTCGACGCCAGTGACCTTCGCGTCGCCCCCACCCCTATTCGCAGCGAGCGGCGTCATGCGGAGCCAGATGCGGCCATCGAGCTTCTTGTCGTACCCGTGCTTCATCACGTTGACGATCGCCTCGTCCACCGCGAGTGCGATCTGCGAGGCGTGGGCGTCGGTGAAGCCCAGGCGCTTGGCAGAGAGGTTCATCATCTCGCGGACAGCGCAGAGGTAGATCGGATTGCTGACGAGCTCGAGGGAGAGGTCGGGGCGGGCGGAGGCTTGCCTGGTCATCTCGCCGCCTCCTTTGAAGTGGAGGAGTCGAGGAGTTGAGGAGTAGAGGAGAGTCTGGGCGCGGTATTGCCGTAATGCTGATGCACCCATTCCTGCCACCTGTCGGCGGCCTTCGCCCTCTCGTGCTCCGGCGCGGTGTACTCGTACCCCAGCCGCTCGCCGGTGATCTTCTCGAGGGCGTTGATGGCGAGCAGGCGGGTCGCGGGGTCGTCGCTGTCGAGCATGCGGACCAGGTCGGGCACCGCGGCCTGGTCATTCTTCGACGCGGCCTCCACGATCGCGGCGTTGCGGGCCGCGGGCTCGGCGGAGTCAAAGTCGGCGGTGATGGTTGGCCCGCAGGCGGTAACCCCCACGAGACCGGCGAAGGCCAAGCCGGCGCAGAGGGGCCACGGGATGAGTCGCGAGGTCCGTCTCACTTGCGGCCATTGTATGGATTGTGCTGGGGGCGTGCAGGGCGCGAGTAGTGGCAAAGTGGCGGAGTGGCAAAGTGGCAGAGTGATGGGACGCAAGCGTTCGACCGCGGCCTCCGACTGCCTTTCCACTTTGCCACTTCGCCACTTTGCCACTTTGCCACTCTGTGCCTTACGCTTCCCCTTCCCCCGCACCAATCCCGGCGAGCCCCCCATGAGCCCCAGCCCCCGCGTCCCCAACACCGCCACCAGCCCCGGCACCGGCTCGGCCCACGTGCCCCACGACGAGATCATCCCCATCCTGGACTTCGGCGGGCAGACGGTGCAGCTGATCGCACGCCGCGTGCGCGAGGCGGGCTGCTTCTCCATGCTGGTCTCCCCCACCATCACCGCGGCCGAGCTCCGCGCCATGAACCCCAAGGGCATCATCCTCTCGGGCGGCCCATCGAGCGTCTACGACAAGGGCGCCCCCACCTGCGACCCCGCGATCTACGAGCTGGGCATCCCCATCCTTGCCATCTGTTACGGCTGGCAGCTCACGGCGAAGCTGCTGGGCGGGAAGATCGAGGGCGGCGGCCACCGCGAGTTCGGCCGCGCCCACCTCGCCATGTCAGACACAAAGAACGCCCCCGTCCTCTTCAAGGGCATCCCCGACAAGACCACCGTGTGGATGTCCCACGGCGACTCCATCACCGCCATCCCCGAGTCCTTCCGCACCATCGCCGCCACGCCCACCAGCCCCTTCGCCGCGGTGCATGGGAAACTCAAGGGAGGCGCCGACCTCTACGGCGTGCTCTTCCACCCCGAGGTCACGCACACGCCCCACGGCAGCGACCTCATCCGCAACTTCGTCTTCGAGGTCTGCCGCGCCAAGGGCACGTGGAAGATGTCCGACTTCGCGGAGGTGGCCGCGGCCCGCGTGCGCGAGCAGGTCGGGAAGGGGCAGGTGATCTGCGGCCTCTCCGGCGGCGTCGACTCCTCCGTCGTGGCGGCGTTGCTGCACAAGGCCATCGGCGATCAGCTCCACTGCGTCTTCGTGGACACGGGCCTGCTCCGCTCCGGCGAACGCGAGCTCGTCGAGAGCACTTTCCGCGACCACTTCAAAATCGACCTGCACGTCGTGGACGCGGAGAAGGAGTTCCTCGCCGACCTCGCGGGCGTCACCGACCCGCAGGTCAAGCGCAAGCGCATCGGCCACCGCTTCATCGAGGTCTTCAAGGCCAAGGCCAAGGACATCGGCTTGGGTGCCTTTGGTGGCACCGGTCTCCCGACCGGTGTGCCTTCGAAGGGCAAGGACTCAAGGCACACCGGTCAGGAGACCGGTGCCACCATGAACCAAGCCACCTTTCTGGCCCAGGGCACCCTCTACCCCGACGTCATCGAGTCCGGCCACGGCCACTCCGGCCAGGCCGCGGGCATCAAACTGCATCACAACGTCGGCGGCCTGCCCGAGGATTTAGGCTTCCAGCTCGTCGAGCCCCTCCGCGACCTCTTCAAGGACGAAGTAAGAAAACTCGGCGCCGTGCTCGGCCTGCCCGACCAGCTCATCTGGCGGCACCCCTTCCCCGGCCCCGGCCTCGCGGTCCGCGTGCTGGGCGAAGTCACCAAGCCCAAGCTCGACGTGCTCCGCGCCTGCGACGAGATCCTCCTCGAGGAGATCGTGGCCAACAACCTCTACCGCACCACCAGCCAGGTCTTCGCCGTGCTGCTGCCGGTGCAGTCGGTGGGCGTCATGGGCGACGGCCGCACCTACGACAACGCCGTGGCCGTCCGCGCCGTCGAGACCCAGGACTTCATGTCCGCCGACTGGTCCCGCATCCCCTACGACGTCCTCGCCACCATCAGCAACCGCATCATCAACGAGGTCCGCGGCGTCAACCGCGTCGTCTACGACATCTCCAGCAAGCCGCCGGCGACGATTGAGTGGGAGTGAGCGAAAGCGGAAAGCGGAAGTCGGAAGGCGGAAGTCGGAGTAAAGACAACGAGCGCGCATGAACCACATCGATGGAAGACTTGGCTCCGGCGCGCTGCGCGACTCATCATCCCATTATGTCTTCTCGCTGCCGGACTCTGGCTCCTTAACTACACGCTCTACTGCTGGTGGAGCGCTTCACCGTCGCTGTACGGGCGTGGCACCGCCCAGGCCTGGTCACGCCGTGGTAACTACTTCTGCGGCATCTCGTCAGCAATTCTCGCGCTCGTGCCGTTCACAATCTGGCTTCTGCGGCCGCGTCGCTCACAGCCCGGTCATTGCCTCAACTGCAACTACTCGCTGGAGGGTCTCGCCAAGGCCGCCGCGTGCCCGGAATGCGGCAGACCGCTTTAGAGCAAGTCATCGCGCCCCCGCCGTGGACGCGGCGCACGGCCTTAGCCGGGGGTGGCGCTTCGACACCCCCCGGAAACGCAAAAGCCCAGGGATCATGATCCCTGGGCTCTGGGTGCTGCGATGACAAACAATCTCACGCCGCCATCTTGCCGTTCACGCCTTCCGTCATCCCGGTGATGGCGAAGTTGCCGCCGCCGTCGATGCCGAACTGGAGGGTGAAGGGGGCAGAGGTCGGGCCGAGCACGTTGCCGCGCTGGGCCTGGACGGTGTAGACGGCCCCGCCGCTGGCGGACGGGATCGAGTTGTCCGTGTAGCTGCGGCTGCCGGTGAGGGCGACCTGCGTGAACTGCGTCGCGTTGAGCAGCTTGCGCCGCACGACGTACACCGTGCCCTGGGTGCCCACGGGGTTCTTGCACTTCCAGCTGATCTTGACCGAGCCGTCCTCGTTGAGCGTGGCGCGGAACAAGCCGGGCAGGCCGGGAGGGCCGGCTTCGCTGGGAACGGTGGGCGGGAGCAGCTCGGCGGTGTTATACACCTCCTGCGGGTCCGCGGAGTTGGCCGCGAAGATGTCAATGAGCTCGACGGTCTGGGTCATGACCTGGTTGAGCGTGCGGAACTTCTCGTTGGCGTTGGCGGTCGCGGTCTTGAGCGCCTGCTTGAGCATGCTGATGCTGTCGAGCGCGTCGCCGGCGTCGGTCACCGCCTGCGTATACGCGGCGGCTTGCGTGGGACTGAGGCCCACAGCGGCAGGTGCCGTCGTGAACGGCCCGACGTGGTCCTTGGCGAACCCATAAAACTTGTTGCGAGGCGAGCGAACGATTCTCATTTCAAGGCTCCTTCGATGAACACGGTTCTTCGAGAAGGGCCTTGGCAACCGCCGCGGCCCCCCACTTCCGTCGCACGTTGCGACGCTCATGTCATCGGGAACCGGGGGGGCCTCCATAACTCCACCTGCCGCGAATCCTGGATTTTGCTCCGGAGGTATTGGAGTCAGGCTCTGGAGCACCCGAAAGCCGTTCTTAGCGGACGCGGAGGCGTCGCAAGCACCCGCAAAGTGCGCCGTTCGACCACAAAAGTCTCCAAACCCACCACCGTTTGCTCGCTTTCGACCACGAACCGCGCGCTTTTGACCACCGTTTTCAGTCTTCCGTGGTCAAAGCGGAGCCATCGCACCACCGTTTGCTCACTTTTGACCACGAACGGCGCGCGTTTGACCACAAATGCGAGCAAACCGTGGTGCGTTTGCCCGCGTTTGACCACGAAGGGGAGAAAACGGTGGTGCGTTCGCAGCCTTGAGCACCGGCGCCTTGAGCACCGGAGGTGCGCGCAGCCGGTAGCCCAGGGCGTGAGCCCTGGGTGACGTGCGCGGCGCACGCCCGAGCCCCGGAGGGGCGGCACCACGCCTCGACATAGAACGCGTGCCGCCCCGTCCGGGGCTCAAAGGCAAAGAAGAAGAGGGGGGTTGTGCCGCCCGCGTACCCAGGGCTCACGCCCTGGGCTACCGGCTCCCCGCGGCTCCGCCGCTCAGGAGGTGCGGGCCCGTCGTCGCGAGCGCTCCGTGCCGTGGGTGCCATCAACCGCCGCGGCCGGTGACGCCGGAACACACCCGCGGCGTCGATCCGCGGCGCAATGATGGTTTGGCGGCGACCAGTTCAGCCAGTCGATCTCAACGGCCCCGCCCTCGATACGATCAGCCCTGATGCCCACGTCGGATTGCGAAATCCTCAAGACCTTCCCATGCGCCTGCGCGTCGGGCGATCGTTGCGCCGTGGCCTCGGCACATGCGAGATTGAGAGAGGCGCATCGCCATTGGCACGAGGCGCTGCATCGCTACAGCGACTTGGACGGAATGCGAACCTACCTGAATGGAACTGTTCAGGCTCTTAGGAATGTCACGTTCACGCTACAGGCGGCGAAGTCGCGAATACCCGGTTTCGACGCCTGGTACGCAGAATGGCAAGAGGAGTACCGCAAAGACCCCGTGATGCGCTGGGCCGTAAACTCAAGGAACAGGATCGTCAAGGACGCCGATCTTGAGACTCGCAGCGTGGCCAAGGTCGACGTGGTCGGGTCAGCTGACGGCGAGATAGTCATGGAAGTAGAGGCGGCGCCTTCCGTCTCTAACAGAGCGCTCGCAGCCGCCCTTATGCGCAAGCTGCGTCCAACCGAGAATCTCCTCCGTGGCGGGCTGCTAAGAGTCGAGCGTCGTTGGGTAGACTCGAATCTCCCAGAAGTGGAAGTGCTCGATGCGCTTGCGCACGTCTTCGGCCGTCTCGCAGCTCTGTTGATTGATTGCCATCGAGTTCTCCGGCTCGACGAGGACTGCCGTTGGCTCCCTCACGATCGCGGCGAGGCCGCAGGTCCCAGGCAGAAGATGATGCCGCCTTGCATGATCGCGTTCGAGGACAGACGCAGCGCATGGTTGCGGATGTTGGATGGTTCTCAGGTCGAGATCCAAATCAACCAAGTGCGGCTCGATCCAGCAGGAGAGGAGCGAGCGCGAACACGCTACCGAGAGGACAGTCGCGAGACTTTCCGCCTCGCTGTCCTCGCCTCGACTCTCGAGGAAAGGGCGGGACATCTCTTGGCAGTCGCCAAGATGTTCATGGAGACCGATGGCTTCTACGTCCCGATGGCGTTCCTGTTCAGGGGCCCTGAACTCCTATGGCAAGGAGTGCTTCACTTCCCTAACAATGCCTTCAAGCACCTCCAATGGGACAACTTGCGGCGGCAGGTCCTGCGGACGGGTGCCACGGAGATTGCCGTGGTTTCTGAGGGATGGAAAGCTTCGCTGAATCCAAAGGTTCCGGATTTACGAGCAGAGGATGCGCCAGATCGGCGAGAGACTCTCTCCGTTGACATTCTGAACTCTAAAGGTGAGAGCTTCACGCTGTTGTCCATGGTCGAACGAGTGGATGGAAAGGCCGTGGTTCGCCCACCCGAGAAGCTGGAGATGATGGGCTATTACCTGGACCCGGTGAGGCAAGCATGGGGTCTTCCACCTACGCCCGAGCAATCGCCAACGTGACTAGCGCGGGGGCTGCACCCCCGGCATCCCCTGCCCACGGGGCGGTGTCCGGCTCCGACTTCCGACTTCCCACTTCCGACTTTCCTACCATTCCCCTTTGGCCCGGACCCTGCCTTCGGACCCCCATAGGACTGAGGACGTACGCCGCCCATGACCGCCACCCCCACCGCTCCCGCTCGCCCCCCACAACTCCCCGCCCACAACTTCCCGGGCCTGCCCGACTTCTCTAAACCCCTGCCCCCGAGGGAGGGTGACCGGCTCATCCAGTTCCGCGAGGCGCTGCGCGAGGCCCTGTCCGAGGAGATGCGGCGGGACCAGCGGATCTTCCTCATGGGCGAGGAGGTGGCGGAGTACAACGGGGCGTACAAGGTGAGCCAGGGGATGCTCGACGAGTTTGGCCCCAAGCGGATCATCGACGCCCCCATCAGCGAGAACGGGTTCGCGGGGCTGGCGGTGGGCGCGGCGATGTACGGGCTCAAGCCGGTGATCGAGTTCATGTCGTGGTCGTTCTCGCTGGTCGCGGCCGACCAGATCCTCAACAACGTGCCCAAGATGCTGTACATGAGCGGCGGCCAGTGGGGCTGCGGCGTGGTGTTCCGCGGCAACGACGGCGCGGGCGGGCAGCTGGGCTCGACGCACAGCTGGACGGTGGAGGGGCTGTACTCCAACGTGCCGGGCGTGAAGATCGTGATCCCGAGCAACCCGTACGACGCGAAGGGGCTGCTGAAGACGGCCCTGCGCGAGCTGGACCCGGTGTTCTTCCTCGAGTCCGAGCGCATGCTGGGCGACAAGGCCCACGTGCCCCAAGAGGAGTACTACATCCCCTTCGGGCAGGCGTACCTGGCCCGCGAGGGCTCGGACTGCACGGTGGTGTCTTTCGGGCGGCCGGTGAATTTTTGTATTGAGGCCGCGGACGAGCTCGCCAAGGAGGGGATTACCTGCGATGTGCTGGACATGCGGACCATCCGGCCCCTGGACATTGACTCTGTTCTCGAGAGCCTGAGCAAGACGGGGCGGATCGTCGTCGTCGACCAGTGCTGGCCCTTCGCCAGCGTGGCCAGCGAGGTGGTGACGCAGGTGATCGAGCGCGGGTTTGATCTGCTGGACGCGGAGCCCGTGCGCGTGAACAGCGCGGACGTGCCCACGCCCTACGCCAAGAACCTGGAGGCGGAGTACCTGCCCAACAAGGGGCGGATCATGGCGGCGGTGCGGAGGACGCTGGGGCGGTGAGGCAAGTAGGCTGGTCGTGAAGGAGGCCAGGGCATGGATGTGGCAGCGATCCGACGGTTCGTGTACGAGCACCCCCAGGGTGTCGTAATCCGCATGATCGATGGGACCGAGTACCAGATCCCGCACCGTGACTGGGTGTGGTTCACCCCGGCGATCCGCCCAGACGAAGAGAAGCCCTCCAATCCATCAAAGACGTCGTTCTATATCGCCTTCGAGGGCTATCCCAAGATGATCAACGCACTGCTCGTCAAAGAGGTCTACCCGATGCAGCGGAACGAATCGCCCGCGGCGTAACGCGGCGCTTCGCGGCCTCAACCACATGCCACCAGTTCACCTGCCTCGCAGCACGCCTCGGAGTTCGCTCGAATGCCCATCGAAATGACCATGCCCCGCCTGTCCGACACCATGCAGCAGGGCACGATCGTCAAGTGGAACGTGAAGGAAGGCCAGAAGGTCAAGTCCGGCGACGTGGTCGCGGACATCGAGACCGACAAGGCCACCATGGAGCTGCAGAGCTTCGACGACGGAACCGTCGCCAGGCTGGCCGTGGCCGAGGGGCAGGCGGTGCCGGTGGGCACGCTGATCATGGTCCTCGCGGGCGCGGGCGAGAGCGTGGACGCGGCCCGGTCGGCGGGTGGGGCCGGCGCCGGCAAGGGCGGCGCGGCCAAGGACGCCCCCGCGAGCAGCGGCAAGCGGGCGAGCGTTGAGGGCGAGCACGGCATGAGCCGCCCTGCGGGCACGAGCACCACAGCAGTGATCGAACGCAGCGATGCCTCGCGCCAGACCTCGGGCACACAGGCAAACGGGCGTCACGGCGCTCCGAGCGCGGGCGGGTTTGATGGGCACGGCGGCGGCGGTAGCGGGCGCGGTGGCCGCGTGTTCGCGTCGCCGCTTGCGAAGAAGATCGCCGAGGAGTCGGGCGTGGACCTCTCCGGGCTCCAGGGCTCCGGGCCCGGTGGTCGCATCATCCGGCGCGACGTGGAAGACGCGATGAGCTCGGGAGGCGGCGGCCGCGGTGCGGCCGGCCACACACAGCAGATCGAGCCCAAGCGCAGCACGCCGGCCCCGGTGCCCGCCGCGGGCGCCACACTCGAGGGCCGTACGGTGCCGCTCTCCAACATGCGGCGCGTCATCGCCAGCCGCCTCCAGGAATCCAAGCAGACCATCCCCCACTACCAGGTCACGGTCGATGTGGACATGGACGCGCTGATGTCGCTCCGCGGCCAGCTCAACGAGCAGCTCGCCGGCCAGGGCGTGAAGCTCAGCGTCAACGACTTCCTCGTCAAGGCCGTGGCCCTTGCGATGCACCAGCACCCGTACGTCAACAGCCGCTGGAATGGTGGCACCGGTCTCCCGACCGGTGCGGGGGGAAAGACCGGTCAGGAGACCGGTCCCACCATCGAGATCATCTCCGACGTCAACGTCGGCATCGCCATTGCCCTGTCCGAAGAACGCGGCGGCGGCCTGCTCGTCGCCACGCTCCGCAACGCCGACAACCTCGGCCTGCGGCAGATCTCCGCCCAGTCCAAGCAGCTGGCCGACAAGGCCCGCAGCAAGGGCCTCAGCCCCCAGGAGATGAGCGACTCGACGTTCACCATCAGCAACCTGGGCATGTTCGGCGTGTCGCACTTCAACGCCATCATCAACCCGCCCAACGTCGCCATCCTCGCCGTGGGCGCCGCCGTCCAGAAGCCGGTGGTCAAGAACGGCCAGGTCGTGCCGGGCTATGTGATGTCGATGACGATGTCATCGGACCACCGCGTGGTGGACGGCGCCATGGCGGCCGCTTACCTCGCAACCGTGCGCGAACTTCTGGAAAAGCCGGCGACGCTGCTGGTGTGAAATGGACGTCGGCCAGGTAGGGATCGATGAAGCCTTTCTACCTGCGCAACGGCCGCTACTGGACCTTGATCTGTCAGCGTGCAACCGTCCGTTTGCTGATCACCGGCATCGTTGTGCTCGCTGTTCTCATCCCGTTGATGTTCGTAGACCGGCTGCTTCCGGTCCTCGACGCGGTCGACGAGTACGTCTGGTACGGCGCGCTGCCTGGTGGCTACGTGTTCTACTGCTGGCGCGAGGTCAAGCGTCTGAAACGCCTTGGCTACCGCGTCTGTTTCGACTGCGGGTACGAGCTCGGCCAACTCCCTGATCGCGGGCGCTGCCCAGAGTGCGGCGGTACGTACGACATCGGGGCCATGCGCGCGGAGTTTGAGGACTGATGCCCCTCACTACCCCGGCAGCCGCACCACAAAGTCCGTCCCCCGCCCCACCTCCGTGTGCACATCAATCCGCCCCCCCTGCGCCTCGATCAACCGGCGGGTCGTGGGCAATCCGAGCCCCGTCCCCCCGCTCTTGGTCGTGAAGTACGGCGTGAAGATCTTCTCCATCACCTCCGGCGCGATCCCCGGCCCAGTGTCGATCACATGCAGCACGTTGCTCGCACGCCCGTCCCGCCCCACCTCCCGCACCGTCCGCAGGATCAGCTCCCGCGGCCCGTCCTTCACACCGCTCATCGCCTGCACCGCGTTGAGCATCAGGTTCAGCACTGCCTGCTTCACGTGCTGCACGTCGATCCGCCCCACCAGCGGCGTCGGTGAAAGTTCGGTCCGCAGCCGCACCCCCTGCTGCTGCGCCTGCGGTTGGAAGAAGTCGCACAGCTCGTCAACGACCTTGTTGAGGTCCGCGTCGCTGAGGTCCAGGCGGATCTCGCCCGCGAAGGAAAGGAAGTCCGACAGGATCCCGCGCAGCCGCTCCACCTCGCGCCGCAGCGACGACAGCCGGCGCGTCAGCCGCTGCTTGGAATCCTGATCAACGCCCTCGAGCTCCTCCACGCCCTCCTGGAGCAGCTGCGCGTTGAGCCCGATCGTGGACAGCGGGTTCTTGATTTCATGGGCGAGGCCGCCGGTCATGGCGCCGACCTCGGCTAGCCGCTCGGCGCTCCGCGCCCGGCGCTCGGCCTCCCGAAGGCGCTCCATCGCCCGGCGCGACTGCCACCGCGCGGCGACCGCCGCCGCGACGGCGCCCACGCCGACCCCGCCCAGGAATGCCAGGCCCCAGTGCACGGGCAGAGTATCCGCGCCCAACCGGCAGAAGCCAAGTTGGTGGCGCCGCGCAACACTCGGACCTGGACCGGTCCCGGACCGGTCACACCGGCCGCTGCCGAACCGTCCGCGAGTACCCGCGCTTGGCGCCGGCCACGCCCTTCAGGCCGGCGCCGGTGGTCTCCACCACTTCCACGCGGTGAACGCGGGTGGCCTTCCACCCCTTGTCCGTCTTCACCGCGTCGTAGCTCACCGAGGCCCCGTCCTTCAGCACGCGGAACCCATCACCCTGGATGACGGTGTAGTGCGTGAAGATGTCCTGCCCCTCGGGTCCGACGATGAAGCCGAACCCCTTCCGGGGGTCGAACCACTTCACCACGCCCTCAACGCCCTCGATCGACCGGCTGTGTCCTTCCATTGCCAACTCCCCGCAATAAGCAACCGCGGGGTCCGCCGCTGCATCCTGCACCCCCAAGTTGTCACCGCTCACCACCGAGAGGCGCAACGGCCCCTCGGGGTGACGGTCATGAGCAGGCTGCACGCATGTACACAGGACCCAGCACCCGGCCGCCTCTTCCCCACGAACAGACGGCCCGGTGGATCGCCCAGATTACCGGTCCTCCGCTCCGGGGGTCAAGGGAAATAAATCGATTGCGGACCTGAAGCACGAAAAAGCCCTCCGGCTCGGGCCGGAGGGCTCATTTATGCGCTCAGAATGCCAATTCAGCTTCAGACCTGGGGCTGGGGCTGCTGCTTGGACCGGTTTTCTTCCACAATCACGGCCTTGCGGCTCAGCTTGATGCGGCCCTGGTCGTCCACGTTGATGACCTTCACCTTCACCACGTCGCCCAGCTTGACGACCTCGCTCACGCTCTTCACGTAACCCTCGGCCAGCTCGGAGATGTGGCACATGCCGTCGGTGCCGGGGGCGAGCTCGATGAAGGCGCCGAAGTCCTTCATGCTCACCACCTTGCCGGTGTAGACCGTGCCGACCTTTATCTCTTCGCAGAGCGCCTCGATCTCGGC
>Ga0196963_10000926_pt1 | contig 22195 bp, 13 predicted proteins | sample S1_5metaG_FD_148600 | JGI IMG/M metagenome (GOLD analysis project Ga0196963, IMG submission 148600) | Soil microbial communities from Anza Borrego desert, Southern California, United States - S1_5 | ecosystem: Environmental > Terrestrial > Soil > Desert | place: USA: California | collected... | reverse complement strand
CGTCTTTCCCGTGATCATCAACGGCGGCATGGCCGAGCGCCTCGCCGACAAGGTCGTCGACCCCGTCGTCGCCCGCGCGTTCGTCATCGAGGGCGACAACCCCGCCGGCGGCGGGCGCGAGAAGATTGCCATCGTCGTCGTCGACTCGTGCATGCTCCCGCGCGAACTGCTCGACGTCGCCAAGGGCAAGGCCAAGGCCCTCACCGGCATCCCGACCGACCGGATGCTGATCTCCGCCACCCACACGCACTCCGCGCCCAGCAGCATGGGCTGCCTGGGGTCGGATGAAGACCTCAATTACACCAAGACGCTTCCCGACCAACTCGCCAAAGCGATCGCCGAGGCCGACAAGCGATTAGTCCCCGCACAGATCGGCTGGACGGTCGTCCAGGACCCTGACCACACCGCGGTCCGCCGCTGGATCTTCCGCCCCGACCGCATGCGCAAGGACCCGTTCGGCGACCTCACCGTCCGCGCGAACATGCACCCGGGCCACCTCTCGCCCGACGCGATCAGCGAGGCCGGACCGGAAGACCCCGGTCTGACGATCATCTCATTCCGCCACGCCGACGGCCGGCCGCTCGGATTGCTCGCCAACTACTCGATGCACTACTTCTCGTCGCCGGCCGTGTCGGCCGACTACTTCGGCAAGTTCGCCGCCAAAGTATCGGCCGCGCTCGCGCCCGACGACAAGCAGTTCGTCGCCGCGATGTCCCAGGGCACCAGCGGCGACGTCTGGCTCGCCGACTACACCAAACCCGCCCCGAAGGAGAAGCGCGACATCGAGGTCTACTCGCGCGAGCTTGCCGAAAGCGTGACCGCCGCGACCAAAGGCATCAAATACGCGTCCGAAGCGCCCGTCGCGATGGCCGAGGCGACGCTCAAGCTCAAGCGCCGCGTGCCGGACGAGAAGCGACTCGCGTGGGCGCGCGAAAAAGTCGCCGCGCTGCAGAAGGCCACCGGCGAGGGCAAGCCGCTCAAGCCGAAGCAGCAGCCCGACATCTACGCGCGCGAGGCGATCTTCCTGCACGAGGCCCCGGAGCGCGAGCTCAAGCTCCAGGCCCTCCGCATCGGCGATTTCGCCCTGACCGCCATCCCCAACGAGGTCTACGCGCTCACCGGCCTGAAGCTCAAGGCAATGAGCCCCCTGCCGACCACCGCGAACATCTCGCTCGCGAACGGCTCCGAAGGCTACATCCCCCCGCCCGAGCAGCACCCGCTCGGCGGCTATACCACCTGGCCCGCCCGCACCGCCGCCCTCGAGCCGCAGGCCGAGCCGCGCATCGTCGAGACCGTCGCCACTCTCCTCGAACAAGTCGCCGGCAAACCCTGCAAGCCGCTAATCGAAGCGCAGGGCCCCTACGCCAAGGCGATCCTCGACGCCAAGCCGCTCGCCTATTGGCGCATGGCCGACGCCGCCGGCCCCGTCGCCGGCGACGCCACCGGCAACAACCGCGACGGCCGGTACGAGACCGGCGTCGTCTTCTGGCTGCCCGGCGCCGAGTCCACGACTCACGCGATCACCGGCGCGGCCGACCACATCAACCGCGCCGCCCACTTCGCCGGCGGCCGCATGACCGCTTCCGCCAAGGGTCTTGAGAAGAACTACACCGTCGAGATGCTCGTCTGGAACGGCCTCGCCCACGAGGCCCGCCCCGTCACCGCCTACCTCTTCTCCCGCGGCCCCGCCGGCGACAAAGACGCCCCCGGCGACCACCTCGGCATCGCCGGCACCCACGAAAACGGCAAGAACGCCGGCCGCCTCATCGTCTTCAACGGCAACGCTCGAAACCAACTGCTCGCCGGCAAAACGCCACTCGCCACCAAAGCCTGGCACCACGTCGCCCTCGTCCGCGAGGGCGCAAAGATCAGCGTCTACCTCAACGGCCGACTCGAAATCGCCGGCGACCTCGAACCCACCTCCTCTGCCGAATCCCTCTTCCTCGGGGGCCGCTCCGACAACTTCGCCACCCTCGAAGGCCGCCTCGACGAAGTCGCGCTCTACGGCAAAGCCCTGTCCGCCGACGAGATCGCCGCCCACGCCAAGCTCGCCGAGCTCGCCGCGGCCCCGCAGACCAGCGCCGCGCCGACCGAGGTCAAGGCGCCCGTCGCGTCGGCCGCTCCGACGCCCTACAAGCGCACCGCCGAGCCCCGCTCCCCTCAGGACTCCCTCAAGACGATCCACGTCGCCCCCGACTACGCCATCGAGCTCGTCGCCCACGAGCCCCTCGTCGTCGACCCCGTCGCCATCGACTGGGGCTACGACGGCAAGCTCTGGGTCGTCGAGTTCGCCGATTACCCCTACGGCATGGACGGCAAGGGCTCGCCCGGCGGACGCATCAAGTTCCTGACCGACACCGACGGCGACGGCAAGTACGACACCGCCACCCTCTTCCTCGACAAGGTGAAGATGCCCACGAGCGTGATGGCCTGGCGAAAAGGCGTGCTAATCGCCGCCGCCCCGGAGATCTTCTACGCCGAGGACACCGACGGCGACGGCAAGGCCGACAAGCGCGAGGTGCTCTACAAGGGCTTCAAGGAGGGCAACCCGCAGCTCCGCGTCAACGCGCTCCGCTGGGGCCTCGACAACTGGGTCTACGTGTCCAACGGCCTGTCGGGCGGCGTCGTCGAATCCGCCCGCGCCGCCGCCAAGGGAAAGCCGATCGCGCCGCTCGACATCAAGAACAAGGACCTCCGCGTCCGCCCCGACACGGGCGAAATGGAGCTGATTTCCGGCCCCAGCCAGTGGGGCCGCGCCCGCGACGCCTTCGGCCGGTGGTTCGGAACCCACAACGCCCAGCCCCTCTTCCACCTCGCGCTCGAAGACCGCTACCTCCGCCGAAACCCCGACGTCACCTACCCCGACGCCCGCACCCAGCTCCTCGACCGCATGCCCCCGCTCTTCCCCAAGAGCCCCTTCGCCAAGCGCTACATCGGCCTCGACCACCACGGCCACTTCACCAGCGGCAGCGGCATCAGCGTCGAGACCACCCGCCTCACGTCCGGCGGCACCGAGCCCGTCATCCGCGCCTACGTCTGCGACCCCGTCCACAACCTCGTCCAGGCCCAGGACCTCAGCGAGTCCCGCGCGACCTTCTCCGCATCGCGCGTCGCCGGCGCCGCCAAGTCCGACTTCGTCGCCGGCGAAGACCCGTGGTTCCGCCCCGTCATGACCCGCCCCGGCCCCGACGGCGCGCTCTGGGTCGTCGACATGTACCGCTACATGATCGAGCACCCCGATTGGCTCAACGAACAGGGCAAGCGCGAGCTCGCCCCCTTCTACCGCGACGGCGACGACAAGGGACGCATCTACCGCGTCTACCGCAAGGGGACGAAGCTCAAGGCGATGCCGATGATCCGCCTGACCGACTCGCGTCAGAACCTGATCGAGGCGATGACCTCTAATTCCGCCGTGGTGCGCGACCTGGCCCACCGCGCGCTAATCTGGCAAATCGCCGACGGCGGCGGCGTCGACGCGAGCTTCCGCGAGAATCTCGAACACCTGATCGCGACCAGCGACTCGCCCGACGTCCAGGCCCAATTGATCGGCGTGCTCGACGGAGCGGGCGGCGTCACCGCCGAATTCGCGAACCGCCTGCTCGCCCTCCGACACCCCGGCCTGGTCGCGCAGGCCGTACGCATCGCCGAGCGCTTGGAATGGAAGACGGTAGGCCCTCGTCTGAGCGAGATCGCCACCGCGACGTCCGACCCGTTCCTGCGCGTGCAGCTCGCCTGCACGCTCGGCCAGTTCGACAACCCCGACGCCGGCGCCGCCCTCGCGACCCTCGCCGCAACGGGCGACCCCGACGACGCCCTTCTCGCCGCCGCCATCGCCTCCTCCGCCAAGCCCCACGAGAAGGCCCTGGTCGACCGTGTCCTCACGACCCCCGCGCTCGCGGGCAAACCGCTCGCCGACCACCTGCTGACCATGGCCGTCCGCCGAAAGGACACCGCCACCGTCGGCCGGTTCGCCGACAAGCTCCTCGCCGACCCCAACCCCTCGGCCGCCCAGCTCACCGCGCTGGCCAAACTGGCCGACGTCCTGGCGGCGCGCGGCATGTCATTGGCTGACCTCGACAAGCCCGTCGCCGCCGGCCGCCTCGACCGCCTCCGCGCCATCCTCGACACCGCCGCCCGCCGCGCCGCCGACGACCGCGCCGACCCCGCCGACCGCCGCGCCGCCACCGAACTCCTCGGCCGCCTCCCCGACCGCCGCGCCGCCGACCTCGCCACCGCCGCCGCCCTGCTCGTCCCGCGCACTCCGTCGGACGTGCAACTCGCCGCCGTCCGCGCCGTCGCGCGCACGCAAGACCCGGCCGCGCCCCAATCCCTGCTCGCCGCCTGGCCCTCCCTCTCCCCCGCCGTCCGCGTCGCGATCGCCGACGCCCTCATGGCCCGCGAGCCGTGGGCCGCCGAACTCGCCAAGTCCCCCGCCGCCCGCGAACTCGATTTCGCCCGCAAGCAGCGCCTGCTCAACCACAAGTCAGCCGCCGTGAAGGACGCCGCCAAGGCGACCCTCGCCTCGACCGGTCCCGGCTCTGTCGCCGACCGTCAAAAGGTCATCGACGAGTACGCACCCGCCATGCGCCTCGCCCCAGATATGAAGCACGGCCAACAGGTCTACGCCGAGCAGTGCGCCACCTGCCACCAAATCGGCTCGCTCGCCGACGCCGCCGGCAAGCCCGTCGGCCACGACATCGGCCCCAACCTCCTGACCGTCCGCGACTGGACGAAGGAAAGCCTGCTCGCCGGCATCCTCGACCCCGACCGAACCGTCGCCCCGCAGTTCATCGCCTACAACGCGACCACCGCCGCCGGCGACCAGCACACCGGCCTGATCGTCGCCGAGTCCGCCGGCGGCATCTCCATCCGCACGGTCGACGGCCGCGTCCACGAGATCCCGCGCGCGTCCCTCAAGTCGCTCGTCTCGACCGGCCGATCCCTCATGCCCCAGGGCTTCGAGGCCGCCCTCTCGCCACAGGACGTCGCCGACCTGATGGGCTTCATCACCGACCCGAGCCGCCGGTGACCGCCTACTTCTGCCCCCGCCGCCGCCGCCGGATCGCCGCCGCATCGGGGGGCAACTCGTCGGTCGGCGCGTCGCTCCGCCGGGCTTCGATCTCGGCGTCCGGGTTCGGCGGGGCCTCCTCGCGGGTCACGTCGGCCATGCTCGGGCCCTTGTTGAACTTGTTCCGCCCGTGCGCGCCGACGCCGGCGCGCCCCTTCTTCCCGCTGGTGCCGTAGCCTCTGCCGTGTGCCATGACGTCCTCCGAGCGTGTCGCGAGCGTATCCGTCTCCGGGTCGCGCGCGACGCGCGGCGGGCCCGGGGCGGAGGGCCGAGTGCAAGCCGCGCGCCGGTTCCGGCGCCGGGCGCACCGGATGCCGCCCGCCCCGCGCCCGCGCCGCTCCGCCTCGGGCTTTTGGCCAGGTCCGGCTCAGGGAATGCCTCGGTGACCCGCCATGCCGGTCCGGGCGAGACTGTCGCCGCGTCGCATCTCGCCCGAGTACTTCCCCACCACCGAAGGGTCGGCATGTCCACAATCGCCCACGCCGCGAAACCGCTTCGGCTCGACTTGCCCGCGCCCGCGCCCGCGCCCGCGCCCGCGCCCGCGCCCGCGCCCGTCACCCCGCCCGCCTGCCCCGTCAGTTCGCACACCGAGTGGGACCCGCTCGAAGAGGTGATCGTCGGCCACGTGGACGGGGCGACGATCCCGTCGAGCCACATCGTCGTCACGTGCAACATCCCGAAGGCCGCCGCGACGATGGTCTACCCGTTCTTCGGCGGGCGGCGGTACCCGGGGATCATGACCAAGCCGGCCCGGCGCGAGCTCGAGGAGTTCGTCCACATCCTGGAGGCCGAGGGGGTAACCGTGCGGCGACCGGACCCGCAGCCGTTCAAGGCGAAGTACGGGACGCCGCAGTGGCGCAGCCGCGGGTTCACCGTCGCCTGCCCGCGCGACAGCGTGCTCGTCGTGGGCGACCAGATCATCGAGACGCCGATGGCGTGGCGGTCGCGGTACTTCGAGACGTTCGCGTACCGGCGGCTGTTCAAGGAGTACTTCGCGAGGGGCGCGCGGTGGGTGTCGGCCCCGAAGCCCGAGTTGCCGGACGAGCTGTTCGACTACGAGTACCGCGTGCCGGGGGACGCGGACCCGCTGACGTACGTGATCAACGAGCACGAGCCGGTGTTCGACGCGGCCGACTTCGTGCGGTGCGGGCGCGACCTGTTCGTGATCAAGAGCAACGTGACCAACTCGGCCGGGATCGCGTGGCTGCGGCGGTACCTCGGCGGCGCGTACCGCGTGCACGAGATCGAGAGCTGCTGTCGCCAGCCGATGCACATCGACACGACGTTCATGCCGCTGGCGCCGGGGAAACTGCTCGTCAACCCGGACTACCTGGACGTCGAGAAGCTGCCGCCAATGTTCAAGGGCTGGGACGTCCTGATCGCCCCGGAGCCCGACCCGGTGCAGGGGCGACTGCTGAAGATCACGAGCATGTGCGGCAAGTGGCTGGGCATGAACGTGCTCATGCTCGACGAGCGGCGGGTGATCGCCGAACGGAACCAGCCGTCGATGTTGCGGGCGCTCAAGGACTGGGGGTTCGAGCCGATCCCGTGCGCGTTCCAGCACTACGCCCCGTTCGGCGGCGCGTTCCACTGCGCCACGCTCGACGTGCGGCGGCGCGGCGAGCTCAAGTCGTATTTCTGACCGGGGTCCGGGCGCGCGATCCGGCCTGTCCACCGCGGCCGGTCCCCGATACCGTACGCCCCCATGTTCGACGAACCCTCCGAAGACCCCACCGAGCGCGCGATCGACCCCGCCACCAAGGCCAAGGACAAGTCCGACGAGTTCCGCATGCACGCCGAGCTCTTCGCCGTCTTCGAGGGCCCGCGCAAGTTCGATGCCGAGCTCAAGCCGCTGACCGACGCCGACCTCGCCCGCGAGATCCAGCGGACGATGGGCAAGCTCGAGAAGGCCAAATCCGCCGACAGTCCCGTGCTCCCCGAGCCCGTCACCGCCGACGCGAAGGCGCTCCTGACCCTCTGCGACGCGCGCGACCTCTCGACCAACGACTACCACGTCCACCGCCGGCCCGGCGAGGTGATGATCACCCGCTGGCTCAAGGGCGACGAGGTCGAGACCTACTACACCCGCCTCCAGGCCCACTTCGACGCCGCCATGGGCGGGTTCAAGGAGGACGAGCGCCAGGCCCTCGAGTGGCAAAAGGACCCGAAGACGCTCGCGTACCTCGAAGCCCTCGAGGCGGTCGACGTGAAGATGGCCGAGCGCTACCTGCGCGACCCGATCAAGCAACTCGGCCTCCTCGTCCTCTCCACCCAGGCCGCCGACGAGCTGAACATCGCATACCTCGCCGACTACGTCATGAGCGTGACGCCCGCCGACATCGTCGGCCCCGCCTCCGCCCCCCCCGACGACGCCCCCACCGAGCGCGACCTCACCTGGTTCTTCAAGCTCTTCTCCCTCCGCGGCTTCGTCGACAACGGCGAACGCATGTGCTTCTTCGCCTACCTCCAAAAAGCCGACGACGAAGACTGGTAATCCGCCGTTTCACCACGGAGGCACCGCGACGTGGCGAGGCCAAGTTCAAAGGTCTCAATCCCGGTCTCCTTGTCTCCGTACCTCCGTACCTCCGTACCTCCGTACCTCCGTACCTCCGTACCTCCGTGCCTCCGTGCCTCCGTGGTGAGTCGTCCGCTTCGAAATTCACGGTAGCTGCCACCGCCGCCTCAGCGCCCACTCGATCCCCAACAACCCCAGCACCAGCGCCCCCTGCATCGGCAAATCGTACGCCTTCTCCCACGTCGGTGGCTTACCAGCCAGCGCCATCCCGGCGCGAACCCAGTTCGACAGCCGCACCGACCGCACGCTCGCCTCCGGGTCGATCGCCGGCGGAGGCGTCAGGTCCGAAATCAGCTTCGGCAGCTCGTCCAGCGTGTACGCCCTCCCCCGCGTCGCGGTCGCCAGCTCGGCCATCCCCTTCCGGTCCGCCGCCAGCTTCAGCATCTCCTCGGCGGGCGGGATGACCGTAAACGTGAGCGGTTGTTTCCCCAGCGACTTGCCGTCCTTCGTCGCCGACAGCTCGGCCGAGTACTCCCCCTTCTCCGGCGTCGGAATCACCACCTCGTACATCCCCGTCCGCCCCTCGCTCGCCGGCAGCGGGACCTGCTTCGCTTCACTCGATCCGCCGCGCCTGAGCGTCAGATTCACCTGCGCGAACCGCGTCGCGTCCCCGCGCTCGTCCCGCACCATCGCCCGCACCTTCACCGACTCCCCGAGCTGAAACAGCGACTTATTCAAAAGCCCGTCCACGCCCGCCCCGCGCTGACGGTTCGTCGCGTCCTCCCCCGCCAGCCAACGGATCAGCTGCCCCCATATCCGGTTGTACGGGCTGTCCTGCCCCATCGCCCGCATCGGCAAGTACCACAGATACGTCGTGTCGACCGTGAACGCCGCCGACCTTCCTTTCCCATAACGCTGCACCGCCAGCACGATCTGTGGTGCGCTGTCCTCCGGCGCCGGCCGCTCCGCGTGCACCGCCAGCACCTGCGCGCCACTCTTGGCCTTGGGCACGACGACATTCCCGCGCAGGGCCGGGATCGCCTTCTCGCCCTTCTTCTGTTCTACGCCGAACCACTCAGCCAAACCGTCCGTCGCCGGGTGCGTCGCCCCCTCGGCCGTCAACCGCGGCACGAACTCCGACCGCTCCTGTCCCGCCGACACCGGCCCCACGAACACCGGCAGCGCCCGCTCAATCGGCGTCCCCTCGTACGCCCCGGGCCCGAACGAGTTCTGCCCGCCGATCATCATCAGCCCGCCGCCCTCGGAGACGTGCTTCTCGATCGACTCCTGCTGCATCCGCGTCAGGAACGACGCGTCGAGGTCGCCGATCAGGATCACGTCGAACGTCCGCCACTCATCATACGTCTGCGGCATCTTCGTGAACCGCCGCCCGTCCACCGTGCCCCCGGCCGTGAACCGGTCCTGCTGGATCCGCAACAGCGTGGCGACCTCCACGTTCGGGTCGCGCGCCAGCGCCCGGTTCAGCTGCGTGTACTCCGGCCGAACCCGCCCCTCGACGTACAACACCTTGATTCGCGGGTCCAGCGCCAGGCCCTGGAATTCCTGCCGATTATCCGCCGTGCTCCGCTCCCCCGGCACCGGGTCGACCCATACTGCCAGCCGGTGCACCCCAGTTCCCCGCGGTGTGTACTTCAGCTCGACCGCTTGTCCCTCGGCCGCCGGCTGGAGCACGAGCTTCTCCGCCCGCGCCTCGCCGAGCGGCTTGCCGGCCGAGTCGACCGGGGCCATGCGAACGTCGACCACCCGGCCCGACAACGCCGACGACTTCACCGTCGCCCGAACGACCGTCTCATGTCCCACGACGAAATCATCGCTCGCCTCCACGTTCGTCACGGCGACGTTGGCCATCGTCGCGCCCTCGGCCTGCTCCGACCCGACCAGCACCGTGTAAATCGGGAACGAAAAGTATCGCAGCGCCCCCGCCACGCTCGGCGACGCATTGTCGATCCCGTCCGAGATCAACACGAACGCCGCCCGCGCCCCCGTCCTCGCCTTCGCACCCGCAGCGTTCATCGCCGCGACGATGTCGGTCGCCTTACCCGCCGGCTGAAGGCTCGCGAGGTCGTCCGGGTCCTTGAGCTCATCCAAGCCCGTCGAAAACGTGTAGAACTGCGGCACAAAGCTCTCGCGCACCCGTCCCAGTTCCGGCTCGAGCACCCGCCACACCGACTGAAACCGCGTCGGCCCGTTCTGCACGTCCGGGAAACTCATCGACCCCGATGCGTCGATCACGAAGATCAGCGCCCGCTCCGGCGCCGGCTTAGCCGTCCACCGCACGATCGGGTCGAACAGCATCGTCACCAGCATCGCCAGCGCGACCGAGCGCAGGCCCACCAGGACGGCGATCCGTCCCGCCCCGAGTCGCGGCCACAGGTTCAGGTAGAACGTCAGCGACACCAGCACGAGCGTGCCGAGCGTCCAGAACATCCCGACGAACCGGTCGTGCAAGGCGGGCACCGCCACGACCAGTACGGCCCCCCCCACGCCCGCCAGGATTAGCGGCGCGACCAGCAACCCCCGCCCCGTCCGCCACGGACGACTCACCGCCGCATGCCCCACCAACACGAGCGCGGCCGCCACGCACACCAGGACCCACGCGTCCCAGTCCTGCTGCCCGATGATGTCGAATGGCCACTCTCGCACGCGCTCGGTACCCGCGACGAGTTGTAACCGAAACCCCCGCCACGGCCACCGCGCCACCGAACCTCTCGCGCCGTGGGGTGGGCTCTGCCCACCGCTCTCGCGCCCGACTCCCGAAATCAAGGGCCGTACTTAGCGGTCGCACCGAAGGTGCACGTGACCGTTCCTCAACCGATCGCACGCATCCGCGCGCGTCCCCGCGCCGCTCCCCCTCGGTCAACGTCCGCCGTGCGCGCCGCACACCACCCGCGCGCCACCCCTCCCGCGACCGAATCCAGAAAAATGTTCCCGCCCCGCGCCATCCCACGCCCGGCTCGTGCGCGCCCGTCACTACCCCGACGTGACACCGCACCTAAGGTAGACCAACTGCTCTTTGACAACCCACCCGCACCCCCGAACCCCGCAGTACCGATCCGGTACCGAAAAGTACCGATCCGGTACCGAAAAGTACCGGTTTGGTACCGGAAAATACCGCATTTCCGTCCCCTTATCGTTTCGTAACTTTATCCGCATCCAATCCTTACGCGTCCTGCCAGGTCTACGACGCGTCATTTTCCGCCCCGGCTAAGCCCCGTGTTTAAAGCCCTGCCGCCAGAACGTCCGATAACAACTCACGCCCGTGTCCCCGCGCCCCCTTTCCATCCTCGCCTGCCTCGTGCTGACGCTCTCCGCCACCGCCCAGCCGGCGGAGATCAATCGCGTCTTGCGCACCTTCGACTTCGAGGAACGCCCCCTCGGCAACGCCGACGACCTCCCGATGCACTGGAACAAGGTCGACGGCCCCGGCCTGCCGCACTACGTTAACGGCCGCCTCGCCACTGACCGCCCGCGCGCCGGTCGGTACGCCTTCCGGTTCGACCTCAACGGCGGCTCCCTCGTCTACCGCTACGACGCCGGCCAGATCCGCGTCAGCGACGGCGCCCACTACCGCGTCGAGGGCTACGTCCGCACGACCCGCCTGCCGCACGCGCGAGCTCGCATCTCAGCATACCTGGTGGACGCCGACGGCCGCCAGATTCCCGCCACCGTCCGCCACTCCGAGCTCTACGCCGCCCGGTTCGACGACGACGAAGTCTGGCAGCGCCTGCACGTCGAGCTGTCCGCCGACGCCCCCAAGGCCGGCCTCCAGGGCCTCGCGCCCCACTCGCTCGTGATCGAGCTGGCCCTGCTCCAGCCCGCCGCCTTCGCCCCTTCCACGCTCGGCAAGCGCGCCATCTTCCCCCAGGACATCCGCGGCTCGGCGTGGTTCGACGACGTCACCGTCTCGCAGGTCCCGCGCGTCCGGATCACCACGGGTCGACCCGGCAACCTGTTCCGCCAAGGCGAGCCGCTCCGCATGACCGTGCTCGTCTCCGATCGCTACACCGACGACCTCGCCGCCCAACTCTTCGTCCACGACGCCGCCGGGAAAAAGGTCTACCAGCGGAGCGGCGCGTTCGAGCTCGCCGCCGCCGAAACGCTCGGCCCGGGCCGCAAGCGCCTGGCGGTCGTCGTCCCCGACCTCCCGGCCGGGTGGTACTCGGCGACGATGGTCATGTCGTCGCGCGGCCAGTACGTCGGCGACCAGCGGCTCGACTTCATCGTCCTGCCGGACGTCGCGCCGTTCCCCATCCAGCCCGCCAACCGGTTCGGCGTCATCGCCACCGACCTGCCCTTCGACGGGTGGGGCGAACTCCCCGACATCCTCCCCGTGCTGGGCGCGGGCCGGGTCAAGCTCGCCGTCTGGAGCCGGTCGGCCGACGTCGACACGATGGACCCCGCCGCGTTCGACAACATGCTCGTCCGCCTGCAGGAATTGCGGATCATCCCGACCGCCTGCCTGGTCGACCTGCCCCCGCCCATCGCCGACCCCCTCCTCGCCCGCCAGCGCACGGCCGACGCGGTCCGCGCCTTCAAGACCGCGGGCGAAACGGCCAAGGCGATCCAGGCCGATTCGGCCTGGCCGCTGATCCTCAAGGCCGCCCCCGACGACTGGCAGCCGCGCCTCGCCCAGTTGATCGCCAGGCACGCGTCCCACCTCGACCACTGGCAGCTCGGCGCCGACGGGACCGACGCGTTCGTCACCGACCCCGGCATGCGGCGCGTGTACGCCGCCGTCCACGCCGAGTTCTCCAAGCTCGTGCACCGCCCCGACCTCGCGATGCCCTGGCCGGCTTGGTACGAGCTCGACTCGGCCGCCCCGGCGACGATCGCGCTGTCGATCCCGCCGTCGGTCCTGCCCAACCAGGTCCCGCTGTACGTCGCCGACCTCGGCTCGGCCAATGCGGCCGCCAACCGCCAGTCGACGGCCGCCGGGCGGAAGCCGCCGAGCCTCTCGCTCACGCTCCTGCCGCTCGACCGCGCCCAGTACGGGCGCGAGGTGCAGATCCGCGATTACGCCCAGCGCCTCACGTACGCGCTTGCCGCCGACGCGACGCGCATCGACGTGCCCCTGCCGTTCACCGTCACCCGAGACGGCGACGAGGTCGTCCGCCAGCCTCAGGAAATGTTCCTCATCGCCCGCACGCTCCTCACGACGCTCGGCGGCGCGGTGTTCAAGGGCAAGGTGCCGATCGCCGAGAACGTCGAGGCGTTCCTGTTCGACCGCGACGGCCAGGGGATCCTCGTCCTGTGGGACCGCGGCCTGTCGGCGGGCGGCGCGACGCGCGAGCTGCCGATCAACCTCGGTGACCGCCCGACCCGGCTCGACCTCTGGGGCAACGCCGCCCCCCTGCTCGCCACCGCCGACGCCCGCTCGGCCGGCACGACGCGCCTGACCCTGGGCAACCTGCCCGTCATCCTGGTGGACATCGACGGCCCACTCGCCCAGCTCCGCGCCTCGGTCGCGATCGACCGCCCGCTCATCGAGTCGAGCTTCCAGGCGCACTCCCGCAAGCTCCGCTTCGTCAACCCGTACAAGACCGCGATCAGCGGGTCGGTGCGGCTCAAGGGTCCGGCCGGGTGGACGGTCAACCCGCCCACGCACGCGTTCAGCCTCAACCCGGGCGAGACGTTCGAGCAGACGCTGGCGATCGAGTTCCCCTACAACTCGTCCGGCGGCCCCAAGACGATCGACGCGAACTTCGTCCTCCAGGCCGATCGCCAGTCGACGTTCACCGTCCCCCTCACGGTCACGCTCGGCCTGTCCGACGTGGGCATGCAGACGCTCGCCCTGCGCGACGGGGCCGACATCGTCGTCCAGCAGGTCATCCAGAACTACGGCGACCGGCCGATCGATTATTCGGCGTTCGCGATTCTGCCCGGGCAGGCGAGGCAGGAGCGGCTCGTGACGAACCTGGCGCCGGGGCGGTCGACGATCAAGCGGTACCGGTTTCCCGCCGCCGAGATCGCCCCGGGCGTCAAGCTCCGCGTAGGCGTGAAGGAACTCAACGGGACGCGCATCCTGAACGACGAGGTCGAAGTCCAGTAGGGTGGGCACGGCCCACCGCAAACTCGGATACGTTCGCACTGGGGGGAACCGTGCATCTGGATTTCAGCACCGGGCTCGTGACAATTCGCCGCGTGACCCGGCCGTCGTCCTTCCGACTCGACTCTTCCGCGCCCACTCCCCTGTGGCACGTGCCGGCAACCGCGGCCGCGCTCGCGCTCTCCCACGACCCGGTCACCCACGTCACGTCGCTCAGCTCCGACACCCTGATCCAATCGTGGTCCGACCCTCTAGCCGCACTGGCGTGGCTCGACACCGCCGGCCGGGAAATGCTCGCACACGCGGACGACCGATGGGTCGGGTTCCTGTCGTACGATCTCGGCAGGTTGTTCGAGTCGTTGCCGAGCCTGACTAACGACGACCTCGGGTTGCCGCTGTTTCGGTTCACGCTGCATCGCGCGGGCACGCCGGCGGTGGGCAGTGCCCACCCTGCGGTTGGCGCCGCGCCGGTCGCGCGAGCGGTGGGCGGAGCCCACCCAAAGTCGACGTTTACGCGGGACGCGTACGAGGCCGCCGTCGCCCGGGCGATCGAGTACGTGCGGGCGGGGGACATCTTCCAGGTCAATTTCGCGCAGCGGTTCGCCGTGCCCACGCCGCTGACGCCCCGGGCGACCTACGAGCGCCTGCTCGCGCACTCGCCGGCCGAGTACGGGGCCCTGCTCGACTACGGCGACTTCGCCCTGGTGTCGAACTCGCCGGAATTGTTCCTGCGCGTGACGGCCGACCCGGGTGGGAAGCGGCGGGTGATCACGCGGCCGATCAAGGGCACGCGGCCGCGCCTGCACGGAATGGACGACGAGCTCCGCGCATCGGCCAAGGACGCGGCCGAGCTCCACATGATCATCGACCTCGAACGGAACGACCTGGGCCGGGTCAGTGAGATCGGCTCGGTCCGCGTCACCCAGCCGCGGACGATCGAGGCCCACCCGACGGTCTACCACGGTGTGGCGACGGTCGAAGGAACGCTGCGCGACGACGTCGGCCTCGTCGACCTGCTCCGCGCCACGTTCCCCGGCGGGTCGATCACCGGTGCCCCGAAGATCCGCGCGATGCAGATCGTCGAGGAACTCGAACCGGTGCGGCGCGGGCCGTACTGCGGGGCGATCGGCGTGCTCGCGCCCGGCGGGGCGCTCGAACTCAACGTGGCGATCCGCACGATGATCGTGAAGGACGGCGTGGCATTCGTCCCAGTCGGCGGCGGGATCGTCGCCGACTCGACGCCCGCCGCCGAGTACGAGGAGACGCTCGTCAAGGCGCGCGCGATGTTCGACGCGCTGGGGGTGCCTTGAGGCGTATCCGGGGCGGCGCTGCGGGCGGCACCCGTACACTCTGCCCCGGCTTGTTTCGGACGGGAGGGGCGCTACACTCCGATGATGCCCGTTGAGCCCGAGAAATCTGATCCGCACAAGGACCGTGAGCCGCCGAACTGGTGGGTGCTCGTGATCGTTGCGGCAGTGTTCGCGGCGGGGCTGGGGCTATCGCTCTATTCGTTCATGAAGCGACAGCGGGAACGGGGGCCGGGGAAGCCGGCGACGTCGCAGGCGAGCACCGTCGATCGTCACACATTCTGGGCCCGGCCGGGTTGATCCCGATGCAATCCACCCTCCTCCCGCGTCGCACGGCCCTGCCGACGTTGGCCCGACGGCCGCGCGAGTTCGTCCGCACGTTCCGCTGGCCCCTGCTTTTGCTGGCGGTCGGCGCGACGGCCGACGTGGTCACGACCTACCGCAACCTCCGCCTGTACGGCACCGGCGTCGAGGCCCACATCGTCCAGCGGTGGGTGTCCGACGTCGTCGGGATCCACGTCGGCGTGCCCCTCGCCAAGCTGATCCAGCTCGCCTTCGTGCTGTTGGTCGCGGCGTGGTGGCGGCCCTGGACGGTCGTGATCCTCGTCGTCTGCGCGCTGCTGTACGGAACCGCGGCGATGAGCAACCACTTCCTCTGGTTCTGACGTGGCCGCCCGCCGGTCACCGCCAGATACCCCACCCGCGGAGGCGCTCCCAGAGCGTCCAACTTCGTGGCGGCCGGGACCGGATGCGCGCGGCGACCATGCGGACGACGTCGCCGACCGTGACCACGTCCTTCCACGCGCCGCCGGGAAGGCCCATGCCGAACTCCTTCTCGATCCCGATGTTCAGTTCGAAGAACGCGAGCGAGTCGAGGTGGTAGCCGAGGTCCTGCCCGAGCGTGTCGGCCGGGAGCAGGCGGGCCGGGCGCACGTGGCCGGCGTCCAACCCCGTCGAGAAATCGCTCACGCGCACGAGGACGTTCAGCACGCCATCGATCACCCACGCGGGCACGTCGTTGGCGACGCCCCAGTCTGCCGCGGAACGCGCCACGTCGGGCCGCTCCTCGAAGCCGAGGCGAACCTTCGCCGCGTCACGTCGGTAGGACGCGATCTCCCACTTGCCGACCAGATAGAAGAAGACCACGAGCGCCAAGAGGATCAGAATGCCGCCGAGCGTACCCATTGGGTACGTATTGTACGACGACGGGACCGGCGCGCCAGTTAAAACGTGCCCGTCATCCCAATTCCGACCGCGCCACCGCCCGGCGTTCCTTCGACGACCGCGCGAGCATTTCCGCGACCGCGAGCGATTGCAGGTGTATCTTCCCGCTCGACGCCGGCTCGACGTCTTCGACGATGTACTTGAACCACTCGTCGGCGATCACCTGCTCGGGGGGCAGGACATCGAGGACGTCTACGGCCTGCACGCCGCCCCCGCCGCGGGGGTAGAAGTAGAGCTCGGCGTGGCCGACCATCGCCAGCGCGCCGCGATCGCCCTCGAGCACGATTTCGTCCCGGACGACGGCGGCGTCGAAGCTGAGCGAGTACGTGACGAGCGCGCCCGTCGCGTGCTCGATGACCGCGTCGACCTCCGAGTCGTGGATCCACTCGCTCCACGGGGCCCGCGACAGCCGCGCCCCCGACACCTGCTTGACCGGGCCGAGCCATGCGGCCAGCGTGTCGGCGTGGCGCACGATCAGCGGCCAGAGGCCGGTGTTGTTCTCGTCGTACGCGCCGCCCTCCTTGAGCCAGCTGTGCTGGAGGAAGTCGACGCGCTTGGGCTCGCCGGGGTACGCCGGGTGCGCGGGCGTGCGGAGGATGTGCGAGACGGTCTGCTCGACCGCCGAATACCGGTCGCGCTCGACCACGCAGAACTTCGACCACGCGGCCTGGGCCTCGTCCACAAGCGCCTTGGCCCGTCCCCAGTCGGTCGCCAGCGGGCTGTCGACCAGCACGTGCTGGCTGACCGAGAAGCCCATGTGGCAGTACTCGGCGTGCGTCGGCGTCGGCGAGCAGATAACCAGCGCGTCGGCCTCGATCTGCGACAGCGCGCCGGTCAGGCCCGAGAACACGGGCACCCCCTTGCGGCCCATCTCGTCGAGCCGGTACTGGGCGACCTTGGCGGCCGTCGTATTGGTGTCCACCAGCGCGACCGGGTTGAACTTCGGGTCGCGGCCGAACAGATCGACCGCCCACTGCCCACCGCCGCCCACGCCGACCAGGATCGTTCGAAGAATCATGGGTGTCGTACTCAGGAGGAAACCGATCGAAACGACACGCGCGACCGTTGGAATGCGCAACCGACGGTGCAAGCACCGTGGGCGTTCGGGCGCGCGACACGAGCCGTCACGGGTCGTGCGGATATCGACCGTTGCCCGCGCGTCACGTGCCCCCCTACAATCCCGCGCGTCGCGTCCCGACGCAACCCCGCCCCCCCTTCGTGGAGTTCTTCACATGCCCATCATCCGCGACGAGACCAAGCGCAAGCAAATCGTCGACCTCCTGACCCAGGCCTATTGGATGGAGCTCGAGACGGTCCAGTCGTACATCGCCAACTCGATCAACCTCGACGGCGTGCGGGCGGAGGAGATCAAGAAGTCGCTCCAGGCGGACGTCACGGCCGAGCTCGGGCATGCCCAGCAGTTCGGACAGCGCATCAAGCAGCTCTACGGCCGCGTCCCCGGGTCGTTCGACTTCAAGCCGACCCAGAAGTCGCTCCAGCCGCCGGCCGACACGACGGACGTGGTCAGCGTGATCCGCGGCGTGATCGAGGCCGAGCAGGGCGCGATCGACCATTACATGAAGGTGATCCAGGCGTGCGAGGGCGTCGACTACGTGACCGCCGACCTGGTCACGACGATCCTCGCCGACGAGGAGGGCCACCTGCGCGAGTTCGAGGGGTTCATGAAGGAGTACGAGAAGGAGCGGAAGTAACGACGGGGCGCGCCCGTGTGCGGAGCACACCCGCTTGCGGGTTAGCGGGCCCACCCACCCGCGACAATCCATCGCGCTCCGCCCCTCACACCCCCTGCGGCAACTGCCGCACCTTCACCCGCGCCTCGGTCACCGTGTAAAGCCGTTTCGGGGTGAGTCGGCTGTACCGCTCGAACAGGCGGTCGATCGCGTCGTCCTGCTCAACGTCGGCACCGGCGAGTTGCAGGAACACGATCGCGCGCGGGAACCAGATGTCCTTGGCGTACGGGGCGTCGGCCATGTCGGGGTCGGCGGTGAGGATCTCGAGCTGGGCCTTGACCGCGGCGGCGAGGATCTCTTCGTGGGAGGCGCCCGCGGCGAGGCCGACGGATTCAGGGGTGACGGCGGCATGGCCGTGACGGGCCACGGCCGCGGCGACGGCGGGGGTCAGGTTTCCGATCAGCAGAAAGCGCATCGCGCGATGATAGCGAAGCGCGCCGGGCCGGCAAGACGCGCCGCGCGACGAAGCGCCCTCACGGCACGATGATGGCGGTGGTGTACCTGCCCCAGACGCGGTTCTTCACGCCCACCGCCGCGTCGTAGGTCGTCAGCGGGCCGACCCGGACGAGCTGGACGCCCGGGCGTGTGGCGTCGGTATATTTCCCCGCGGTGAGTCCCATCTTCTTCATCTCCGCGACGACGGCGTCCGCCTGGGCCGCGGCCCCGTACGTGCCGACCTGCACCCAGAACGCGCGCTGGCCGGTGTGTTCGGCGGCGCGTCGCGCCTGCTCAGTCCCGGGGAACTGCTGGCCGACCTTGGCGAACGTGCGGTCCGCCTGCTCCCACTGGCCGACGCGCTGCTGGCACAAACCGACTCGGTACAGGGCCCAAGCCTTGTCGCCGTTGCGCTCGAGCTTGTCGTACCCGGCCGACAGCTCCGCGATCGCCTGCGGGTACTTGTTCTGGAAGTAGAAGACGTTCCCCAGGCCGGCGCGGATCAGCCCCTCGACGCCGGGCCGCGGTTTGAGCGTGAGCGCCTGGGTGTAGGCGGTGTGGGCGCGGGTCAGGTCCTGCTCCGGGGAGGTCACGTCCTGGTGGCTCTTCTCCTCGAACGCCCGACCACGGAGGTAGAGCGCCTCGGCGGCGCCCGGGCCGTTGGGCTCGGCCGACAGGTACGCGTCGGCGGCGGCGGACATCTGGGCGTAATCCGGCCGCGGCGACTCGAGAAGCTTGTACCCCTCGACTAATTTCTCTTTTGCGCCCGTGTCACCGGCGCAGCCGCCGAGAAGTAGGGTGGTCACGAGGAACACGGTGAGGACGGAAGCGCCAAGGTAACGCGGTCCAACGCAACCCACGGAACGAGTTCCGTGGGCTTTCCGAGCCGTCCGTGTCCCGATTCCGCCGGTTCGCATCCGTGCCTCCGTGAGATAGATTAAATCCAGACCCCGGATAAGATCGCGGGGGACGAAACCGGTGCAAGGCGCGCGCCGGATTTTGCCCCGGATTCGCCGTGGCGCGACGAGGGCCCGCGAGCGCTTCCCGCCCCCAGGACCAACCCGACCACCCCATGCTCTTCGAACCCCTATTCGCCCACGCCCAGCGGACGCCCGACGAAGTCGCCGTGATCGACGAGCGCGGGCAGTACACGTACCAGTACCTGGCCAACGCCGCCGCCGGACTCGGGCTCTACCTGTCGTTCCAAACCCAGAAGAGCGCGGTCGGCCTGCTGCTGCCGCCGTCGGGCGGGTTCGTCGCCAGCTTCTATGCCACGCTGCTGGCCGGGAAGACGGTCGTCCCGATCAACTACCTGCTGGGCGACCGCGAGGTGGCGCACGTCATCAAGGACAGCGGGATCGACACGGTCATCACGATCCCCCAACTCGCGCCGCGCCTGGCGGGGACGGACCTGAAGGTCATCGACCTGACCCAGCTCCCGCAGACGCCGCCGATGGCGATCACGCCCCGCTTCCCGAGTCCTGCGCCGGACGACATGGCCGTGCTGCTGTACACGAGCGGGACGAGCGGGCTGCCTAAGGGCGTGGTGCTCACGTACCGCAATTTGCAGTCCGATGTGGACGCGGCGATCGAGCACGCCGCCCTCCGCCACGAGCACAAGTTCCTCGGCGTCATCCCGCTGTTCCACGCGTTCGGCCTGACCGGGTGCATGCTCGGGCCGATCCAGCTCGGCGCGCAGGTCGTGTACGTCGCCCGGTTCTCACCGGTCGCGATGTTGACCGCGATCAAGGACCACAAATTGTCGATCGTCTTCGGCGTGCCGGCGATGATGGGCGCGCTGCTCAACCTGAAGAACGCCGCCCCGGATGACTTCGCGCACACGTACGCGATGATCACGGGCGGCGACGCCCTCCCGGCGACCCTCCGCGAGGGGTTCAAGGCGCGGTTCAACGTGCCGCTGCTCGAGGGCTACGGCCTGACCGAGACGTCGCCGGTCGTGGCGCTCAACGTCCCGCAGGCGAGCCGGCCGGGGTCGGTCGGAAAGCTCGTGCCGGGCGCGCAGGCGAAGATCGTCGACGACGACGGCAAGGAAGTCGCCACGGGCGGCGAGGGCGAGGTCTGGCTCAAGGGGCCGATGATCATGTCGGGCTACTACAATTTGCCCGACGAAACGGCCAAGGTGCTGACGGCCGACGGGTTCTTCAAGTCCGGCGACCTCGGCAAGCTCGACGCCGACGGGTACCTGTACATCACGGGCCGGAAGAAGGACCTGATCATCAGCGGCGGCGAAAAGGCCGTCCCGCGTGAGATCGAAGAGGTGCTCACGCGCCACCCCGCCGTCGCCGAGGCCGCGGTCGTCGGCAAGAAGGACCCGAGCCGAGGCGAGGTCGTCGCCGCGTTCGTGACCCTCAAGCCGGGCGCGACCGCAACGCCCGACGAGATCCGCACCTTCGCCCGCGACGAGAACCTCGCGACGTTCAAGGTCCCGCGCGAGGTGATCATCATCGACGAACTCCCGCGCAGCCCCACGGGGAAGGTGCTCAAGCGGGTGCTCTCGGACCGGATCAACGCGAAGCCGGAAGCGTGACCGGCGCGCGTCGGTACTCGATCCGGGGCGTCGCCTTCAGGCTCCGCCGCCGGCTCGGGTGACGTACGAACGCGATCGTCCATCCAGGCGCCGAACGGGGAATTCCGCGCGGCCGATGGCGCGCACTCACCGCCCGATCACGAACGCGTCATCCCAGTGGGGGCCCTTCTGCGCGCGGAGCCGGCGCAGTAACTCGGGCGGGAGGCCGGGGACGCGGTGGTACGTGCGCGAGAGGCGGTCGACCTCGCCGGGGTGGACGACGACGACGACGCCGGCCTCCCGCAGCTTCGCCTCGGACATGCCGAGCCACGCCTCGTACATGTCGGTCGCCCCGCCGGGCAGGTCGAAGACGGTCCGGTAGCGCAGGCGGTGTGCGGGGAGCGGGTAGAGGAAGCCCTGGGCGTCGCCGAGGAGGCAGACGGTCCGCCCGGATTCGCCGATGCCCTGGAGTTCGTCGGGGAGGAGCAGGCGCGGGTCGTCGAGGCCGTAGACCGCTTGAAAGTCGCCGGAGTACGCGGCCAGGCGGGCGTGCAACATGGTGAAGCCGGGCTGGTCGCGGCGGCCCATGGAACCTTCCCACCGGGGGCCCGGGATCGGCCACCACGAGACGAAGGCGGCGACCGCGGCGAGGCCCGTCGCGACGGCCGGCCAGCGGGCGGCGCGCACCGTCCCCACGAGCATGGCGGCGATCGGGATGCACAGGACGTAAAAGCGCCCGAGCAGGTGGGTGAACCCGACCCACACGATCAGCACCGACAGCAGGTAGAGGGCGAGCAGCGCGGGCGTGAACGCGTCGGCGGGCGGGGCCGACGACCCTGGGGCCGCCCCTGCCGTGCGTCGTCGGGAGCGCAGCCGGATGACGAGCGAGGCGACGATCGCGACGCCGACGATCGGCCAGAAGAGGTACCCGTACTGCCAATCGGCGAAGATCACGCGGCCCGCGCGGGCGAGGCGTGCGCCGACGGGGCGGTCGGGCTCGGCGGGCGAGTGGGCGATCCGGAACCGCTCGACCTGGACGGGGTCAAAATGCCCGGGGCCGAGCTGGGCCATCCCCAGCGGGAAGACGGGGTTGCCGGTCCAAACCCAGTTGCGGATCAGCCAGGGCGAGAAGGCGACGACCGCGACCGCCCCGAACGCGGCCAGCGGCTTGAGCCAGCGGCGGACCTCGCGACGGGCGACGGCGAGGAGCATGACGACCGCGGTCAGCGCGATCACGACCATGGGGACTGCCGTGTACTTGCCCCCGCCCGCGCACCCGGCGGCCGCCCCGGCGACGGCCG
>Ga0196963_10000925_pt1 | contig 22196 bp, 19 predicted proteins | sample S1_5metaG_FD_148600 | JGI IMG/M metagenome (GOLD analysis project Ga0196963, IMG submission 148600) | Soil microbial communities from Anza Borrego desert, Southern California, United States - S1_5 | ecosystem: Environmental > Terrestrial > Soil > Desert | place: USA: California | collected... | reverse complement strand
TTTATCCGCCTTTATGTGCACTTGTGTCAGGGCAGTCGATCCATCCCGGCGGGCGGCTTCAAGACTTGCTCGACGAGCCGGAAGTACTTCGGGTCCTCGCCGTCGAACGCCTCCCGCCCGCCCCCCATGTAGGCCCGCGCCAGTTCGTCCGCCGCCCGGTCGCGGGTCCCGAGTTCCAGATTACACTGGCCCAGCCGGAGGTGGATCCGCACGTCCCCGAGTCCCCCGCGACACCGAACGGCATCCTCGAACACCTGGCACGCCTTCGCGTAGTCGGGCTTGGCGAACTGGAGCTCGCCCATCTCCTTCAACAACTCCACCGTGACCGGTTGCTCGTAATCGGGCTCAGGGACCGCCTTGAGGGCGGTCACGAGGATCGCCCATGCGGACCGCGGGTCGCCCGTCCGTCTCTTCTCGACCGCGTCGGCCAGCGCGGACCGCGCGGCCGCCATCGCCAATTGGTGATCGCTTTTCTTTGGCATCGGTACCTCGGTCAACGCCCGAGGTCTGATCAATACCCGAAGGGGCAACGAAGGCCAAAGGGCGAAGGCCGATGGGTTAGGTGTCGGTCGCATCGCCTACCGCCGCCCGCCGCTTCGGCCCGCGCGGCCGACCGTCGCCCCCCTTGGCGCGACGCCCCCCCTTGGGCGGAAGCGGGCTGCCCCCCTGGACCTCCCCACGAATGGTGGGCGCGGCGGCGGGCGGCGATAATCGCCGCCCGCGTACCGTGAAGGAGTCCGAACGATGGCGAATCGAAGGCACACCCGCGAGTTCAAGGTCGCGGCCGTCCGACTGGTGAACGAACAAGGCTACTCGCCGCACGACGCGGCCAAGCGCCTGGGCGTCGACCCGGCCAGCGTCCGCGAATGGGTCAAGAAGTTCTCCGCCGAACTGGGCCTGGCCCCGACCGGCGAGGGCGCGACGGCCGCCGAGCTCCGGCGGCTCCGGGCCGAGAACGCGCGGCTGACCATGGAGCGCGACATCCTAAAAAAAGCGGCGGCGTTCTTCGCCAAGGAGTCGTCGTGAGGTTCCGCTTCATCCGGGAGTCGCTGGCCGGCGAGTTCCCGGTCGGCGTCGCGTGCGCGGTGCTCGGCGTGTCCCGCAGCGGGTACTACGCGTGGCGGGACCGCCCGGCCAGCGCCCGGGCCGCCCGGCGCGACGCGCTGGCGGCCAAGGCCGCGGCCGCGCACGCGGCCGGCCGCGGGGCGTACGGCAGCCCGCGCGTGCACGCGGCCCTGGTCGCGGGCGGCGAGCGGGTGAGCGTGAACACGGTCGCCCGGGTCATGCGCGACCGCGGGATCCGGGCCGAGACGACGAGGGCGTTCGTCCCGCGGACGACCGACAGCGCCCGCGCCCGGCCGGTCGCGGCCAACGTGCTCGCCCGCGACTTCGCGGCCGCCGCGCCGGACCGGAAGTGGGCCGCCGACGTCACGTACGTCCCGACCGGCGAGGGCTGGCTGTACGTGGCCGGCGTGCTCGACCTGTGCACGCGCCGGCTGGTCGGGTGGTCGATGGCGGACCACATGGGGACGTCGCTGGTCGCCGACGCGCTGCGGATGGCCGTCGCGCGGCGGGCGCCCGGGCCCGGCCTGCTCCACCACAGCGACCGCGGGTGCCAGTACGCGAGCGACGACTACCAGGCGCTGTTGGCCGGCCACGGGGTCGCGTGCAGCATGAGCGGCAAGGGCGACTGCTGGGACAACGCGCCGATGGAGAGCTTCTGGGCGACGCTGAAGACGGAACTGGTGAACCGCGAGCGCTACGCGACCCGGGCCCAGGCGCGGGCGTCGATCTTCGAGTACGTGGAAGTGTTCTACAATCGCGAGCGGCTCCACAGCTCGCTAGGGTATAAGAGCCCCGAGCAGTTCGAGGCCGCCCTGAATTAACCCCGCGCCGCGCCCACCGTTCGTGGGGAGGTCCAGCCCCCCCTGGCCGACGAAGCGCCCCCCCCTTGCGCGCGAGGGGCCTTGTCGCCCGGGCTGCCGGCCCGCGCGAGTCCGCCCCGCGCGGACGCCGGCCGGGGCCGCCGGGCCGCTCATCCCGCGCCGGCCTCCGCCGCCCGCCCCCCCGGCCACCCGCACTCCGGGCACCGGTCGGGCGTGGCGCGGAGGTCGTAGCGGCAGGCCGGGCAGCAGCCGGCGAGCGCGAGGCGGTCGCGTCGTCGGCGGCGCAGGCTTCGCACGGCCCGGACGACGGGCAGCGCCGCCGACACGGGCACCAGGGCGCCGTACGGGACGCGGACGCTCCAGAACGGCATCGGACGACCGACCAGCCGCCCGAGGTCGCCGGTCGCCAGCCGGAACCCGGCGACGGACCGGTCCGCGTCGGTGCCGAATCCGGTCAGCGCCTGCCAGCCGGGCGGCGCGGGGGCAAAGGATTCCCAGCCCTCGCCGAAGAGGTCGAGCCCCCCGTCGCACTTGGCGAGTTGCAGGCCGCCGCGAAGGGAGACCACGTAGTAGAGGCGGGATCGATCGTCCCGCGCGTGCTTGTACGAGTCCATCCGGACGTAGCTCCGCACCCACAGCGCGCACACCGCCAAACACAGCACGGCCGACGCGACCGTCGCCGCGTCGAGGGCCCACCGCCCGATTCGCCTGATCCACCGTCGTCCCGAAGGGGGGGCCATGCGGGCGAGTGTACCACGCGCCGCGCGACGCGCGCGGCGGCCGCCGCCGGCGGCGAGGGGAAGTGAGAGCGGAGGGGGTTTGGGGGAGGCGAGAGCTAGCCTCCCTCAAGCCGCCGCCGCCGCGGTACCCCGCGGTTCGTGACCCGCGGTCTGCGGAGGGCCACGACCCACCCGCCGGTACTCCGGCCTTCTGGTTTGGGGAGATAGGACTGCGACGCGCAACACGGGCGGCCGCCCCCGCCGCACGCGGGACGCCGGTCGACGTTCGAACGCCCCTCCCCGGCGTGTGGCGGGGTCGTTCCGATGGCCGATGGACGGGCCGAGCGCGGAATGACACCCGACCCTTTACTCTTTCTTCGGGGTCGTTCCGATGGCCGATGGACGGGCCGAGCGCGGAATGACACCCGACCCTTTACTCTTTCTTTACTCTTTCCGACCCTTTACTCTTTCCCCGACCCTTTACTCTTTCCCCGACCCTTTACTCTTTCCCCGACCCTTTACTCTTTCCCCGACCCTTTACTCTTTCCCGACCCTTTACTCTTTCCAAAATGGAACCGGATGTGGACACATAGCCACGATTTGTTTAGCTTGACGCCTCGACGCCTCGCTCCGCGGACAACACTCACCTCGGCTGCCGTTCTGGCCAATGCGGGAAACACTTTCCATGCAACCTATCCAGTTTTTCCAAGCTGTTGAGCGGCTAAGTTCGATGTTTACGGATGAAACGCGCAAAAACATCTTGGAAGGGCGATTGCTTGAGGGCGGTCGCCGTGAGGGGAAGACCGAGGAGCTGATTCAGTCAGTCTTCACGGCGGCTCACGAAATCAGTCGCGTTCAGAGCAAGTTAGCGGCGGATCCTGTCATCTCTGAAATCCTTCAAGCATTTGACCTTTCAGAAATGCTTAATGAGCGGTGGCCCACGATGCTATCGCAAGGAGTGCTTCACCTCTTGGGTGCGACGCGCGAGCCCGGCTCTATGCCACTAGATGCGATATTGCACGAAACGCGATTCAAATGGCGGACACTGATGTCGCCGACGAATGCCCTGAAATCGCTCTTGATCCCTAAAGTGGTGCAGGCGGAGAAGCCTTTTGATGAAATCCTCACGATCGAAATTCGCTCGGAAAGTGATGAGACGTCGGCGAGCGAGAACATCGCGGCGATGCTAGTAAATCTCCGGGAGATATACGAGAGCGTTGCGAAGGCGATGCGGGCGGAGCACGTCCCGCTCACGATGATCTACGCGACCAGCGGCACGTCGTTTCGATTTGATTTCAAAGGGCTCGCTTCGGTAATCAAAGAGGTGAAGAACTTAATCGTCGAGCTCTGGAGGCGATTTCGATTTCAGCGTGCGGAAGAACAGCAGGCCAACAACAAAGCCGTGGTCGAGAACCTGAAGATCTTGGAAATCATCGCCGCACAGGAGAGGGAGAAAACACTGACCGCCGAGGAAAGCGCAGGACTACGCGAGGTAATCCTCAGGAAGACGCAAAGCTTTTTCGATACCGGGGCCGTGCCACGCGAGATTCCGCGCACGGAGGTGATTGAGAACCAAGTGCTGCTCGAAGCCCGCCAGCCGAAACTACTCACTACCGCGGTGTCGCCGACGCCAAGTGCGACAGAGCCGAAAAGGTCGGTGACAAAGCGAAAGCGGCGGGTCACTCCAGGCTCATCAGAGCACAACAACGGCTAAACGGAAAAGGATCAAAGAAGGTCTGTAGTCCTACGCGGCCGACCATCGTTGCGCGACAATGTCGCGGACGTACCCGCCCCTCCGACCGCGGCCCGGAGAAATTCAACCTGCCAAAAGAGGGCCGCGGGGACCGCGCGGCCTCCGCGCGGACGCCGCCCCGGCCAGAAGAACGCCGGCACGTTCACGCCTCGCGGTCTTCAGGGGGGGAGAGCCCTTCACCGCCGGGCGCAGCCCGCCCCCATAGCTGCACTTCGCCCGTGCCGGCGTGGCCGGGCTCATGCGCGGCCCGGCCGGCTCGCCGATGGCCGGGCCCTTTTGCGCACCGGAGGGTACGATCGGGGGCATGTCCATCATCAGAATGTTCGGGGTTTTGGGCGCCGTCGCCGTTGCCACGCTGTGCGCGACCGGGTGCGCCCCTCATGACCGTCCGGGTGTGGGGGGACTCGACTGGGAGATCGCAACGATCAACTCGACCGGCCAGGCGGTCCTGCTCAACAAGCGGACCGGCGAAACGTGGCACACCGCCCCTGGGGGGGGCAACCGGTCGTGGATCGCAATGGAGCGCGTGGCCCCGTGATGCGCGGGTATCGAACAACGGGCGAGCGGCCATGACTCTCCGCCTCCGACCATCGCCCTAGCCTACGCGGCCGATCGTCGCTGCGCGACTAAGTGGACGGGCTGCGCCCGGCGGGCGTGCGGACTCTCCGCCTCCGACCGCGGCCCGGGAAGGCCCAACCCGCCGTTCCGCGGGGATCGCGCGGCGGGCGCGGGCGACGAATGATTGGCCGCGCGTTCCGAATTGTCGTTCGCGCGCTCCATCACACCGTTCGCGCGGGCCGTTTCGTCGTCCGCGCGGGGCATCACATCGTTCGCGCGGGACGTTTGATCGTTCGCGCGAGTCGTTTGGTCGTCCGCGCGCGGCGTTTCATCGTTCGCGCGGGGCGTTTAGTCGTTCGCGCGAGACGTTTACTCGTTCGCGCGGGGCGTTTGGTCGTTCGCGCGGGGCGTTTGAGCGTTCGCGCGGGGCGTTTCATCGTTCGCGCGGGGGGAAAAATCGCCGTTATCCGGACGGCGGATGGGCGGGGCGCGCGCGGGAGCCGTGCCGGCGGCGGTTTTCGCGGACCCGCACGGGGGGCGGGCGGGCGGCGCGGGCTGGGGCGCGTCCGGACGAGGGGCCGCGACGATTCATTTTCCGGTCGCGCTGGCCGTTTCTAACGTTTCCGGATTTTCCGGATTGGCCGGTTAAGCCGGTCGGGCGGGCGGACGATGCAAGGGGTGGAATCCCACTGCCGGCCGCCGCCTTCGAACGAGCGGGTCGAGTGACCCGCGGGCGGTGTGGGACTCAGTCGTCGCGGGCCGGACAGCATACCCCGTTGCGAGAGGAGCCCCGACATGGGGAGCACCGTCCCGAACAAGCGGCTGGCCAAAGTCCAGTTCTACGAGGACCACCTCGGCGCGCTCACCACGAACGCGACCGCCGTCGGTCTGTCGACCGCCGAGTGCACGGAACTCGGCACCAAGACCTCGAGCGCACGCACCGCGTACGCCGACCAGCAGGTCGCGATCCAGGCCGCCAAGGCCGCGACCGAGCTGTTCCACAACGAGGTCGCCGCGCTCGGCGCCTTCGGCGCCGGCCTGATCAAGAAGGTCCGGGCCAGGGCCGAGCTGACCGGCGATTTGAACGTGTACGTGCTGGCGCAGATCCCCGGCCCGGCCACGCCGGCGCCGCGGCCCGCCCCGGGCAAGCCGACCAATCTGAAGGTCGGGCTCGACGGCAACGGCGCGATCGAGCTGTCGTGGAAGTGCCCGAACCCGACCGGCACGGCCGGCACGGTCTACCAGGTCTGGCGCGCGACCGGCGGGTCGGCCGACTACTCCTTCCTCGGCGCCGTCGGCAGCCGCAAGTTCACCGACGCCACGGTCCCGGCCGGCGCGACGCGCCTGACCTACCGCATCCAGGCGGCCCGGTCGACGGCCGTCGGCCCGTGGGCCGAGTTCAACGTGAACTTCGGCATCCCCGGGGGGGCGGGCGGCGCGGCGACGGTCGAGGCGGTCAAGCTCGCGGCGTAAAGAGAAGACTCAACACAGAGGCACGGAGGCACGGAGATCGGACGAGGAGCGAGGCAACTCATTTGTGCTTCTCCTCCGGTCCTCTGTGCCTCTGTGTTTCTGTGTTTCTGTTTTGAGAGCGTCGGCCTCCGGCGGCCCCCCTTTTTCATGGGCGAGACGCCCATGCCACGCGCGGCGGCCGTCGTCGTCGTCGTCGTCGTCGTCCTCACTCGCAACTCGCAACTCTCCCATGATCCCCACCTCCGTCATCCCCGTTAAGCCGCCGCGGCACCGGAAGCGGCGGGCCCCCGCGCCCGCCCCGACGCCCCCGCCCCCCGGTCCCGCCGTCGTCGTGTCCGCCGGGCTCGGCCCGGGCGGGGAGTCGGCGATCCTGACGTTCGACCGGCCGATCGACTCGCCCGGGTCGGCGGACCCGGGGCCGGCGATCCAGATCGCCGGGTCGTGGGCCGAGTCGGTCACGCGGCCGGCCGCCGACGCGCTCGCGTTCCACATGGGGTTCGCGCTCAACCCGTCCGATTCGTGGGAGCTCCTCGCCCAGCCGGCGTGGGTCGCGACGCCGCTGGCGGTGCCGCAGGGCGGGACGCTCGACGGGTGAGAGCCGCAGAAAGAGGGTTTCACGAATGGACACGACTGGGCACGAATGGGGAGGGGAATCATTCGTGACGATTCGTGGTCATTCGTGAAATGAAACGTCTGCCGGCGCTCGGGTCGGCCGCCGAAGACCCCCCGAGGGGGCATGGATGTCCATGCCACGAAAGAGGGAACGCGCGCGAGGGAGCGACGGCGGTGGCGTGCGAACGGTTTTGACTCGCGGGCGGGTCGCCCACGCCACGGCGCCCTCCCCTTGTCCCATTGTCTCCTTGTCCCCCCCCTCTCCTCCTCAATTCGGCTGCGGGACGATGCGCAAATACGGCCGGGGGGCCTTCCAGCCGGCGGGGTACTTTTGCCTGGCCTCGTCGTCGGTCACGGAGCCGACGATGATCACGTCGCCGCCGGGCTGCCAGTTGGCGGGGGTGGCGACCTTGTGTTTGGCCGTCAGCTGCATCGAGTCGAGCACGCGCAGGACCTCGTCGAAGTTCCGGCCCGTCGTCATCGGGTAGCTCAGCATCAGCTTGACCCGCTTGTCCGGGCCGATCACGAACACCGTGCGCACGGTCGCGTTGTCGGCGGGCGTGCGATTCTCGCAGCTGTCGCCGGCCTCGGCGGGGAGCATGTCGTACAGCTTGGCGACGCTGAGCTGCGGGTCGCCGATCATCGGGAAGGTGACCTTGTGGCCCTGCGTCTCCTCGATGTCCTGGGCCCACTTGGCGTGCTTGTCGACGGGGTCGACGCTGAGGCCGATGACCTTCGTGTTGCGCTTGGCGAACTCGCCCGCCAGGCCGGCCATATACCCCAGCTCGGTCGTGCAGACGGGCGTGAAGTCCTTGGGGTGCGAGAAGAGCACGGCCCAGCCGTCGCCGATCCAGTCGTGGAAGGCGATCGGGCCCTGGGTCGTGTCGGCGGTGAAGTCGGGGGCGGGGGAGTTGATGCGGAGCATGGGCAAGAACATAACAGCGGGCGAGGCGGTACGGCAAGCGGGTGGGGCAGGAGCGCCAATTGGAGCGGACGCCGTTCGGCGAGGGGCGCCGCTGGCATGGGTTCGCAGAGGACGCAGAGGGCGCAAAGGCGCGGAGAAGACAAGAGAGGTAGAGATCGCGCGCCTCAGACTCTTCTTTGTCTTCTCTGCGTCCTCTGCGCCTTTGCGCCCTCTGCGAACCAATCCAGCGGCGCGATTCGCGGAGCGACGCCCCCCTGCTATGCCGGTGAGTGCCGCAGGTCCAGCGTGTGCGGGAACTCGGGCGTCACCGGCTCGTCCGCGACGCTCGTCGGGCCCGGCGTGTGGCCGATGCCGAAGAAGCGGTTGATGCGGCGGCTCTCGGCCTCGTAGGCGTTGACGGGGAACTTGTCGTAGCTGCGGCCGCCGGGGTGGACGACGTGGTAGGTGCAGCCGCCGATGGACCGCGAGTTCCAGGTGTCGAGGATGTCGAAGACCAAGGGCGAGTGCACTGGAATAGTGGGGTGGAGGCACTGCGGCGGCTGCCAGGCGCGGTAGCGGACGCCGGCGACGTACTGGCCGTTCACGCCGGTCGTGTGCAGCGGGAGGCGGCGGCCGTTGCAGGCGATGACGTGGCGGCGATCCGTTAAACCGCTGACGAGCACCTGCAGGCGCTCGACGGAGCTGTCGACGAGCCGGATTGTGCCGCCCGCGCCGGGCTCTTCGCCCAGCACGTGCCACGGCTCGATCGCCTGGCGGAGCTCGAGGTGGATGCCCTTCTGTTCGATCTGGCCGTACTGCGGGAAGCGGAACGCAAAATGGGGGTCGAACCAGGCGAGCTTGAACCCGTAGCCGGACTGATTCAAATCCCGGAGCACGTCGGCGACGTCTTCGCGGACGTAGTGGGGCAGGAGGAAGCGGTCGTGGATCTCGGTCCGCCAGCGGGCGAGCGGGGCCGTGTAGGGCTGGTTCCAGAACTTGGCGATCAGGGCGCGCAGGAGTAAATGCTGCGTGAGGCTCATCCGCGCGTGGGGCGGCATCTCGAAGGCGCGGAGCTCTAACAGGCCTAGGCGACCCGTCGCGCTTTCGGGGGCGTAGAGCTTGTCGATGCAAAACTCGGCGCGGTGCGTGTTGCCGGTCGAGTCGATGAGGATGTTGCGGAAGACGCGGTCGACCAGCCACGGCGGGACGTCGGTCGCTTTCCCCGGCGGAATCTGCGCAAACGCGATCTCCATCTCGTAGATCTGGTCGGTGCGGGCCTCGTCGACGCGCGGGGCCTGGCTCGTCGGGCCGACGAAGAGGCCGGAGAAGAGGTACGACAAACCCGGGTGGTTGTGCCAGTAGCCCACTAAGCTGCGGAGCAGGTCGGGCCTACGGAGGATGGGCGAGTCGGCCGGCGTGTCGCCGCCGACGACGATGTGGTTGCCGCCGCCGGTGCCGGTGTGCCGGCCGTCGAGCATGAACTTCTCGGTGCCCAGGCGCGTGAGGCGCGCCTCCTCGTACAGCACGTCCGTGTTCTTCACGAGCTCGTCCCACGTGGCGACGGGGAACGTGTTCACCTCGATCACGCCGGGGTCGGGCGTGACCTTCATGTGGCGCAGGCGGTGGTCGGTCGGCGGGGCGTAGCCTTCGAGCAGCACGGGCATCTTCAGGTCGGCGGCCGTGTCTTCGACGGCGGCGACGACGTCGAGGTAGTCCTCCAAATACTGCGTGGGCGGCATGAACACGCGGAGCACGCCGCCGCGCGGCTCGACGCACAGGGCGGTGCGGACGATCCACGTGGCGCTCTGGCCCTTGGCGGGGGCGAGGTCGGTGCGCGCCGGGCGCTTGAGGTCGAAGGGCGTCAGGGCGTCACGGTCGTCGGCGCGGTCTCCGCCGCTGCCTTCGGGGGCCTGGCGGAGGGGCGTGGGGTCGAGCTGCTGTTCGCGGTAGCCCTGCGGGTTGCGCGGCGCCTGCCCGCCGGGGACGAAGCGCTGGCGGCCGAAGTCGGCCCGCGGGGGGAGCGCGCCGCGCTCCGCCCACGGGTCTTCCTCGTGCAAATACGGGTAGTCGCTCTTGGCCACCCACGGGATCGAGTCGAGCGGCAAACGGAAGCCCATCGGCGAGCCGCCGGGGATCAGGTACATCCGCTCGGGCCGGAAGAACCACGCGCCGCTGACCCAGCGCGCGGTGCCGTTGGTGTAGCGGTCGCGGCGCAGCGGCAGCGCGTAGCCGACGACGCGGTCCAGGCCCTGCTCGAAGATCCGCGCGAGCTGGGCGCGCTCCTCGGCGTTGGCGAGCTTGACATCGTGCGGGTCGACGTTGACCGGCAGGCGGCGCTCTTTCCAGAGGTAGTACCAGGCGTCCTCGTACCCGGGCTGGGCGTACTTGCCGTCGACGCCCAGACTTTTGGCGAGGCGCGCGACGAAGCGCCGCGCATCGTCCGGCGTCGGGCCGTAGGGCTTGGTCTCGTCCGCCACCAGCGACGGGTCCGTCCAGATCGGCTCGCCATCTTTTCGCCAGTAAAGCCCCAGGCCCCAGCGGGGCAGCGATTCGCCGGGATACCACTTGCCCTGGCCGTGGTGCAGCATGCCGGTGGGGGCGAACTTATCGCGCAGTTTGCGTGCGAGCGTGTCGGCGAGCTTGTACTTGCGCGGGCCCATGGCGGCCGTGTTCCACTCATCCCCGTCCATGTCGTCGATCGAGACGAACGTGGGCTCGCCGCCCATGGTGAGGCGGACGTCATTGGCCTTGAGGTCCGCATCGACCTGGTGCCCGAGCGACTCGATCGCGGCCCATTGGTCGTCGGTGTAAGGCTTGGTCACGCGCGGGTCCTCGTGGATCCGCGTGACGGTCATGTGGAACTCGAACTCGTCCTTCTCGCCGTCGGCGGCGGGGTCGATGGGGGCTTTGCCGTCCGGCAGATCCGCGGGGACGTCCGGGTCCTGGCGGACGATCGCCTCGTTGTCGAACGAGAAGTGGCCGGTGATCGCGGCGGCGCTCGTCGGCTCGGCCGAGCAGGCGAGCGGGATGTGGCCCTCGCCGGTGAGCAGGCCGCTCGTCGGGTCGAGGCCCACCCACCCCGCGCCGGGCAGGTAGACCTCCGTCCACGCGTGCAGGTCCGTGAAGTCGACGGCCGTGCCGCTCGGGCCGTCCAGGCTCTTCACGTCCGGCGTCAACTGAATCAGATAGCCCGACACGAAGCGGGCCGCGAGGCCGAGGTGGCGGAAGAGCTGCACGGCGAGCCACGCCGAATCGCGGCACGAGCCGCTGGCCTTCTCGAGCGTCTCCTCCGGCTTCTGGATGCCGGGCTCGAGGCGGATCAGGTAGCCGATCTCCTTCTGCAGGCGCGTGTTGACCTCGACGAGGAAGTCGATCGTCCGCATCTTCGGCCGGGCCTTGAAGTGGGCGCACAGCCGGTCGAACTTCAGCCCCGCCGGCACCGTCGCCAGGTACGGCACGAGCTCGCGCGTCAGCGTCTCGTCGTACGGGAACGGGAACTCCTCGGCGTACTTCTCCAGAAAGAAGTCGAAGGGGTTGATGACCGTCAGCTCCGCGACCAGCCCCACCTCGATCGCGAACTCCCTAGTCTTCTTCGGGAACACCAGCCGGGCGAGCCGGTTGGAGTACGGGTCCTGCTGCCAGTTGATGAAGTGGTCGCCGGGGGTGACCTTGAGCGTGTACGAGAGGATCGGCGTGCGCGTGTGCGGGGCCGGGCGCAGGCGGACGACGTGGGGCGACAGCCAGACGTCGCGGGTGTACCGGTAGCGCGTCAAATGCGAGAGGGCGACACGGATGGCCATGATCGGGTGTGCTTTCGAGGGGTACGGCGGCGGCGGCGTGGCGGCGAATGAATGCCGCCGGCGGGTGGTTCGGGGGAGAGTATAGCGGGCGGGACAGGCGCGTCTAGCGGGGCGGCCCTTCTCCCTCTCCCGGACGCGCTTCACCCCGACATGAACAAAGGTGCGCCGCCGCGTCTGGGAGAGGGCGGGGGTGAGGGCATAAACGAACCGTGCGCCTGCCGAAAGTGCATCGCCACGGGAGGTGCATGCCCTCACCCTAACCCTCTCCCAGACGCGGCCGCGCCTTGTCGCGAAATGCGTCCGTGGGCGCGTCCGGGAGAGGGGACCGTCACCGCACCTGCAGCGTATCCCCCTCGAACGTAATCCCCAGCGGCTCGATCTCGACCGCCTTGCGATCCCCCTGCTTCTCGACCCGCCCGGCGATCCACGCGTCGTAGCGCAGCGTCTCCGCAAGCCGCACAACTCGATCCGCCATTGAAGGATCGACGTACGCCGCGAACCCGGCGCCCATGTTGAACGTCGCGTACGCCTCGCGGACGTCGACGGGGCCGCGTTCCATGATGAACTTGAACACCGGCAGCGGCTCGCGGACGTCGGTCATCCGGTACACGAACGGCTCGTCGAGCCGCATGATCTTCCGCCAGCCGTGGCCGGTGATGTGGGCGGCGTAGTGCAAATCGATCCCGGCGGCCTGGCACGCGGCCACGAACCGCACGTAGATCACGGATGGGTCCAGCAGCGCCTCGCCGTACGTCCGGCCGTCGCCGATCTGGGTCAGGTAACCTTCGGGCAAGTGCTCGGCGATCTTCCGGCAGAGGGAGAGGCCGTTGGTCTGCACGCCTGACGAGGCAAGGAGCACGATCGCGTCGCCGTCCTTCACGTCGTTCTTGATCCGCAGCGATTTGGGGGTAATTCGACCGATCGCCGAGCCGGCCAGCACGATCGTCTCAGGGTTGACAACGCCCTTCAGCGCCGGCGTCTCCCCCCCGCCCCAGACGGCGTTCGACGCGCGGCAGGCATCGGCGAAGCCGCGGGCGAGGTCCTCGGCGACGGCGGTGTTGGCGAACCAATTGGAGTCGCCTACGGCCGCGTGCATCGCGACCGAGATCGGCAGCGCGCCGCAGGTGATCAGGTCGTTGACGATCGTGGCGACCGTGTCGACGCCGACGTTGGCGTAATAGCTCTTGCCGGTCAGCTTGAGCATGGCGTCGGCGACGAGGTTCTTGGTGCCCAGGCCTTCCTCGACGTGCGCGAGGTACTCGGTGGGGGTCTCGATCAGGTAGGCCGATTCGCCGCGGACCTTGGCGGGCTCGGACAGGCCATGGAGTTTCAGAGCCCCCGCCGTCTGGGCGGCCTGGCGCTGGCAGGCACGCTTGAAGGCGTCGAGCGTGTCGTAATGCACGCCGGCGGAATCGTAGGTCAGACCGGCGGAGGGCGGCGAGGAGGCCATAGCGGGGCAGTTTTAACGCAAACGCGGTGTTCGGGCGAGAAACGGAGGCCGTCCGACGGCGAACCGCACCGCCGTGGAGCACGTAACATTATTTGGCGCATTACCTTGCGCCGAAAGTTGAATCGTTTTTAACGGTCTCTATCCTGCCGCAGATGGGTAACGGTTTGTGCTTGATCCAACCGATCAATCACCTTACACTTACCAAACATTCGTACCGCAGGAGGCGTGAGGGATGGCAGCAGCCAACAGTTCGGACAACCTGAAGAATCAAAAGCCGGCCCAGGGCGTCGACGGCGGGGGCACCGGTAGCCGGGGCTCGGGGAACGCCACGCCGCCCGGCGGAGAAGACAACGCCGCCCTGCACGAGATCGCGCAGGCGCGTTACCTGAATTACGCTTTGTCGGTCATCACGAGCCGGGCTCTGCCGGACGTGCGCGACGGGATGAAGCCGGTGCACCGCCGGATCATCTACACGATGTGGCAGAACGGCCTGCGGGCGACCGAGAAGCACCGCAAGTGCGCCACGGTCGTCGGCGACGTCATGGGCCGCTACCACCCGCACGGCGACGGGTCGATCTACGAGGCGCTGGTCCGCATGGCCCAGCCGTTCGTGATGCGGGCGACGCTCGTGGACGGCAGCGGCAACTTCGGCTCCATGGACGGCGACCCGGCCGCGGCCATGCGGTACACCGAGTGCCGCCTGACCCCGATCGCGCACGAGACGATCGCCGAGATCGGCCAGGGGACGGTCCACTTCCGCCCGAACTACGACGGCACGCGCGAGGAGCCCGTCGTGCTCCCGAGCAAGGTACCGAACCTGCTGGTCAACGGCAGCACGGGCATCGCCGTCGGCATGGCGACGAACATCCCGCCGCACAACCTGGGCGAGGTGTGCAGCGCCCTCCTCAAGCTCCTGGATGACCCGGAAATCGCCGAGTACCGCCTGGTCGGCAACGACGCCGTCCGCGGCCCCGATTTCCCGACCGGCGGACAGGTCCTGAACACCAAGGCCGAACTGCTGGAGATCTACAAGACGGGCCAAGGCGCGATCAAGATGCGCGCGACGTGGGAGAAGGCTGCCGCGTCGCGGACCGCCCAGATCGTCTACATCACCAGCCTCCCCTACGGTGTGAACAAGGCCGAGCTGGTCGCCGCGATCGCCGAGGTCGTCGTCAGCCGGAAGATGCCGCTGCTGCTCGACGTGAAGGACGTCAGCACCGACGACGTACGGATCGAGCTGCAGCTCAAGAAGGACGCCGAGACCGAAAAGGTCATGGCCTTCCTCTTCAAGCACACGCTGCTGCAGACGAACTTCAATGTCAACCTGACCTGCCTGGTTCCGACGGAGAACCCGGAGGTCGGCAAGCCCGAGCGGCTCGGCCTGAAGGCCATCCTCTGGCACTTCCTGCACTTCCGTCTGGAGGTCGTCACCAAGCGCCTGACGCACGAGCTCGAGCAGCTCCGCAAGCGCATCCACACGCTCGAGGGCTTCGCGTTCGCGTTCGACATCCTCGACGATCTGATCAAGATCATCCGCGCGTCCGAGGGCAAGGCCGACGCGGCCGCCAAGATCCTCAAGAAGTACGGCGTCACGCCGCACGGCCCGCGCTCGGTCAAGGACGACGGCCTCGACCCCGAGCAGGTCGACGACATCCTCGAGCTCAAGCTCTATCGCCTCGCCCGCCTCGAGATCAATCTCATCAGGGACGAGCTGGCCGAGCGGAACAAGCGGGCGAAGGAGATCCGCCGCCTGCTGGACGAGCAAGAGGCGACCGGCCGGTGGGGCATCGTCAAGAGTGAACTAGAGCAGCTCCGCGACACGTTCGGGAAGCTCCCGCCGAACAAGCGGCGCACGCTGATCGAGGCGGTCGAGGAGACCGAGTACTCGGCCGAGGACTTCATCGTCGCCGAGGACAACCACGTGCTGGTCACGGCCGACGGGTGGGTCAAGCGGCAGAAGGAGATCAACCCCGAGACGACCCGCCTGCGCGAGGGCGACCGGGTGCTCTCGCTCGTCGCCGGGAGCACGCGGGCGACCGTCACGTTCTTCACGAACTACGGCACCGCCTACTCCGCCCGCATCATCGACATCCCCGCGACCACCGGGTACGGCGAGCCGATCCAGAAGCTGTTCAAGCTCAAGGACGGCGAGAAGGTCATCGGCGCGATCTCGATGGACGACCGCGTGTTGCCGACGAAGGCGACCGCGATCGACGAGAAGAAGCCCGATTCGGCCCCGAAGCTGCACCTGCTGGGCGTGACGAGCGACGGCTACGCCCTGCGGATCGGGCTCGACGCGTACCGCGAGGTCTCGACCAAGGCGGGCCGGCGCTTCGCGCGCCCGGGCGAGGGCGCGGAGGTCACGCTCGCCGCAGTCGTCTCCGGCAGCGAGACCGTGATCGCGGCCAGCCAGGTGCGGCGCGTGCTGCTGTGCAAGGCCGACGAGATCAACTTCCTGTCCGGGCCCGGTAAGGGCGTGCTGCTGATCAAGCTGGAGAAGGACGACAAGCTCGTCGCCGCGATCACCGCCACCGACGACCGCGACACGCTCACCGTCAAGACCAGCATGGGCGGCGAGCAGCGCCTGAACACGGCGCGGTACAAGGTGACCGGCCGCGGCGGCCGGGGCCACGAGTTCGTCAGCCGCGGGCAGATCGTGGAAGTGGTCTACGAGCCCGTAAAGGCCCCGGCGCCTCTGGCGTAGTCAGGCGGCGGCGGGCGACCGCCAGTCGATCTCGACCGCGACCAAGGCCCAGATGGCGTCGGCGTAATCCGGTTGCCGGCGAAAGTCTTCGACGTCGACCGTGGGCGTCGGGATCTCCTGGCCGTCGTCGAGCATACCGTCGATGTGCAGTTCGATCGCCTCCTTGGCCATCGTCAGCGCCTCGGCGAAGGTGCTGCCGGCTGAAAAGCAGCCGGGCAAGTCCGGGACGGTCACGCCGTAGTCAGAGTCCGGGTCTTTGTGAATGGCGATGAGGAAGTTCATATGGAATCCCAACCGGCCTGCTTCATGATACTCCGCAGCGTGCCCGCGGGCAGATCTTTCTTTGGGTGGGGCACGGTCACGCGCCGCCCTGGCTTGTTCGGATGAACGTACTGGTGGTGGCTGCCGCGCGCGCGGACGTGGCACCACCCCTCCCGCTCCAGCCGTTGGATGACTTGGCGACTGCTCACGACAACACAGCATAACGGCCGACACTCGGCAACGAAAACTCCATGAACGCACCCGCCTACAACGCCAGCAGCATTACCGTCCTCGAGGGACTCGACCCGGTGCGCAAGCGCCCCGGCATGTACATCGGGGGCACCGGGTCCGACGGGCTCCACTACCTCGTCTGGGAGATCTTCGACAACTCGGTCGACGAGGCCATGAACGGCCACGCCGACGAGATCGAGGTCACGCTCCACAAGGACGGGACGAGCGTGACCGTGCGCGACAACGGCCGGGGCATCCCGGTCGACACGCACCCGACGCACAAGAAGCCCGCCCTCGAGATCATCCTCTGCACGCTCCACGCCGGCGGGAAGTTCGATAACGGCAAGGCCGGCAACTACAAGAACAGCGGCGGCCTGCACGGCGTCGGCGCGTCGGTCGTCAACGCGCTGTCGAAGAAGCTCGTCGCCACCGTCCGCCGCGACGGGTTCGAGTGGGAGATGGAGTTCAGCCAGGGGCGCGCCACCGGCAAGCTCAAGAAGGTGGGCCCCGCGCGCGGCACCGGCACCACCGTCTACTTCCACCCCGACCCGCAGATCTTCCCGCGCACCGAGTTCAACCCCGAGACGATCCGCGAGCGGCTCGAGATGTCGAGCTACGTCCACAAGGGACTCAAGGTCGTCTGGAACGAAGAGACGACCGGCAAGAAGGAAGTCTTCAAGCACGAGGACGGCATCCTCGCGTACCTCCGCAAGATGATGGCCGACAAGTCCGTCAAGGCGGTGCACGAGCAGCCGTTCGTGTTCGAGAAGGACAACGGCATCCGCATCGAGGTCTGCTTCGCCTGGACCGAGAGCACCGACGAGGCGGTCAAGAGCTTCGCCAACGGCATTCCCAACCGCAACGGCGGGACGCACGAGAACGGACTGCGCGCGGGCATCCTTAAGGCGATTCGCAATTACATCGAGACGCACAACCTCACGCCGCGCGGCGTCACCCTGCAGGCCGAAGACATCCGCGAGGGCGTGTTCGGCGTGCTCAGCGTCTTCGTCGAAGACCCGCAGTTCCAGGGCCAGACCAAGGAGCGCCTGAACAACCCCGAAGTGCAGGGGATGGTCGACCGGGCGGTGCTGCCCGCGCTCGAACAGTGGCTGAACAACAATCGCACGGTCGCCGAGACGATCGTGAACCGGATCATCATCGCTGCGCGGGCGCGAGAGGCTTCACGCGCGGCAAGCGCGAGCATCAGTCGCAAGACGGCAACCAGCGGCCGGATGAATCTGCCCGGCAAGCTCGCCGACTGCTCGAGCAGCAACCGGGCCGAGAGCGAACTGTTCATCGTCGAAGGCGACTCGGCAGGCGGCTCCGCCAAGCAGGGCCGCGACCGCAACAGGCAGGCGATCCTGCCCCTGCGCGGGAAGGTGCTGAACACCGAGGGCCAGTCGCTCGCCAAGATCGTCGAGAACCGCGAGATCGCCGACCTGATTACGGCCCTGGGGTGCGGGGCGGGCACGGACTGCGACTCGGAGAAGATGCGCTACCAGCGCGTGATCCTGCTCGCCGACGCCGACAGCGACGGCCACCACATCACCACGCTGCTCCTGACGTTCATCTTCCGGCACATGCGGCAGTTGATCGACGCGGGCCGGGTTTACATCGCGATGCCCCCGCTCTACCGCGTGGACATCGGCAAGGAGACCCACTGGGCCGCCGACGATGCCCACAAAGAACGGATCCTCCGCCAGCACCAGAAGGGCAACGCCAAGGCCGAGATCACGCGCTTCAAAGGCCTGGGCGAGATGATGCCCAAGGTCTTGTGGGAGACGACGCTGAACCCCAAGACCCGCCGGCTCCTGCGCGTCGAGATCGCCGACGCGCTGGCGACCGACCGCGTGATCAATGAGCTGATGGGCAAGGACGCCTCGGCCCGGTTCCGGTTCATCATGGAGCGGGCGGAAGAGGCGGACGAGTTGGACGTGTAATCAGCCTACCCATTTGTGGTACGATTCCCGCGTATGGTTCACGGCGCCATCCCCACACTACCGCCGACCCGGCCAGCGGATCCGCCGACCGCATTCGGCCCGCAGCGGCTGTTCCTGGACGACGTGCCGTGGGATTTCTACACGTCGTGCCTGAACACGATCCGCGACAAGTCGCTTCGCGTGACGTTTCACCGCGGGAGGTTGGAGATCATGGCCCCGCTTTCGGAGCACGAGATCTGGAAGCGGGCGATCGGCCGGTTCATCGAGCAGATTTGCTTCGAACGGGACATCCCATTCCGGGCGATCGGGTCGACGACGGTCCGCCGCGACGACCGTCAAGCCGGCTTGGAATCGGACGAGGCGTTTTACATCCAACGCGCGGCCGCCGTGGTCGGAAAGATGCAATTGGATTTCACGGTCGACCCGGTGCCCGACCTGGCGGTCGAAATCGACATCACGCGCCGCTCGGTCCCCCGTCAGCCGATCTATGCGGACCTCGGCGTGCCCGAGTTATGGCGGTTCGACGGGCAGCGGCTGAGCGTCCTCGCCCTCACGCCCACAGGGCGGTACGAGGATCGCCCCACCAGGATCGCCTTCCCCTTCCTCCCGATGGACGAGTTCCGGCGGTTCCTCGAAATGACGCGCACGACCGACGACACGACGGCGATGCGGGCGTTTCAGCAGTGGGTGCGAACGCTGTCGCGATAGGCGAGGGCCGCCCGTGTACTGCCGCCACTGCCAACACGATTTGCGGGTGTCGACGAACAGCCGGTGCCCGGAGTGCGGGGAGTGGTTCAGCCCGAGGCGCCGTGGACGTACTGGGCGGAGTTGCCGCCGGCGAGGACGGGCCGGTGGTGGGCGGATCGGGTGTCGACTTGGCTCGTATTGGGATCGGTGGTGGGGCTGATCGGGTGGTTCGTGGTCTCGTGCGCGATCGGGGCATATCGCGGAGGGAAGTAGCCGGCGAAGCGTTGCCCAGCGCGTGAAGATTCCTTTGCCGTCCCGCCGTCTTGTCCGGTACCCTCGGGTCCATCGCGGCGACGGTTTCGGTGGTCGACCACCGTGCCGCGCGGGATGACGTCGAACCCGGGAGCGAACGATGACGAGGCATCAATCGAGCAGTCTGGCGACACTGGTGGCGGGCGCGGCGTCGATCGCCTTCGCGCCTGCGGCGATGGCCGAGGGCGTCATGGAAGGCGCCATGAACGGGGCGATCAAGGGCGCGATCATCGGCGCTGTGGCGGGCGGGCTGATCGGGTTGTTTCAGTACTTCAGGAAGAAGAACAAGGACCAAGGGCCGAAGGATCCGCCACAGGTGTGAGTCGCGACGAGGAACCGTGGATCGTCCTCACGATCCGGGGCGGCGCTCCGAGCGAAGCCCGTTCACTGTGCCCGGGCCTGGAGCCCCTGGGGCGTCACATCCCCGCATTCAGCGCCGCGAGGTGCCGCGCGAAGTGGTCGGCGAGGACCTCCGTATACAGCGGCTGATTCGCCTCCAGGCACTGGCGCACGAGCGGGGCGAGCTCGGGGTGGGTCAGCGTGCTGCCGAACGTGCAGTGCAGGATCTGGCGGGCCAGGCCCGTAAAGCCGGTGTTGGCGGGGACGGTCGACCAGTCGCCGATGTAGATCGCCTCGAGCCGCTTCGCGTCGAGCGCGTCCGGGGCGGGGCCGTCGCTCGTCTGCGCCGACACGTGATACGTGGCCTTGTCGGTGTCGTAGCGCGAGAGCGCGAACTTCACCACCCTGCGGAACAAGTCCGTGTCGGCGCGGGCGACGACGCGCAGCGCCTCCAGGTAGCTCGTCCCCGCGGTCTTCACGTGGAACTGGCCCTTCGTGATCCGCGCGAACGGCGTGTATATCGAAAGCTTATCCGAGCCCGAGTGCAGGCTGAGTTTGTACGGCCCGAGCAGCCGGGCGATCGCGGCGTGGTCGGCAAGGGACTTTTCGAATGCGGCCAAGTCGCCCTTGTAGTCGACGCCCTTCTCGAACTCGCCCACGTACCGCGGGGCGAGGCTGACGAGCTTCATGCCCTGCTCGAGGCACCGGTGGGCGACGATGTAGTGCTCGGCGAGCGTGGTCGGCTGGGGCGTCTCGTCGACGGACAGCTCGATCTCGTAGTCGCGGCCCCACCGCTTGTTCACGGCGTTGATGTGGCCGCCGAGGGTCACCGCGTGGTTGACGGCCTTGCCGTACTTGACGGCGGCCCTGCGGACGGTGGCCTCGTCGATCGTGATCGTCGTGCCCGTCTCGAGCTTGATCGACTTGCCCTTGTACGACTCGACCCAGCCGATCTCGGCGCCCGCGAGGGCGGCGGCGTGCTTGTCGGCGAGTTCGGCGGGGTTGTAGTCGTCCGCCCGGCCGTCGACGTGGTCGGACGGGTCGATCGTGAAGAAGCAGAATCCGGGGCCGACCGTGCGGTCCACGTCCTGCGGCGTCTTGAGGTGATCGGCATCGGCCCCCTGCCGCTTCTTCCAGCCGGCGGCGGCGGCGGCCGACAGCGCGTCCGACATGACCTGCTCGGGCGTGCGGTTCGTGCGCGTCATCTCGCGGATCGACTGCTGGGCGAAGATCGGCGCGATCGAACCGCCCGCGCGGCGCATCGCCTCGACGTGGCCGGGCGTGGCCAGGCCGATGCGGTCGCCGAAGCCGAAGCTGGGCGTCAGGCCGAGGGGGACGGGCGTGTCGGACATCGCGGGGCTCCTTCGTGGTTAAGCGGCGAAGTATAGCAGGTTCGGCGGCGGCCGCCCGGAGGTCATGACCATCGTGAGTGGGAGGGCGAGGCTCCGTCCGAGCCGTTCTGCCTTTTGCCGCGAAGCACGGCTCGGACGGAGCCTCGCCCTCCCGAAGTGGGTACAGTCAACGCCATGGAGACGATCGGATCGGTTTCAGGAATCCGTGCGGACCTGCTTCGGCCCGACATGATCCTCTGCGTCGGCGAGCAGCCGGAGGAACTCGACCGCGCGATCGCCGGGCTGGGCGCCGAGCGCGGCCGGCAGTCGTTCCGGTGTTACCGCGCGATCGCGTACGACCGCACCTGCGTGATCTGGTCAGGCATCGGCACCGGCTGCGTCGAACCGCTGCTGTACGAGCTGCTGCGCAAGGCGCCGGCGGAGCGGCGACCGAGGCGGATCGTGCTCGTAGGAACCGCCGGGGCATTGCGCCACGGCGTGGAGTTCGGGCGGGCCTACCCAATCGCCCAGGCGATCGCGGCAAACACGGCGCTCGACGACGTCGACGAAGTGACGCCGCGATGGGACGGCTTCGATCCGGCGAGCGGGAAATCGGCCGTCTCCACGGACTTCTTCTACGGCTTCTCCCCCAAGCCCGCGGCCGGCCATTACACGGGCCCGACCGGCGACCCCGCGTGGGCGGGCCGACTGGCGACGCGATTCGAAGCGCTTCGCGCGCGATACGACCTGGTCGAGATGGAGGTCGCGCAGTTCTACTTCCTGTGCCGACAGTTCGGCGATGCTGACTTGCAGTACATCGCCTTCAAGGGCGCTTCAAATCCGGTGACCGACCTCGACGCGCAGACGGAGGGGAGCTTCGACGTGCTGCAGGACGCGATCCGACGCGCCGTGGAGCTGCTCTCGACAAACCCGCCTCCGGCGAGCCCGCTTTAGCGGGCGGGTCTGGCGAAGCCAGAGTCTCCTCACGTTCGACTCCCGACCATGTCAGACTCGGGCACGTTCGTCGTTCACTTCCTGCGAAGGAGCCGCGTCGGGCCAGCGCCGTGCGCGTAGGCCATCGGTGCAGCACTGTGGCCGCGCCACGCCCGCCCGCTGAAGCGGGCTCGCCGACACCCGCCTCCCCGCCGTATGATGTGAGCCGCGCGCATGCCCTTCCAGGACCTCCCGCTTTATCTGGCGATCCGGCACCTCGGGCCCGACGTGGCCGTCGGGCGG
>Ga0196963_10000924_pt1 | contig 22214 bp, 18 predicted proteins | sample S1_5metaG_FD_148600 | JGI IMG/M metagenome (GOLD analysis project Ga0196963, IMG submission 148600) | Soil microbial communities from Anza Borrego desert, Southern California, United States - S1_5 | ecosystem: Environmental > Terrestrial > Soil > Desert | place: USA: California | collected... | reverse complement strand
GGGGCGACCGCGGGGCCGCGGGTGGCGGTGCGGACACGGGCGGGGGGGCGCTACGCGGCGCCGGCCGGGGCCGGGTCGGCGAGCTCGACGTACAGCGGGATCGAGTGGGCGACCTCCAGCCGGGTCACGACCCCGTCGCCGAGCCGGCGGAGCTGGTCGAGTAAGTCGACCGTCTCCGGGCGCAGCGCGTGGTCGGCCGGGACCGGGCCCGGGTGCGGCTCGGGCCGGCCGGCCAGCTTGACCATGCGGACGACGCGCGGGGCCGGGCCGTCGAACACCGGCTCGCCGGCGCGGACGTGCAGGTCGAGGATCCGGCCGAAGTGGACGGCGAACACCAGGTCGGCCAGCCGGCGGCCGGCCGCGGACAGGTCGGACCGGCGGGCCGGGCGGCGGCTCGCGGCGGCGGGGGCGGTCTCGGCGGGGCCGGGGCGGGTGCGGGGGGCGGGTCGGGCGATCATGGGGGGCGTGCCTCCCTGGGGCACCGCCCGGAACCCCGCACGGGGCGCCGCGGCCGAACGACGCGCCCGGGGCGGCCCCCGCCGGGGGGTCGGCGGTGCGGGGCGGATTAGACCGGCCGGAGGGCCGGCCCGGGGGCGGACGGACGCGGGACGGACGCGGCCCGCGCGGGTCCGCCCGCGGCCCGCCGGCCGGCGGGGCACGCGAAAATCTGTGGGACGGACACGGACGGACGCCGGGCGGCGGGCCGGCCCGCGGGGCCCGCAGCGGGCGGCGGACCGGACGGACACGGCGGACGTGGCGGACGCGGCGGACGGTGTCGGCGCCCGACCGGCGGGCGCTCGCGGTCAGGCCGGGGCTTGGCGACGGGCGTAGTCGAGCGAGTGGCGGACGAACCGGGCGACCACCCGGGCGGGGTACGCGTACCGGCGGCGGCCGGTGTCCGGATTCTCGTCGCTGATCAGGACCTCGTCCTCGTGCCGCTCGCGCCACCGCCCGAGGGCCTTGCCGACCCGCTCGACCCCGGCGTCGTCCAGCGCCGGGTACAACAGGCGGACGTCCTCGATCCGGAGGAACCCCGCCACGGGCGCCGGCCCGTCCCCCACCGCTGCCGCTGCCGGCTCGCCGCGCCCCGGGTCATCCGCGGTCGGCGTCGGGGTCGGGGTCGCGGGCGCGGTCGAGGTCGGAACCGAGGCCGGCGGCGCTGGCTCGGCCGGGCGCCCGTCGCCACCGGCGGCGGCGGCGTCGAGCGCGGCCTCGGCCGGTCGGCAGTACGCGTACAGCATGGCCGGCTCGGTCCCTTCGAGGGACGCGGCCGTCGCGCCGCCGCGGTGGTGGGCGTCGGCCTCGTTGGCCAGCCCGTCGACCATCAGGTCCCACGCGGCCCGCGTGCCCGGGCCGAGCAGGGCCGCCGGGCGGCTCGCGTACCGCCCGGTCGGCCGGCCGGCCGCCAGCGCGGCGACGAGCGCGGCCGCCCGGCCCGCCCCCCGCGCGCGGTACAGGACGGCCCGCGGCTCGCCCGACCGTTCCACGAGCATCACGTAGTGCCACCCGTCGGCCACATCCCGCGCGGCCAGCTTCAGCTCCCACCGGGCGCAGTCGCGGTGCCACTGGCGGCGCCGCCGGGCCGTCTCGTCGGGGCCCGTCAGCGGGCGCGCGTACCGCTCGACCTCCTCGTCGGCCAGCAGCGCGTCGTCCGGGTCCTCCGGGTCGTACCGAGCGAACCGCTCGGCCGGCCACGGGTCGTCCGCCGCGTACTTGCGCTCGAGCAGGCGGACCAGCGCGTCGGCCCGCCGGGGCGAGGCCGCGAGGTAGAACACTTGGATCCGGGTCGACACGAACGGGTCCGTCGGACGACGCCGACGTACGCGGGCCGGGACTGGCCGGGCGGCCACACGCTGCCGCGGTCGCCGCACCCCCGCAGGTCGTCCGTCTCGGGTCCGCTTGTGCCCATACCGAACGCAATGCTAACATATGGCTGCGGCGTCGGGCAAGCATAGGGTTGGCCCGCGTCAGCCTGAGCGGCGTTGTGTGGTCGGGGCCGGTCGGCGTGGGCACGCTCGGTCACCCGGCCACCCGGCCACCCGGCCACCCGCGCCGACCGCCTGCGCTGCGCGCCGACGCCGCCCAGGCCGCACCTGCCACTCCTTCACCCGGTCCCGCCCCTCCGTCACCGGCGGCAGGAACAGCAGCGCCCCGTGGAGCTCCGGGCCTACATGGGGGTGTGCCTTTGCTCGCCTGCACGGCCGGCCGAATCACCGGGGAACCGCAGCGGCTGCTGCCCCGCATTCCGGACACCGGTCGGGCGTCGCCCGCAGATCGTACCCGCAGTGCGGACACACGCCTGGCGGGGACTTCCGGCGCCGCCGGCGGACGTAGAGGGCTGCGCGGGCTGCGGGGAGCAGCGCGAACAGTGCCGGCGGCGCCCAGAGCGGGACGGACGCGTGCCACCGCCGCGCGCCCGCCGTGTACCCGGACCCAGCCCCGCCCCGCGGTTGCCACCCGCCGTTGGGGAACCACTTCGGCTGCCGGGCCGTCTCGTACCGGAACCGGCGCGGCGGCGCGGGCTCGGGGGCCAGTTCCGCCCGGTACTCGACGGCCGGCGGCGACCGGGACGCGTCGGCCTCGACCGGCTGCGGCCGGTCGACGCGCACCACGTACGCGCTCACCATGCCCGGCGTCGAGACGACGCGCTGCTCGCCCGCGTAGCGCCCGTCCGGGGTGAACGAGACGGTGCGGATCGACTCCTGCAGCCAAGGGGTCCGCACCCAGACCGCCCCGGTCGCCGCGCACAGCAACGTCGACAGCAGGGTCGCCAACCCCAGCGCCAGGCGGAGCGCGCGCCTCACCGCGCCACCCCCGCCGGGACGGCACCGCACTCCGGGCACCGGTCGGGCGTCGCGCGGAGGTCGTAGCCGCAGGCGACGCAGTGGCCCGGCCCGGCCCGGCGCCCCCGCCGCACCCGCCGCGCGAGCCGGGCCGCCGGGAGCGCGGCCGTGGCGGCCACGACCGCCCACCACGGGGCGGCCACGCCCGCGACGCGGTACGTCATCGGGTAGTGCCGGCCCCCGACGGGGCCGACGAAGTACGAGGCCGGGGACGGCAGGCCGGCGTCCATCGTCTCCCACCCGAACCCGGCCCACCCGCGCGGCGGCACGGCCGGGTCCGCGTACGGCCGGGGCGGCCCGGCCGACCGCTCCCAGGCCGGCTCGGCCCGCCGCGCCGCCCGGAATTCGTCGCGGCGCGGCGGGGCCGGGTAGAACGCGTCGCGGCCGACCCGCAGTTCCAGCGACCCGCGGTAGCAGAGGAACATGAGCGTCGTCCGCCGGGGCGGGTCGTCCGGGCCGTGCCAGACCCGCAGTTCGGCCACGTCCATCACGCGCTGGGCGCGGGCCCAGAGCGCCGCCGCCGCCACGCAAAGGAGCAGCGACAGCCCCGTCAGCCCGTGGAGGATGTAACGCCGGGGGCGCCGCACGGTGCCGAGTCTACCGCGCGGCGTGCCGACTGTCCGCGGGCCCTCGCCCACCGCCGCCGCTGCTCGCCCCACACCGGCTCGGCCGCGATCGGCCGCACCTGCCACTCCTTCACCTGGTCCCGCCCCCCAACCACCGCCGGCAGGAACAGGATCGCCTCCTGGAGGTCCGGGGCCAGGCAGAGCAGGTTCATGATCTGCGTCAGCCGGGCCCGCGTCACGTGCCCGAGGCGGGCGAGCTCGGCGTAGTCGGTCACCTCCCCGCGCCGGAGCATGCCGTCGAACCGGATCGCCAGCGCCATCAGCCGCGCGACCTTGGGCACGCGCCCCCGCGGCGGCGGCACCGCCTCCGCCGCCGGCGCGCTCCCGCGCCGCAGGGACAGCGTCCCCTTCGCGCCCGCGCCGAAGTGCACCCTGGTCGTCAGCGTCAGTCCCGGGTTCATCGCATCTCCTATTCCGTAGCCAAGGCCTTGATGCCGGCCGGCCGGAACGTGACCGACACCTCGCCGGCCCGCCCGTCGTACGCGACCCGCTCGACCAGGAGCCGTACCACGCGTTCTTTCTCGCGCGGCGCCAGCTGCTCCCACACCGGCCCGAACGCGGCCAGCGCCGCCTTGACCTCGTCCGGGTCGACCGTCTTCGCGCCCATGGCGGCGATGCGCTCCTTGACCGCCGTCAGCTTCTGCTGTGCCGCGTCCAACGTGGCGTTGAGCGCGACCAGCCGGTCCGCCGCGTCGGGCGTCCCGACCGCCTTTCGTATGGCCAACTGTGCCCGGTCGACCTCGCGCTCGACCGCTTTCTGTTCCGCCTTCGCTTCGGCCAGTTCTTGCTCGGCCTGCTGCCGCACCTTCCGCAGCGTCGCCTCGAGCACGGCCGGGTCGCCGCCCGCCCGGCGGACCTCGTCGACGACGAACTGCTCGATCTGGGCCGCCGGCACGCTCTTGGTCGGACAGGTCGCCCAGCCCTTCTTCTGGGCGGACAAACACACGTAGTAGCGGTAGCGCTTACCGTCCGGCTTGGCCGAGTACGTGTGGATCATCGAGGCCCGGCAGCACGGGCAGTGCAGGAGGCCCTTGAGCAGGGCCCCGTACCGGTTCCGCACCGGCGCCCCGGCCGTCCGCCCGTTGCGGGCCAGCACCCGCCCGACCTTCTCGAAGACCGCGGCGTCGACGATCGCGGCGTGCTCGCCCGGGTACACCTGTTGGCCGTGCGTGACCACGCCCGTGTACGTGCGGTTGGTCAGCAGCTTGTACAGCGTCGTCTTGTCGAACGGCCGCCCGCCGCGCTCGGGGCCCTTGCGCGTCACCCACCGCTTGTTCCCCCACCCGCGGGTCGCCAGCTCCGCCACCACGAGGATCAGCGCCTCATAATCGAGGTACAGCTGATAGATCGCGCGGACGCGGGCGGCCTCCTCCTCGTTGACCGCCAGCTTCGCCCCGGCGGGCGTGGACGCCAGGTCGTACCCGAGCAGGGGCATTCCGCCGGCGAACTTGCCCTTGCGCCGGGCCGCCGCGATCTTGTCCCTCGTCCGCTCGGAGATGATCTCGCGCTCGAACTGCGCGAAGCTGAGGAGGATGTTGAGCGTCAGCCGGCCCATCGAGTGGGTGGTGTTGAACTGCTGCGTGACCGATACGAAGGAGACGCCGGCCTGGTCGAAGACCTGCATGATGCGGGAGAAGTCGAGCAGACTCCTGCTCAGGCGGTCCACCTTGTAGACGACGACGCAGTCGACCTTCCCGGCCTCGATGTCATTCAAGAGCCGCTTGAGGGCGGGCCGCTCCATGTTCCCGCCCGTGTACCCGCCGTCGTCGTACTTCTCGGGCAGGCACGCCCACCCCTCGTGCCGCTGGGCGGCGACGTACGCCTCGGCGCTCTCGCGCTGGGCGTCGAGGGAGTTGAACGCCTGCTCGAGCCCTTCTTCCGTGCTCTTGCGGGTGTACAGGGCACACCGCACGACCTTCTTCTCGCTCACCTGTTCCGGTGACGGGGATCGTCGGACGCGCTTGGCTTGGACGTTCATGCCTTCTCCTTCTTCGATTGGGCCAGGCCGAAGAACAGCAGGCCGTTCCAGTGGCTGCCGGTGACCGCCTTGGCCACGGCCGAGAGCGATCGGTAGACCTGCCCGTCGTGCTCGAAGCCGGCGGCCAGCACCTTGGCCTCGACCCGCCGGCCCCGGTACGGGCGGGTCAGCACCGTGCCGGCGACCGGCAGGCGGTCGTGGACGGTCGACACGTCCCGCGGCGCCGGCGCCGTCACCGAGGTCGTCCCCGGCTCGGCGCTGGCCTTCCGCGGGCGCGGGATCGTCGTGCGGACGTCGGCGTCGCGGGCGAGTTCCTCGGCCCGCCTACGGGCGCGTTCCGAGAGGCCCCCCTCGGCCAGGCTCTGGATCCGCCAGGCGATGCGCTTGAACAGGAAGTCACGGTTCCCGCTGCGGGTCGGCTCGCCGAAGACCTCGGCGTACCGGTCCCTCAGCTGGCCGACCGTCAGGTTCCGCAGGGCGGCGATCGTGACCTCCGTGCGGGCGGCATGCGTGGGCGGCGTGGCAGTCGTCTTGCGTCTCATGGCATCTCCTTCCGAACCTGTGCGGGTCACCGCATCTCGCCCTCTCGGCGTGCGTTAACCCGTCGGGCGGCCATGGACGCTCCGTTCGGCGGACCGATCAAGTTCGATGGGGGCGGAATAACGATGCCCGGCCGGCAGGGGGGTGGCGGCGCCGGCGGGGTGGACGCGGCGCGCCAGCGCGCGGCGGGCGCCGGCGGCGAGCAGCGCGCACAGCTCGTCGAGCCGCTGGTCGGGCGTGAGGCGGGCGGGGTCGGTCGGGTCGTCGTCGCAAACGGCCATCGGTGCTCCTTCGATAGAAGGACGATGCCCGCAACGACCTTCGCTGGGTGCGACCGGTGGGTTGCCTGGCGGGGGATGATCAGGGCGACGCGCGCCGGCCCGTCATTGGTTATGTACGCCGGCGCGGCGCGAAATGGTTGTCTTCTTCAGAGGCAGTGACGACTCAGCCGATGAAGGCGCGCGCTAGCACGTTGCAGGCATGATCCAGGGCCGGGCTACGCGGCGCATGCCGGTTGCGGAAGATCATCGGCTCGCGGACGTCCCCGATGTACTCGTACGGTAGCACGAGCAAAGCTCCGACTCGCCGACACGCTTCGGCGTCGGGCCCCGCGCGGCTCAGCACGTCGACGGCCATCTCCGTCAGTGCGTCGGGCGGCAGGCAATCCGTCTCGACGACCACGATGCCCGGCAGGTTGCTCGGGATCTGACCGGCCGCGCGGACCAGGCCGTTCTGCAGGAGCCGACGCAGCTGCGCGACCGCCGAGATCTCGCACCCGGTCACGGAAGACGACTGCCCAACTGTGGGATGGACGATTCGGATTGTCGCCATCCCTTCCAGTGTTGTCTCGACCGGCAGCGGTAAGTCGGGCGTCGCGAGTAGCCGATCGCCCGCGGCCTTGATGCGCTGCACGATCGCCTCTGCAAAGGCGTAATTCAGCTCGGGGCCAAACTTCTCCGGAAACCGAATCTCGCTGAGCCGTGGGTCGAGCTCGACTTGGACCGCGATCGGTGGCGTACGGAGCGCGACGTTGAACGACAGCAGCGTCTCGTGGCAGAGTTCACCGACCCACTCCTCCCACTGCTCCCGTTCGAGCCGCTTGCACTCGACGGCCACCGTGTCCGGACCAATCGCGGCGACGATGTCCGGCGAGCGGCTGCCGCCTTCCGGCGGGAACCGTACCACCGAACCTCCCTCCGCGAGGGCGGCGGCGACCGCCACCTCGAGGAGTGCCGAGTCCCCCTTCTCCCCGCGCAGGTCGCGTACCTTGGCCGCCAGTCCATCGACGCCGATCAACTGAGCAAGGCGCGAGCCGAGGCTGGCGATGAACTCCATCACCACGGTCCCACTTCCGAGCAGATACCCAGCGACCGGCCGCCGCACGCCCGAGTCGAACGCGTCGCGCCACCGGTCCTCGTCGAAGTGACGCCGGAGGATGTCCACCGCTGAGGCGAACCGAGATTCGCCGAGCCGACGGAGCCGGTCGGCGTATTCGGGCGCAAGCCACCAGTGCGGTTCCGCGGCCCACCATGGGATGGAGTCTGACACTGAGGTTCCTCTCTGCTCCCACGTCCGTGAGAGTCCCCGTTTATGCGCGGAGATGGGGTGCCAGGGCCTCGGCGATCTCGCGTGTGTCGTACGCACGGCTTGCGAGTATCCGTAGTAGCGGCAGGCCGGCCGCCTCGAGCACCCGAGCCACGTCCTCGTCCCTGTCTTGGCGTTTGGGCGTCGCGTGCGTCGGGTCGTCCAGCTCGAACGCGACCAGCGGCCGGAGCGTCCGCGCGTCGACCACGACGAAGTCGACCGGCCGTTGCGCGACCTTGTTCTGCCACGCCGCCCGGCCCGGAGTGCCCTTGTTGCTCCCGGGGAAGTACACGAGCTGGCGGAGCGACACCTGCGCGAGCACGTGCCCGCGGTCGCCGACCACCTGCTTGAGCACGCCGAAGAAGCTCTGCTCGGCCGCGGTGATGAAGTACCTGTTGACCGCCACCGGCGGCGGGTCGCCGCCCGCCCCGGTCGACGACGACGACCCGGAGTCGCCCGCGCCGCCGAACAGCGACAGCAGCATTCCGAGGCAGCCCTTCTGCTCACCCGCCATTAGCGCTTCCTTTCCGTCAGCCCTCGAACACGCCCTTGGTGCCCGCGTCGCCCGGCGCCCACCCGAGCTTGGACAGCATCCGCCGGACCTTGGCCAGATGCTCGTGCTCGGCCGCCCCGATCTCGCCGTCGAGCAGGCACTCGGCCAGCACGTTTGCGAACGCCTGCCCGTGGGCGCCGCGGAGCTGGTCCTCGCTCAGCACGCGCCCGAGCTCGCGCAGCGCGCCGACCTCGTCGTCCCGCACCTTCCCGTCGAGCAGCGCCGCCTCGACGGCCGCGAAGTACCGGTACACGACCGCGTACGGCCCGCGCGGCTCCCGCCCGACCTGGTACGCGTCGGCCGTCCCGTCACCCAGGGTGACCGGGACGCGCGGGGCGAACGCGACCTCGCCGTCGTACACGGCCAGCAGGCGTTCGACGCGGAAGTGCCGCCACGCCTGCCGGTCGCCCGGGTCCGGGTCGACCTGCCAGCACAGGACCATCCACGAGTCGGCATGGTACAGGAGCTGGTACGGCTCGACCGCCCGGCGGGTCGGTACGGGGGCGGTGGGCACTTGGTAGTCGATCACCGCGACGCGGTTCGCGCGGGCGAGGTACGTGAGTTGTTCGAGCAGTTCCACCCGATCCGCCTTTCCGCACCCTGGCACGAGCGGTGGCTGGCGATGCTATCACGGCGCGACCAGGGACGCGACCCGACGTGATCGCGGTCACACTCCCGTTCTCTCCGCGCTCTAAGTTCGAAGAGGGTTACGACCGTGGCCCCGGTGCCCGCCAACCTGTTAACTGGCGCGCCGCCCGCGGCAGAGAAGAAGAGAGGTTTCCGCCAACTCTCGCGCGAGAGGCGTCGAAGGGGCGCTCGCGCCTCGTTCTATCCGCCCGCTCTCGCGCTCTCTCCCTGCCGCCGCCCCCTCGTAAACCCTTGGCCTTACACGCGTAAAACGAAGGAACCCCGAGAGTCGTCCTCTCGGGGTTCTCCGTTAACTGGGCGGTTACGCGTTTCCGTAACCGTTTCTTTAGCTCCGCGGGTAGGACTCGAACCTACAACCAGCCGGTTAACAGCCGGCTGCTCTACCATTGAGCTACCGCGGATTCGTCCCGCGTCGGGATGTTTTGCGTAACGGGTTTGTCGACCCACCGGCTCGGTCGCCCGTGGCCGTCGCCGTTCCGCGCCCCGTTCGGGGATCGGATAATCTAGCGAGGCCCTTCAGTGTGTCAAGGTCGCTAATTCGGGTTCCGGGCCGTGCTTCCGTTCAGAACCCGCGGCGCAGGTGAGGTCCCACACAGGACTTGGATCCCGCCCCGCGGTTAAGGGACAGACGCCTGCGTCCGGCCGGTTCTGACGCGGCCCGAGGAGCGGGACTCGTTCTTCATGTCGGCGGGCGGTCCATCCGCGCTTCGCGACTCAGGTCGATGCCCGGCGTGTGCTCGACCTTCAGGCCCGTCGTCGCCGCGGAGCGAACCCAGTCGAGGTAACCGAACCGCCAGAGGTACGCGAAGCCGACCAGCAGCACGGCGAAGAAGAACAACATGTCGACCAGCGCGACCTGACGGACTTCGAACGCGGTCATGCCGGTCTGGTGGCCGATCTCCGCGGCCGACCCGTACGCGACGGCCCAGGGGTAGAACAGCGCGACCTCGACGTCGAACACGAGGAACACCAGCGCGACGATGTAGAAGCGGAGGTCGAACTGCACCCACGCCGTGCCTACGGACGGTTCGCCGCACTCGTAGGCGGCGGCCTTTTCCGGGTTGGGCACGCGCGGACGGACGACCCGCCCGGCCAGCAGGTTGACGAAGACGAACGCCGCGCCGAACGCGACGAACAGGACGACGGAGAGGAGGAGGTCCATAGCGGGCTCCCGGCCGGCGCGCGAGGGGCGGATCAGAATGCGCCGCGCACGCCCGGACCGGGACGGCGGGCATTGTAACCGGAACGCCCACTCGCGGCGCGGGCCTGCCTCGCCGTGCACGCCGGCCCGCCCGCCCGGGAAGCGGCGCGCCGACGCCCGCTCAGGCGCGTCGGCCGTCCCGGCGCGCCCGGCCGCGCCGCCCCAGGGCCGCGGCGGTCGCGCCGGCCACCAGCGCGACCGTGCCGGGCTCGGGCACGGTCGCCGCCGAGTCCGCCCGGAAATCGGCCGCCCCGCCCAGCGCCGCCGCGGCCGCCAGGTCGCCGCCGTAATTGTTGGCCAGCAACACCAGGTCGTTGAGGCCCACGGCGCCCGAGTAGTCGAAGTCGCCGTCGAACCAATCGACGCCGGACGTCGCGCCGTACGCGTTGGCGAGCCGCACCAGGTCGTTCAGTCCGACCGCGCCGTTGAGGTCCGCGTCGCCCGCGAGTGTCGCGCGGATGACGACCGCCGTCCCGTCGACGCCGGCCGTCACGCCCTGCCCGAGGTTGAGCGCCCCGCCCGAACCGCCGAGCAATTCGCCGGCCTCGGCGTACCCGACCGCCATCAGCGCGGCGCCGCCCACGCTCGCCCGCACGTCGGTCGACCCAATGCCCGGGCCGGCCCAGGCGCCGTGGTCGTACGAGGCCACGATCCGGTCCCGCAGCCCGCCGGCCCCGGCCGCCCCCAGTGGGCTCGTGCCCGTGTAGTCGACGACCACGGCGTGGCGGCGCAGGTCGAGCCGCGCGGTCCCGCCCGACAACGTCAGCGCCCCCGTCGTCAGCACCTTCAGCCCGGCCCCGGTGACCTCCGCCGCGCCGCCGGCCGCGATCGTCAGCGCGCGGACCGCTTGCGTCGCCGCGGCCTCGAACGTCGCGCCCGACCCGACGGTGACGCCCGCCGACGCCGCGACGGACCCGGTCACGCGCAACCGCCCGCCGGACACCGCGGTCGCGCCCGCGTAGTCGTTGGCCGCCGACAGGGTCCACGTCCCCGTACCCTGCTTGGTCAGGTTGATCGTACCGGCCGGGTCGCCCGCGTTATCGGCGATCGCGCCCGCGACCAGGCCCGCCCCCGCGCCCTGCAGGTACAGGTTGCGCGGCGTCGTCGCCGTCGTCGTGATCCCCCCGGACAGCGTCAACTGCCCCGCGTCCGACCGCACCCGCGCCTGGTTCCCGCCGACCACGATCGTGATCGGCCCGCTCAGCGTGTTGTTCCCGCCCACGTTGCGGATCCCGTCCGACCCGCCGGGGTCGTTCCGCTGGGCGAACGTGACCGGGCCGGCGACCGTGACGCCCCCGGTCAGCTCCAGCCGGCCCGTGCTGCCGGTCGCCCCGCCCGTGCTGTAGATGTGGATCGGCCCGCCGCCGGCGACGGGCACCCCGACCCGCAGCGCCCCCTCCGCCACCTCCAGCACGCCCTGGTTCGTGACCGTCCCCGCGCCCAGCGTGACCGTGTTCGGCCCCGTCTTGCGGAGCGTCGCGCCCGGCTGGACCCGCACCCAGTTCGACGACTCCGCCAGCCCCCAGTCGACCGTCCCGGAGATGGCGCTGGCGTTCGCCAGCGCGTTGACGTACCGAACCCGCCCGGCGCTCCCGGTCATCGTCAGCTCCCCGCCGGTCAAGTAGGCGACGTGCTGCCCGAGGTTCACGCCGCCGACGTCGTCCGACTGCCCCGCCGCCAGCGCGCCGACGTAGCTGTGCGCCATCGGCGTCGGCGTCGGCGGGGTCCCGCCGTACAGCCGCGCGTCGCTAAACCAGTGGTACCACGAGTACCCCGCCACGTGGCCCCGCGACTCGAGCGCCGGGACGACGATGTTCAGGAACTGCCGGTTCGCCTCCGTGATTTCCGCGTCCGTGTACGCGCCGCCCCAATCGTGGATCGCGAACTCGGTAATGAAGACCGGCTTCTTGTACGAGTTGTAGTACGAATCGACCCGGCCCAGGAACGCGCTCGCCGCCCCCGACGGGTTGGCCGGCGTGCTCACGCCGTACCAGTGGAACGCGACCGCGTCGACCTTCAGGTTGTTCGCCGCCGCCTGGCTCATGAAGCCCGCGAGCCACTGCTGCCCGCCGGCCGCGCCGCCCGTGTCCGCGACGGCCGGGCTGACCAGCTTCGTGCCCGTCCCCGCGAAGCCGTTGGAGATCGTCGTCCACGACGCGACGGCCTGGGCGACCGTCATGTTCGCCTGGTCGGCGCGCTCGGGCTCGTTGAACCCCAACACGTACGCCGGGTTCCGCGCCTTGACGCCGTCGATCGTCCCCTGGCTCGGGGCGTTCCAGAACATCGGGTAGTGCGCCGCGTCGAACGTGCCCGGGTTCGCCGCACCCGTCCCCCACGTGTAGTACCACCCGGCCCCGGTCGCCTGGAGGTTCGCGTAGTTCGCCCCCACGTCGCCGAACCCGCGCTTCGACGACAGCACCTCCGCCCCCGCCCCCGGTGCCATGGCCGCGGCCAATCCCGTCGCGGCCGCCGCGATCACCCGCCGGCGCGCGAGGCCGCGCCGCCCGCGCATCGACCCGGTGGTGTCGCCGTACCCGCCGTCCATCGCGGCCACTCTATCAATGCTCCGCGCGCCGGACATGAGTTTTTTCCGCCCACCGTGAGACGCGTTTCAGGACGCCTCGCCATCTACCGGCAGTCCGCTCCTTCGTCCGCCGCGGGCCACCCGCAATGACGCCTCGGCATGCCGCGCCGCGCGACCCGCGCCGGCGCAATACCTCATCGCCCCTGTAGAAATTCTCATTCGGTTCTCGCCGCGCCGCGGTAAGGTTAGAAGATCAAGTCATCCCGGCTGTCGCGCTCGTCAGCCGCCGCCGCCGTTCATTGCGTCCGGATCCCGGGGGGCCGGGCAGGGCCAGAGAGAAGCCAACATGACCCACGCACCCGCCGCACTGTCGTTTCCGTCGTCGCGCGTCCGCCGGCTCTCGGGCGCGCTCGCCCTGGTCTCGCTAATCGGTTTTGCGATCAACGCGCTGGTCGCCGCCGATCGCCCGGCCGCCCCTGCACCCGCCACCGGACCGATCCACGTACTCTTCCTGGGCGACAACGGCCACCACAAGCCGGCCGACCGGTTCGCCGAGCTCGCCCCGGCGCTCAAGTCGCGCGGGATCGAGCTGACGTACACCGACAAGCTCGACGACTTCAACCCGGACACGCTCGCCAAGTACGACGGCGTCGCGATCTACGCGAACACCGTTAACATCAAGCCCGAGCAGGAGCAGGCGCTAATCGACTACGTGCGCTCGGGCAAGGGCCTGATCCCGATCCACTGCGCGTCGTACTGCTTCCACAACTCGCCCAAGTACATCGCGATGGTCGGCGGGCAGTTCAAGAGCCACAAGACCGGCACGTTCAACACGACGATCGTCAACCCGCAGCACCCGATCATGGCCGGCTTCAAGGGGTTCGAGACGTGGGACGAGACGTACGTCCACGCGAAGCTCAACCCGGATAACGAGCTCCTCCAGACCCGCGCCGAGGGCGACCGCTCCGAGCCCTGGACGTGGGTGCGGAACGAGGGCAAGGGGCGCGTCTTCTACACCGCGTACGGGCACGACCAGCGCACGTTCACCAACCCCGGCTTCGTCGACCTGATCGACCGCGGCATCCGGTGGGCCGTCCGGCGCGACGCGGCGGCGTCGTTCGACCGCCCGAAGTTCGTCGGCCCGGACCCGTCGGCCAAGCCGTTCGAGTTCATGACCGCCGACGGCATCCCGTTCTACGACCCCACCGGCAAGGGCCCCAGGTCGGGCGGCGGCAAGTGGAACCAGATGCAGAAGCCGCTGGCGCCCGCCGAGTCGGTCAAGCACATGCGCCTGCCTGAGGGGTTCGAGGCGAAGCTGTTCGTCGCCGAGCCGCAGGTGGTCAAGCCGATCACGATGAACTGGGACGAGCGCGGCCGGCTGTGGGTCGTCGAGTCGATCGACTACCCCAACCGCATCACCGAGGCCGGCCAAGGCTCGGACCGCATCAAGATCTGTGAGGACACCGACGGCGACGGCGCGGCCGACAAGTTCACCGTCTTCGCCGAGGGCCTGAACATCCCGACCACGCTCACGTTCGCCAACGGCGGCGTGATCGTCATGGAGCGCAAGAGCACCTGGTTCCTCAAGGACTCCGACGGCGACGGCAAGGCCGACGTGAAGAAGGAGCTCTTCACCGGCTGGTACCGTAGCCTCGACACCCACGCCGGCCCCTCCAACCTCCAGTACGGGTTCGACAACTGGATCTACGGCATGCTCGGGTACGCCGGGTTCGCGGGCGAGGTCGGCGGGAAGAAGTTCTCGTTCTCGCAGGGCTTTTACCGGTTCAAGCCGGACGGGTCGCAGCTCGAGTTCCTCCGCTCGACCAACAACAACACCTGGGGCATCGGGTTCCGCTCCGACGGCGTGCTCTTCGGCTCCACTGCCAACGGCAACCCGAGCACGTACCTGCCCATTCCGAACCGGTATTACGAGGCCGTCCGCGGGTGGGCCCCGCGCGTGCTCGAGCCGATCGCCGACACGTACAAGTTCAAGACGCAGACGATGGGCAAGGTCCGCCAGGTCGACTGGCACGACGGGTATACCGCCGCCGCCGGCCACGCCCTTTACACCGCCCGCGCCTACCCGAAGGGCTATTGGGACCGCGTCGCGTTCGTGACCGAGCCGACCGGCCACCTCGTCGGCGCGTTCGTCCTCGACGCCGCCGGGTCGCACTTCAAGTCGCGCCACACGTTCGACCTGCTCTCGAGCAACGACGAGTGGACCGCCCCGATCATGGCCGAGGTCGGCCCGGACGGCAGCGTCTGGGTCATCGATTGGTACAACTACATCGTCCAGCACAACCCGACGCCGGTCGGCTACAAGAACGGCCCGGGCAACGCCTACGAGACGCCGCGCCGCGACAAGGAACACGGCCGGATCTACCGGGTCGTCTACACGGGCAGCGATGTCGTGACCAAGCCGGTCGACGCGCGGCTCGACCTGTCGAAGGCGACGCCCGAGCAACTCGTCGCCACGCTCAAGAACGACAACCTCTTCTGGCGCCGCCACGCCCAGCGGCTGCTGGTGGAGCGGAACAACAAGGACGTCGTGCCCGCGCTGATCGAGCTGACGAAGGACACGATGCAGGACGAGATCGGCGTCTCCGCCGGCCCGCTGCACGCGCTCTGGACGCTGCAAGGCCTTGGGGCGCTCGATGAAGCGACCGCCGGCGCCGCGCTGAAGCACCCGGCGACCGGCGTGCGCCGAAACGCGCTGCTGACGATGCCCCGCACGGAGGCCGGCCTGGCCGCGCTGCTCGATTCGAAGATCACCGCCGACGCCGATCCGCAGGTGCGCCTGGCCGCGCTGCTGACGATCGCCGACATGCCCGCCAGCCCCTCGCTCGAGGACCGCACGGCGACGACGATCCTCGGCGTCCTCGGTAAGCCCGAAAACCAGTCGGACAAGTGGATCCCGGACGCCGCGGTCGCCGCGGGCGCCAAGCACGATGCGGCGTTCCTCCGGGCCGCGCTCGTGGCCTCCAAGGGCCGCGCCGCCCCGCCGACCGCCCCGGAGCGCGAGCCCGCGCCGGCGCCGCCGGCGACCCCCGTCGACGTGATCGCCAACGGCTCGGCCGAGGCCGGCGACGTCGTGAAGCCCGAGAAGTGGCGCGCCGTGAGCTATGGCGGCGGCGACGTGAAGCAGACGGTCGACCCGGCCGTCGCCCGCGAGGGGACGCGCTCGCTCAAGCTCGAATCCGCCGGCGGCACGGACGCGTCCTGGTCGCAGGACGTCACCGTCAAGCCCAACACCCGCTACCGCCTGACCGCGTGGGTCAAGACGAAGAACGTCAAGCCCGTCGGCGGCGCGCTCGGCGCGCTGCTCAACGTCCACCAGCTCCAGCGCGACAACGGCGGGGCCACCAAGGGCCTGGCCGGTGACCACGACTGGACGCTGCTGGCGACCGAGTTCGCGACCGGCTCGAACCGGCGCGTCACGGTCAACTGCCTGCTCGGCGGGTGGGGCCGGGCGACCGGCGAGGCGTGGTACGACGACGTTCGCGTGACCGAGCTCGGGGCCGCGCGCGGCGGCAGTCTCCCCACGTCGCTCGACGACGGCGCCGACAAGATCGCCCAGGTCACGAAGCTGATCACGCGCCACTACGCCGAGCGCGGCCCGGCCGATTCGGTCGTGGCGACGCTCGCCGCGGTCACCGGGGCCGAACGCACGCTCGCCGCCGCCGTCCTCGACGGCCTGGTCGCCGGCTGGCCCGCCGACGCCGCGCCCAAGCTTTCCGACGCCGACCGCAACACGATCGTCGGCGTGACCAAGTCCCTGCCCGCCAACGACCGCGACCGCCTGCTCGTCCTGTTCAACCGCTGGGGCGACAAGGCACTGCTCGGCGGGCAGCTCGACGAGGCGCTCAAGTCCGTGACCGCGCAGCTCGCCGACGCGGCCAAGCCGACGGCCGACCGGGTCGAGGCCGCGCGCCGTTTGATCCGCCTGGCCGACACGCCCGACACGGTGAAGGCGGTGCTGGCGCAGGTCACCCCGCAGGCCGCCGCCGAACTGTCGACCGGCCTGCTCACCGCCGTCGGCGAGAGCCGCGAGGACGCCGCCGGCGCGCTAATCGTCGCCAAGTGGGGCGAGCTGTCGCCCGCGACGCGCAAGGCCGCCGTCGCCGTCATGATGCGGCGCACGCCCTGGACGCTGGCGATGCTGAACGCCGTGAAGGACAAGAAGATGCTCCGCGGCGACCTGACCGCGTCCGACTGGCAGATCTTGAAGCTCGCCAAGGACCGGGAGGTCGTCGGGCTGGCCAAGCAACTCGACGCGGTCTCGATGGACCCGGACCGCCAGAAGGTGCTCGCCAAGTTCCTGCCCGCGCTGGCGACGCCCGGCGACGCCGCCGCCGGCGCCAAGGTCTACACCACCCTGTGCGCCCAGTGCCACACGATGGCCGGGCAGGGGGGGAAGGTCGGCCCGACGATGGACGGCGTCGGCGCCCGCGACCCCAAGGAGATCCTCGCCGACATTGTCGACCCCAACCGCTCGGTCGAGGCCAACTACCGCCTCTGGAACATCGAGACGACCGAGGACGACACGATCTCCGGCCGGCTCGACACCGAGACCGAGACGAGCGTCGAACTGCTCGACGCGACCGGCCAGCGGCACGTCGTCCAGCGCAAGGAGATCCGGTCGATGTCGGTCAGCACATTGTCCATCATGCCCGCCGGCCTGATCGACACGCTCCAGCCGAAGGACGTCGCGGACCTGATGGCGTACCTCGCCAAGTCGACGCACAAGTAACCCGTAGGGTGGGCACTGCCCACCGTCGTCCCCGATGCCGCGCGACGTCCAGTGGGGCAGACATTCTTGTCTGCCCAGCTGAATCTTCCGTTGTGCCCCGGTGTAGCTCGCTTATGCTGTGATCACTCACCATAAGGAGCTCGCCGATGCGCCATACGCTCTTCGCCGCCCTGCTCGCGATCGCCCCGTTCGCCTACGCCGAAGACAAGCCTGCCGACGTCAAACCCGCTGTGCCCGCCTCTCCCGAGAAGACCGACGACGTCTGCCACGTCGAGGTCCGCGGCCTGTGCAAGACGTGGTCGCACGAGGCGTTCGGCCAGCCCGCGATCACCGTCCGGGCCGGCGGCACCGACTTCCACATCGACTACAACGCCGCCGAATTCGTCAAGGCCAAGGGCATCGCCCACTTCGACGGCAAGCCGGTCATCATCAAGGGCAATTTGACCTTCAAGGACCACGCCGGCAAGCCCGTCCCGGTCGTGACGGCCCGCACGATGCGCGTCCTGTCGCGCGAGTCGGCCGAGCCCGCCCCGACGAAGAAGGACTGACCCTCCCGCGCGCCACCGTTTAGCCGCGACCCGAAGGGCAAGCGACAGCGCCGCCCGCAGGCGAGCGCGTTCGCGAGCAAGCGAACGCGCTCGCATAGCCTTCGCATCACACCCCTCCTATCCTCCTCCGCCCGCCACATCCCGCGGGCCCGATGTCGAATCTCGCCTCCCACCACCGCCTCCTCATCCCCCTCGCGTTCGCGGCATTCGTGAGCCTCGGCCTGCCCGACGGCGTGCTCGGCGTCGCCTGGCCGTCCGTCCGCGACGCGCTGCACGTCCCGCTCGACTGCCTCGGTGCCGTCCTCGTCGCGGGGACCGCAGGGTACCTCGTTTCGACGATGGTCAGCGGCACCGTCGTCCGCCGGCTCGGCATCGGCCGCCTCCTCCTGATCAGCACCGCCCTGGTCGCCGGCAGCCTCGCCGGCATCGCCGCCGCGCCGGCGTTCTGGGTCGTCGCCGTCCTCGCCGTGCCCGCCGGCCTCGGCGCGGGCGCGATCGACGCCGGCATCAACGCCTTCGCCGCCGCCCGCTTCTCCGCCGGCGTGGTCACCTGGCTCCACGCGTGCTACGGCGTCGGCGCGACCGCCGGCCCCGCCCTCATGACCGCCGCCCTCGTCACCGCCGGCCCCGCCGACGGGTGGCGGATCGGGTACGCGATCCTCGCCGGTGCCCTCACCCTCATGGGCGTATGCTTCGCGCTGACGCTCCGCTGGTGGGACGAACGACCCGTGGCGTCATCCCCCGATGCCCCAGCGACGCCGCCCGCCGCCCCCGTCTCCGCGCTCGCCGCCCTCCGCCGCCCGATCGTCCGCCTCCACGTCGCGATCTTCTTCGTCTACACCGGCATCGAGGTGACGGCCGGGCAGTGGGTCTACAGTTGGCTCACCGAGGGCCGGGGCATCTCGACCGCGATCGCCGGCCTGTGCGTCACGCTCTTCTGGGGCGGGCTGACGGTCGGCCGCATCGCGTTCGGCTTCGTCGCCCGCCGCGTCGACGCCGCCCGCATCCTCCGCTGGGCCACGTGCGCCGCCCCCCTCGCGGCCGCGCTGCTCGCGCTCCAACCCCCCGTCGCCCTCACGATCACAGCCTGCGCCCTCCTCGGCTTCGCGCTCGGCCCCGTCTACCCGATGATGATCGCCGTCACCCCCGCCCGCGCCGGCCCCGGCGCCGCCGCCCACGCGATCGGCTTCCAGGTCTCGGCCGCCACGCTCGGCATCGCCGTCCTCCCCACGGCCGCCGGCTGGCTCGCCCGCTCGGCCGGACTCGCCGCCCTCGGCCCGTTCCTGGTCGGGGCGGCGGTCGTCCTCCTCGCGCTCCACGAAATCGCGCGGCGTGCCCCCTCGCCCGTCCTCACTCCTTCTTCACCTTCATCGAGTACGTAAAATCCGCCTCCGCCGTTGCGCCCGCCACGACCTTCACCGTCGCCGTCGCTTGCTTCGCCTCGACCGCCGACGTCTCGTGCAGCACGGTCAGCTCGTACTCGCCCGGCGGCAGGCCGTTAATCGTGAACGCCCCGTCCGCCCCGCTCACCGCGAAGTACGGGTGCGGCAGCACGTGCACGTACCCGCTCATCCACGGGTGCATGAAGCACTTCAAATTGACCTTGAACTCGGGCTCCTTGAACACGCGGTTCACCGGCTCGGCCCCCCCGGCCATGCCGAAGTTGAACGGCCCGTTCTTGCGCGGCGCCGCCATCACGTTGTGCAGCGTCGCGTCCGTGTTCCGCACCTCCAGCGTCTGCCCGGCCATCACCGCGACCACGTGCGGCACGTACACGCACCCGATCTGGTCGATCACCACGGGCTCTTTCGTCACCTCAAACGTCTTGCCCTCCAGACCCTTGCTCACGTAGACCAGCACGTTCGCCAGCGCGTCGGCGTCGCCGTTCTTACCGAACACGAACTTGTCCTCGTTCGGCAGGGGGGTGTCCTTGTAGCACTCCTTGCAGAACGCGTTGCCCGCAATGTCGGCGACCGGCTTGGGCGCGGGCTTGGCGCCGGTGAAGCGCACGACGCCCTTCACGGTGCCCGCGTCCTTCGCGCCCGCAACACCGCCGGTGCTCTGCACGGGTGGGCGCTCCGGCTTCTTCTTCGCGTCCTCGGCGCGAGCGCTCAGGCACCAAGAAACCACAAGACCAATCGCGACGATTTTGAACAACTTCATCCGATCCCTCGTTTGCAAGACCGACCGACCCACGCGCACCGAAAAGCCCACGGAGCTTGCTCCGTGGGTTCTCCGATGCAATCGAACGCGCTTCCAACCCCGACGACGACTCACTTCTTCTTATCCAGCGGCGCCGTCTTCGCCCCCGCCGGCACCTTGTCCGCCGCGACCAGCTTCCACACCGACCCGCGCGCGCTCTCGAACGGGTTCCACGTGCCGTACTGGCTCGCCGCGTTTACCACGTACAAGTTGCCCGCCTCGTCCTCGCCGCCGCTGCTGATGTTGATCGTCGTGTCGAGCAGCTCCTGCATCTGCCACTTACCGCCGTCATCCCGCTTCAGGCCCCAGAGCTTGCCCGTGCCCCAGTCGCCGAAGAAGTAGACGCCGTCGAGCGCGGCGTACTCCGTCCCCCGGTAGACGCCGATGCCCGCGACGCAGATCCCGTCCGTCGCGTGGTTGTACTCGGCGATCGGCAGCGTCCCGATGGTCGGCGTCTTCTCGCCCGTGGTCTCGCGCTCGTTCGGGAACGGTCGCGTGCCGTTCATGTGCGCCCACCCGTAGTTCTCCCCGCCCTTGCTGTTGGCCGGCTGGAAGTCGATTTCCTCCCAGTGGTTCTGCCCGACGTCGGCGATGTACAAATCGCCGGTCTTGCGGTCGAAGCTGAACGTCCACGGGTTGCGCAGCCCGTACGCCCAGATTTCCGGCTTGCTCTTGGGCTTGATCCGGCTGAACTCCAACTCGCTCTTCCCGAACAGCACCATCAATTGCGGGTCCGCCGCCGTCGCCCACGGGTTGGACGGCGGCACCGCGTACCGCCCCTTCCCCGCCACGGCCGGCGACACGTCGATGCGGAGCATCTTGCCCATGTGCGTCGACAAATCCTGACCCGCGTCCAGCACGTCCCCCTCCCACCCGCCGTCGCCGACGCCCACGTAGAGGAACCCGTCCGGGCCGAAGCACATCTTGCCGCCGTGGTGGTTGCAGTACGGGAAGTCGAGCCGCACGATCGGCTTTGCCGACGCCATGTCCGCCTTGTTCGGGTCCGTGTCGCTCACCTTATATTGCACGATGAACGTCGACCCGTTGAACCACAGGTCGGCGTAGGAGACGTAGAACAGCCCGTTCTCCTTGAACTTCGGGTGGAACTCGATCGCGAACAGCCCGAGCTCGAGGAACTGGAACGACGTGTTCGCCATGTTGTTGTAGAACGGCTCGTCCAGCACCTTGCCGTCCTTGCCGACGATGCGGATGACGCCCGGCCGCTCGCAAACGAACAGCCGCCCCGTCCCGTCCCGCGGGCTCGCCACGTGCACCGGGTCCACGAACCCGCCCGCGACCTCGACCAGCTGCACCGCGACGTTCCCCGGCAGCTTGCCCCCCGGCCGGGCCGTGTTCGCCGGCTGCCACGGCGCCACCAGCGGCGCCGGTTGCGCCGGCGCCGGGTCGGCCGCCATTGCGCGCGGCCCGCGCGCCCACCACCCCGCCGCCGCCATTCCCAAGCCAACGACCCCGACGAGCCCGACCACGACGAGCCTGTGACGCGTCATTGAGATTCCCTCGGATGTGAGTGCCGCCCGCGCGCCCCCGCCGTGACCGGCGGACCAGCGCGCCGCGCGACGCGGGCGTATCCTGCGCCGCCCCGCGCCTCGACGCAAGCCGCGAGGGCGCCCGCGCGGGCGGGCGGGCGGATGGGAGGGCGAGGCTCCGTCCGAGCAGTTCTGCGATCGGCCCGATCCGATTTGCCGCAAAGGACGCAAAGGCGCAAAGGCGCAGAGAAGACAGGGAAGAGGTCTTGACGCTGGTGAACGGCGCCGACGGCAGATCAACCCCACCCTCTCTTGTCTTCTCTGCGCCCTCTGCGCCTTTGCGTCCTCTGCGGCAAATCGAACCCGCGCCCCTGGCGAAACGGCTCGGACGGAGCCTCGCCCTCCCGGGCCTCACCCTCCGAGCCGATCATTTCTCGTGCCGCGCGCGAAGCTCGGTCGGATAGAAGTCCTCCTTCTCCGCCCCGAAATCCTTGGGCTTGCCAACCTCCGCAACCGCGGCCTGCAAGGCAGCGCCACCTCCCAGCGCTTTGACCGCCGGCGTCCCCGTGGCCGGCACGGGCACGTCCGCCGGCGCGTCGCCCAGGGAATCCTCGAGTCGCCGCTCCAACTCCGCCAGAGTGGCGCCGTCGTCAACCGGAGGGGGCTTCGCACCTTCCGTCTTCGCCCCCGCCCCCGCGCCCCACAGGGAAATCCCCCGCGCCTCGTCGTT
>Ga0196963_10000923_pt1 | contig 22241 bp, 26 predicted proteins | sample S1_5metaG_FD_148600 | JGI IMG/M metagenome (GOLD analysis project Ga0196963, IMG submission 148600) | Soil microbial communities from Anza Borrego desert, Southern California, United States - S1_5 | ecosystem: Environmental > Terrestrial > Soil > Desert | place: USA: California | collected... | reverse complement strand
TCACCGTGCTGGCCGACAGCTACAACGGCAAGCGCCTGAATTCGCCGAACGACATCGTCGTGCAAGGCAACGGCGCCATCTGGTTCACCGACCCGCCCTTCGGCATCGGCGGCCACTGGGAAGGCGACAAGGCCACGCCCGAGCTGCCGCACGGCCTGTACCGCATCGACCCCGCGAGCGGCAAGCTGCAGAGCATGGCCGACGACCTGCAGGGCAGCAACGGCCTGGCGTTCTCGCCCGATGAAAAGATTCTTTACGTCGTTGAAGGCCGCGCGCAGCCCTGGAGAAAGATCTGGGCCTACGACGTCGGCGCCGACGGCCGGCTGGGCAACAAGCGCGTCGCGGTGGATGCCAACGGCCCGGGCGCGCTCGACGGCATCAAGGTCGACGTCGACGGCAACCTCTGGTGCGGCTTCGGCAGCAACGGCTCGCCGCAGGCCAAGGCCGAGGAACTGGACGGCGTGATGGTCTTCAACCCCGCGGGCAAGGCCATCGCCCACATCCGCTTGCCGGAGCGCTGCGCCAACCTGTGCTTCGGCGGTCCGAAGAAGAACCGGCTGTTCATGGCGAGCTGCCATTCCCTGTATGCGCTGTACGTGGAAACCCAAGGCGCGGTCTGAAGGAGACGAGATCATGTTGAACAAGCGAAGCTTCTGTGCGCTGCTGGCCGGCGCGGCACTGGCGGGTCCGGCCCTGGCCTGGCCCGACAAGACCATCACGCTGGTGGTGCCCTTCCCGCCGGGCGGCTCGACGGACCAGATCGCGCGCGCCATCGCGCCGCGCATGCAGGAAAAACTGGGCCAGCCGGTGGTGGTCGAGAACAAGGCCGGTGCCACCGGCAGCATCGGCGCTGCGCAGGTCAAGCGCGCCCCGGCCGACGGCTACACGCTGCTGGTGTCCTCGCTCGGCCCCTTCGTGATCGTGCCGCACCTGCTGAAGACGGTGCAGTACGACGCGCTGAAGGACTTCGACCTGCTGACCGTGGCCGTGCAGGCGCCCAACGTGTTGTGCGTGCCGGCGGCCTCGCCGTACAAGAGCGTGGCCGACGTGCTGGCGCAGCTGAAGAAGACGCCGGGCAAGCTCAGCTTCGCCTCCGCCGGCAACGGCTCGTCCGACCACCTGACGGCCGAGCTGTTCTGGCAGCAGACCGGCACCAGCGGCGTGCACGTGCCCTACAAGGGCGGCGCGCCGGCCATCAGCGACCTGCTGGGCGGCCAGGTCGATGCGGCATTCCAGAACATCAACGCGGTCATCCAGCACATCAACGCCGGCAAGCTGCGCGCGCTGGCCATCACCGGCACGCAGCGTTCGGCGCTGCTGCCGCAGGTGCCGACGCTCGCCGAATCGGGCGTGAAGGATGCCGACGTCTATTCCTGGCAGGCGGTGGCCGCGCCGCGCGGGCTGCCGGCGGACGTGAAGGCCAAGCTGCACGCGGCGATCGTCTCGGCACTGAACGATGCCGCGGTGAAGCCCAAGCTCACCGACATCGGCTTCGAGATCGTCGCCAACACGCCCGAGCAGTTCAGCGCCTTCCAGCAGCGTGAATTCGCGCGCTGGAAGAACGTGATCGAGACCCGCAACATCACGGCCGACTGAAGTTCCCCGGCCGGCCGTGCTTCGAGCCGCCGGCCTGGCCGAAAACGTCCAAAGGACGCGTCATGCACAAGAACCTGATCGATGGCGAGTGGGTGGAAGGCGCCCGCGCCAGCCGCAACATCAACCCGTCCGATACCCGCGATGTGATCGGCGAGTACGCGCAAGCCGATGCCACGCAGGCGCGTCAAGCGGTGGCCGCGGCGCGCGCGGCTTTCGGCGCCTGGTCGCTCAGCACGCCGCAGCAGCGCTTCGACGTGCTGGATGCCGCCGGCAGCGAGATCCTGGCCCGCAAGGCCGAGCTGGGCGACCTGCTGGCGCGCGAGGAGGGCAAGACCCTGCCCGAGGCCATCGGCGAGGTGGCGCGCGCCGGCAACATCTTCAAGTTCTTCGCCGGCGAGGCGCTGCGTGCCGGTGGCGACGTGATCGCGTCGGTGCGCCCCGGCGTCGGGATCGAGGTGGTGCGCGAGCCGCTGGGCGTGGTCGGCCTGATCACGCCGTGGAACTTTCCGATCGCCATTCCGGCGTGGAAGCTGGCGCCGGCGCTGGCCTTCGGCAACACGGTGGTGATGAAGCCGGCCGACCTGGTGCCGGGCTCGGCCTGGGCACTGGCCGACATCCTGCAGCGTGCGGGCTTGCCGAAGGGCGTCTTCAACCTGGTGATGGGCCGGGGCTCGGAAGTGGGAGCGGTGCTGCTGGACGACGAGCGCGTCGATGCCATCAGCTTCACCGGCAGCGTGGCCACCGGCAAGAAGGTCGCCGCGGCCTGTGTCGCCCGCATGGCGAAGTTCCAGCTGGAAATGGGCGGCAAGAACCCGTTCGTGGTGCTGGATGATGCGGACCTGGGCGTGGCCGTCAACTGCGCCGTCAACTCCGGCTTCTTCTCCACCGGCCAGCGCTGCACCGCGTCCAGCCGCGTCATCGTCACCGCCGGCATCCACGACCGCTTCATCGCCGCCGTGGCCGAGAAGATCAAGGCGCTGAAGGTCGACGACGCGCGCAGGGCCGGCACCGACATCGGCCCCGTGGTCGACGCCAGCCAGCTGGCGCAGGACCTGGAGTACATCGCCATCGGCCAGCAGGAAGGCGCGCGCCTGGTCACCGGCGGCCGGGCCATCGAGCGCAATGCCGACGGCGCGCCGGGCTTCTACCTGCAGCCCACGCTGTTCGCCGAGACCACGCCCTCGATGCGCATCAACCGCGAGGAGATCTTCGGCCCCGTGGTCAGCGTGATCCGCGCCAAGGACTACGACGAGGCGCTGGCGCTGGCCAACGACACGCCGTTCGGCCTCGCTTCCGGCATCGCCACCACCAGCCTCAAGCACGCCACCCACTTCAAGCGCCACGCGCAGGCCGGCATGGTGATGGTCAACCTGCCGACCGCGGGCGTGGACTACCACGTGCCCTTCGGCGGCCGCAAGGGCAGCAGCTACGGCCCGCGCGAGCAGGGCCGCTACGCCGCCGAGTTCTACACCACCGTGAAGACCGCCTACACCCAAGCGTGAGCGGCCACTGAACCCATTGGAGATTGCGTGATGAATGCCAAGCCGACTGCCAAGCCGAGTGTCAAGCGTTCCACCCTCGTCCGCCTGCTGGCCGCCGGCGGCCTGCTGTGTGCCGCCGCGCTGCCGGCCGCGGCGCAGAGCTGGCCCAGCAAGCCGATCCGCATCGTCGTGCCCTACCCGCCGGGCGGCTCGTCGGACATCATCGCCCGCGCGATCAGCCAGCCCTTGTCGGAGGCGCTGAAGCAGACCGTGGTCGTCGAGAACAAGCCCGGCGCCAACGGCAACACCGGCACCGACTTCGTCGCCAAGGCCAATGACGGCCACACCCTGTTGCTGTGCGACGTCGGCGCGCTGGCCATCACCGCCTCCGTCTACTCGAAACTGCCGTTCGATCCCTCCAAGGACCTGAAGGGCGTGACGATGCTGGCCTACTCGCCGCACCTGCTGGTGGTGCATCCGTCGGTGCCGGCGAACAACCTGAAGGAACTGGTGGCGCTGTCGAAGAACAGCAAGCTCAACTTCGCGGTGACCGCGATCGGCAGCGCGCCGCACCTGGCCGGCGTGGCGGTCGAGAAGGCCACGCAGGCGAACTGGACCTACATCCCGTACAAGGGCGGCGCGCAGGCCATCGGCGACACCGTGGCCGGCCAGACGCAGGTGATGATGAACGGCATGCTGGCCACGCTGCCGCACGTGCAGTCGGGCAAGCTGAAGGTGCTGGGCGTCTCCAAGTCCAGCCGCGTGCCGGTGCTGGCGCAGGTGCCCACCATCGCCGAGCAGGGCGTCAAGGGATTCGAATCGGGCACCTGGCAAGGCGTGCTGGTGCCGGCGGGCACGCCGCCGGCGGTGGTGAACAAGCTCAATGCCGAGCTGACCCGCATCATCCGGTCGCCCGAGGTGCGCGAGCGCCTGGTCTCGCAGGGGGCCGAGGTGTACACGATGACGCCCGCCGACTTCAGCAGCTTCTTCGAGAAGGAACGCAAGAACTGGGCGGCGGTGGTGGCGCAGGGCGGGGTCAAGCCCGAGTGACGGCGGCGGCCGCAAGGCCGACGATGCGGGCCATCCCCCGGACCAGGAGCCTTCGCGATGCGTGAGAACCGCCTGCGCAGCCTGTGGCGCGAGAACAAGCCGGCCATCAACGGCTGGCTCGCCGTGCCGAATGCCTTCAGCGCCGAAGTGATGGCGCACCAGGGCTGGGACAGCCTGACCATCGACCTGCAGCATGGCGTGGTCGACTACCAGGCGATGGTCGGCATGCTGCAGGCCATCTCCACCACACCCACGGTGCCGGTGGTGCGCGTGCCCTGGCTGGACCCGGCGGCATTGATGAAGGCGCTGGACGCCGGCGCCTACGGGCTCATCTGCCCGATGGTCAACACGCCCGACGATGCCGCCCGGCTCGTGGCCTGGACGCACTACGCGCCGCAGGGCGGCCGCAGCTTCGGACCGGTGCGTGCGTCCCTCTACGGCGGCGCCGACTATGCCGAGCGCGCCAACGAGACCATCGTCGTCTTCGCGATGATCGAGACCGCCCAGGCGCTGGACAACCTGGACGCGATCCTGGCGGTCGAGGGCCTGGACGGCGTCTACGTCGGGCCGTCGGACCTGTCGCTGTCGCTGGGCTGCAAGCCCGGCTTCGACGACGTCGATGCACCGGTGGCGCAGGCCATCGAGCACATCGTGCAGCGCGCGCAGGCGTTTGGCCGGGTCGCCGGCGTGCACAACGGCCGTGTCGATGTCGCCCGGGCGCGCGCGGCGCTGGGTTACCGTTTTCTCACCGTCGGGTCGGACGCGCGCATCCTGGCCGCCGGCTCGCAGCAATTCCTGTCGCAGTGGAAGGGAGCATGAGCATGAAGCTCGGATTCATCGGCCTCGGCATCATGGGCACCCCGATGGCGGGGCATTTGCGCGCCGCCGGCCACGAGCTGTTCGTGCACACCCGCAGCCAGGTGCCGGCTGCGCTGCTGGACGCCGGCGCGGTCCGCTGCGCCAACGCGACCGACGTGGCGCAGCGCGCCGACATCGTCTTCCTGATGCTGCCGGACACGCCGGACGTCGAGAAGGTGCTGTTCCGCGAGCCGGGCGTGGCGGCGGGCCTGGCCACAGGCAAGACGGTGGTCGACCTGAGTTCGATCTCGCCGATCGAGACGCAGGACTTCGCGCGGCGCATCGCGGCCCTGGGCTGCGACTACGTCGATGCGCCGGTGTCCGGCGGCGAGGTGGGCGCCAAGGCGGCCAGCCTGACGATCATGGTCGGTGCGTCAGAAGCCGCGTTCGAGCGCGTGCAGCCGCTGCTGGCGCTGATGGGCAAGAACGTCACGCGGGTCGGCGACGTGGGCGCGGGGCAGATCACCAAGGTGGCCAACCAGATCATCGTGGCGCTGAACATCGCCGCGGTGAGCGAGGCACTGGTGTTCGCCGGCAAGGCCGGCGCGGACCCGGCCAAGGTGCGGCAGGCGCTGATGGGCGGCTTTGCAGCGAGCCGTGTGCTCGAAGTGCATGGCGAGCGCATGGTCAAGCGCGCGTTCGATCCTGGGTTTCGCATCGGCTTGCACCAGAAGGACCTGAACCTGGCCTTGCAGGGGGCCCGGCAACTCGGCGTCGCCTTGCCGGGGACGGCGAATGCGGCGCAGTTGATGCAGGTGTGCGTGGCGCAGGGGTGGGGGGAGATGGACCATTCGGCCGTGGTGCGGGCATTGGAGCTGATGGCCGCGCATTACGTGGGTTAGGCGCCTCTGCCGGCGACTGCCAGTTGCCTCCATCGTCAGGCGCCCGCGGCCGGTGTGGCCGGCGCGGCGGACCCGGCCGGTGCGGTGGACCCAGCCGGTGCGGCCGGCGTGCGCAGTTCGTCGATCGCCGCCGGACTGAGCCAGAGCGTGCTGCTCAGGCAGGTGTCGATCGGCCCGATCATCGCCTCGCGCGGGCCCTGGCGCCAGCCCGGCGAGCCGTAGAACGCGTCCTGCCGCGCCTGGCGGTCGGCCAGGTCGCGGTATGAACGCAGCAGCGTGTAGCCGTCTGCCTCGCCGGCCGTCGGTCCGTGCCACACCACGTCGGTCTGCCACTCACGCAGCATCGGCACGGCCTGCGCGCGCACCACGCGGTCGAAGTCTTGCAGCGTGCCGGGCTTCAGCCGGTAGCTGCGCACTTCCACCAGGCGGCGGCCGTCCGGCCCTGGCGCGCGGTGGCCAGCCGGATCGGCAGCGACCAGCGCCGCCAGCTTGTCGAGGTTCTCCTCATTCGCGCCGCGCACGAAACCCGCGATGCGCTGGTATTCCGCCAGCCTGTCGAACTGCTGGCGCCAGTGCACCCGGGTGCCGCCGGCTTCATCTTCCAGGCGCAGCGTCAGGTCGAACAGGTGGCCGTTCAAGTGCCGCACCACCACGCGCTGGCCGGGCTCCCAGGCAGTGAAGCTGCTGAGGTTCGGAAAGTCCTGGCCCTCGGCGTTGTGCATCGTGAAGATCCAGCGGCCGCCGGGCCGCGGCTCGAAGACGTCGAAGCGGCTGTGAAAACCCGCCGGCCCCCACCAGCGCATCAGCTGCATCGGGTCCGCGATGGCGTCGAAGACACGTGCGCGCGGCGCGGGGATGAAGCGGCTGGTGATGTCGCTGCGGTCGTCGCCGGCGGCGGTCGTGTCCGGGTGGTTCATGGCAGGTCGATCAGGGCGGGTGATGGGTCCGGGCATGGTATTCGCGAGACGCGCGCACCGCGACGGCTCAGCGCCTTGGTCGATCCGGCTGCACATCTGCCACCGCGTGACCCGGTGGATGACCTGCGGATCACCCAAGCATCCACGCGCAAGACAGTCCATCCCTAATCCGTAGGACGCGTCAATGGAATGTTGGGCATCGGCGACATGCCGTCGAAATTGTGAATTTGGCACTTGAGTGCAGCCAATTGTTTCAAATAGCCTCCGGGTCCCCAACACAAACAGGAGAGAGGGAAATGAGGAATACGTTCACTGCGGCCGCCGCGCTGCTGGCCTTGTCCGGCTGCGCCACCATCTTCAATGGCCAGACGCAGGCCGTGACGATCAAGAGCGAGCCCGAAGGCGCGACCTTGGCCGTCACCAACGCCGCGGGCGAGAAGGTGCACAGCGGCACCACGCCGGCCACCGTCACCTTGAAGCGTGGTGCCGGCTACTTCAAGTCCGAGAGCTACACGGTGCTGCTGTCGAAGCCGGGCTTCGCGGACAAGGAGCTCACCATCACCGGGACCATGAGCGGCTGGTACATCGGCAACATCCTCTTCGGCGGCCTGATCGGCATCCTGGCCGTCGATCCGGCGACCGGTGCGATGTACTCCTTCCCCGATTCCGTGAGCGGCACGCTCGATGCGCAGAAAACCTCCCGCGCGAACGACCAGCTGACGATCGTCTCGACCGAGAGCCTGACGGCCCAGCAGATGAAGCAGGCCCGCCTGCTCGTTGCCGCGCAGTGATGTCGAGTCCCGGCCGCGGGGCGCACCGCTCGCGCCGGGGTTGAAGCCGGCCGATGACCTGGGGTCCGGCGTCCGGCTCGCGGTGCGGGCGCTCGTCGGTCAGAATCGCGCCCGCTTCCACGCACCGCCGCACCGATGGGATTTCCGCACGACGAACGAGAGCAGCTGCTGACCCTCAAAGGCGTCGGCCACACCGTCATCGCCCGGCTGGAGCAGATCGGCTTCTCGTCGCTGTCTCAAATGGCCGGCGAGGATCCTGCCGTCATCACGCGGCAGATCTCGCAGCTGATGGGCTCGACCTGCTGGCACAACAGCCCCCAGGCTCGCCGCGCGATCGCGGCGGTGGTGGCTTTGGCGCAGCAGGGCCCGCGTGGTTGACGCCATGCATGGCGAGGATGCGGGGACCCGTCCATGACGCTCCGGCGCCGGCTTTCAGAAGCGAAGCGGCTGCCGCTCATGCTGGCCGAAGGCGCCTTGGGCTTGCTCGAAGCCGCCGTTGGACTGGGCCTGGTGTCCTTCACGGCGGTCGCTTTGGCCTTGGGCCAGTTCCTGCTGGCCGCCGTGCTCACGCTTGTACTGTTCGGCGTCGGTTTGCGTTTCGCGCGGCGGCGCAGCCGCCATCGGCGGCAACGTGGTGGCCCGCCTTGAGACGGTAGTGGCCGGCGCGGCTCGGCACCGAACCTGACTCCGCGCGCCGCGCGCTCGACAATGCCGCCGATGATTCCGCTCGAACCCCTGCGTGCCTTGACCATCGACCCGCGGCGCCATCCGCGTGGCCAGCCGCACTTCAGCGCTGCAAGTGGCCTGGTCTGCGCGCATGGCCGGGTGTACGTGGTGGGCGACGACGAGCTGCACCTGGGCGTGTTCGAGGATGCACATTCGCCGGGCCGCCTGCTGCGCCTGTTCGACGGTGCGCTGCCGGCGGGCAAGAAGGCCCGCAAGCGCGCCAAGCCGGACCTGGAAGCGCTGCTGCACCTGCCCGCGGCCGACGGCTGGCCGCACGGTGCGCTGCTGGCGCTGGGTTCGGGATCGCGCCCGCAGCGCGAGCGCGGCGCGCTAATGGCGTTTGCCGCCGGCGGCGGCGACTTCAGCGGCAGCGCGCGCACGATCGATCTGGCGCCGCTGCATGGGCCGCTGAAGCAGCGGTTCGAAGACCTGAACATCGAGGGCGCGTTGCAGCTCGGCGAGGACATCGTGCTGCTGCAGCGCGGCAACGGCGCGCGCGGTATCAACGCCGCACTGCACTACGGCCGCGCCGACGTCGAGGCGCTGCTGCGTGGCGAGCCGGTCGGCGCCTTGGCGCCTAGCGCCGAGCACCGGTTCACGCTGGGCCAGCTGGACGGCGTGCCGCTGGGCTTCACCGATGGCGTGGCCCTTCCCGGGCCGGACGGCGCGGGCCGCTGGCTGTTCACCGCGGCGGCGGAAGACACCGACGACGCCTATGCCGATGGCGGCTGTGTCGGCTCGGTGCTCGGCGCGGCCGATGCGCGCGGGCGCCTGCTGTGGCTGCAGCGCCTGGCCGGCCGCCACAAGGTCGAGGGCGTCGATGTCCGCGCCGAGCGGGCCGGGTGGACGCTGTGCCTGGTGACCGACGCCGACGATCCGGCGCAAGCGTCCACGCTGTGGCGGGGCCGGTTGGATCGGGCGGCGGCCGCCGGCTGAGACCCGTGTCGATCACCCTCCACGTCATTCAGGCGTCAGACTGGTTGGCCTGCAAGGCCATCCGGCTGCGTGCGCTGGCCGATGCGCCGGACGCCTTCGGCAGCACGCTGGCGCTGGAATCACAGCGGGACGACGCGGCGTGGCAGCAGCGCCTGGCAGCGGCATCGGCCAGTGGGCGGGACCTGCCGCTCTTCGCGATGTCGGCCGCAGGCCCGGTGGGCCTGGCCTGGGCCAAGGCCGATGTGGCGGACCCGGGGCGGGTCGACCTGTTCCAGATGTGGGTGGCGCCGGAATGTCGCGGGCAGGGCATCGGCCATGCGCTGCTGCAGCACGCCATCGGCTGGGCGCGGGCGCGCGAGGCCACGTGCTTGCATCTGGGTGTGACCTGCGGCGACACGCCGGCCCGCCGCCTGTATGCACGGGCCGGATTCGTCGTGGCCGGCCCGCCCGTGCCGCTGCGCGAGGGATCACCGCTGCTGGCGCTCGACATGAAGCTCTTCCTCGGCCAGGGCCAATCCATCACCCCTGGCGTTTGAGGCGCGCGGACGGTGCGGCGGTCAAGGTGAGCGGGCGCAGGCCGCCATAGCGCCCGCACAGCCTCCCGCAGCGCCCGGTTCTGCGATGGCCTGCATGGGCTGCAAACCACTGCGATTCGCACTGACGAAGTGGGCGGTCACCGGGCATGGCCGACGCGGCGGCGTGCTGGCTGCTGCACGACCGATGCACCCGTCCTATGCTGGCGTCCGCCACTTTCCGCGGAGAACCCCATGGCCCCCCTCCTGCGCGCCGTGCAGGCCGACATCACGACGCTCGCCGTCGATGCCATCGTCAATGCCGCCAATCCGTCGCTGCTCGGCGGCGGCGGGGTCGATGGCGCGATCCATCGCGCCGCCGGGCCGGATCTGCTGGCCGAGTGCCGCCGGCTCGGCGGCTGCGAGACCGGCGACGCCAAGCTGACCCGCGGCCACCGCCTGCCGGCGCGCTTCATCGTGCACACCGTGGGCCCGGTGTGGCGCGGCGGCGAATCGGGCGAGCCGGCGTTGCTGGCGTCGTGCTACCGGCGCTCGATCGAAGTGGCCGCCGCGGCCGGCGCGGCGTCGATCGCCTTTCCCGCCATCAGCACCGGCGTCTACGGCTACCCGAAGGCAGCGGCCGCGCGCATCGCCGTCGACAGCGTGCGCGCCGCCGCGGCCGCTGCGGGCACGCTGCGCGAAGTGCTGTTCTGCTGCTTCTCCGCCGATGACCTGAAGCTGATGGACGCGGCGCTGCGCGCACCGTGACGGCGGGCGGGCCTTCGCGCCATGCGGGTTCTCGGTGCGGCGCGGCTCGCCGCGACGGGCCCCTGAGCGCGGGGCCCGTAAAAAGTCCCGCGCCCGGGTGGGGCCGCGTGCGGCCGTTAAGCTCCAGCGCTTCCAAGAGGAGTGCCCATGCTCGAAGTTGCCTGGTGGCTGTTTCTCGCCACGTCCCTGCTGCTCATCGTCACGCCGGGGCAGGACATGGTGCTGGTGATGTCGCGCTCGATCGCGCAGGGGCCGGCCGCCGGCATCGCCACCGCCGCCGGCGTCAGCGTCGGCCTGGTCGGCCACACCGTGCTGGCCACGCTGGGCCTGGGCGCGGTGCTGCGCACGTCGGAATGGCTCTTCGTGGTGCTGAAGCTGGTCGGTGCCGCCTACCTGGTCTACCTGGGCGTGCAGCTGCTGCGCGCCAAGCCGCAGGCGCTGGACGCCGCGGCCGGCGCGCCGCGAGCCTTGAGCCGGCTGTTCATCGACGGCGCGTTCTCGAACGTCTCGAACCCGAAGATCGCGGTCTTCTACTTCGCCTTCCTGCCGCAGTTCGTCGAGCCCGGCGCGGCGCACCCGACGCTCGGGGTGTTCGTGCTGGGCCTGGTGTTCGCGGCGCTCACTTTCCTCGTCAAGGGGCCAGTGGGCTTGGGCGCGGGGCTGCTGTCCGGCTGGCTGCGCGCGCGCCCGTCGGTGCTGGCCTGGGTGTACCGCAGCAGCGGCGCCGTTTTGCTGGGACTGGGCGTGAAGCTGGCCTTCGAACGCCGGCCTTGAACGCGTGCCGTCGGGTCGGCAGCCTCGGCGCGACCCCGCCGCGCACAGCCCGGCCGCGATGCCCGCACTGGGTGTGCCGGTGCTCGTTGCCTCGGGCGCGCGGGACCAGCAGACTGCTGCAGCAAGACCGCAAACGCTGCGCCCACGCCCTGACGACAAGGACCATGCCCCATGTCCCCCGACGAACAACAGATCCGCGAGCTCGTCGCCACCTGGATGCACGCCACGCAGTCGGGTGACGTCGGCACCGTGCTGGGCCTGATGACCGACGACGCGGTGTTCCTGGTGCCCGGCAGGCCGCCGATGGACAAGGCGGGCTTCGAAGCGGCCGCCCGCGCGCAGGCACAGGGCGCGGCTCCTCGCTTCGAAGGCCGCAGCGAAATCCAGGAAGTCCAGCTGGCCGGCGACTGGGCGTTCATGTGGACGCGCCTGTCCGTCGTCGCCACGCCGACCGATGGATCGGCACCGATCGAGCGCGCGGGCCACACGCTGACCGTGCTGCGCAAGGACGGCGGCCGCTGGAAGCTGGCGCGCGATGCGAACCTGCTCGCACCCGTGGCCCCCGCCAAAGGCTGACGCGACGCGGCTTCTCCGGTTCTCGGCACCGGCCGGTCGTCGAATCGGGCCGCGCTCGTTCGTCGTGCTGGAACCGACTCATTCATGAATGGCCCTGTGATGACCGCCGCCCCTGAACCCAGCACCGCCGGCCCCCGCTCCGCCGACGTTCCCGCCCGTGCCACCCGCCGCGAATGGATCGGACTGGCCGTCATCGCCTTGCCCTGCCTGGTCTACGCGATGGACCTGACCGTGCTGAACCTGGCGCTGCCCGCGCTCAGCACCGAGCTGCAGCCCAGCAGCGCGCAGCTGCTGTGGATCGTCGACGTCTACGGCTTCCTGGTGGCCGGCTTCCTGATCACCATGGGCACGCTGGGCGACCGCATCGGCCGCCGCAGGCTGCTCTTGATCGGCGCCGCGGCCTTCATGGCGGCCTCGGCCATCGCCGCCTTCTCGCGCAGCGCCGAGATGCTGATCGCGATGCGCGCGCTGCTGGGCATTGCCGGCGCCACGCTGGCGCCGTCCACGATGTCCCTGATCCGCAACATGTTTCATGACGAGCGCCAGCGCCAGTTCGCGATCGGCGTCTGGATCTCGGCCTTCTCCCTCGGCGGCGCCATCGGCCCGCTGGTGGGTGGCGTGCTGCTGGAGTACTTCTGGTGGGGCTCGGTCTTCCTGCCGGCCATCCCGGTCATGGTGCTGCTGCTGGTCGTCGGCCCCTGGCTGCTGCCCGAGTACCGCGACCCGAACGCCGGCCGCGTCGACCTGGCCAGCGTCGCGCTGTCGCTGGGCGCGGTGCTGCTGACCATCTACGGCCTGAAGCGCCTGGCCGAAGCTGGGCCCGAGACCGTGGCCTTCGCGACGGCGGCGGTCGGCCTGGCGCTGGGCGCCGCCTTCGTGCACCGGCAGACGCACCTGGACTACCCGCTGCTGGACCTGAAGCTCTTCCGCCGCCCCGCGTTCGGCGCCGCCATCGCGGCCTATGCCCTGTCGTGCCTGGCGATGATGGGCACCTACATCTTCCTGGGCCAATACCTGCAGATGGTGCTGGGCCTGTCGCCGCTGATGGCCGGCGTGGTCACGCTGCCCTGGGCCATCGGCTTCGTCGCCGGATCGCTGCTGGCGCCGAAGCTGGCGCAGCGCTTCAAGCCGCTGCGCGTGCTGGTGGGCGGCCTGCTCTTCGCCTCCGTCGGCATGCTGAGCCTGGCGGCGGCCGGCAGCCCCTGGGCGCTGCCGGCGATGATCGCCGGCATGGCCGTGATGAGCCTGGGCTTCGCGCCGGTGTTCACCATCGGCAACGAGATCATCATCACCTCCGCCCCGCCGGAACGCGCGGGCGCGGCGTCTGCGCTGTCGGAGACCAGTGCGGAATTCAGCGGCGCGCTGGGCATCGCGGTGTTCGGCAGCATTGGCATGGCGCTGTACCGCAGCCGCCTGACCGACACCTGGCCGACGGCGCTGGACCCGGGGGCGAACGAATCAGCCTTCGCCACGCTGGGCGGCGCGCTGGCTGCCGCCGCGGCGGCCGGCGGCGTGGCCGGTGCCGCGCTGCTGGACGCTGCGCGGGCCGCGTTCACCGGAGCGGTGCAGTGGTCCGGCGTCGGCGGCTTCGCCGTCGTGCTGGCGGCCTGCATGTTGGCGGCGCGGCTGCTGCGTCCTAGAGCGCCGGCTGCCGTGGGCGTGGCGGTGGACGAGGCGGGCTGAGGCCCAGCCCCATCGCGCCTTATCATCGCGCCCCCTTTTCACTCCCACCCTTGGAGCCGCCGGTGTATTCCTCGACCTTCATCTTCGCCACGAAGCAGTTCGACGAGGCGTTCCACCGGCTCGATCAGCAGATTGCGGCGGCCGCGAAAGCGATCCCGGGCTACCTGGGCGAGGAGAGCTGGGAGAACCCGGCCAACGGCCTGGTCTGCAACGTCTACTACTGGGAGTCGCTGGAGGCGCTGCAGCAGCTGGTGCAGGACCCGCGGCACCGCGCCGCCAAGGCGCGGCAGGGCGAATGGCTGGATGGCTACCGCGTCGAGATCTCGCAGGTGCTGCGCACCTATGGCGACAACCGGCTGGCGCCGCACCTCCCGCAGCCCGGGGTGCCGCACGCGGTGCCGCATCCGGCCCAGTCGCCGGCGCCATGAAGGGCAGGGTGCAGCGATGAGCCCGCAGACCAGCCCACCTGCCGCGCCTGGCGTCGGCGAATCCGCCGCATCGGCGGCGGAAGGCGCCGGCACCCCGCCGCAAGGCTTGCCGATCTACCGCCTGCTGACCGGCCCGGACGATGCCGCGTTCTGCCGGCGGGTCAGCGAAGCGCTGGCCCTGGGCTACCGGCTGCACGGGTCGCCGGCCGCCACCTTCAACGGCACGCAGGTCATCGTCGCGCAGGCCCTGCTGTGGCCTGGCGCGGCGTGACGGCCGAGCGCCGCGGCCGTTCCAGCACCTGGCGCCAGCGCCTGCTCGCCGCCGTCCAGCAGCGCCTGCACCAGGTCATGCCGCCCGATCCCTGGCTCGAACCCTGGCTGCCGCAGTTGCAGGCGCATTCGGCCGGCCTGCCGGTGCTCGAGATCGGCTGCGGCAGCGGCGACGACACTGCCGCGCTGGCCGCTGCGGGGCTGCCGGTGGTGGCGTTCGACCTCTCGCCCGAGGCCGTCGCGGCGGCCCGGCAGCGCGTGCCGCAGGCCCGCATCGGCTGCCAGGACCTGCGCGACGCCTTCCCGCTCGGGTCCGGCGCCGCGGGCGCGGTGGTGGCCAGCCTGTCGCTGCACTACTTCCCGTGGGACGAGACCGAGGCGCTCGCCGCCCGCATCCACGCCGTGCTGCGCCCGGGCGGCCTGCTGCTGTGCCGCTTCAATTCCACCGAAGACACGCACTTCGGCGCACACGGCCACCCGGCGATCGAAGACAACTTCTACGACGTGCGGGGCGAGCGCAAGCGCTTCTTCGACGCCGCGGCCATCGACCGCCTGTTCGCCCGCGGCTGGCAGCGCCTGTCGACCCGCCACGCGGTCACCCGCAAATACGGCCTGCCCAAAGCGCTGTGGGAAGTGGCGCTGCTGCGCGACGGCAGCCCGGTGGCCGAAGGAGAAGCACCACGATGAACGCCCCCGCCTTGCCGCGTGAAGCGGACACCTGTCCACCGGGCCTGGACCTGCGCCGCGCCTCGGTCCCCGTGTTCGCGCACTACCTCGATCGGCTCGCGGCGCTGGTCGAGATCGCGCGCCGCCATGCCGGTGGCGCCGGCGACCTGCTGGACGCGCGCCTGGCGCCCGACATGCTGCCCTTCGCCGCGCAGGTGGCGGTGGCGGCCAACTTCGCGCCGCGCTGCTGCTGCCCGCTGGCCGGCCAGGTGGCGCCGGACCTGGGGCCGTGGCCCACCAGCTTCGACGGCTTGCTCGACCGCGTCGTCGCCGCGCGGGCCGCGATCGACGCACTGCCCGCGGCCGGTTTCGCATCCGACCCCGAGCGCCGCGTCACCGACCGCGCCGGCCACGCCACGGTCACGCTGCCGGCGCCGGAGTTCCTGCTGCACTACGCGCTGCCGAACTTCCTGTTCCACGTCACCGCCGCCTACGCCATCCTGCGCGCCCAGGGCGTGCCGGTGGGCAAGGGCGACTTCGACGGCTTTCATACCTATCCTGCAAAATGAGCGGCCAGCGCCGCGCGATGGCGCATGCCACGGCCGATGTGCGTGCCACGAACGCCCCAGGGCGGGTCCTTTTCGGTGGGGGGATGCTTCGGCGAGGCCGGCGCACGCTAACCGCAAGGCTGTGCGCCATCGATCCCATGAATCGAGTGACGCCTTGTCCCCATCAGTGCCACAGCCGCACCGGCCACCATCCCCAGGCCGCCAGCAGCACGCAGGCTTGCAGCGTGGCCAGCATGGCGCAGGCGTCCAGGGCCGCCCAGCGGCCGTGCGGACCGGCACGCCAGTGCGCCGCCAGGCCGGCCATCAGCGCCACCGGCAGCAATGCGGTGCCGGCTGCCAGTGCGGCCGAGGCCGGCGTGAGGTCGCCCAGGGCCAGGAACGGCTGCGCCAGCAGGCCACACAAGGGCAGGACCAGGCCGGCCAGCAGGCCGCCCAGCGCGATCCACAGCGGGCGCAACGCGGGCCGGAGGGGCGGCGGCTGTACCGCGGGTTGCTGAATCGCCCGGCGAGTCCAGCCCTCGGGTGCCTGCGTGGAGGGCTGCGCGAACCGGTGCGTGAACGGCTGCGTGAGTGATCGGCCGAGCGCGCGCAGCGCCAGCGCCAGCCCGCGCGCCACGAGCAGCGCGATACCCAGCACGCCGCCCGCGAAGCTCGCCCACGGCCCGAGGATGGCCGCGGTGCCCACCTGCTGCAGGTTGCCGATGCCGGTGCTGATGGCGCGGCGGCCCGCGGCGTCCTCCACCAGCGCATGCGACGCCGTGATTCGCCCTTGCGCCTGCAGCAGCGCGCCACCGGCCGGTGCAGGCGCCAGTGCGACGCCGCGTCCGCCGAAGGCCGCCTGCAGCCGCAGGCCGCCGCCTGCCGCATCGCGCACCAGCCGTTGCACGCCACCGATCCGGTCGAGCAGGGCCAGCGATTCGAAGCGCGACGGCGCCGGCACGTACCAGCCCAGCCACGGCGTGGCATCGACCGCGGGCGCGCCCGCCGCGGCCGCCGCGGAGGGCGCGGCGATGTCCAGCGCGGCGATCAGCCGCCGGTCGATGGCGTTGTAGTCGGCGCTGTCGCTGTCGGTGTTGACGGAGACGAAGAAGGCGCGCTGCGTGTCGTCGAACAGGCAGAACATGGCGCGGTAGCCGACGATGTTGCCGCCGTGGCAGCGGCCGAGCACGCCGTGGCGGTCGCGCGTGGCCAGGCCCAGCGCGTAGCCCACGGCCAGGCCTGCGCGCGCCGCCTCGGTGCCCACCGGCCGGCCCATCGCGTGCAGCAGGGCCGGGTCGATGAAGGGCGGCCCGTGGCCGTCGATGCGGCCGTCGACGTGGCCATCACCCAGCATGAACTGCGCCAGCCGGCCCATGTCGGCCGCGGTGGTGCTGAACTGCCCGCCCGGGCGCAGCCACATCGGCACCGCCGGCATCGGACGGCCGTTTTCGGTGTGGCCCATCGCCAGCCGCGGGTCCGCGTGCGGGCCGGTCGCCTGGGTCGTGAAGTGGAAGGTGCTGTCATGCAAAGACAGCGGCCGCAGCAGTTCGCGGTCGAGCCAGGCTTCGTAGCGCTCGGCGGTCACCGCCTCGATCACGCGGCCCAGCAGGGTGTAGCCCATGTTCGAGTACGAGCTGCGGCTGCCGGGCCGGAAACGCACGCGCAGCAGCGCGCCGTCGCGCTGGAAGGCGTGCGACAGCGGTGCGTCGGCGCGGGCCTGCAGGCTCAGCACCTGCGACAGGCGCGCGTCGTCCAGGCCCGCGCTGTGGTCCAGCAGGTGGCGCAGGCGCAGCGGGTGCGTGCGAGCCCACGGGTTGTCGATGGCGACCGTCGGCAGCACGGCCGACAGCGGCTGGTCCAGCGCCAGGCGGCCTTGGCTGGCCAGCCGCAGCACGCCCAGCGCCAGCACCGTCTTGGCGATCGAGCCGACGTGCACGCGGTGCGCGGCCTGCATCGGCTCGCCGGTGGCGGCGTTCTTCAGCCCCGCTGCACCGGTGCGCAGGCCATGCACCGGGTCCACCAGGGACCAGGTGGCGCCGGTCAGGCCTTCGCGGCGCAGCAGCCGGGCCACGTCGGCGGCCAGCGTGGCGTCGGGCGGTGGGGCGGCCGATGCCGCGCCGGCCAGCAACGCCAGGCCGAGCACGAGGCGGCCGGTCAGGCGCGAAAGGAGCGTTCGCATGGAGGCGAAGTGTCGCCGCGCGCCGTGCGCCCGTTCCGTCGGCCATGCCGCCGCCTGCGTTGCCCGGTGCTGCGCGGCCTCGCAGGGCGACCGGTGGCCGGGCGGCCGCCGCTAGCGCGTCGCGGAAGCGTCCGCCTGCGTCGTGATCAGCGGCAGCAGGACCTTCTCGACGAAGGGCAGGTTCGCCGCGGACCGGCTGTCGGCCTCGGAGGCCATGGCCACCACCAGGTGCAGGCTGGGCACCACGTAGAGGATCTGCCCGCCGTAGCCCAGCGCCGCGAAGGCATGCCGCCCGTCGGGTGTCTTGCGGACCCACCACAGGTAGCCATAACCCGAATCGGCGCCGGAGTTGCCGGTGCTCACCCGTCGGGTGGTCGAGAGCTCGACGAAGGACTCGGGCAGGATCTGCTGCGCGTTCCAGCGGCCCCGCTGCAGGTAAAGCCGCCCCAGCTTCACCAGGTCGCCAGTTCTGAGCTGCAGCCCGTGTCCGCCCGCCACGTTGCCCTGCGAGTCGCTGTCCCACCGATAGCCGGTGATGCCCAGGGGTTCGAACAGGACGCGCTGCGCGAACCGCTCGGTCGAACCGCCGGCATGCCGCGCCAGCACGGCCGACAGCAGATGGGTCGACGGCGTGTCGTAGTTGAAGAGGGCGCCGTGCGGGCGCACGACGGGCCGCTGCACGGCGGCTTGCACCTGGTCCGGCTGCATCAGCCAGCGTGCGCGATGGAAGGCACCGTCGTCCCAGCGGAAACCGGCCGTCATCGTCAGCAGCTGCGACAGCGTGACGGCGGTGGCCTGCGTGCCGGCGCCTGCCTGCTCCGCCAGTTCGGGCAGGAGGGCGTGCGCGGGCAGGTCCAGGCCGGGCAGCAGGCCCTGCCCGAGCGCAATGCCGACCAGCGTGGCGGTGATGCTCTTGGTGATCGACCGGACAGGGTGCGCATCGTCCGCGCTGAGGCCGGTGCGGTGGAATTCGATGAGCGTCCGGCCTGCGTGGTCGACGACCAGGCTGCGCACCTGGGGCATTTCCTCACGCAGCCGTCCGGCGAGCGCCTCGGCTGCGGGTGCAAGCGCTTGGTGATGGGGCGGTGGCGGCGGCGGCGCCGAGGTCGGCAATGCCTGTCCCCATGAGAGCTGCGCCAGAACGGCGAGCCACGACGCAAGTGCGTTCCGTGCCAGGTTCTTCATCGGTCGGCATCCCATCGTCCGTCGGCGATGGGGGCCATTCTCAGCACCGCGGCTGAGAATCCGCTGAACACGACGCGGTCGAGGGCCGGGATGCCGCCAGCGCGGCCAGGTAGGCGATCACGTCGGCCCGCTCGGCCGCGTCCATCAGCCGATAGCCCATGCGCTGGCCCGGCAGCACGGCCTCGGGGTCGGCCAGCCAGCGGTCCAGCGTGCGCGTGTCCCACACCACGCCGCCGCGCTGCAGCGCCGGCGAGTAGTCGTAGCCGGCCACGGCGCCGGCGCGCCGGCCGAACACGCCGGCGTGGCGCGGTCCGATGCGGTCGGCTTCCACCGAGTGGCAGCCGCCGCAGCGTGCCTCGTACAGGCGCTGGCCGCGCTGCACGTCGCCGCCGGCATGTGCCGCCCCGGCTGCGGCGAGCAGCAGCGCAGCCGCCGCCACGCCAGGGCCGGATGGACGCGTCGCTTGCACGTCAGGCACCGAAGCTCAACGCGCCGCCCGGCAGTGCCCGGCCCAGCGCGCCCATCAGCGCGGTGTAGTGCATGGTCTCGTCGGCGGCCAGGCGCGCGGCCACCTGCGCCAGCCCCTTGTCGCCGAAGGCCGGGATCACCCCGAGGTAGGCGTTGGTGGCGCCCAGTTCCAGCTTGCTGGCCAGGGTCAGCACGTCGGCCTGGTTCTTCAGGGTACCGGCGTTCAGCGTGGCGGCGTAGTGGTCCAGCTTCTTCTCGGCCACCGGCTGGCCACCCAGCTTCTGGATGGTGGCGACCAGCGCATCGCGGTGCGCCATGTGGTGCGACTGGAAGGTGACGGCCACGTCCAGCACCGCCTTCTGCAGCAGGCCGCTGGCAGCGCCCAGCTGGTAGGCGTTGATGGCCTCGTGCTCCAGCGCCAGCGCCACGTTGAGGATGCCGACGTCGGCCGCGATGCTGGACGTCGATTGGGCGCGCGCGCCCGTGCTGCCGCCGGCCAGCAGGCCGACGGCCGCGGCCGACAGCGTGGCGTGGGCCGAGCGGGACATGAAGAGGCGCCGCGGCGGCGCGATCAGGCGGGTGGTCATGGAAATCTCCTGGCGGTTGCGGGGTGTCGCTTGGGTCGACAGGGAGGCTTTACGCGGGGTGGGTGCGATCGGATGCACCCCGCCAGGCCGTGGATTCGATCGGTTCGGCCGCACCGACGCCGGCACGGTCATGGCACGATCGGCCGCCATGGCCGACCCTCTCTTCACCATCGCCTGCCTCGACATCCCGGATGCGCAGCGCCGCTTCATCGACGAATTCCGGCAGGCGCACGATCCGCAAGCCGCCCTGGTGCCGCCGCACTTCACGCTGGTGTTCGGATGCGCGGCCGTCGACGAGGCGACGTACCTGGCCCATGTCGAGTCCGTCGCGCAGGCCGCGGCGCCGATCCGATTCCAGTGCCGCTGCGCGATGCTGGGCGCGGATGCGTCGGCCGAGCGGGCCTTCGTCTACCTGGTTCCCGATGAAGGACACGCCGCCATCACGCTGCTGCACGACCGCTTGTACGGCGGTCCGCTCGCGTCCAGCCTGCGCCTGCAGCTGCCCTACACGCCGCACGTCACGATCGGATCGTGCGCCGACTTTCGCCAAGCCAAGGCCTGGTGCGACGGCCTGAACGCGCAGGGCGTGGACGTGGCCGGCACGCTGTCGGCGCTGACGGTCGGCACGCTGCGCGACGGGTCCTTCCAGGTGTTGCGCAGTTTCGCGATGATGGATGGCGAAAGACGCGGCCATGCTGGCGCCGCCGTGCCACCGCCTGGCCGCTGCAGCGAATCCGACGCATGTGCTCTCGGCTTGGAATTCGGCAATGCCGGCGAGCTCGACACGCAGGGCACGGGCTGGTGGATCGGCTTCAGCGACTGGACGCGCGACGGCGGGCCGAACCTGCGCCACATGCCGTCGGACCGGGCCGCGAGTGGCGTGGCCGTGAAGTGGTACGACCATCCGGCCGGACACCCGAACGGCGAGGCCAAACCGGTCAGCGAGGGTCGCAGCGTCTCGGTGCTGGTCGGCGAGCAGGGTGAATTCCGCATCGACTTTTCGCAGGACCCGGCATTTCCGCCGGCGCATACCGTCAGCCGTGTGCTGCGCCGGCGCGGCGACTTTGCGGCCTGGGGCGCCGGGCTGTACCACCGTGCGTTCGGCCTGCGCGACAGCAGCATCCTGACCCTGCGCTGGGTGCCGCACGACAAAGGGTGACGGCGGCCGCCGGTGCGCTGCGCCGAGCACCCTCGGCCCCGCGGGCGATTACATTCACGCCGCCGGTGCCTTGGCAGCGCCGGCCGCCGTGACACCGCCAGATGCAGGAAGAAGAGACATGGGGCTGACACACCAGCACACGCCGGCCGTGGTCGAGTTCATGCCGACCGGTCCGGCCCTCCACCGGGACGAGCTGATCCTGCTGAACGTCGAGTACATGAGCTGGGTGATGGCCGGGGTGGAACGCGCTTTCGGCACGCCGCCGCAGTCGCTGCTGAACGGCCAGTCCATCGCCGGCTATGTCGCCGGCAAGATCGACTCGGTGTGCGGTGCGCCGCCGCCGCAGGGCGTGTTCTACCTGGTGCGGCGCGGCGGCGAACTGGCCGGCATGGGCGGACTGCGCCGCGTGCGCGAAGGCGTGGCCGAGCTGAAGCGGGTGTATGTCCGGCCCGCCTGCCGCGGAGCGCGGCTGGGGGCGGTGATCGTCGAGCGCTTGCTGGCCGATGCGCGTGCCTTCGGCTACCGCCAGGTCCTGCTCGATTCGGCGCCCTTCATGGCCTCGGCGCACCGGCTGTACGAAGCGGCCGGCTTCACCGATTGCCCGCCGTACCCGGAAACCGAGGCACCGCCGTTGCTGCACGGCCGCTGGCGCTTCATGGCGCTGTCGCTGCCGGCTGAAGCCGCTGGGGAGAACGCCGCGGGGACCGGTGTGACGATTCGATAGCGAGTTAAAAGAACGGAGAAGCCGCTTGACCGCGCCGAAACACCTGCTTGCCCTGCTGGCGCTGTACTGCGCCGCCAGCCTCGTGCACTTCGCCCACAACGCGCAGTTCCTCGCCGACTACCCGAACATGCCGGCCTGGCTGTCGCCGCTGCAGGTGATGGGCGCCTGGCTGGCCGTCAGCGCGGTGGGCATGCTCGGCCTGCTGGCGCTGCGCACGCGTTGGCCGCTGGCGGGCCTGCTGCTCATCGCCGCCTACGCCGGCCTGGGTTTCGACGGGCTCGCGCATTACTCGCTGGCGCCGATGTCGGCGCACAGCCTGGCGATGAACCTGACCATCTGGTCCGAGGTGCTGGCTGCCGCGCTGCTGCTGGCGGCCACGGCGCGGCTGGCGCTGAAGCGCTGGCGGCCGGCGCGGGCGCACGCCACGCCGGCCCGCCGATGAGCGCGCAACCCGCCGGCGCCGCCGCGGCCGTGCCGGCGCCGGATGCCGCCGCGGCACGGCCGCCGGCACGCTGGT
>Ga0196963_10000921_pt1 | contig 22246 bp, 29 predicted proteins | sample S1_5metaG_FD_148600 | JGI IMG/M metagenome (GOLD analysis project Ga0196963, IMG submission 148600) | Soil microbial communities from Anza Borrego desert, Southern California, United States - S1_5 | ecosystem: Environmental > Terrestrial > Soil > Desert | place: USA: California | collected... | reverse complement strand
GCGATCACCAGCACTGCGGGAGGCTGGCCCAGCTGGTGCGCCGCGGGTTCGTCGACCGGTGCGCGACCGGCTGCCAACCAAACCCGAACCCGATCCCGGTGGCGCCGGAGAACCGGATCGTCGGCCGCTTCCCTGGCGCCTTCTTGCCGGCGCCCTCATCTTCATCCTCGGCCTGATCGGCGTGTGGCTGATTTCCGGCGATTACGTCCCGCCGGATCCTGCCGAGTGCGCGGCGCTGCGCGACGTAGTCGCGGAAAGCCCCGACGTTGTGTACGAGATGGAGCGGCGGGGTTGTCCGAATGCGCCGTACGAACGGCTGCGGTGACCTTGATCTGACAGCAGTCCTGGTTCGGCGCCCGCTACCGTGGCCGGTCTTCCCAGAAAGCTCGGCGGCCGGCCTCCGGCAGGGTCTGGCCGGCCGCCGTCTAATCCCTCTCGACCCTGCCGAAGACCCTGCATAGGAGATCACCGTGTCATATCAGCCGCCCGTTACTCCTGGACCGCAGCAGCCACACAGTCCGGGGCAGCCGCAGTGGGGTCCGCCCCCGCCTGTCCAGTACGCGCCGCCGCCGAGGAAGAAGTCCAACGCGGGCCTGATCATCGGCGTCGTCGTTGCCGTGTTCGCCGTCCTCTGTGTCGGCGGCGGCATCGTCGCCGCGGTCGGCGGAAACCCGGACACGACCACCGCCAACACGGCCGGCGGTGAGGCACCGCCCGAGGAGAAGGTCGACGGCGCAGCGAAGACGTACCGCGTTGGGCAAACGGTCCGCGGTGGCGACTTCGAGTTCATCGTGCACGGCGCGAAGTGCGGCATCGCCCAGGTGGGCAACGAGTTCCTCAACAAGAAGGCGCAGGGCTCCTTCTGTCGCGTCGACGTGTCCGCGAAGAACGTGAGCAAGAAGGCGCACTACTTCCACGCCGACGGAACCGTGAAGGCGAAGGACTCGACCGGTCGCGAGTTCTCCGCCGACGGCGAGGCGAACATCTACGGCAACAAGGAAGGCGAGGGTTTCCTGGACGAGGTCAACCCCGGCAATCAGGTACGCGCGTTTGTGTACTTCGATGTGCCTAAGGGCGCGAAGTTGAGCAGCATCGTGTTCGACGCGGGGCTGTTTACGCTCGCGGAGGACGCCGTCATCACGCTGTAGAGCCCCAGAACAGACTGAAGCGCCCCGCCCCTCCTTCGGGAGAGACGGGGCGCTTGCCGTGTGGACGTACGGCTCTGGGAGATCTCAGGCTATCCGGTGGGTGCGACAGAGCTAGTCGCTGTCGGCCCGCTTGCCGGTGGTGCGGCCTTCGGCGATCTGCTGGGCGCGGCCGCGGGAGATGCCGAGCAGGGCAGCGACGTCAGCGTGGCTCATGCCGCGCGTGGCGCGGAGTTCTTGGACGGCCGCCTGTCTGGCGGCGCGCAGCTCGGCGTTGATGTCGGGTAGGGCGGCGAGTGCTGTGTTGAGTGCGGCGGCCCGGTCGGCGGGATCGGTGATCGCCGCGAGCTTGCGAAGTGGGTCGAAGACGTCGCTCATGGATTCAGTGTAAGGGGAGTCTTGACAAATGCAAGGGGGCCCCTTACGATAGAGGTGTAAGCGAGAAAGACAAGTCCACAGAGGAGAGGTCGGCAATGAACTGGTACGCCATCGCGATCGAGACCAGCACCGGCGACACGGAGACCTGGGAGCTCGCACCCGACGAGCAGACCGCCCGCCAGCAGGCCGAGAAGTGGATCGCCGCGAACGCCCCCACCGCCAAGCTGAAGTGAGGACAGGGGCCCCGAAAGGGGCCCCTCTCCATGCCACTCACGGCTGCGGCGGCACGACCTTCCGCGCCACATACGACACCGCCGCGGCGAGGGCGGTCTTGCCGACCAGGGCGGCGACGCCGTACCAGTACTCGCGGGTCCACTGCACCTCGGCGGAGAGCAGGGTGACGAGCAGCGCGATGACGACGGTGGCGACGTCGATGAGCAGGCCCTGGGCGAAGGTGCGGAGGGCGCGGTTCTTGGCGTCGGCCTCGGTGGACGGCGGGTAGGTGGTGGTCATGTTCCCCTCCTCGGGGCTGTGTTGGGGGTTGGGGTGAAGGCCCGGGCCAGGCGACCCCTGGCGCCGGCCCGGGCACATCTCAGGACGCGGTCAGCGCGGCCAGGTGCTCGGCGCGGACCTTCAGGTGTCGTGCGTCGGCGAGTGCGTTGTGCTCGCCGACCGGCTGATCCGGAAGGGGCGGATTGCCGAGTCGCGCGACCTCCTGCCGCAGGTCGTTGGTCCACATCGGGACGCCGTCGGGGAGGTCGATCATCCGGCCGAACAGTTGCGCCAGGACGACGTGGTCGTAGGCGCCGTAGTCCGCCCAGAGCTCGACAGCCGGCGTATCGGCAAGGAACTGGCGGACGGCGTCGGCGATCCGCGCCTTCGGCTTGACGGCGGGGTTCCAGAAGTCGACCAGCCAGGACTTCGGCGCCTGGTTGCGCCAGTCCCCGTGGGGCTTTGGCAGGTGAGGGACCACGTTGGCCATCAGCCAGTCGTGCTTGCGGATGCGCCGCCAAGGCGCCTCGCTGTTGACCAGGTACAGCTCGCGGCCGTCCTCGGCCACCATGCCGATGGAGATGAGGTCGATGGTGCGGCCGTCCTCCAGGAACTCGGTGTCGTAGTAGACGCGCACGAGCGCTCCTCAGGTCAGGTGGGGAAACAGGAGGACCCCGCAGCGAACGCGCAGGTCAGAGACGTGACCGATTCGAGACCGGCGGGAGTGGGGGGTAATCGGCCCGGCCGCACATAGAAGCGGTCAGCGACTACAACCATCCGAACGCCTGTGCGAACATCAGGTGATGGATGGGGAGCCCATCGACCTCGCGCACGTCCACGACAAGCAGCGCCTACGCCGCTGGAAGACCGGCCACGGCGGCGGCTGGCGCGAGGTCTACATCACCCTCGGCCGCCTCCCCGACGGCCGCTGGTTCACCCACACCACCCAATCCGCGCTACGCGTCAACGGCTGGGCGTGGCCAACCCGCGAGGCGGCCGAACGCGACATCGAACGGCTCAAGGCCGGCCGCGACGGGTGGGTGGACGTGCCCGCCGCCTACAACGCCCGGCGGGAGCCGGTGGGCGAGTTGGGTCCGTGGCGTCAGGTCGGTGAGAGGTGGGTGCTGGACCGCTAGCGCGGGAACGCCGCCTTCAGGTCGCCGATCTCCCGCTCCTTCGCCTGCAGCTCCGCCTGTGCTGCAGCAAGCTGGATCCGTAGCTGGTCGCGCTCCGCTTGCACCGCGGCGAGTTCGGTGTCCTTCGCGCGGAGCGCGGCATCGAGAGACGCGAGCCTGGTCTCCAAGTCGGTGATCCGGCCTTGCAGCCGGATGATCTCGGAGCGCAGGTCGTCGTTCAGGCGCGCCCACACCTGGCCACGGATCTCCTCGGCCTGTGCTTCGGTAAGTTCGACGGTGGCGGCGTCGACGCGTCGGCGGGTGACGGCCCAGGTGACGATCGGTCCGACTACCGCAGCGGCCGACGCGATCCACGCTGCGGTGACGGCGTCAGCCACGGCCTACTCCTGCGGGGTGGCAGCGTCCGCGGCGTCGCGCAGCGCGTCGCGGACCTCCTCGCGCGCCTCCCGCTCGGCGGCGGCCAGGATTTCGGCCAGCTGCGCTGGTGTGATCGGCTCGGTCGGTGCCGCGTTCGCCAGCGCGGCCACGGTCTTCTCGAGGGCGGCGAGCCGCTGGACCATCAGGCCCATGGCGCCGGTGAGGATGTACCGCTTGCCGTCCGGGCCGGGCACGTTGCGGATCTGCCACGTGTTGGCGTTGTGCTCTTCGAGCTGCTTCGGAGTCATGTCGTCCTCCAGAATCCAGGGAGCCGTGCTGGTTTCGTGGCTCTGCCGGGTGTTCCAGTGCACGTGCTTCTCGTGCCGGTTGCGGCTCGGCCCGGCGTACGCATAGGACTCCCGCCGCCAGCCGTTCGCCCGCCGCGCGATCTGATCGTTGTGGATCCAGTACGAGCTCGACTCGTGCGACTGGAAGACCCGCTTGAGCGCCTCGACATCCGCCGCGTATGGCTGGCCCCGTCCGTTGACGTCAACGTCCATGTCCCAGGCGTCGACGCTGCCGTCGGGGTCAGGGTTGTGGTCGGAGGTGCGGGCCGAGTGGGCGGTGTCGCCGATCGTGCCGTCGGACTCCAGGTCGCGACGCGCCCCGTACCGGGCGTTGACCGCGGCGCGGAAGCGGGTGAGTGCCGGGTTGAGGTACCAGTCGGGCATTGGATCCCTCCTTACGCGACCGGGGTGGCGGTGATGTAGCTGCCGCCCTTGAGGACGGTCGCGGTTGCGTTGCTGGACTGCTGCGCCCAGATGAGCGTGAGGGTGACGTCGGATCCGCCGACAACGATCCGGTCGTTGACGCGCACCGACACGCCGGCGGTCGAGGTGCCGTACGGGGTTTCGGTCGAAGGTGAGGTCGAGTCCGCCGGGCGGAACACCCACTCGCCTGGCTCCTCCGACCCGGACGGCAGGGTGTTGTGTGGACCGGTCGCTCCCATGTAGACCGTTGCGGTGTTCGTCCACGACCAGGCGTACTTGAAGGCGCCGGCGGCGTTGCCGCCGGTGGTGTAGAGGTTGCCGCGCAGGTCGTACGTCGTGTTCGCTTTCAAAACGAGGACGATGTCGGGGTCGGCGGTCGAGGTGGTGGTTGAGGCGCGGGAGGTGTCGCCGGGCTTCATCACGCTTACCGGGTTGCGGCGGTTGAGCCGCTCGGCGGTGATGACCTGCCCGACAGTCCACGTCAGACTCACGCAAGCCTCCTCATCGGGCTACGTACGCGGGGTCGGCTACGTCGATGACAGCGGCGGGGTCATGCGACTTGACGACCCCGTTGACGGAACGGGTAACGGTGAGGATCTGCGGCGTGGTGACGGTCAGGTTGTCCCACCGGCCTGTCACGACGTTGCCGTTGCCGGCCTCCAGCCGGTCGCCGAGGAGCAGCAGGTTGCCGGCGGAGAGGTCGTCGTCGTGGCCGCCGACCCGCGCCGAGCCGCCACTGGTCAGGTTCGTCGCTGTGGCGACCAGGTCGGGGCCGGCGGCTTTGAAGGTGATGCGCCACCGGTCCATGGCCGTGTTCACGCCGGCTGTAACGAGGGAGCCGCCTTGGTCCAGCGACGTCAGTGCCCCGGTCACACGCTTGATGACCGTGAGCTGGACCTGACCGCTCGTGTTGAGGATCAACTGTGCCACGTAGTAGTTCGACAGGTCGGCGCATCGCAGGCCGATCCACTTCGTCCACGGGGCCCCGGTCGCGTTCGCGACCGTGAGAATGGTTTCCACCGAGATCTCGGCATTGGCGGCGCCGATGTCGAGCGTGGCGGTGCGAAGCGTGGCGGTGCTCGGCTGCGCGAAGCGTCCCTCTCCCGAGGTGACCGAGGAGTCCGCGGGGTGGGTGACCGCCCAGACGGCGCCGGTTCCGGACGTGTCGGGGGTGCCCCAGCCGCCCGCGACGGTGCGACCGAACCCGTCGGAGGCGCCAGGGTCCACGTCGGACACTGTCATGCGTTCTCCGCCGACCGTCACATCGTGGGGGAAGTCGGCCGCCGACTCGCCGTCGTCGGTGGGCGTGCACCACCGCTGTTGTCCGGACAGGCTCGTCACGAGGATCGCGGTGTCGTTGTCGTCGATGGCCTGTGCGAGGACCATGTCCTGCTCGCCCGCGACTCGCGCGAGGGAGCCGTGCTCGGCGCCCGGGTTGAACACCTCGGCTACCCCCCACGGGCCGCCGGGCTGCATGTTGGCGGAGATCTCCCACCGTTTCGGCCCGATGGTCTCGCTGTAGCCGTCGAGAATCTGGTCGATGCCGCCCGGCGGGTGCGGGGCGGGCGGGTTGAGCCGCTGTATCCGGTCGCCGAGTTCCACCGCCGCCCACTGCGGGATCAGCTGCGGGTTGGCGCCCAGGTCGAGGGCGAGCGCGGGGTTGCGGTACTCGTCGACGGTGCCGAGATGGACCGCCCAGCCGGCGATGTCGGGCAGCAGGTCATCGGTGTAGACGTTGTATTCGTCGCGGTCCTCGAACAGGCCGTCCTCTGCGATCGACGTGTCGTCGACCGCGATCTCTGAGGAGCCGCCCTTGCGTTCGGCGGTGAAGGCGTTGACGAGGCCGGTGACGTCGTACACCGGGGCCAGCACGCCGGCGGACGTGCCGGCGGTGGTGCGGTAGGTGGCGAGGTCGACCATTACCGCGGGCACCTGGTTGTACATGTCGGTGCGGGTACGGAAGACGAGGTCGGTTGAGGTGCGGGCCTCGCCGAGTACGGCGCCGTCGGCGGCCGCTGTCTCGTGCAGCAGGTTCGGCAGCGTGTCTACGCCCTGCGGCCCCATGGGTGTGGTGTCTTGGACGTTGCCGGCGACGCTGGCGGCCACGCCGTTCTCGGTTACCGCCAGGCGTAGGAAGCGGGTGCCGGCCCGCTCCCCGGCGTACCCGGTGAGCGCGGCCTGGATGTCGCTGGCGAGGTTGAGGTCGGTGCCGACGAGGTGGTGGCCGGTCGTGACGTCGGTCAGGCCGCCGAACGGGTTGATGTAAAGCTCGGCGGCCACGTTCACGGGTTGGCCGGGGAAGGTCCCGTCGAGGCCGCCCTGCACTACCTGGCCGCCGGCGACGTGGCGGGTGAAGATGTGCCAGTGGGCATTGCCGCCTTCCTGGACCACCGCGAACCCGAGCATGGAGGCGGTGCCGTTGACGGCGAACCCGATCAGTCCGGTCTGGGCAAGGACAGCCCCGCCGGGGCCGATCGCCCACAGCTGCAGCAGACCGCCGGTGTGGTAGGTGATGCGCCAGCGGCGCACGTTGGTGACGGCCTGCCACAGGTCGAGGATGACGGTGCCGTCCGTCAGCCCACCCGGGGGGAAGGCGAACAGGCCGCGGTAGGCGACAGTGCCGGTGCCTGCGTGTGTGGGGATGTTGGCGGCCAGCGCGGTGTTGTTGGCCAGACGCAGCAGCGGCGCCGAACCGGGGAAACTCGTGGAGTCAGCGGCGAAGTTCCGGTCTCCGGTGATCCGCATCGGTTGGACGCCGGGCAGCCCCGCGGCGATCTGGGTGGCCTCGGATCCGTCCTCGCACGGCCAATACGCCTTCAACGACGCGGCGTTTTGTGCGCTGAGGGCCTGGCGGCGAAGCGGCGACTCGAGCGGCGGCTGCCCCTTTTCCAGGCGCCGCAGCGGGCCGGCGACGTCGATCTGCTGAACAGCGCGGACTCCGTCGGTTGTCGGCACCAGCCGCGGCCGGTACGACGACACGGTGCCGGTGAACCGCGGCGCCGAATCGGTCGGCAGCACCATCGCGCGAACCCCGGACAGCACGAGGAGGTGAGCGTGGTTGTCGACCGATGCCGGGCTCGCACCGAACGTCACCGACTGAGGGCTGCGGTCGTACAGGGGTTTGAGCCACGCCCGCATCCGGCCGACGCCGTCCGCCTCGCCGAGCAGCATCCACCCGTCACCGGAGGGCCGGGGTGGGCTGTTGTCGCTCAGGTCCCAGCCCTGGATGGCCAGAAGCCAACCGTTGGCCGGTGTTGCCGAGGTGGTGAGGGTGACGTCCGCGGCGACGGCGGCGTCCGACAGCCGTTCGGCGACGGTGACAGTGCCGGGGACGGCGACGCTGATGGCCATCCACCCGTCGGGGGTTGGGCTCGCGGTGGCGGTGCGGGTGCCGGTCGCGCCGGCGCCCACGGTCTGGCTGGCGGCGACGCTGCCGCCGAAGCTGCCGTCGTCCGCCTCCGGGCCGGCGACCATCGCTCCGGGCACGGTGAGGTTGAAGTTGGTGGGCGTGCCGTCGTCGAAAACCAGCCACGCGCAGACGAGCAGGGCCGGCCCGTCGACCACACCGAGGGAAGGTGCGACAGCGCTGGCCGACGCCGCGCCGGCGGCGCCACTGCCGGGCGCTTCGGGCAGCCGCACCCGCACCTCGACACCGCGGCGCACATGCGGGTAGTAGTCGCCGGTCGGGTTGAGCGGGGTCAGGGCGCCGTCAGAGTCGTCGAGGACGAGCTTGCACGAGCCGGTGGATACCTGGCGGGCACCGGCGGCCTTGCCGCGGGTGATGGACACGGTGTCGCTGAGGAGCCGGTCGGACAGGTCAACGGTGTCACCGCCGAAGACGGCTTCGACGATCAGCGGCAGCGGCTCGTCGGGGAACGCCATCAGCGGCTGCCGAGCGCCATGACGGGGTCGCCGCCGTACCGGAATTCGATCAGGCCTCGGATCGCGTCCAGGAGTTGGTCACCGGTCGCGTCCGGCCGCCAGCCGGCGGTGATCCCGGCCGGTGCGAGCGCGGCGCCGTCGCCGCCACGGGTACCGAACCCGACCGCGCCCGCGAGTTGGGCACTGGCCGACTCGACCACCGGCAAGCGCCGCTCCATGCCTGAGGCGAGGTCGGTCGACAGGTTCTGGCCGGCGTAGAACAGGCTGCCGCGGCCGGACAGCGGCCCGGTCTTCGCCGGGGAGAAGGGCCAGTAGTCACGCACCTTCTGCGCCACGTCACCCATCACGCCGGCGAGGTCGCCGATCTTGGAGCGGATACCCCGGATCAAGCCGGCGATCAAATCCTTACCAGAGTTGATCAGCAGCGTTCCCAGACCACCGATCGCGGCCTTGACCCAGCCCGGCAAGCCCTGCAACCAGCGCAGGAATCGGCCGCCTTCGGCGCGGGCAGAGGTCCACACGCCGTTCACGAAGCGGCCCAGCCGCCCGAAGAAGCCGATCACGGCCAGGACGACCCTGCCGGTCAGGCTCTGGAAGAAGAGCCAGACAGCGGCGACGCCCTTAACGACGGTCCGCGTGTGTGCGTACCAGCCGGTCAGGACGCGGATGAGGCTGCCGAAGAAGACGAGCCCGAGGCCGAGCACGTGAAGGAAGTCGCGGAAGAACTGGGTCGCGCCTGGGCCGCCGGCTGAGATCGCCCCGAAGAACCGGCTCAGGTGATCGCCGAGCCGGGGAAGGGTGTGCTCAAGGTCCATCAGGAACGGGGTCGCCGCCTTGACCAGCGCCAGGAGTCCCGGCATGGCCTCCCGGATGAACCCGGCGAGCCCCCTGGTCAGCGGTACGATCGCCGGCGCGATCGCCGTGAACATCTCGGCCAGCTCGGGCCGCAGCTCGTTGACGAGGTCGCGGAGGATGTTGAGCGAGGCCACGAATGGCTGCACCAGCGGCTGCGCAGCGGCGGTGAACGCACCCGCCGCGGTCTTGCCGAGGTCACCGGCGGCCTTCCTGACCTGGGGGTCGTCCTTGAGCAGGAACGCGCCGAGCCCGATGACGCCGAGGCCAGCGGCGCCGATGAGAGCGGCCGAGATGGCGGCGCCAAGCGCCGGGACCAAGGCCGCGCCGAGCGGGGAGACCAGCGCGGCGACCAGGATCAGGGCGAGCTTCGGGTCGCGGAACGGGGCGGTCAGCGCTGCGGTGATCGAGCCTTTGGCCGAGTCGATGCCACCGCCGAGGGCCCGGCCGAACAGGTTTCCGAGCACCCGGCCGCGCCGGTCGGTGTCGCCGGCGTTACCGAGGTTCCGGAGCAGGCCGCGGTCGGTCTCATTGAGCGACGCCCGCAGCCCGCGGTCGACGTCGCGGCCGGCCTCTTGTCCGGCGGCGACGAAACGGCCTCTGGAGTCCCGCAGCCTGCCCGAGGCGTCCCGGGTGAAGCTGTCGCCGAACGCACGCCCGGACTCGCCGCCGAGGCCGGCGAGTTGGCGGAACAGCGCGCTGGCGGTCTGCTGGTCGACGTCGACCGGCAGGGAGATCCGCTGGCCGGCGCCGGTGAGCTGGGCGGTGAGCTGCGCCCGGGCGGTGTCGGCGTCGATTTCCGGGGTGACGCGGATCTTCGGGGTGCGGTTGCCGCGAAGCTCCGCGTCGAGCTCCCGCTGGGCCAGCTTGGAGAAGCCGCGGGCGGACGGGATGAGGGAGACGTATGCGGCGCCGACTTCTTCGGCCACGACGTCACCCCCTTGTCAGCTGGGCGGCGGCCCGAACCTCGCGAGGTAGGCCTTGACCTCTTCCGGTGACCGGCTGGTCTTGCCGTACTTGGCGGCGTTGTTCTTCGCGAGCGGGCTGATCGGCTTTGGCCGGTTGCGCCCCTTGCGGCCGTCCTTGGTTTGCTGCCAGATCAGGACCCCGAGCCGGTCTACGGCCAAGGCCAGCAGGTGATCGGTGCGTGTCCAGGTGTCCCCGGTCAACGCCCGGCGCAGGGCCGTGCCCTCGGTCTCGGCCAGCGCCGGAACGTAGACCTCCAGCTGGCGCAGGCTTACTTCCGAGAGCGTGATGCCGCGGAACGCGAGGTCCGCTTCGAGGGCGCCCGGGTGCTGGTGGAGGACGGCGAGGACTTCGGCGGTTTTCCCAGGCCGGCCCCGGACAGGTCGATTTCGGAGTGCTCGAACCAGGCCGCGAGGAGCGGCTCAATCACGATCATGGGTAGGTTGGCTAGTGCAGTCCCTTGGCCGGGGGCGATTTCGTTGAGGACGCCCTCGAAGTCGCCGTGGATGGCGATACGCATGGCCTGGTCTGGGCTGAGGGTCTTGGCGTGCGGAAGCACCTGTGGCTTGCCTGCGGCGTCCTCGTACTCGAACGGTGCGAGGCTCGCGTCGGCGAGGGTCTTGCGGACAGAGAAAGTCATGTGCGCGGAACTCCTTGTGTGCGCGCGGACAGGGTTTGACCCGGTGGCGTGGGTCCGCGCGATCCACGCCACCGGGAGATCGAAAGGTTTAGCTGTAGCCCCAGTTGGCGTCGTTGGCGAACTTGGTCAGCACGACGTTGTTCGCGTCGGGGTAGCAGGTGAGCGTGACGCCGTAGGCGATCGGTTCGCCGTTCTGGTAGGCGATCGGCTCCCGCTCGGTCACCTCGCCGGTGGGCACCCAGAAGCGGATGTGCTTGGCGCCGTCGATGACGTCGAGGACGAAGGGGCGCCGGTCGGAGGTGGGGGCCTTGACGTCGATCTTCCACTCGCCGGCGGAGACGACCTCGACCTGCGAGCCCTTGTGGTACAGCTCCAACACCTTGCCCTTGGTTTCGATCAACGTGAAGGCGAGGGTGGCCTTGGACTCGGTGGTCAGGGAACGCACGACGGTGGCGTTTTGCCAGGCCACGATGTCTTCGACGGTGTCGTCGTACGCCTCTTCGACACCGTCTTCGGACACGTAGCCGAGGCCGAACAGGTCGGTGTCAAGGACTGACGAGGATGAGGTGGGGGCGGTGACGGTGGCGCCGGAGTCGGCCGTGTAGACCTCACCGGTGATGCCGACGGTTACGGCAGGCGCGTTGAGCGTCATGATTCCTCCGTGCGCTGGATGCGGGGACTGATCAGCCGGCGCGCGGAGCCGGGCGGTTTAGCGGGCGATCGCGTCGTCGGCGCGGATCGTCAGGCTGTAGGTGGCCCAGACCCGCGGCGACCCGGTGAGCGGGTCGTCGAACTGGCGCGGGCCGAGGAATTCGTCGACTCGGTAGCACATCGGGCCGAGCAGGGTGGTCGCCTGCAGGGCGTGGATGGAACGCCGGGCGAGCTCGGCGAGCGTCCACGCTTCGGGGTCGGTGGGTGCCCAGGCGAACACGTCGATTCGGGGCTGGTCCCGGACCGGGCGCAGCTGCGGGCCGCCGACGCGGCGCACCTGCAGCCACGTCGCCGGACGGGGGTCGGGGATCCGGGAGGCGATGTCCACGGCGACGATGGGCAGTAGGTAGGCGCGCAGCAGCGCCACCGCATCCGGGTAGGGCATCAGAACTTCGCCGCGTCGATCGCGGCGCCGAGCGGCCGCCGGTCGGCTTCGATGTGGACGACGCCGGGGTGTTTGGCGATGACGGTGGCGCGGGCGCGTAGCTGGGCGCCGGTCTCGCCGGCGGAAGAGTCGACGGTCACCTCCACGTCGCCCTCGTGCGGGGGGCGGGCGGCGTAGTCGGCGCGGGCGACCTCGGCGATCTCCTCCGCGCGGCGTTCGAGGTCGCGGCGGACGAAGTCGGCGCCGAGCAGCTCACGCAGCCCGCGGCGGTTGGGGCGGTAGCGAACGAGGGCCATCAGTCCTCGTACTCCACTTCGAACGCTACGCGGCGCGCAACGAGCGTCAGCGTGACCTCTACGAGAGAATTGCCGTACTGCTCGATTTCGTGCACCTTCACCGGCCGGTTGGACATCATGGCCACTGACTGCCCGTTGATCAGGACATCGTTCGGGATGATGCCTGGTGGTTCATCGTGGCTGCGCTTGCGTCGCTCGACGATCCGGATATCTGCTGGCTGAAGATCCTGGGCGCCCATGCCTACCCCTCTACGAGGCGGAGTGTGGATTCGGTGTGGTGGTAGCCGGCCGGTGTGTAGACGGGTGCGGGGGGTCCGTCCACTTCGAACACTGTCGGTCCGGCTGGGGCGGTCCATTCGATGCGGTCGTGGCCGGCCACGTCTGGGTCGTTGGTGACCATCAGCCAGTTTTGGGTGAGGGGGTCGCGGCCGTCGGCGAGTGGTTCGGTGCGTTGGTCCTGCTGCATCCACGCCGCCATCGGTTTGCGGACCGCGGCGGCCCCGTAGTTGTACGTCTTGTCTCCGTACGGGTTGGTGGTGACGGCCGGGCGGACACGGGTCACGGTGTGCGGTAGCAGGCCGGCGGGCACGCCCATCAGCGGACCCGCAGGGCGATCGTCGAGGCGCGTTTGGTGGCCCGGTAGGGCTGCAGGTCTTCGCGGTCGGCGTCGGTGAGCCGCGGCGTCAGGCCGGGGGATTGGCCGCCGGCGCCTTGGCCGTACTGGTAGGAGTACTGGCCGATGCGTTCGGACTGGAGCCCTTCGACCTGGGTGGGTGAGGTCAGGACGCGCAGGGCCATGGAGCAGCAGACAGCGATCACATCGTCGGGGGTGGTGTCGTAGCCGTGGTCGTAGGTGATGCGGTAGGTGTCCGGTGGGTAGCCTTCCAGCCACACCTCGGGCAGGTTCAGGATCCAGCCGGTGTTGGTGGGCCACACGTCGACGAGGTCGATGCCGTCCCACGTCCACGCCCCGCTCGGGAGGGTGATGTCCGGGATGGATGATGTGCCGCCGACGGCGACGACCTGGTGGACGGCGCGGACGGGGCGTTGCGGAAGGCGGACGGTGGTTCCGACGGGGCGGAGGGTGATGACGTCGCCGAGGGTGAGGTCAAAGTTCTGCCCGGTGTAGACGCGGATCTTCGCGGAGGCGTCGGCCAGGAGGGCGTCGGCGCGGGCCCGCTGGTCGTCGGTGAGGGTGCCGTAGCGGGCTTCGAGGTCGGCGACGGTGGCCAGGGGCATCAGCCGCGCTGGCGGGGGCGGGTTGGCGGCGACGTCGAAGTAGCTGTGCTCGACGTGGTCCGGGTCGACGGTGACGACCCGGTACAGCCAGCGGCCGCCTGCGGTTGCGGCGACGTGGGCTTCGTACGTGCCCAGGGACAGCCGGGCTGGGGTGAGGGTGTCCTCGGTGCCGTCGGGGGCGGTGGTGTGGACTTCGATGCTGGCCGGGTCGGTGAGTGCGCCGGCGACCTTGACCGTGATGGGGATGGTGACGTCGTCGCCGATGTCGGTCATCGCGCGCTCACCTCCACGGTGACGGTTGTGGTGCGGGTGTCGACGGCGGCGGTTGGGTGGGCGCTGGTGGTGACGACGATCGGGCCGCGTGCGGTCGGCCCGGCGGCGCCGGAGAGGCCGTAGCCGGCGCCGTAAAGCACGCCGCCGGACTGGACGACCTTCACGCCGGCGGCGGCGGCTACAGCGGCGCTGTGGGCGCTGCCTGCCGCCGGTGTGCGCTTGAGGCTTTGGACGGTGGCGTACGCGGCTGCGTTGCCGCCCGCGGTGCCCGGTGCTGCCTTCTGTCCGGCGCCGTGCCCGGCGGCGGCGCCGCACACGGCGCCGGCGGCGGGTGCTGCCTTGGTGCCGGCGGCGCGGCCCGTGCCGCCGCCGAGACCGGTCCCTTCCGCGGCGACGGGGGCGGCGCCGGCTTCGAAGACCACGTCGGCGAAGTAGCAGGACTGCTGACCTGACGCGACCTCTGGGAAGCCGTCGCCGGCATGCAGGCGCCCGTTGCCGTACGGGACGCCCGATTGGATGGCGGTGAGGTCACCGTTGGTGACGCCGGCGTCGGTGAAGAAGAAGGTCGTGAGGACGAACAGGTCGGCGGTGATGTAGCAGGCCACATAGTGGTTGCCGGCGGTGACGGGGACCGGTGCGGGCAACGGGACTGTGTTCCACGCCGCAGGGGTGAGGGCGCCGAAGGTGGCTCTGGCCAGTTCGGTCCCGGCGGCCTCGCCAGTGATGGTGTAGAGGACGCCGACGAACGCGGCGGCGGGGGTTCCGGTGGGGGCGTAGACGCGGATGTGGGTGACGGTGCCGTCGACGGCTGGCGTCCAGACGGTGCCGAGGGTGTATTGGGTGCCGTCGTTGACGTTCCCCGCGAGCGGGGTTTGCGCCGTGAAGATCGACTCGGCCACGGCCGGGGTCAGATCACCGCGGTGGACAGGTCCAGCGCACCGGCGGCGGTGGACAGCAGTCCGGCGGACGCGAACGTTTCGGGCACGGCGCGTTGCCAGAACAGCTCACCCTGGCTGGTGATGTTCACGGACGCGCCGCCCTCGGTGAGGGACACCTCGAACGTGTCGGTGGCCGCGGCCACGACGTAGTAGAGGGTGCCCTCGGCCAGTCCGCCCGGCAGTGTTTCGGCGAGCACGTTGTACAGCAGCACCCGCATGCCGTTGGCCAGGCCGTGGCCGGCTGACTGGATCGCGTCCGCGGTGACGCCGGCGGCGTCGACCGAGCCGAACCCGAAGAGGGCTTCGCCGGTGCCGGTGCGCGGGATGTAGCCGTAGAAGGTGCCCACGGTCAGAGCGGACCAGAGGCCGTAGGCGACCACGGTGGATCCGGCGGGGATGTTGTGGTCGAGCTGGCCCTGGTTGTCCCGGACTCCGTTCGCGGCGGCGGTCCAGGTGACCGGCAGCCGGGCGTACGTGCCGCCGGTGAGTTCGTTGGAGCCGTTGTCGTCCGGCACTGCGCTGTGGACGGAGATGTGGGTGACGACGGACGCCAGTCCGTTGACCAGGGCGTTGCGGCCGTTGGTGTTCAGCGCCATCAGCGCACTCCCGTGAGTCGTCGGGACGCCGCGTGTTCGACGGCGTCGCACCAGCGGTCGAGGTCGGGGCCCGGCGCCAGCTCGCCGGCGCGGGCCAGCGCGCGCCGGGACGCGGCTTTGTAGGGTCCGGGCATGGCGAGGGTGCGCAGGGCGCGGCACCAGCCGTCTGTGTCGTCGCGGTCGAGGAAGATGCCCGCGTCGCCGAGGGATTCGCGCAGCCCTGGTGTGGGGTGGGCGATGACGGGGATGCCGGAGGCCATCGCTTCCACGCCGACGCGGCCCCAGCTCTCGTAGGAGCTGGGCATGAGCAGCACGCGGGTGCGGGCGAACACCTTGTCCCGCATCGCGTCGTGGGCCACGTGCTCGAGGACTTCGACGTTCGGCAGGTCACGGATCATCTGAGTGCCGTAGGCGCCGCGGACGCCGAGGAAGCGGGTGTTGGGCATGCGTTCGGCCAGTGCCCAGAACACCTCGGCGCCTTTGCCCATGGTGGATCCGGTGCCGGGGTCGCGGTCCATCTGCCGCAGGTTGACCAGCGTCACCCGGTCGCCGGGGGTGGTGGCGTACTCGCCGGGGTCGGCCAGTGGCCGCACGATGACCGTCTTCGGTGGCGGGATATCGCGGGCGGCGAACCAGGCGTGCAGGTCGTCGGCCATCCACTGGCTGTTGGCGACGACGAGGTCGACGCGGGCCTGCGGGGTGAGCAAGGCGCGTTTGGTGACCTCGAAGGTGTTGTGGTGGATCAGCACCACAGGCACCCCGTTCCAGCCGCCAAGGAATGTGGCCCGCGGCGTGTTCATCAGATGGCTGATGAGGACGTCGGCGTGCGGAAGGTGCGCGAACACGTCGCGCTTGGACACGAACGGCGCCACCTTCACGCCGTCGAGCTCGTAGGGTTGGCCGCCCTGCGCGGACAGCACCACCTGCACGTCGTGGCCGCGCTGCGCGAGGGCGCGGAGCATGCTGTGGAGCATGGTCTCCGCGCCCGCGCAGTGGACCGGCACGTACCGGTGGGCCAGGGTCAGGACCCTCACGAGTAGTCGTAGGTGGAGCCGTTCTGGATCACCCAGAACGGGTACCGCTGCTGGTCGGTCAAACCCCCGGCCTGCGCGATGCGGGTCTGCGGGTTCGCGGTCGCCCACGCCACCCGCATCACCGCACGCCAGATCGTGGAGTCCTGCTGCATCGCGTTGTAGACCACGACGCCGGCGTCGTCGTTGATGACGCCGGAGTCGTGGCGGGTGAACGTGATGTCCTGCCGGATACCGACGATGCTCTTGGACCAGTCACCCTGGATGATCTTCGCCTCGTCAATGTCCCACGCGCCGTTGCCGGCCTCCAGCAGCGGGAAACCGTAGATGCCGGTGCTGATCGCCCCGGGCAGGTTCGTCTGATAGATCGGCTGCCCCTGAGCGTCCCGCAGACCCACCAACTCCCACTGCAGGCCGGGCTCGACGGCGAACCCGGTGGTGCGGTAGCCGTCCTGCCGGCGCAGCTTCCGCGCCGACTCGGAGATGTCCTGCGCCAGGTCGTCGCCGGTCGGGAACACGGTGTTGTTGCCCGCGAGGACCGACGACTGGTAGATCGGACCGGGCCAGCTCAGCGGCTTGTCGACCCCGAACAGGACCGCGGCGTCGAGGGTGGCGCCCATCGCCTCGACGAGGCTCGGCCGGGTCTCCTCCCACACGGGGAAGGCGTTGTCGTCCATGTGGGCGTGCGGGATCGCGACCAGGCAGGCGAGTTCCTCGACCCGCAGGTAGACGCCCTTCCACTCGTTCTTGGTGGTCTGCTTCAGGCCGGTGCTGTCGGTGCCGCCCACCCAGTAGGCGCGGGCAAGCGCCGACGACGCGGGCAGCACCTGCGTGCGGGTGGACATCGTCAGCCGCCGGGACAGGCCGAGGACCGCCGAGGACTCCTGCATTTCCTTGATGACCTGCCGGGACCACTCGACGGGCAGAAGGTCCGGGTTGGACGTGGATACGGTGTCGTACGGCACGGCGGGTGCCTACCTTTCTGTGGTGATGGGCAGCCGGCCCGTGCCGTGCTGCTGTGATCAGGAACGGGACGCGCGACGGCGCATCCACTCGTTGGGGTCGACGGTTGCCGGCTCCCCGGCGGGGAGGGCACCGGATCGCAGGGCCTCCACCGGGCGCCCTGGCGTGGCGGCCGCACCGCCGGCGCGCAGGCTCGGGTCGCGGGTGGCCCACGTGGTGATCAGCGTCTGCAGGTGCTGGTCGAAGTTTTCGGCGGGCAGAGCGTCGACCTCTTCGGCGAACCGTCGGGAGTCGAGGAGCCGGTCGGCGTCCACACCGAGCCGGACCGCGGTGCGGAACACGTCGAGCTCCAGCCGTGCGCCGGCTTCGGCGAGCTGGGTGGCGGCGAGCTGCTCGCCGAGGACTTCCGGGTCGGTGACGTCTTCGGTGAGTCCGATAGCGCGGCTGATCTGCTGGAGCACCTCGGCCCGTGCCTGTTCCGCGGCGGAGGCTTTGGCGCGGGTGCGGCTGCTTCCGGCTTCGTCGCGCAGTTGCTTGATGTAGTCCTGGACCTGTGCCGGCAGGGTGTTGATGTCGACCGGTCCGGCCGGTGCACCAGGCGCCGGCGGGGTGGGAGGCGGTGCACCAGGCGCCGTCTCGGGTTGAGCCGTTGCACCAGGCGCAGGCTCGTTGGGCGTTGTCATACGGGTTGCCCTTTCTGGGCGTCGGGGTTTGGCGGTGGTGTCAGGTCTTCAGGGAGCCGTCGCTGTTCCAGCTGTTCGGGATGGCGTCGGCGAGGCCGAGAGCGCGGGCGCGTTTGATGATGAAACGCCGCACCTGTGCGCGGGCGGCGTCGGTGTCGGGACGCACGCGCCCGACCGCGCGGATAGCGTTTTCCAGGTCGGAGCGGTTCCGGATCGGGAACCGGCCCCCGGACATGGCGTCCCCGCGGGCGGCCAGGTCGCGGCGCTGCTCGGCGCTGAATTCAGCCATCGGAGCCTCTCTGTTCATCCCAGTGGCGTCGCCACGCTCGTAGGGCCGCTTTCCCGGAGGTGCCTGCGGTCGCTTGGCGCCATTGCTCTTGCAGGGCGAGCACCGTTTCGGGTTCGTCTTCGTGCTCGTACAGCGGTTCGGCGGTGCACTCGTCGCCGTCGTGGGCGTCAAAGTGGACGGACGTTTGTCCGTAGACGGCGCCGCGGCCGGCGAGCATGGCACAGAACGCGCAGGGGTTCCCGTCAGTCACCCGGCGCCAGCCAACGATCACGTCGGACGCGGCCGCGGTCTGGGCGACGGTGTCCCGCTCGCCGGCCAGGGCGTGGCGTTGCGCGGACGCCGACATCGTCTTGGCCATGACCCGCTTCGCGGCGGTCTCGTTGCCGGTGAGCTCGAGGTGTCGTTTGAACTCGACCGGGCCCGTGACCCGCAGGCTTGTGGTGACGCGGTCGGGCACCCACAGCGCCGGCTCCGGAACCACCGCGCGGCCTTCGACCCGGGCGTGCTCGCGCACGTACCGGTCGCCGAGGGTCCGTGAGGTCACCCAGCCGCCGCGGATGATGTGCAGCAGCCGGTCCAGGACGGAGTCGAACCAGGAGTCGACGTCACCGACGGACGCCCGGCCGGCGGTGGCGCGGACGGGGCGGACGACTGCCCGGCCGACCGCGATGACCTGGGCTCTATGCCGGCGTGTCAGCTGGTTCGCGGCCGGGCTGGGCACGCGTGGTCTCCTCCACCATCCGGCTCAGAGCGTCGATTCCTTCGTCTTCCTCGGCGATCCGCTGCCAGCGTTGGATGTCCTGGTCGGTGACGCCGGGGATGCGTTCCCACAGCGCCCGGGGTGGGATGCCGAGCATTTGGGCCATCTTCCCGAGGGCGTCGGCGACCTGCGCCAGGCTGCGGGATTCGGTGTCGCGCCAGACGATCTGCGCGGAGGTGTCTTCCCAGCCGGCCGGGTCGCCGGCGGCGCGGGACGCCAGGCGCAGCATCTGCTCGTCGGATTCACCGAACGAGGTCTTGCGTTCGCCGACCTTCCGCTGCAGCCCGGACTCGATCGCCGCTAAGGCTTCGGCGGAGAGGTTGGAGATGCCGTCGGAGACGAGCAGGGCGTGGGGTGGGATCTGCGCGATCGCCGAGATGATCGACAGGGAGGCTTTGCGGCTGGCCAGGTAGCCGTCGAGCGACGTTTCCGCGAAGTCGCCGAACCTGGCGTCTGGGCTTTCGGCCTGCCAGACCCGGTTGACGGCCGCGTTCCACGCCTCGATCGGGCGGCCGCTCTCGTCTTCGGGGATGGCCATGCCGGTCACCCACCGCTGCCGGAAAGCCGCGTACTGCTGGGCCATCAACAGCCCGAACGTGGTCTGCTGCACCTGGTCCTGCAACGGCATCAGCGGCTCGACTTCGCCTTGTGAGCCGTCGTCGATGTCGCCGTATTCGTTCAGCCACCGCGGCACCGGGCACACGCCAAGGTCGTGCGCGAAGGAGCGGGTGAATGTGGGTGCCGCGTCCCCGTCTCCGGCGGCGAGCTCGTAGACGTGGGTGGCGTCGAGCAGCCGCATCCGGCGCACCTTCCGCGCCCCGTCGTAGCCGTCGCGGACGGCGAGGGCGTAGACGGGCCATTCGTCGTTGATCGGGTCGTCGTAGACCGCGGTCATTTCCCGCGGCGAGTACGGCCGGATCACCGGCACCGGGCTGCCGGGCAGGACGGTGGCGTACGACACCCCGTAGGTGAGGGCTGCCCGGTAGAGGCCGGCCTGCCGGGCGTCCATCCGGTTGGCCTGCCAGATCTCCCATGCCGGCGCGTTGTCGCTGGCCCGGGCGGGCCGGTAGCCGTCGGCGAACAGGTTCTGCGCCACCGCGGTCACGACCAGCGGCATGACGTTGATCCGGGACTGCTGGACGAGGTCCTTGTATTCCTGGGTCGCCGAGCGGGGGACGTAGATCCGGCACACCTTGCCGCGCATGTACTCGCGGATCAGGTCCAGCCGTTCGGCCTCGGCGCTACGGATTTTGAGGAGGTCAGCGGCGACGCGCACGGCATCGTCGGCGGACAGCGCCACAAGCTCACCCCCACGCGACTACGCGACCCGGCTTTTTCTTCGGTCCTTGCTGGCGTTTGGCCCACGCATCGGATGCGAGGACCAGGCGGCGCACCATCCGCGCGCCGATCGCGCACACCGCGCCGTCGATCTTTTTCGGCGACTCGCGGGATTCCTTGCTGACCGACACCCCGTACTTGTTCGGGGACCGGCGGCAGTTGGTGATGTGCCGCTGCAGCCGGCCGTCGCCGTCGTGCGTGACGGTGCGGGCCTTGATGTCGACCAGCATCCGCTCGGCGGCGAGGGTGAAGTCGCGGACGTTGGTCCGCATGTCCCACGCGACGGGGTGACGGGACTTGCCCGTGGTGGCGTCGATCAGCAGCCGCTCACGGAAGTCCTGACCCCACGTGTCCACGTAGGATTCGAACTCTTTGGTGTCGGCGAAGAACGCCACCACGTTCCGCAGCTCGAACGTGCGCCGCACCACCCGGTCGACGTCGACCCGGTCAACCTGCCAACCGTCACCGGCCGCCCCCGGTGGCCGTTCCCACACCTCGATGACGAACACGTGCCCGGTTTCGATATCGCAGCCGACCAGCGCGGTGGCGTCGTCCGATTTGGAGCCGTCGAAGAACAACACGACCGGGTCTTCGTCGGCGACCACCAGTTCGGGGTCGACGCACAGCGCCCACTCCTCCGGCGTCGTCCACGCATCGGCCGTGACCGTCGGCCGGTTCAGGTACTTCCGCTTGGAGTCATCGGGGCTGGAGCGCAGGTCCCAGATCCGGTTCATGATCGGGCGCAGGTCCACCCAATGGCAGTCGCCGTACACGTGCTCCAGCGCGGCGCGCAGCGACGCCTCGTCGGCGACGTCGGTGTCCGGCGGGGCGATCCGCGCGTCGTAGAGGATCTTCGACTCGGCGCGGGTGCGGCCTTCTTCCTGGGCGATCCACGCCTGCCACGACAACTGCGCGACCGTCTCGTCACCGTCGCCGCGCGGCACCCACGCGTTCGAGGTCTCGAGCATCCGGCTACCGGATTTGGCGAGGTTGTCCTCCAGCGTCGCGGCGAGCTCCGGGCCGCCGTTGGACGGTTTCCAGTGCTCGGTTTCGTCACCGATGACGAACGACGCTTCGGCGCCTTCCGCTGCCGTGGAGCTGGAGGTGATGACCTCGAGCTTCCCCTCGGGCACCGCGTAGTACATGGTCTTGCCGGGGTCGAGCCGGTACTGCCGGACGATCTTCGACCCCTTCGGGGCGAACGCCCGCACCATCCGCATGGTGTTCGCCGTCTGCGACTCGGCGGTGGCCGCGATCTGCACCCAGGGCATGTCGACCGGCCGGCCGACGCAGCCGCCCGGCAGCCGCGGGTCGAAGTCCCGCAGCCGCACCGGCCCGCACAGCTCGGCCAAGGCCAGGGCCGCGGCGAACGGCGACTTACCGGAGCCCTTCGCCAGGCGGCGTACCGCGTGGTGGAACAGCCAGTGCCCGAACTCGTCGACCGCGTACCACCAGGCCAGGAAACGCAGCTGCGAGTCGATGACCCGGAACGGCCGGCCGGCGTGCGGGCCGTTCGGCTGGATCAGCCACGTCTCCATCCACTGCGCGACCGCGTACCCGAGCGTCAGCTCCGGCGCCCCAGCCGGCAGAGTGACGAGCCGGTCAGCCGGAGAGACGCTTGGCGTAGGCGGCGAGCTGGACGACACCGTCGGCCTCCGATGCGGAGTCCGCGCCGGGCTTTGCCCGCTCCAGCTCCAGGCGCAGCCGGCGCCGATCCCCTTCCGTCGCGAGCAGCGACGTCGAGGCAGCCATCACCGCGGCGAACAGCTGCGCGGAGAACCGCCCACCGTCAAGGTTTCTGGACATCGCCTCGGCGACATAGAACGCCGTCGCCCAGTCCGACGGCTCGTAAAACTGCGCCTGACCCGAGTCGGCCAGAGCGTCGTACCAGCGGCGGGCGACCTCATGCCACTCCGACGAGGCCGGCTGCCGCTCGAACGGCGCCGCAGCCGGTGCGCGGTCGACGGGCACGTCCTGGTTCCGGCGCCGCCGCTGCTCAGTGCGCTTCGGGACCGGGCCCCCGCGGCCAGGGACACCAGACATAGGGGACCTCCCCTCGGCTACTACTCACAGTGACGACTACGCAGGGTCGCCAGCCTCAAGACTCGTACGGACCGGCAGGTGCT